>Ga0306916_100038_pt1 | contig 68327 bp, 71 predicted proteins | sample AntDeeMetag20062_FD_190409 | JGI IMG/M metagenome (GOLD analysis project Ga0306916, IMG submission 190409) | Saline lake microbial communities from Deep Lake, Antarctica - Metagenome TFF 2006 #2 (v2) (version 2) | ecosystem: Environmental > Aquatic > Non-marine Saline and Alkaline > Saline...
CTAGTGGGAACAGCTGAAAGCCCTCGGCTGTCTCGGCTCCCGCGACTCGCTGCGCGCGTTCGCTCGCGCTGCTCGCTCTCGTGGGTACTTCGCCGGGGTTCGCCGAGACACCTCGCCCTTTCAATCCACCAGGGATGCCGGCTGAAACGCCGAGCGCGGCCAGCCAGTTTCTGTCCGTATCTGAACACCGCCCACGCTGCAGCGCGAACGTTTATCCAGTATCCGCGAGAACGGACTTCCCATGGTTGATACCGTCTTCTGGGTGCTCGTCGGGGTGGCGACGCTTACGAGCGTGGGGACGGCGTGGACACTCGGAGCGAACAGCAACTCGCCGCCTTTCGCCCCGGCCATCGGGGCCAACGCCGTCTCGACGATGCGCGCAGCGTTTCTCATCGGCCTCCTCGCGGCGCTGGGCGCGCTCACGCAGGGCGGAAGCATCTCCGAAACGGTGGGCGCAGGACTCATCGATGGCGTTGCGATCACCTCACTGGCGGCGACAACAGGATTGTTGACCGCGACAGCGTTCATGGCCTTCGGCATCTACTCCGGCTACCCCGTGCCGGCGGCGTTTGCGACCACCGGCGCCATGGTCGGCGTCGGCCTCTCCCTCGGCGGGGACCCCGCCGTTGACACCTACCGCCAGATTGCGCTCTTCTGGGTGCTGGTCCCGCCGGTCTCCGGCGGCCTGGCGTATCTCACCGCAAAGCTGCTGCGACACGACGATATCCCCGAGACGGTTGGCGTCCCGTTGCTCGCGGCGGTCGTCGGCGGCATCGTCGCCAACATTCAGCTCGGCGTCATCCCCTCCCCAGCGGGCGAGACCCAGAACTCCCTCGCCGGATTCATTGCCGACCTTGTCCCCACGCCGGCTGTTGCGGGCGTCGAGCTTACCGTACTCGTGGTGTCGATTACCGCGGCTGCCGTGAGTTTCCAGTTCATTAGGCTCCGAATCCAGGAGTCAGTGGAGACGGGTATCCGGACGTTCCTACTGGTCCTCGGGAGCGTCGTCGCCTTCTCCAGCGGTGGGAGTCAGGTCGGCCTCGCAACGGGGCCGCTGGAGAATCTCTACACAGCAGAGCTCGGGCTGCCAGGAATCGTGCTGTTGATCCTCGGGGCAACAGGCATCCTCGCCGGGGCGTGGATGGGCGCGCCGCGCCTCCTCCAGGCGACCTCCCGCGAGTACGCACAACTGGGTGTGAGGCGGTCAATCGCCGCCCTGGTGCCAGGGTTCATCATCGCCCAGCTGGCCATCGGACTCGGGATTCCCATCTCGTTCAACAACATCATCATCTCGGGGGTTATCGGTGGCGGCCTCGCAGGTGGCTCGGCCGGCGTCTCCAAGCGGAAAATTGGGGTGACAGTCGCGTTCTGGCTTATCACGCTCGTCACGTCCGTCATCATCGGCTTCGGCCTGTACCGCGTGTTCGCGGCCGTACTTGGCGGCTGATCCCGCTTCGTCGGCCGCGGACAGCAACGCGACTGGTCGGAGTTATCGCACGACAGTCACCGTGACGGGAGCCTCGCTGACGACGGTGGTTGCGACGGTTCCGAGAAGGCGGCGACGGATCTCGCCTCGGTCGCCGCCGTGCCCGCCCATGATGACGTGGTCGACGTCACTCGACTCGACAAAATCCAGAATCGCCTCGGCGGGATCACCGGTCTCAACTGCTGTTTCGACTGTCCGGTCGACCGTCTCGACCTGCTGTCGAGCCCGGCTGATCAGTCTGTCAGCGCGCTCTCGAGCGCTCGCTCGTCGCTCCTGACCTGGTTCGAGGACACCGCCTTCGCTCATCGCGCCGTCGAGTGGCGTCACCACGTTCAGAACTGTCACCTCCCCCACGGCCGTCTCCAACGCGTGTTCGAGCGCCGCCGCCGCGAGCGGTGACCCGTCGAGCGGGACGAGGACGTGTAAAGGAGCCATACGTCGGCTACTGAGCCAGGGCACAAATGCCTGTGGCCAGTTGTGATTCTGGACGCCTGGGTAGATTCGTCTCGCTACTCCTCGATGACGAACGTCGCGCTATCGGCGAGTCGCTCGGCGTCGCGGGTGGCGTTGATACCGACCGAAACAGTGTGTTCGCCCGGTTCGGCGGAGGACCACTCCGTCGGCGACATCCGGAACTGCTGGCTCCACTGGCGGGTGAACTGCTTGCGCTCGGCCCGGGAAAACTGGAACGTCGACGTTTCGTCGGGGACAGACTCCTCGACGTAGGAGGCCTCCTCGACACCGTCGAGCGCCCACGTCCAGCGTACGGGCGACCACGTCGTCAGCGAGATTGGAATGGGGAGCCGATTGCGGAACGTCACGCGGAAGGCCACCGGCTCGCCCACCGCGTAGCGCTCGTGGTTGGTCTCGATGGAGACGCTGATGGCAAACGAGCGGAGCGACCGCGGGACGAATGCGTGGCTCGCGTTCTCCCAGTTGATGGAGCGGTAGCGGTCCTTATCGCCATTCTCGCCCGGGACGAAGGGGTTGTCGTCATCCCGGCTGAGCGCCTCCGACTCGTATATTCGGCGCATGGACGTTCGGTAGCGCCCGACGACTAAAAGGAAGCGGGTCGGAACCGACCCGGCTCGGCTATATGAAGTTCGGCAGCGCCGTCGCCCAGAGGCCGACCGTCTGGAAAAAGCCGAAGACAGCTGCCAGCTTCCAGGGTGAGTCCTCTGCGAACAGCGCGCCGGTCAGCCCCGCGGCGAGAAGGGCAAGCAGGCTCACGCCGATCGGGTGCGCGAACGGTACCCCTGCGACGTTCTCACCGCTCCCGCCGAGTATCGCGACCAGCAGCAGCGTGTTGACCGCAGCGAACAACAAGGCAGGGAGCCAGCCCGGAAGCGTCTGGATACCCTTCCTGATCGCCATTGGCGATCGCTCACGGCCCGAGAGCGCCGATAGCCGGCTGCCAGCTTGTGTCACCGGCTGCAGCACGACTCGCGTCGTCAGGAAGAAGCCGGCCAACAGCGGGACAGCCACCCAGGGCATCATCGGCAGCGTCACCGCGCCGAGTGCCAGCGCCGAGATGACAAGGAAGCCAAAGCGGGCGGGATTGGCGGTCAGCCGTTGGAGTGGGCCGCTACTGGCCTTGGCCTGGTAGGCGCTCACGAGCAGCCGCTTCTCCTGACCGGATTCGACCCACGCGACGAAGGGGTCGGGCGCGAACGCCGTATCGGCCTGCACCGCCGTTGAAGCGAGCCTCGAGAGCATTCCCGACTCAGTCGCGCCCTCGCCAACGAGCGTATAGCGCACGTCGATGCCGCTGGCGCGGTCCTGCACCATCGTCGTCGCGAGCCAGCGGCCGTCTCCCGCGCCGATGCTGGGGTTCTGGCCACCGCCCAGGTCCGTCGGCTCCGCGGCAGGTGCTCCGTCGGAGAGTGGCACAGCCTGTACGCTCCCCAAGTCGGTCCAGAGCAGTACGGACCCGCTCCCTGCGGTCGAGAGCTGGACCTCCGCGAGCTGGCCGGTTCCGCTCATCGAGCGCAGCGTGCGCGAGCGCCCGACCGTCGTTGGCTCACCCACGGTGAGTGTGCCGTCGGCCGAACGGGTCAGCGGCGCCACCTCAGCGGCGGTCTCGTCGGTGTCGACCCACGCGACCGTTGCACCAGTCGGGCCCGCACTCACGGCCGGTGACACCGACTCTGTGCCGATACCTTCGCCGAATTCCGTGTAGCGCGGCTCAGACGCCCCCACTGCAAGCACGCCGACCCAGCTACTGGTAGAGCGAGCGTACCCCCGGTAGGCGACGACGGGCGTTCCGCTGACGAGTGCAACGGTAGGGTCCCGAGCCCGGAGGGAGTCGTTGCTCGAGACGCGGGTCGGGCCGAGCGACCGTGCGCCCTCGAGTGCGAGCATCGCTTCGTTCGCCTCGTGGCGTCGCCAAACGACCGCTGTCGTCCCGTTCCTGCGAGCAACGTCGACACTCGCGAGTCGGTTGTCGGTCCGGACGAGCGTTCGACGCTCGCCGATTGACAGTTGGCCGTCTTGGGCGGTCGCGTTCGCAACTCGGATGCGGTACTCACCGGCTTCGGTTACAATCCAAGCCACCCGGCCGTTCCCATCGCTGTCTGCCGTCGCCGCAACGTCGACGAGTTTCCCGGTCGGGCCGGTCGTCGAATCGAGAGTCTCTGGCTCCGACCAGTGCGGCCCGATCTCCAGGCCGATTCCCGTGAAGGCAAGCTGGGCGGTAAGCACAAACGCGAGCAGGACGACAGCCGCAGCAGGGAGTCGTGTGAGCGAGACCACCAGTTCAGAATCCGGCGTCGCTCACCGCCTGTTCGACCTCGGAGGGCTGGTCGTAGCGGTGGCAGGCTTTGGGATTCTCCCCTTCGGGGAGCTGTGGATCGACGTTCTCACAGACGCTCTCGTAATCCTCGAGGAGCGTCGCCGCCGCCCCTTCGAGGTCGTCGTCGATGGCTTGCTCGACAGCGGCCGCGACGCGGTCGCGGTGCGCGCCGGTCGGCTTCTCGACGAAGCGCTGTTCGAGCACCTCCTCGACGAGACCTTCGCGGTCGAAGGTGCCGCCGGCCTCGGCGTGTTCGCGGGCCTGCTCGGCCGTGAAGGAGCCGTCCTCCAGGGCCATCCGCAGGTCGACGATGTCCCGGTACGTCGTCTGATCGATCTCCATCCCCTCGGGTGGGATAATGTGGGGACACCGGGTGTGGAACTTACAGCCCGATGGTGGGTTCAGCGGCGAGGGAACGTTCCCACGCAGAATGATGCGGTCGCCCTCCCAGAGCGGGTCGGGTTCCGGAATCGCCGACAGCAGCGCCTCCGTGTAGGGGTGCTGGGGCTCGGCGAACAGCTCCTCGGGCGTGCCCATCTCCACGATGTTGCCGAGATACATCACCGCGATGCGGTCACAGATGTGCTCGACAACGCTCAGGTCGTGGGCAATGAACAGGTACGAGAGCCCGAACTCCTCCTGGAGATCCTCCAGCAGGTTCAGAATCTGGGCCTGGACACTCACGTCCAGTGCGCTCACCGGCTCGTCACAGACGATGAAGTCTGGGTCGACCGCGAGCGCGCGAGCGATGCCGATACGCTGACGCTGGCCCCCCGAGAACTCGTGGGGGTAGCGGGAAGCGTGGCTCGCCTGCAGCCCAACGATATCCAGCAGCTCCTCGACGCGCTCCTCGCGTTCTCGCCCGCTGGCGAGGCCGTGGATGTCGAGGGCCTCCCCGACGATGTCGGAGATGGTGAGCTTCGGGTTGAGCGAGGCGAACGGGTTCTGGAAGATCATCTGGACCTCCGTGCGGTACTCCCGCATCTCGCTGGTTGAGAGCTCCGTGAGGTCCTTCCCGTCATACCAGACCGAGCCGTCGGTCACGTCCTCCAGCTGGAGCACGCTGCGACCGAACGTCGACTTCCCACAGCCGGATTCGCCGACGAGACCGACCGTCTCACCCTCACGGATGTCCAGGTTGACCCCGTCGACGGCCTTGACCCAGTGCTGTTCGCCCAGCAGCTGGTCGAGGAAGTCCTCCTCGGACGGGTAGTATTTCACCAGGTCGTCGGCACGGACGAGCACGTCGTCGTCCGTCGGTGCGCCTCGTTCCTCGGATGCTCCGGTACTCATGTGTCGACCCCCGTACTCCCGGCGTCGTCGGTGATCTCGACTTCGAACTCAAGTTCACCCTGGAGCTCGCCGGTGTACTCCAGACAAGCCGCGGTGTGTTCACTCTCGCTCAGCCCCTCGACCGGCTCTCCAGTGTCGACGTCGACAAGCGGTGGTTCGCGCTGGGTACACGCCTCCTCGGCGTACGGACAACGCGGGTGGAAGCTACAGCCGGGCGGGAGCTGGACAAGGTCGGGCATCGAGCCCGGGATGGTGTCCAGCCGGTTCCGGCCGTCACCGATTCGCGGAATCGACCCCATCAGCCCCACCGTGTAGGGATGTTTGGGGTTGTAGTAGAGCTCCTCGACCGGTGCCTTCTCGACAGCCTTCCCGGCGTACATCACCATCACACGGTTGCAGATCTCGGCGACGACGCCGAGGTCGTGGGTGATGAGCTGGATGGCCACGTCGAACTCCTCGGACAGCTCCTCCAGCAGTTCGAGAATCTGGGCCTCGATCGTCACGTCGAGCGCCGTGGTGGGCTCGTCGGCGACGATGAGTTCCGGGTCACAGGAGAGCGCAATCGCGATGACCGCACGCTGCTGCATCCCGCCGGAGAACTGGTGGGGGTAGTTGTCGTATCGCTCCTCTGGGTCGGGGATGCCGACCCGGCGGAGCATATCGATAGCGCGTTCTTTCACTTCGTCGCCCGAGAGGTCCATATGCTTGCGGATGGCCTCAGCGATCTGCTCACCCACCGTGTAGACGGGGTTGAGCGCGGACTGTGGCTCCTGGAAGATCATCGCAATCTCCGCGCCACGAATCTCCTGCAGACGCTCCTCGCTGGCCTCCAGCAGGTTCTCGCCCTTGAAGCGGATTTCCCCGTTGTCGATGCTGCCGGGGTTCTCGATTAGCCCCATCACCGAGAGGCTGGTCACGGATTTGCCCGCGCCGGACTCGCCGACGACGCCGAAGCGCTCGCCGGCCTCAATATCGTAGGAGATGTCGTTGACAGCCTTGACCTTTCCCTCCTCGGTGTAGAAGTTCGTCTCCAGGTTTTCGACTTCGAGTAGTGCCATTATCGTGGACCTCCCCCCAGGTCACCCTGTGGGTCAATCGCGTCGCGGATGCCGTCACCCACGAGGTTGATAGACAGTACGAACAGGAAGATTGCGAGGCCGGGGAACACCGTCACCCACCAGTCGCCCTGGATGAGCGAGTCACGGCCTTGCGAGAGCATGCTGCCCCACTCGGAGGTACCCGGCTCGAGGCCGAGACCCAAGAATCCGAGCGCCGCCGCCGACAGCACGATAGTCCCGATACCCAGCGTCGCCTGGACGATAACCGGCGCGATGGCGTTCGGGACGATGTGGCGGAAGATGATGGAGCGGTCACGGGCTCCCAGCGCGCGGGCTGCGAGCACGTACTCGTTCTCCTTCACCGAGAGAATCTCACCACGGATGATACGCGCGTAGCCGATCCAGACGACCAGCACCAGCGCGAGGATGAGCTTCCAGAACCCCTGGCCCAGCACTGCGATCAGCGCGATGGCGAGCACCAGGAACGGGAACGAGTAGAGGATGTCGACGATACGCATGATAATGTCGTCGATGAGACCCCCGTAGTAACCCGCGATGGAGCCGAGCGGAACGCCGACCGCCAGCGCCAGTGAGACGGCGATGAAGCCAATCGAGAGGCTGAATCGGCCCCCGTAGATGATGCGCGAGAACATGTCTTTCCCCGACCAATCAGTGCCGAACGGGTGGGTCAGCGATGGCGGCTCGAGCACGGCCCCGAAGTTCGAGGCACCGGGCTCAAACGGCGCCAACGAGATTGGCTGAATCGGGATTCCGGCGACGGTGATGGGCCGGGCGAAGATGGCGAAAAACGCCATGAGGCCGATGATGGCCAGTCCGAACAGTGCCGTGCGGTTGGTCTTGAAGCGCTTCCACGCACGCTCCCAGCGCCCACGTGCCACGGTGGACTCGTCGGCCTCCCAGCTGAACTCGTCGCGCTCTTCGATGACGCTTCCATCGAACCCGGTGACCCGGATTCTGCCTCGTTGTGTTGTGGGTTGTCGTTCCGTCATGTCAGTAGCGGATTCGTGGGTCGAGCACGGAGTAGAGGATGTCCGCGAGCAGGTTCGCGAAGACGATGGTGGTCGCCACCAGCAGCACGACTGCCTGAATGATCGGGAAGTCGCGCTGGGTAATCGCCTGAATCAGCAGGCGACCGACGCCGGGCCAGGAGAACACCTGCTCGACGACGACGGTACCGTCGACGATGAAGGCAATCTGGAGCGCGGCGACAGTGACCACCGAGATGAGCGAGTTCCGGAGCACGTGCTTGATGATGACCGTGCGCTCGCTCAGTCCCTTCGCGCGTGCGGTCCGGACGTAGTCCTTGTTGAGTTGTTCGACCATTGCCGACCGGGTGAGCCGCATTATCAGTGCTGCCGATGCCGTCCCCAGCGTGATGGCTGGCAGAATCATGAACTTCAGCATCGGGAACGAGAGCAGCGGGATGTCCACCGGTGGGATAACTCGGAACCAGCCGAGTTCGACCGAGAACACCAAAATGAGCATCAGGCCGAGCCAGAAGTTCGGCGTCGCGATGCCCAGCAGTGCGCCCACGCGGCTGACCTCGTCGGTTGTCTCGCCTTTGTTCACCGCGGCGACCACCCCAGCGGGAATCCCGATGCCCATGGAGATGACGAAGCCAAGGAGACCGAGCAGAACCGTCTGCGGGAGGCGAGCGGCGATGGCGCCACTCACGCTGCGGTCGGAGATGATGGAGTTGCCGAAGTCACCCTGCATCGCGTCGAAGATCCAGAGCAAGTAGCGTGTCCAGATCGGTTCGTCGAGGTTGTACTGTGCGTAGAGCTCCGCCCGTAGTTCTGGTGTGATCTGCTGGAACTGCAGGATAAAGTCCACCACGTTCCCCGGAAGCAGTGCGACGAGCGAGAACGTCAGCACTGATACCGAGAACAGGATGAACACGGTGAGGAACAGCCGCTTGATGAGGTATCGTTGAAGTGACATTCGTGTTAAGGGGGACAGACGGTCGGTCGACCGTCGGCCCTAGTTACTTATCCACGTAGGTGAACGCTTCTGCGGACGCCGAGAACACACCGGTGAACTCGCCGCCGTCGATCGGGTACGTCTGGAAGCCTTTGACGGTGCTGCTGGAGAAGGCGTCCATCGCCTTGCCGAAGCTGACGTAGGCCATCGGGGAGTCCTTGACGAGGGTCGTCATCAGGTCCTGGTAGATTGTCTTCCGCTCCTCGACGTCGTAGGTCTGGAGCGCGTCGTCGATCATCGTGTCGACCTTCTCCTTGTCGTAGTGCATCAGGTTACAGCAGGCGGGCGTGAACTGCTCCGTGTGGAACAGGTTGTGGACGTAGTTGTCCGGGTCCCAGCCCGCAGACCAGCCGAGACAGACGAGGTTGTTCTGCTCGTGGCTGTTCTCGGCGAGCACCTTGCCAATGTAGGTGTTCCATTCGAACTGCTCGAGCTCAGCCTCGAAGTAGTCCGTGCTGTTCAGGCTCTCCTGAATCAGCTGGGCCCACTTGATGCGCTGGGGGTTCTGGTTCGTGACGATGCTCGTCTTGAACGGCGCCTCCATCCCCAGTTCCTCGAACCCTTCCTTGAGCAGGCGGTTGGCCTTCTCGACGTTGTAGGCCGTGTACTCCTCACCCATCTGCTGGTTGAACTCGGGCGAGGTGAACTGCGCCGCCAGCGGGGAAATCGGCGTGTACGCCGGCGAGCCGATGCCCTTGTAGACGGTGCTGATAATGCCCTGGCGCGGAATCAGCCGGGAGACACCGCGGCGGACCTTCGCGTTCGTGAACGGCTCGACGGACATCGGGAACGCGAAGAAGTCGAACCCACCCTCAGTTCGCTCGTTGACGGTGAAATCCTCGTTGCTCTTCAGGTCCTGATAGCTGTCGGCCGGGACGTTGTTGATGAAGTCGACGTCACCGCCCTGCAGGGCGGCGAGCTGGGCCGACTGCTCAGTGATGATGCGGAACGTGACCGTCTCGATTGGCGGCTTCTCCGGCATGTTCTCGTTCTCGGTCCCGTTCCACCAGTAGTCCTCGTTGCGCTGGATGCGGAAGAGGCTGTCCGGCTCGTGCTTGTCGAACACGTAGGGACCGGTCCCCACGGGGTTCTCGGACAGGTCGAGGTCGCCGGCTGCGACCTCCTTCGGGACGATGGGGACGCCACCGACCATGAACTTGAGCGGGGCGTACTGGCGGCTGAGCTTGATGGTAAGCTCGTAGTCGCCGGTCACCTCGCTGGAGTCGTACCAGTTGTACACGTCGGACTGACGCGGGGTCCCCTCGTAGCGGTCGAAGGAAGCCTTCACGTCCTCGGCGGTCAGCTCGTTGCCGTTGTGGAACTGGACGCCCTCGCGGATGGTGGCGACCCAGGTCAGGTCCTCGTCAGCCTGCTCGAAGCTGGACGCGAGGACGTTCTGGGGCGCACCACTGAAGTCCGTCGACAGCAGCGTCTCGTACACGAGCCCGAACGCTTTCGAGGAGGTCGTGTCGTTCTGCTGGGTTGGGTCGAAGTTCTTCACGTCAGCACCGAACGTCGCGATGAGTTCGCCACCCATCTTGACGTTGGCGCTGTCGGCCGGCGTCGGCGTCGAGTCCGTCGGCGTCGGCGTGTTTGGATCTGTTTCAGTATCAGTCTCGCTGCCACCTGCACAGCCGGCGAGGCCGGCAACACCGGCGACACCGAGCGACTGCACAAGCTTTCGACGGCTCACGTCGAACCGTTCTGGGGAGTTACCCTGTGCCATAGGTACAAGGGGGAGACCATCACGGATATACATTACGATGCGTGCAATGGCTATTTCACCAATCAGACGGTCGGGGGCGCTGCCGCCGAAAAACGCCGTACTACTCCGATATCGAGGAATTATTGTAAATTTTGGATAGCGGCAATTATGTCCCCCCAGACGAACGTCCCGCGCCGTCAGTAGCCGTGGGCGTTCCCGTCTTTCCGAGGCTCAGTAGCCCCCGAGAGCGTCCCGTTTTCGTTGCGGACGATCTGTGCGCCACCAAACGCGCTCGGCGGGAACACCTGGACCTTGTGGCCCATTCGGGCGAGTTTGCTCAGTCGCTCGTCGCCGTTCATCCGCTCCTCGACGCCGAGTTCGCCGTCGACGCGGTAGCGCCAGCGCGGCAGGTCCAACGCCGCTTGCAACGGCAGGTCGTAGTCGACGATGTTCGAGATCAGCTGTAGATGCCCCTGTGGCTGCATGAATCCGCCCATCACGCCGAAGGCAGCCCAGTCCTCCGTTTCATCGTCTTCGGCGGCGAAGTCCGCGATGGCCGGTACCAGTGTGTGGAACGGCCGCTTACCGGGCTCGATGCGGTTGGGGTGGTTCTCGTCCAGCGAGAACGAGGACCCACGGTTCTGGAGCGCGATTCCCGTATCGCCCGCAACGATGCCGGACCCGAAGCCCGCGAACCGAGAGTTGATGAGCGAGACGACGTTGCCCTCGTCGTCGGCGACACAGAGCAGCACCGTGTCGGCGTCCTCGGCGTTACTCCCCTCGACGCAGAATCTCACTGGCCGTCCTGCTCTTACCGACTCCGTCCCGGAGGGGGAGAGTGCTAGTCCGATGGCCGGAAACTGAGGACGTTCGAGACGCCACGGACAAACGGGACGAGAGCAAGAATGTCAAGCCCGCCGATGTCGAGTGGGTAATCCTCGGTGAGCGGGCAAAATAGTGGAGGATAGTCGTGGTAATGAACGGGGAAATTGATGAATCATAGCCAATCCGTGTTGATAGGTAACAACACCCACCTATGGGTACCGTTATCTTTATCGGAATCGCCAAGCGACTTAATTCCGAATGACAGAAGATAACGGGTACAATCGGCGTCGCTTCCTGCAAGCGACAGGGACGGCCGCCTTGACTGCGGGCATCGCCGGCTGTACTGGCGATGATGACAGCGAGACCGAAGAAACGCCCGGCGCCGGAACGGACAGCACCGATACCGGAACGGACTCGGAAACGTTCGACGGCCTCGACTCCTACCCGTACTCGGCGAACAAGACGGACGTTGCGAACGCCAAACGCGTGATGGAGGAGGCCGGCTATGGGCCTGACAACAAGTTCCAGCTCGACTGGCTGCAGTACACCAGCCCCGCCTGGAAGGAGATGGCGAACACCATCCGCTCCCGGCTCAATAGCGCCCACATCGAGATGAGCATCGCCGAATCCGACTTCGGTGGGCTCCTCAAGAAGACCGAGAAGGGCGACATGGACGCATACACGCTGGGCTGGATTGCCGACTACCCAGCGCCGCAGAACTTCCTCCAGCTGATCGATCCGGAGAACACCGTCTACGACGCGGAGGGCGCCACGCCTAACGGCGCACGCCTGTTCTGGTCCGAGGACGCAAAGGGGAGCAAGCAGGTCCGGCAGTTCATGACCGAGCAGTTCGACCGGATTCAGAACAACCCAGAGCAGTCCGACGAAGCCCAGTCGATCCGCGACGACGCCGCCGCGAAGATGGAGGAGGGGCTCTGGGAGTCGGCCGCCATGATACCGATCTACCACCGGGTCGACCAGTCGTTCTGGTACGACCGCCTCGACTACAACCCGCCCGGTGGAATGGGTGGGTCGCGTTCGAAGGAGAACATCTCCGTCAACAGCCTCGAGGGGAAAGACCGCCTCGACCAGATTTCGGCCACGTTCAGCGCGCTTGACCCCATCGCCTCCGGGAACACCGCCTCCGGCAGTAAGGTGATGAACATGTTCGACGCGCCGATGAACTACCACAACGGTACCACCGAAGTCCGGAACCTGCTCGTCGACGACTACTCCATCAGCGACGACCTCACGGAGTACGAGTTTACCCTGAAGCAGGGCATCCAGTTCCACCAGGACTACGGTGAGCTCACGGCCGACGACATCGTCTACTCCCTGCGTCGCCTCGTCGAGTCCCCGAACTCCACGAACACGTACTTCCCGAACTCGGTGCTCAACATCGTGCGGGAGACCGACGACGACGGGAACGTCGTTCCCGGCTCGACCGGCGTCGAGAAGACCGGCGAGTACTCGTTCACGGTCACGCTGCAGAACTCCTTCCCGTTCGCACTCTCCGTGCTCGCCTACTCGGCGTTCTCGGCGGTCCCCGAAGACATCGTCGGCGACATCGAGGGCTACGAGGGCGACATGAGCTGGGAGGAATTCTCCACCTCGAACCCCGTCGGCTGCGGTCCGTTCGAGTTCAGCAACTGGGAGTCCGGAAACGGTGGCGAGTTCTCCGCGGACACGTTCGCGGACTACCACGGTCAGGCGGCCGCCATCGATGGCATCGACGCCGCCATCATCACCGACACCACGGCATCCTACAACTACTTCCTGAACGAGAACGCCGACATCTCCGGTATCCCGACGTCGAAGTACGATCCCGGGAAGGCCAGCATCGAAAATACCGAAAACGGAATCAGCACCGGGACGTACGGTCCACTCGGGAACGACAAGACCGTCAACATGTCTCAGACGCCGACCATCAACACGTTCTACGTCGGCTTCAACATGGAGAATGTCCCCAAGCCGGTCCGACAGGCGATGGCATACGTCATCAACCGGACGCAGTTCGTCGAGAGCGTATTCAAGGGTCGCGGTGCCGGCGCGTACCACCTCACGCCGACCCAGATCTACCCCGGCGGCGCGAGCGCCTACAAGAAGCACTGGCAGGGCGAGTAGACAACACGGGATGGCCACCGTTTTCGATAGGCTAAAACCCCACCGGCATCGTTTCTTTACGTACGCAGTTGAAGCAGCAACAGCTATGACAGAGGCTACCACGACATGAGCTATTTGAATTCCAACGAGTTCCGTGACCAACACGCGCTGGCGGCGGCACAGCCCATGGAAGGGATGGGCCGACCGACCGAAACGGGTGGTCACCGGTGAACCGACTAACGTACCTCGGGAAACGGCTCGCGCTCGGTATCCCCGTAATCTTGTTCGGGCTGACGATGTCGTTTCTCATCATGTATCGCGGGCCCATCGACCCGGTGCTGACTATTCTCGGCCGGGACGCCACCGCCAGCGACGTTCGACAGCTCCGCATCGCACTGGGGTACATCCGACCCGATGGCTCGCAAGTCCCCCTCTGGGAGCAGTACGCGACAGTAATGTACGACCTGTTCACCCTGCAGTTCGGCCAGTCGTGGATTATCCAGCGCGGCGCCTCCGTCAGTTCGGTTATCGTCAGCCGGATGCCGGCGACGCTGTGGCTCGGGTGGTGGTCGGTCGTCATCGCGCTGCTGTTCGGTGTCCCGCTCGGCCTGTTCGCCGGACTGAAGGCGAACACCTGGAGCGACTACATCGCCTCGGGCGGCGGCATCATCTGGCGAGCCATGCCCAACTTCTGGCTGGCCGTGATGATTGCCGGCAGCCTCACCGCCGGTGGGATGCTCTCGTGGTACCGTGGGTTCATCGTGAAGACGGACGTAATCGGTACCGCCGACGAGGTGTCAAACCTGTTCGGGCCGGCGGCACCACTACAGGGAATTCCGGTGCTCGAGGCGATTCCCGTCCCCGCGCCGATGAACATGTTTATCGCCTTCAAGTGGATCCTCCCGGCGGCGCTCGTGCTCGGTTCGGCGTCGATGGGCAACGAGATCCGCATCGGTCGGACCGCCGTTCTCGAGAGCATCAACTCGAAGTACGTCGAAACCGCGAAGGCAAAGGGGCTCTCCACCCGGCGTATCATCGTCAAACACATCGGCCGGAACGCCGTCGTTCCGCTGCTCCCGGTCATCATGGGAGAGTTCTACCTGCTCATCGGCGGCTCCGTGCTCGTCGAGAAGGTGTTCAGCATCAACGGGCTCGGGAACCTCTTCTTCCGGGCGATCCTGGGGCCCGACATCCCCGTCGTGATGGCGCTGGTGTTCATCTTCGTCCTAATCCAAGTGATAATGAATATCCTACAAGACCTGATTTACACGATGATCGATCCCCGCATCAACCTGGGGGACACCGAGAGGTAATATGAGGGACCCGAGCACCTCCCCAAGCGCGCTGGAAGATGAGACCTCTCTCCGCTCCCGCCTCGAAGCCGCCCCCGGTCCCGCGATGCGCTGGGTCGGCGTGATGGCCGCGCTGATTCTGGTCCAGCTGGGCTCGCTCCTCGGCGGGCTGCTCTCGCTCCTCGACGCGGTAGTCATCGGCGTGACCGCGTTCTTCGACGTTGGCTTTGACCTCGTCGGCCTCGGCAGGCTCTCCGCTTCGGTCGTCGACGTCCAGTCCAGCCTCTCGTCGGTGATAACCGGTTTCCGCGACGCCGCAGAGGGGCTGCCGACGCTGCTGAGTCGCCACACAATCCCTAACCAGGGTCACCTCGCGGGCGCCGACGGCCCCTGGGTCGAGACGTTCCTCGGCCTGGAGCCCGGTGTGGCGTGGGCGATCCGCGTCCTGCTGATCGTCGGCTACTCGCTGTTTACCTTCTACTGGATGTTCCGCGGGTGGCTCGTCTTCCGTGCCCACTACCGACAGGCTGACTGGGCACCCTCCGACGACATGGTCGACCGACTCCGTGACCACCGGTGGGGACAGTTCGGCATCTTCGTGCTGGCGCTGTTCCTCGTGATGGCGCTGTTCGGCCCAGCACTCGGCCCGACCACCGTCTCGGGCAACATCATCTCCCCGTACAGCAACGAGATCCAGTTCTTCAACGAGGAGACCGACCAGGTCGAGACCATCACCTCCGGTGCGGCGAACTTCGAATCGAAGTCCAAGGGCGCCGGCGAACAGAACGTCGGGCCGATGAACTACGACAAGTTCAATCGGTTCCACCCGTTCGGCACGCTCCCGAACGGCAGGGACCTGTTTACCTTCATGATGGGTGGTGCCCGTATCACGCTCATCGTCTCCGGGCTGGCGATCGGCCTGAGCGCCTTCATCGCCGCCGGCCTGGCGATGTTGTCTGCGTTCTACGGCGGCAACATCGACTTGGCCGTCCTGACGACCGCAGACGGGATTGTCTCGGTCCCGCGGCTGTTGCTGCTGATCATGATTAGCGCCATCTTTGCGAGCCACTGGCTGGCGAGCGTGCTCGACGGGGGGTTCCTGTTGGCGCTCATCTTCGCGTTCACCGGCTGGCCGTTCCTCTGGCGGGCCATACGTGGCCCCGCACTGCAGGTGGCTCAGGAGGAGTGGATCGACGCTGCCCAGAGCTTCGGCCAGGCACCGAGGACCATCATGCGGAAACACATGCTACCCTACATCGCCGGCTATCTGCTCGTCTACGCGTCGATGTCGACCGGCGGCATCATCGTCGGGCTCGCCGCGCTCTCGTTCCTCGGGAACGGGCTCGGCATTACTCCGCCGACCCCAGCGTGGGGACGGGCGGTTTCACTTGGACAGAGCTACGTCTCCGGCCCCTCGTGGCACATCTCGTTCATCCCCGGTGCGATGATCGTGGTACTGGTCACCGGACTCAACGCGTTCGGTGACGGGGTCCGCGACGCCATCGATCCTGAGAGCGAAGGTGGCGAGGGCGACGGCGGTGCCGCAGGGGGTGGTGCCTGATGACCGATCCCATCCTCTCGGTGAAGAACCTCCGGACGGTGTTCCACACCGACCGCGAGACCATCCGTGCGGTCGACGGCGTCTCCTTCGACGTACAGCCGGGCGAGACCGTCGGCATCGTCGGCGAATCCGGCTCCGGCAAGTCCGTCACCGCCCGCTCCATCATGGGGCTGGTCGAGAGCCCCGGCGAGATACTGCCGGGCTCCTCCATCCGCTTCAACGGCGAAGAGCTGACCGAGTACAACGATGCCCAGTACCGTGAGATCCGGGGGAGTGGCATCGGGATGGTGTTCCAGGACCCCCAGAAGTCGCTGAACCCGGTCTACACAATCGGGAACCAGATCCGGGAGGCGCTCAAGGAGAACCAGGGGCTGACCGGCGAGGCAGCCCGCGAAGAGGCGATCGACCTGCTCGAAGCCGTCGCCATCCCGGACGCCCCACGGCGGCTGAACGAGTATCCCCACGAGTTCTCGGGCGGGATGCGTCAGCGCGCCGTCATCGCGATGATGCTGGCGTGTGATCCCGAGTTCCTCATCTGCGACGAGCCGACCACGGCGCTAGACGTGACCATCCAGGCCCAGATCCTGGAGCTGCTCCAGGAACTACAGGACGAGCGAGGGCTCTCCATCCTGTTTATCACCCACGACATGGGCGTCATCGCCGAAATCACCGACCGCGTCAACGTGATGTACGCCGGCCAGATTATCGAGAGCGCGCCCGTCGAGGAACTGTTTGCCAACCCCGCCCACCCCTACACGCAGGGGCTGCTTGGCGCAATCCCGGGCGAACAGGGCGAGAACGAACAGCTTCGAACTATCGAGGGCGACGTGCCGACGCCGAACGAGGAGGCGACCAGCTGTCGGTTCGCACCGCGGTGTGAGCACGCCTTCGACGCCTGCGAGGCCATCGCCCCCGCTCACGTTGAAGTGGGCGAGGACCACACCGCCGCCTGCCTGCTCTACCCAGAGAACGAACCGGAGAGCGAGCGGGTGGCCCACCACCGCAGCACGGCTGCGGCGTCCAGAGGTGAGAACGAATGAGTCAGGCCACACAGCGCAGCGACGACCGCGAGGAGACGCTCATCGAGGTGCGGAACCTCGAGAAGTACTACGGCACGGGAGGGATGTTCTCCTCGCCACCGGTCCAGGCCGTCGACGGCGTTGACTTCGAGATCAAGCGTGGCGAGACGTTCGGCCTCGTCGGCGAGTCCGGCTCCGGTAAGAGCACCCTCGGCCGAACCCTCATCCGACTCGAACAGGCGACGGCGGGGACCGTCTCCTTCGACGGGACCGACGTCACGACGCTGTCGGGCCCAGAGCTGAAGGAGTGGCGGCGGAACGCCCAGATGGTGTTCCAGGACCCCGAGTCCAGCCTCAACGACCGGATGACCGTTGGGGAGATTGTGCGCGAACCGCTCGACGCCCACGACGAAGGCACCAGCCAAGAGCGCCGGCGGCGCGTCATGGACCTGCTCGAACGGGTCGGCCTGCGCGAGGAGCACTACTTCCGCTACCCCCACCAGTTCTCCGGCGGCCAGCGCCAGCGTGTCGGGATCGCCCGTGCGCTCGCGCTCGAACCCGAGTTCGTCGTGCTCGACGAGCCGGTCTCGGCCCTCGACGTGAGCGTCCAGGCGAAGATTATCACGCTGCTCAAGGATCTGCAGGAGGATTTCGACCTTACCTACCTGTTCATCGCCCACGACCTGAGCGTCGTCCGGCACATCTGTGACCGCGTGGCGGTGATGTATCTGGGCAAGATCATGGAGCTCGGAGAGACCCAGGAGCTCTACGAGAACCCCGCGAACCCCTACACGAAATCCCTGCTCTCGGCAATCCCGCGACCGGACCCGACTGCGACCGTTGACCGCATCACCCTCCCCGGAACGCCGCCAAGCCCGCGGGATCCCCCGCAGGGCTGTCAGTTCTCGACCCGTTGTCCGGCGAAAATCCGGCCTGAAGGGTACGAATCGGTGAGCGAAGAGACCTGGGAGGCCATCGAACGGCTCCGCGAGGTCGTCCGCGAGCGGACCCGCATCGAACTCGGTGCCAGGGACCAGGTGAAGCGGAAGATGGGCCGGTTCACAAAGTACGACGACATCGAGGAGACCGTCGAGGACCTGTTCCGGGACGTCGAGCGCCCCGACGCCATCGACGACCACATCCGGGACGTCGTCGAACAGGTGAAAGCGGGCCGACCCGACGACGCCCGGGAACTACTGCGTTCGGAGTTCGGCAGCGTCTGTGACCGGGACCGACCCACCCACCACACGGTGAGCGAGACCGGTCGAAAGAGCTACTGTCACCGTCACGAAGACGCCTACGAGGACGTAGAGACTGCCATCCGCCGGTGAACCGTCGCACGCTCCGGCTGTTCGAGGCTGCCTTCTGGGTCACCGGAGCGACGACGCTCACAGTCCTCGCCTTCGGGGCGGCGGTGCTGCTGGTCGGCGGGGAGCTGGTGACCCTGAAGTACGTGCTGTTCGTCGTCGGCCTCCTGCTGTTCGGGTTCGGGAGTTTCGCCATTCAGCCCACGCGCCCCCATCAGGACGAGAAGCGCGTGGACGCAGCCGGCGAGGAGCCGAACCGCTACGAAGTTAGGCTCCAGCGACTTCCGCCGCTCCGGGGCCGCCGACTCCCGTTCGGCGACCGGGTCAGCCGGAACACGAAACTGTTCCTAACCGGCTTGGCGACCCTCGCCGTCTCGGCGGCGATGGAGCTTCTGTTCGGCGTTGGGCCTTGAGCCTCGACGCGTGGTGTTTATCCCGTCTCCACACCGTTCGTACGTATGGGTAAACCCGACCCCGAGGAGGGGGTCCCCGACGAGATCGACCGCATCGCTGAATCGCCCGACTCCATCCGGGAGGGGTGGCAGCGGACCATCGAAGACACCCGCGCGATGGCGGCGAACCGCAAGGACGCCGGCTACGAGACGCTGGTGCTGTTCTCACAGGACACTTCACCGGTCGCTCCCGACGCGGGCGACAGCGAGAAATGGGGACTGACGTACCTCGTCGACGGCGACACCGCGGAGGAGTTCGAGGCGTTCCGCGACCGCGCCGAGTTCGACGAAACGGCCGTCTATCAGGCAGGGACGGCCGGCACCATATTCGTCGTCACCGAATGTCTCGACCACGATGCCGAACTGGCCCTGCTGGTCGCCGGCGCGTTCCGTAGGCGCGAAGCGGTGGACCTGGTGCATGCGGCAGTTGAACGCGGCGAGATGCACACCCACGTCCGCCTGCTCGACGGTATCATCGTCGGGTCGGTCAGCCACGACGACGCCGACTCCTTCTTCCCCAATCCGGGGGAGTACATCGTTCAGACTGGCGAGCGTGCGACCCCAGAAGACACGCAGGAGTGAGTCGGCCTCAGTAACCGTGGGCAGTTCCGTCCTTTCGGGGTTCGGTTGCCCCCGATAGCGTTCCCTCCTGATTACGGACGATCTGTGCGCCACCGAACGCGCTCGGCGGGAACACCTGGACCTTGTGGCCCATTCGGGCGAGTTTGCTCAGTCGCTCGTCGCCGTTCATCCGCTCCTCGACGCCGAGTTCGCCGTCGACGCGGTAGCGCCAGCGCGGCATGTCCAGCGCTGCTTGCAGCGGTAGGTCGTAGTCGACAATGTTCGAGATTAGCTGTAGATGCCCCTGTGGCTGCATGAATCCGCCCATCACGCCGAAGGCAGCCCAATCCTCCGTTTCGTCGTCTTCGGCGGCGAACTCCGCGATGGCCGGTACCAGTGTGTGGAACGGCCGCTTACCGGGCTCGATGCGGTTGGGGTGGTCCTCATCCAGCGAGAACGAGGACCCACGGTTCTGGAGCGCGATTCCCGTATCGCCCGCAACGATGCCGGACCCGAAGCCCGCGAACCGAGAGTTGATGAACGAGACGACGTTGCCCTCGTCGTCGGCGACACAGAGCAGCACCGTGTCGGCGTCCTCGGCGTTACTCCCCTCGACGCCGAAGCTCACGTCGTGGTTGGCCTCCTCCCCGATGAGTTCTGCACGCTCCTCGGCCCAGGATTTCGCCGCCAGCGGCGGGTGGTCCTCGTACTCCGGGTCGGTGATGTAGCGGTGCCCATCGTGGAACGCGACCTTCAGCGCCTCCGCGAAGTAGTGGATGCGTTCGGGGGAGTCGAGCGGGTGGTCGGCAGCCCCGACCTCCTCGGCGAGGTTGAGCGCCTCGAGTGCGATGAGCCCCTGGTTGTTCGGCGGAAGCTCGTAGATTTCGGCGCCGTTGTACGTCGTTGAGACTGGGTCGAGCAGTTCCGGTTCGAACGCTGCGAGGTCTTCGGTCGTCAGGAAGCCGCCCTCGGACTGGACCTCCGCGGCAATGTTCTCGCCAATCTCGCCCTCGTAGAACGCGTCGGCACCCTCCTCGGCGATCGTCTCCATGGACTCACCAAGTCGGGGGAGGCTGACCTGCTGGCCCGTACTCGGGGCTTCGCCATCGAAGAGGAACGCCTCGCGTGCGTGCTCGGACTCGAACAGTTCCTCGCCATGCTGCCACTGTGCGGAGACCACTTCTGAGACCGGATAGCCTTCTTTTGCGTAGTGGATTGCTGGCTGCAGAAGGTCACCCAGTGACTTGTTGCCGAACTTCTCCGCGGTCAGCTCCCACCCTCGTGCCGTTCCGGGGACGGTGACGGCCTGGGCGCCAGTTTCGGGCATTTCGGCGTCTTCGGGGTCGACATCTTCCTCGGCGGCAACGGCTTCTCGGACGTTCTCGAGGGTCGCCTCGGCGGGTGCTCCCCCGCAGGAACGCATCGCGCCAACCTCGCCGTCGGCGGTCTTGTACAGCGCGAACACGTCACCCCCGAGCCCCGTGGAGGTGGGCTCGACGACGTTGAGCGCCGCGGCGGTGGCGACGGCCGCGTCGAAGGCGTTGCCGCCGTCCTCCAGCGTGGAGACGCCTACTTGGGAGGCGAGTGGCTGGCTGGTCGCGACCATCCCGCGGTTCGCGTACGCTGTGGAGCGTCGTGAGGTAAATCGGTCGAGGTTCGGTTCGGGCATAGAGACCAGTAGCACGAGCAGGAGTAAGTAACCAAGCAAAGCGGCTCAACGGGTAGTGTTTTTTCCCTGCAACACACTGTCTACCCATGACATTCTCCATCTGTACACACGTCACGCCCGAGGAACACGACGCTGGTGACGGGCCAGCGTTCGCCGTCGCCGTCGCAACCAAAGCCCCCGCAGTCGGGGCACTCTGTCCCTACGTCAGCCACGAGGGCGCCGTCTCCACCCAGGCGTTCGTCAACGTCCGGCTGGGAAGACGTGGCATCGCCCTCCTTGACGACCTGGCCGTCGACGACGCACTCCCCGGCCTGCTCGAACAGGACGAGCACAGCGAGCTCCGGCAGCTCCACGGGGTAGACTACCGAGGCAACACGTTCGCGTTCACCGGCGACGAGTGCGACGAGTGGTGCGGCCATGAGGTCCGTGACGGCATCACTGCGGCGGGAAACTGCTCGAAGGTGCGGAGACGCCGCCCGCCGTCATCAACGCCTTCGAGAACGCCGAGGGCAGAATCGGCGAACGCCTGCTCGACGCGCTCGCCGCTGGCGTCGAAATCGGCGGCGACAAACGTGGTCACTCCTCCGCAGCGATACTGATCAAAGCGCCCCAGACGACGGCGTTCCACGGCCTCCAGGTCGACGAACACGAGACACCCGTTGCGGATCTCCGCCGGGTGTACGATGCCGCCGTTGACGCCAGCGACGGGTTCAGCGAGGAGTCCAAAGAGCGGATCTTCGACTGAGTCTCCGTGGTCGTGACCCGGAGCCGATCGAGCCGGCTCAGGTGAGGAACGTGTCGAGGACGGCTGCGTGTTCCTCGGGCTCCTCCCAGAACGGCATGTGACTGCTCTCCGCGAACTCGTGGAGGTCGGCACTGGGGATGCGGTCCGCGATGTCGTGGGCGATATCCGGGGAGATCTCGTCGTATCCACCCGTCAGAACCAGCGTGTCCGTCTCTATTTCTCCGAGTCGATCACGCAGATCCCACTCGCATAGCCGCGCGGTCTCCAGCAGGACGTACTCGTTCGGCCCCCACATCAGCCCGTAGACATCGAGGTTGACACCCTCGAAGGTGTCCAGCACCGGATCGGGATACTCCTCAGTACGGCAGACGTGTTCGCGGTAGGCGCCATCGAGTGCCTCCTCGTACTTCGGGTCGTCGTAGGCCCGTTGGGACTCGTATTCATCGATCGTGTCGCGGTCCTCCTCCGAGAGTTCCGCCAGCACGCCCCGCATGGACTCGTAGGCGGTGGTAGTGTCAGCGAGCGTGTTCGCCAGAACCAGTTTATCCACGAACTCCCCATACTCGAGAACGTACTCCTGTGCGAGCATCCCGCCCCACGACTGGCCGTAGACGTAGAATTCGCCCGAGGGGTCGATCGCCTGTCTGACGCCCTCGACTTCCTCGCGGTAGTGGTCGACAGTATACCGGTCGAAATCGCCAGGTGCCGGCCGGTCCGACCCGCCAACACCGAACTGGTCGTAGAGGTAGACCGTGAGCTCCTCGCCGCCATGTTGGGCCAGCGGTGCGAGATAGTCGTGAGGCATCCCCGGGCCACCGTGAAGCGCGAGCAACACGTCGTCGCCGGTGCCGAACCGGCGGTAGTAGAGTTCGTACTCCTCGACGTCGAACGTCCCCTCACCGTGGTCATACTCGGCGAAGTAATCGGGGTGTGAGTTCATACCACATCGGAGGACCGGACCCGCTAAAACCTTGGCCCCGGGCGACCCGAGGCGGCGCGGTAGCCGCCCTCACGGTCGCCACCCCCTCCATGGTGACAAAACCGTTCTTGTGAAACCGCTCAGTCGTCGTTCACGAAGTCGAGCGGCGTGTGTTCGGTCTCGTCACTCAGCCGGAGACACGCTGCGAGGTTACCCGTCTCCGTTGCCGCCATCGGCGGTTCGTCCCGCTCGCAGGGCGTCGGGAAGCTATCGCGGACGATGCTGTGAGCCCGATCGTCCTCGCCGTCGCCGAGCGCCGCGGCCGCTTCCCGGATGGTGTTGCGGGCCTCGGTCGGCAGGTCCTCGATCTTGCCAGTGTAGGACTGGTTAAGGATTTCGTCGGCCAGCGATTCGGCGTCGGTTGCACGACCCTCCGCGTCGAGTCGTTCGGAGATGGCATCGGCGTCGACCTCGTTGTTCAGCACCCGGGTCCGGAAAGAGAACGCCTTCCGGAACGCCTTCTGGCTGGCCGTCCAGCCTTCGGGTGGGATGACCTCCGGACATCGCGTGTTGAACCGGCAACCGCTTGGCGGGTTGATAGGGGAGGGGACCGATCCCTCGAGCACCACGCGGTCGACCCGAGCCGCCGGGTCGATCCGTGGCACCGCCGACAGCAGTGACTTGGTGTAGGGGTGCTGTGGGTTGTCGAACAGTTCGTCGGTTGGCGCTTCCTCGACCAGTTTGCCGAGATACATCACGGCAACCCGGTCGGCGATGTGACGAACGACGCTGAGGTCGTGTGTGATTAGCATCACGGCGATATCGAACTCCTCCTGTAGCTCCTCCAGCAGGTTCAGGATCTGCGCCTGGACAGACACGTCCAGCGCCGACACCGGTTCGTCCGCGATCAGTAGTTTTGGATCGAGCGAGAGCGCACGGGCAACCGCGATCCGCTGCTGTTGGCCGCCCGAGAACTGGTGAGGGTAGCGGTCGATGTGGCCCCTCTCCAGCCCCACGCGCTCCAATAGCGCCCGTGCTCGGGTCGTCCGGTCCTCCTTGTCATCACCGATGTCGTGGACCTCCATCGGTGCGCGGAGGATGTTTCCGACTGTCTGGCGCGGGTTGAGCGACGCCAGCGGGTCCTGAAAGATCATCTGCATATCACGACGGTATGGGCGGAGCTTCCGCTCGCTCAATGAAGAGATCTCGTCGCCGTCGTAGCGGACAATGCCGTCCGTCGGCGTCTCCACGTTGAGGATGGTCTTCCCGAGCGTGCTCTTGCCACAGCCGCTCTCGCCGACCACGGCCAGCGTCTCGCCTTCACTGACCGTCAGGTCGACGCCGTCGACTGCCTGTACCTTCGGTGGCGGGCCGAAGATCTGATCGAGCAGTCCGTCTGCCTGGTCGAAATGCTTGACTAGTCCCTCTACCTCGAGCAGCGGTCGATTCTCGACACCGGCGCTGTTCTCACTTGTGGTCATATTCGGTCCTCCTCCGGCCCGCGCCGGAGACATGCCGCTTCGTGGCCGGCCGGTCCGACGTTCCTGAAGTCGGGCTCGACCTCGTAACAGGCTTCCTTCGCTTCCGGACACCGCGGCGCGAAGTGGCAGGCGTAATCGATGTCGATGAGATCCGGCACCGTCCCCTCGATAGGTTGTAAGTCGTCTCGTGGGTTATCGATTCGTGGCGTGCTCCTGATGAGCCCCTGTGTGTAGGGGTGTTGTGGGTCGTCGAAGAGAACCTGTGCTGTCGCGCGCTCGATGATTTCGCCCGCGTACATCACGTTCACAACGTCACAGACCTCGGCGATAACCGCGAGGTCGTGGGTGATGAGCAGGATCGATGTGTCGAACGCTTCGAGCAGCAAGTCGAGTTCCTCCAGGATCTGGGCCTGGATAGTCACGTCGAGCGCCGTCGTCGGCTCGTCGGCGATGAGCAAATCCGGTTCGCAGGAGAGCGCCATCGCGATCATCGCTCGCTGACGCATCCCCCCGGAGAACTCGTGGGGGAAGTCGTTGGCCCGGCTGTCGGGGTCGGGGATGCCGACCGTCTCCAACATCTCGACAGCCTTTCGCCACGCGACGCTGTTTTTCGCGGCACCGAACAGCTTGCGCTTGATCTCCGCCGGGAGTTGCACCGATTCCCCGACATCCTGATGAAGCCGGACCGTCTCGGCGATCTGTTCCCCGACCGTCAGTGTCGGGTTCAGGCTGTGCATCGGGTCCTGGAACACCATCGAGATCCGGCCGCCTCGGAGGCGCTGCATCTCCGCGTCGGATTTCGCCAGGATGTCCTCGCCGTTGAGGTGGATGCTGCCCTCGGTGATCTCGCCTGGTTCCTCGACGATACGCATGATGCTTGAGGCGAGAACGCTCTTTCCGCTCCCGCTCTCGCCGACGAGCCCGACGACCTGCCCCGACTCGATGGAGAGGTCGACGCCGTCGACGGCTTTGACAGTCCCTTCCTTGGTTCGGAACTGGGTGTGAAGGTCCGCGATTTCGAGCAGCGTCATCGGTCGTCCACCTCTCCCTCACTCACGTCGAACACGTCACGGAGGCCGTCCCCGAACATATTGAACGCGAGGACGGTCACCATAATGGCGAACCCCGGCATGACGCTGATCCACCAGGCACGGCTGATGAACTGTCTACCGTCCGATAGCAACAGCCCCCACGTCGGCGTCGTCGGCTTGACGCCGAGACCGAGGAAGGAGAGTCCCGCTTCGGCGAGAATCGCGAGCGGAATCATCAGCGTAGCCTGGACAATGAGGGGCGCAACGGCGTTCGGAAGGATTTCTTTGGTCATGATACGGTAGTTCGGCATACCGATAACGCGAGCGGCAGTGATGTACTCCTCCTCACGGATGGAGAGCACTTCGCCACGGATGAGCCGAGCGAAGTCGTCGATGTAGGCGATACCGATGGCGATGATCACGTTAGTCACTCCGAGTCCACCGGAGAGGGCAATGATACCGATCCCCAGAATCAACTCGGGGAACGCCCACTGGAAGTCGACGTAGCGCATCAGCACGCTGTCGATCCAGCCGCCGAAGTATCCGGCGAGCAGGCCGATGGTCGTGCCCACGGAGAACGCGAGCACGACCGTCGCGAGTGCAACAGCCAACGACACCCTGGCGCCGAAGATCAGTCGCGAGAGCAGGTCGTGGCCGAAGCTGTCGGTTCCGAGCGGGTGCCAGACTTTCTCACGCGCCTCGTCGTTGTCGAAGTTGCCGGTGCTGTAGCTGTTTGGCTCCTGCATCGGCGTGAACGTCTGTTCGGGGTCCTGGGGCGCGACCCACGGGGCGAACACAGCTGTGAGGATGAACAGGATGATGACGATCGCGCCGAACAGCGCCATCTTGTCGTTGAGAATCCCCCGGACGATCCGGTCGGTCATCGTCTCGTGACTCTCGACCTCCTCGTCCGCCGTGGGTGCTCCTGGAACGTCACTCGGTCCCGGTTCAGCCGGCGTGTTCGGCCCGACTCCGGGTTCGGGTTTGTCACTCATTGGTTCTCGTCCCCGTAGCGGATGCGCGGGTCGATGACAGTGTAGGTCAGGTCGACCGCGAGATTCATGAACACCAGAATGAACGCAACGAGCAGGATCGCCCCCTGCGTGACAGCGTAGTCACGGTCGAGCATGGAGTTGACCAGTACCCGACCGAGCCCCTTGATGCCGAACACGAGTTCGACAGTGACGCTCCCGACGATGATGATGGCGACCTGAATCCCGGCAACGGTGATCACGGGAATCATCGCGTTCTGGAGCGCGTGTTTCACCAGGCGAACCCGGCTGTCGACACCTTTGGCCAGTGCGGTGCGCATGTACGGTTCGTTCATCACTTCGAGCAGCGACGAGCGCATCATCCGCATCACGATAGCGCCGTACGGGAGCCCGACCGCGATACCCGGGAGCAGGATGCTCTTGAACCACGGGATAACTCCCTCCGAAAGCGGCGTGTAGCCCACGATGGGCAACAGGTTGAACCAGACGCCGAACACCAGCGCGAGCAGGATGCCGATGAAGAAGGCGGGCATCGAGATGCCGAGGAAGGCGGCCATCGTCGACACGTAGTCGATGGTCTCCCGCCGGCGCGTGGCCGCGATGATTCCGGCCGGGATAGAGATCAGGAGTCCAACGACGATGCCGAGTCCCCCGATCGCGAACGTTCGGGGTGCCGTCGTCAGCAAGACATCGGCCACGGGCTCGCCGGTGTTGATGCTGCGACCGAGGTTGAGTACCAGGAGATCGGTCATCCAGTCACCGTACTGGACCCAAATAGGCCGGTTGAGCCCGAGCTGTTCGCGGAGTCTCTCGACCGCTTCCGGCGTCGCTTCCGCCCCCAGCATCGCCTGTATCGGGCCCCCGGGAATCGCGCGGAGTCCAAAAAATACCGTCGTCGCCACGAGCCACATGACGAACATCGCGTGGACGGTCCGCTTGGCGATGTACCGTTTCAATCCCATCGCTCAATCACTCCGGAACTGTGAGTCACTCTTCAAGCCACACCCGGTGGAAGTTGCGCATGAACGGGATGTGGACGAATCCATTTACGTTTGAACGCTTGGCCGCCACGTCGTCAGTATGGACGAGGAACGCCCACGGCGCGTCAGCGATGACCTGATCCTCGATATCCCAGAGCGTCTGCTTCCGCTCCTCCCGGTCGAGCTGCCGGCGCTGCTTGTCCAGCAGCTCGTGAACCTCGTCGTCTTCATACCGGGTGAAGTTCCAGACGCCGTCCTCGCTGTGCTTCCTGAAGAAGTTGTACAGCCCCTGGTCGGGCTCTGGGTCACCCGCACTGCCCACGATGGTCGTGTCGTAGTCGGATGCGAACACGCGGTTCCAGTAGGTCGAACTCGTCACCTGATCGATCTCTACGTTGAGGCCGAGCTCGTTGAGCTGGTTCCGGACCGTTTTGGAGGCTCTTAGCGAGCCTTGTTGGGCCAGGATGCTGAACGATGCATCCGCGACGCCCTCTTCCTCCAACATCTGCTTTGCCTCTTCGGGGGCGTAGTCCTGGTCGCTCGGCTTGTCGTCCCGCCAGACCCAGTTGGTCGCCTTGGCAATCGGCCCGACGTCCGGGACGGCGTTGCCGAAGAAGGCGGTCTTGACGTAGGCCTCCGAGTCGAGGCCTTTGGCGACGGCCCGGCGAACCTTGCGTGATTTGAATAGGTCGGTCGTCATGTTGAGGCTGAGTCCGGACCAGTTGACCCCTGGGGCGGAGAGTTTATCGACGTCATTGGCGTCCTCGATCCGGGAGACGTTCTGGAGCGGCACCTCCTGGGCGAAGTCGATGTCCCCAGACTCAATCGCCGAAACGATGGTCGCTGCCTCCGGAATTGGTTTGATGTCCACCCCGTCGAGGTAGGGAAGCTGGTTGCCGTTCTCGTCGGTCTCGAAGTAGTCTTCGAACCGGTCCAGAGTGATGCGGTCACCCACCTCGTGTTCAGTTACTTTGAACGGGCCCGTCCCGACGGGCGTGAGCTGGTACTGCTCGGGACCCATCTCCTCGATGGCGTTCTTGTTGACGACGGTTGCCGCGCGGCCGGGGCCGCGCGTGAGATAAATCATTACCGGCGCGAACGCCTGCTCGAAGTTGAGCGTGACCGTATAATCATCCTCGACGACGACGCCCTCATCATCCGGGGGGAGTAACAGGGAGAGCTTCGGAGCCGCGGCGAGTTCCTCGTTGATCGTCCGCCGGATGGAGTAGGCGACGTCCTCGGCGGTGAAGTCGTCGCCGTTGTGGAACTTCACGTCATCCCGGAGCTGGAACGTAATCGTCGCACCATCGTTTGTGACCTCCCAGTCGGTCGCGAGGTCGCCACGAATCGTCAGGTCTCGACGGAGCGTGACGAGACCGCTGAAGATGTTGGAGGTGACCTGGAAGTAGATCGCCACCGGAATCTTCGGTGGGTCCAGTACGTCGATACTGCCGGTGAACCACCCGGCCTGAAGCCGACCACCGGTTTTGACGTCCGATTGAACCTCCGTCGCGGTGTCGGCCTCGGTCTCGGTTTCTTCAGTCGCTGTTTCGGTTGGAGTTGTCTCCACCTCGGTACTACACCCCGCCAAGCCGCCCATCCCGGCGGCACTGAGCAACTTCATCGTCGTCCGTCTATCGATGACCGGACCACTCAGGTCGTCGCTCGTTATCTCGTCATCTGTTGGCATACAACATGGATAACAGTCCGCCAATCATAAGAGTTGTTCAACCAGTAATGGTTTCGACTGGTTCAGTTCCTCTGACGCAGGAATGTTCTATTTCCCCGAATTCGAGAAGCAGGGAGTAGCTTCCGGTGTGTTCCTCGAAACTCGTTAGCTCCCCCCCTGTCAGAATTTAAACTAAATGACGTTGGTGCGTGGGCTGCCGGTGGCCGAACCTATTTTCACGTTGGCGCGAACCGTTCAGCCACCATGCCACCCAATAACACAGGGTCGTCTATCGGCGCTTTCGAGACGAGTTACGCGCCGCTCGCGATGGCGCTCGACGAACACGACTGTGACGCATTCGTCCACACCGGAGACCGGTTCGATGACACGATGCGATACCTGACCCGGTTTAGCGGTCCAGACAGGGCGTACGCCTTCATGTATGCGCCCGAACGGTCAGTGCTCTGTGCACCTTCACTGTTCGCCGAGCAGGCCCGCCGGGAGTTCGTCGGCGACGAGGTCCGCTCCGTGGACGAACAGGATGCGACGACGGCAGGCGGCCGGGCCGTCGAGACGCTTCAGTCCCGCGAGGAGATCGACCGCGTCCTGGTCGACGAGTCGATGCGCGAAGCCGAGTACCGACGGGTGACTGACGCCTACGAGGTGGTCGTCGCCGACGTCGACGTGGGGCGGAGCACGAAGACCGAGGCTGAGTGGCGACGCCACGAGCGTACACAGGCGGCCGCCCAGCACGGGATGGCCCGTGCGGAAAAAGTGCTCGCCGCGGCGACGCCCGATGGCGACAACCTGCTCTGGGAAGGTGACGTGCTGACGACAGAGGGGCTCCGTCGCGAGGCCAACGCCGTCATGGCGAGCCACGGTATCACCGACGCGGGTAACACCGTCATCGGTGCCGGGGAGTCGTGTGCGGACCTCCACTTCAAAGGCGAGGACCACATTCACCCAGACCAAACGGTACTTCTCGACATCTCGCCGCGGGGACCCGACGGCTACTACGGCGACTTCACCCGGAGCTTCGTCGCCGGCGACGTCGGAGACTGGGAACAGGAGGCCTACGATGCTGTGAAAGCCGCTCAAGACGCCGCGCTGGAGAGGCTCGAGGACGGAGCGGGACTTAGGGCGGGCGCGCCCCACGAGGCTGCCTGTGAGGTACTGGAGTCACGGGGATACCAGACGGGCGATGTCGATATCGGGCTCTACCACGGCGTCGGCCATGGTATCGGCGTAAGCCTCCACGAGGCACCGGGACTCAGTGGCGACGATCCGCTGGAGGCTGGTAACGTCGTCACCGTGGAGCCGGGACTCTACGACCCAGACCGCGGTGGGGTTCGTCTCGAAGATATCGGCGTCGTGACCGAGGATGGATTCAAAAACCTCACGGAATACCCCCGTTCACTCCGGCCCAATCCGGACGCCACCGCCTGGTAACAACAGCCGATATTCGTCGCGTAGCCAGTGCCGTCAGCGGACAACTGTCACCGGACACGGCGCCCACCGAACCACGTTCTCCGCGACGCTGCCGAGCAGCACGCGCGTCACGCCTGTTCGGCCTAGTCAGTCCACTCTCCGGGATAGCCCGTCGCGCCGGGACCGGGCGCCGCGGCGTAGCCGGCGGCGATGGCGTCGACCGCCGTGAGCACCGCCACGCCGGATCAATGAAGTTCAGCAGCGCGTGTTCGAGCGCGTTTTCGGACTGACGCAAGCCGTCGACCGAGAGAGCACCTCCTGTTCGGACATATCGATATCGTCGACTCAGGACGGCGAAAAGCTACGAGCCGACCGGTTACGGCGATCGCTCCCTTCGCTCGTGGTAGACTGGCCCTCGGATTACTCTTCAAGATCGTCGTAGGGCCAGCGCCCACCCATCTTGAGTTCCTGGATATAGCCCTCGTCGATGGCGTCTCGCGTTTCGGCGCGGCTGCGATGCTCGACCGAGAATGAGTCCTGTGCGGCGCGGTAGACCGCTTCCGTCACCAGCGTCGCCACGTCCCGCAGGTCCCGAGAGTCGAGTTTGTCCAGCGTGTCAGCGTGGGTGTGACCCCAGCCGCGGCCGGACTGGTTCGAGGTGGTGGCGGTCATCGTCGAGGGCACGCCTTCCTGGACGAACGCCCATTGGTCGCCGTGGGGTGAGATGGTGTCACCCGTCGAAAGCGGGGCGTCGAAATCCGCCGCGACGGACTCAAACAGTTCCCCCAGCGCGTCGAACTCGTTTGTGCCGACTCGGAGGTTTCGGGAGCTACAGGCGCCGTCGAGGTTGATGACGCATTTGACCTGGTCGAGGTCGGTCATCTCGGCGCAGTGGTAGGCCCCCCAGAGGCCGATTTCCTCGGACCCGAACGTCACCAGCCGGACACGGCTGTCCAGGTCATCAGCAACCGACGTGAGCAGACGCCCGACTTCGGCAGTCAGCACGGAACCGGCGCCGTTGTCGTTGGCGCCATCGGCGATGTCGTGGGCGTCGACGTGGGCCGTGACGAGCACCTCGTCGTCGGCATCGCTCGGGCCGACGACGGCCTCAACGTTCCGCGAGGTGGTCTCCTCGTTCCGGCACTCTGTGACCACAGTCGCCTCGCACTCGCCTTCCTCGGCGTAGCGTTCCAGCCGCGCACCGACTTCCTTGCTCACGCCGACAGCGGGGATGGGGCCGGGGCGGTTGTGGTAGCCCACCTCGCCGGTGGGCGGGAGCGCCCCCTCGATGTGGTTACGGAAGACGAACGCGGCGGCGCCGTGATCCGCGGCGTTAACGTACTTCTCCATCCGGTGGAGCCACCGGTCGGCGTGCTCGGGCGTCTCGCTGGAGGCCATCGCGATGGCGCCCTCCAGTTTGTCGGCCTTCGCCTCGAACTCCTCGTAGGTGCCCGCGCCCACGTCGACCACGCGCCCGGTTGTCTCGCCAGAGGGGCTGCCCGGCAACGCGATGACCTGATGGCTACCCTCATGGACTCGCTCGACTGGCGCCCCGACAGTGAGCGACGAACTGCCGCGCCACCAGCCCGGGATCTCGAACTCGTCGATTCGGACCCCGTCGAGGCCGGCGTCGGCGAAGGCGTCCCGAATGACCTCGGCGCCCTGGGCCTCGCCGGCCTGTCCAGCCATACGGTTGCCCACGTCCACCAGCTCCTCGAGTCTGTTCCACGCGAAGTGGCTCGTCTGTGCGTCGCCGACGACCTCGTCGGGTAGTTCAACCATGGCTCCGAGGTTTACCGGGTGCGGTAAATGGGTATGGATGGGGGAGAGGCAGGCTGGGAAAACGGGAGGGCGGTCAGTCGTCGGCGGCCGCCGTCACCGGGCCGTGTTCGATTTCGGCGCCGAGCAGTTAGAGATGTCCCACGTTACCGAGCAACAAGCTCCTACGCGGTCGGACTCCCGAGCACGCACAGCAAATGGCAGTCCTATGGGGCCGTCGTCTCCAGAACCGTCTTCACGCCCTCGACGTGCATCGCGAGCGGGAGCGACGCCGCAACGCCGCCGCCACGCTCGGGCGCCTCTGCCTCGTCGACCGCCTGCTGTGGGGTGTACGGGAGGTGGACGAAGCCCGCCGGAGTCTCGCGGCCCTCCTGTTCGAACTGTTCGAGCAGGCTGTAGAGCGCGTGGTTACAGCAATGCGTCCCGGCGGAGTTCGACACGCGGGCGGGAATGCCGGCCGCCAGCATCGCCGTAACGGATTCGACGACGGGAATCGTCGAAAGGTGCGCGTCGGCGCCGTCGGCGACGATGGGTGTCGCATGCGGAGCGTTCTCAGCGTTGTCCGGCACCGTCACCGCGTCGTCGACGTTGATGCCGACGCGCTCGACGCTAATCGCACTTCGACCGCCGGCGAGGCCGGTGGCAACCACCGTATCCGGATCGTGTTCCGCCACCAGCCCAGCCAGCTCGTCGCCGACGCGGTCGAACTCGACCGGGAGCACCGCCCCGACCACTTCGTGGCCGGCGACGGTCTCGCCATCGAGTCGTTCTGCGACCTGCTTGCTGGGGTTCTCGTCGTGATCGCCGAAGGGCTCGTAGCCCGTACAGAGAAGCGTCATACCGGGATGCGGGCTGCCGTGGGTATTTCCGTTGGGGTGGAGGCAATCACCTTGGACACGACCGTTCGTGTGTGGCGGCCGAACGCCGAACTCTCGGGAAGCACCAGTAGCCGGCTGTGTCACGTCGGCTCGTCAATGGTAATCCGCCCCTGGATTTCCCAACTGGAGTCGGGACTGATGGTGATGCCCTCGCTCTCGAGGCGATCCTTGACGGCACGGGCGTACGCAGACCGGGTCGCGAACACCTCGCGCCGGTTCGGGTCGTCGACCCAGTAGGAGACGCGGATGCTGACCTGCTCCCCCAGTTCGTCGACGTACGCTGTGGGTGGTGGCTCCGCGAGGATGCCGTCCGTCATCACAGCGACCGCTTCGAGATGGGCCAACACCTCGGAGATGTCGTCGTCGTAGGCGACGCCGAGTTCCTGAACGATGCGGTGGTTCCCCTGACCGTACGGGCGGATGATCTCGTGACTCGTCAGGACCGTGTTCGGGATTGTCACGAGTTCGCCGTCGACCGTCTCGACGCGGGTCACCCGGAGTGCGATGGATTTGACGACCCCTTCGCCGCCCTCCCACTGGATGTAGTCCCCGACGTTGAACTCCCGGTCGAGGACGAGTGCGACGCCGCTCACGAGTGAGCCAATCACTTCCTGTGCTGCGATACCGACGGCCAGCGCGATCGCACTGATGACGATCGCCGAACCGGTGAGGAACCCTCCGTAGCCGGCGATGACGACCCCGACGACGACCGCCAGGAGCACCACGACGAGGCGGTAGTACAGGACGAGTGCGGCCTGCAGCGTGGGGTTGTTTCGGTTCCGGCGTCTGATGAGACGCGAGAGGAACGGCTGGACGATGAGCCGTCCAAGCAGGACGACTGCGAGGAAGCCGAGCAGGAACCACCCGGCCCGAACGAGCACCGGCCAAAAGGTGACCAGCTCATCGACCCCGGTCTCGGGACCGGGGGTCTGGAGCTGAGCGAGGGCCGACCCTGCATCCCACGTCATCGTTCCCCGGGCGGAACGAACGGGCCAACTGAGACGGTTCGATACGCAACGGTCGCCGCTCGAAGGACGTAGGCGGAGAATATCGCGAGGGGAACGACGGTGACACCGAGTGCCAGCGGGACGAGAACTGAAAGCATCGCTGGGTCGACCGTGACGGAGTCGGTTCGGTAGACGAGCGTCAGCGCAATCGAGGCCAGCAGGGCCAACAGCCCCGAATAGACGAGCAGTCGCGACAGCACGGCGAAATCCTGCTGGAGGGCGATCGTCTTGAAGAACTGACGGACGATCGCGATGGATTCAAGGAGTTCATCAAGTGACCGGAGTTCCTCCATCGCGTCCGCTGGAAGCGACTCCCCGTACGCGTTCTGTAAGTGCCGCACTGCCGTCATGTTCATCGCGTACTCGGGCCCGATGATGACGTTGAGCACGTCCGTCACCGGCGTCTCGGCTTCGACGTGGGCCTCGATGCTCTGCCCGTATTCGGAGATGTCCGCCAGCGAATCGGTGACTGCCGCCGGCGGGTTAGCGTCGTCTCGCTGTACCATCGACCGGGCCAAAGTCGCGCGTTCACTCAACGTCTTCGCGAGCATCGAAAGGAACGCTGCCGGGTCGTTGGGGCTGGACGGCTCCCCGGCGATCTCCTCGAGGGTTCCCCGTAGCTTCCTGGCTCCCTGCAATCGGTCAGCCAACTGGTTCGGAGAGCCGAAGACGCGGGAGAGGATGAGTTGGTTAATCGAGAGCGCGATCGTCACGAGCGTCACCATCCCGGCAGTGAGACCGCTCCCGAACACCTGCGCCACTGAACTATCGACCCCGACGGCGACCAGCCCGACGGTATGGAGCACGACGAAGGCACCGACGAAGGCGCCGGTGATACCGGCCGCGACGAGTCGGCGGTCACCGTCGAGGAGCAGCCAGTCCGTGGCTCGATCCCAAAGGCCTGTCTGATCCTGGACGGAACGCTCCGTTTGGACGTCAGAACCCATACGCCCTGGAGACACAGGAGTGTCTTTACTACCCGCGACCTATCCGGGCGATATCCCCTTCCTACTCGCTAAAACAGCCCACACAGCATCGGGACAGCCGTGGACCGCCAGGGTGGCCTACTCGTTGAGGCGGACCTCGTCGTCGGTGATCTCCTCGATGCTGTTTGCGGTCAGCACGTACGTGTTCTCGTCCTCCGTCCCCAACCCCAACTTGGAACGGATGTCGTCGGTCAGTCCCGGGTCGGGTTTGACGTGCATTTTTCCGTGTTCGACCGCCATGACGCGTCCCACGTTCTTCCCGTCCGTACTGCGCACCGGCTTCCCCTCGTCGCCTTCCCTCGCGGTTGTTCGTTGGCGCATCACGGGAACAGTGCATCACAGACAGCCTGATTGTTCGCCTTGCGTCTGCCGGGTACTGTGTGGATCGCTCGAACCGATGGGCTTCCCGATACGGGAGTTCCTGCGGGAGCGTCGGGGGGTTAGACCGATTCCTCCGTTTCACCGGACTCGATATCCTCCGATTTCCCACCCCGGTCGCTGTACCCCTCGCGGCCGACCGCCCCGTCACCCACCATCATGAAGATGGCCTGTCTGACACTCTCGGCGTCCTCGTACTCGCTTTCGTTCTCCGGTTGGAGCACCTCACGCAGCATCGTCGTGCCGCTGGCGAGCTCGAGTTGCCGGTCGCCGTATCGTCCCAGCAGTTCGGCGTGAGAGATGGGGTACGTCTCCTCCTCGAGATCCTCGGCGAGCGCGCCGAACTCGATACCCTGCTCACGGGACTCGTCGTCGTCGGTTTCCATACGTCAGCGGTGGTCCCACAGCGGGGAATGACCGCTGCCGGGATATGCAAGGAATCGACCCGTCTCCGAACTGTGACACCGCCGACGAGTCACCACCCTCTACCCGCTCGTTCGTGCAACGCTTTTGGCGCGGTCGCCCGTCCGCACTCGCGACAGTGCATCTCTGCGATAGGTGTTCTCTGCGATAGCTATTACTGTGCCTGTGCTGTACATTCATATCCGAGATCATCTGATCAGTCGACAAGCAGAAACATCACCACCCACAGTGAGCCTCATCAATCTACTGCAGAGATGGCGAGACTGGTTCCCGGTTCCGCAACCGGACGGGCAGATCAACGTCGTTCGCTGGATTTTGCTCGAGGCGAACCGTAACGCGGTCACCGCCGCCCTGCTCTCGTTCGTGTTCGCATCGCTCGTGACGGTCGGATCGTTGTGGACCATCGAGATGGCGAGCATCCTCACGGAAACGCCGGCCATCCAAACCATCCTCAACACGCTCCTGAGCGGCATCATCCTGCTCGTCTCCATCGTCGTGTCCATCAACTCCATCGTCCTCTCTCACGACATCACCTCCGTTGGGACACAGGAGAACCGACTGAAGGCCACGATGGAGTTCCGACGGGAGATCGCCCGGGTGACCGGGGGCAAGGAGAGCCCGACCGATCCGTCGTCGTTTCTCAATCTAATGGCCACCGTCATCGCCAAACGGGCGGAAGCAGTCGAGGACGCTATCGATGACGCCGAGAACGTCGACGAAACGTTCGCTGACGAAGCACGGCACTTCGCAGCGAGGGTCGCTGACACGGCAAACAGCGTCGATACGGCGATCCCCGAGACGGCCAGCGGCGGGGAGTTCGGCGTCCTCTGGATCGGTCTCGAGCTCGACTACGGCGAGCACATGAGTCACTCCCACCGGATTCAGGCCAACTTCGACGACGTGGTGTCAGAGGAGGTGCAAGAGCGGCTGGCGGAGCTCAGTGAGGCGTTACAACTGTTTACGACGGGGAAGGAGTACTTCAAAACGCTCTACTACAATCAGGAGATATCGCAGCTCTCACGGACGCTACTGGTCGTCTCGCTGCCAGCTATCCTCATAAATGCTTCGGCCATCCTGGCGATCAACGCACAGATCCTCCCGGATTTCTGGATCTTCGGGCTTCCACCGCTCCTGATATCCGTCTCGGCGGTGTTCACGATTTCGCTGTTCCCGTTCATCGTCCTGATAGCGTATATGCTCCGACTGGCGACCGTCGCCAAACGGACGACTGCTTCGGGGCCGTTCTCGCTCAGCTAAGCCCCGGCTGCAGTTCACCGGGCCGGTATCCGTCCGAGGACCACAGCCCGACGCGCGGTCCCCGCTACACGCCGGGGACGCCCATCGCGTCGAACGTCGTGATTCCCATCACCCCGAGCATGTAGAGAACGACGAACGCAGATATCCACGCGATGACCGCGATCACGATCGCGGTCCCCCATCCACCCGGATATCGCCAGTTGATGATGGCAGTGTACGCGATGAGGGCCAGTACCGGACCCAGGAGGGGGATCCAACCGAAGAAAAACGAGATGACGACCCAGACCACTGCGCCGATGAACGCAGTGACGATGGCGTAGGTGTACTCTTCGGCCCCGGTGGTGATTCGGGCCCGACGTAGACGCCGAGGGCGCCGATCAACAAACTCACGACGAACACGATGATCGAATCGAGTACTGCCATTGGAAGCGTACTGTGGTGCCTCGCCGAGTTAGAGCAGTTCGACCGTGTCCGAGTCGTCGGAGAGCGTCTTCGAGATCAACCCCTGGTGGCCGCGACGGAGTCGCTCCGAGAGCGCCTGGTGTGAGATGCCGAGTCGGTCGGCCAGTTCCTCCATCGTCACCCCACGGGGGACGGTGTAGTAGTCAGTCTCGTACGCCGTCACGAGCGTCTCCTGTTGCGTGTCGGAGAGGAACCCCTTGGGTTTCCCGACCGAAGCGGGATCGTTCTTGAGCCGGGAGACCGTCAGATCGATCCCACAGTCCTGACAGCAGTGGTACGTCCGGGACGCCTTCTGGTGGTCCGAGAACAGCAGGTTGAACTCCCACTCACGCTCGTGGGCGCTGGCTTCGAGTAGCGCGCCGCCGGTCTCCACAAGAACCCCGAGGAGGGACCGTATCCGCGGTGCCCAGCGGATGTCGTAGAGTCGCTGGTCATCCGTACTGGAGATTGCCTGAACCGTGTCGACGGTGGCGTCTCTCCGGATTGCGGCATCGAGTGCGTCCAGTTCGGGCGCAGTGGCCCTCAGTAACGGTATCGGCTGGCTGGTGTTGTGTGCTGCCACGCCGAGCGTTTCGAACGTCGCCGCAGGAATCTCGGCGAAGGTGTCACGAAGGGCGAACTCCCCGGTCGAGACGGTCGCCTTGACGATGGTTGTCACTGACGTTCGTTGGGGACAATCGGTGATTAGTATATTACTCATACGCCGAGTAAGGCGGTTGTACTGGGAGAATTCCCCAGTTGGGCCTCACTGCCGGATTGAGTGTCCGTGGACCCTCCTGTCCGGCAGTAGGGTCTCTCGGAGGACTGGACGCGGTGTTCGAACACCTGGATGGGTCAAGGGCGGCCTCTGAACAGCGCGAGATGGCTGACGAGTTCGCGGTTCTCGACGCCGCTGGCGAGTGCACCGAGGCTGCTAATGAACACGGCGTTCGCACGATGTTGACGACGCCGACCACCGGGTTCTCCAGACTCGGCCAGTTGGTCATCAGGTTTGGTGGGAAGACGAACAGCTCGACGAAAAGCCCAACATCCACCCCCGATTCGGCCTCGTCGATTGCCACCCTTCGGGATTCGATTCACCGTGGAGGCTGCTCTCCCGCGGGATCGTCCAAACTCCAGGATTCGGCGAGTGGAAACGTAACCACCTGTCGGCACATGACGACCTCCACCAGCTGAACGAGACCACGACATTGCTACCGTCGGGGGTTCCGCATCACCGAACCACCGGGAGCGAGATCAACCGGACGACCCTCACTGGCATCTGCCGGGATAGTCGTTAACTGACGCTGTCCCCACCATACGAGGGATGTTTCAGAAAGCACCGGAGTCCGACACGCACCGTGGCCGCCTGCGGGAAGCCACCGTCGCAGTGCTGAAAGGCGTCGTCGGCGGGATACTCGGCACTGCGACGATGACCGTCTACCGGGCGCCGCTGTTTGCTGGGTTGCCGCCGACCGCCGAGTTCTGGGCCCGGTTCATCGGCGACGGGGAGCCCTCAGAGTACCCGATTCAGGCACTTGTGCTCCACGTTCTCTACGGGGCGGGTGCCGGTGGCGTCTTCGGGCTCGTCTCCGCCAGAGCCGACCTCGACCTGCCCGGCGGCCGCGCGTCCGTATCGATGGTGCTGGCCTCCGTCTACAGCATACTGCTCTCCGTGTTCGGCTCCCGGCTCCTCCTTCGTCGGCTTCTCGGTATCGAGCTGACGAGCAAGGAGGCGCTCGTTTTCCACGTCGGACACGTCATCTACGGCCTGTCGCTCGGAACGTGGCTCGGAACCGGGAACCTGATCGGCCGATCCAAAGATGACGGATAGCCCTCGCGTAGAGATCAGCCCTTCCCACGTAGGAGTCCTGCTCGACAGCTACAAGCGCGCAGGCCAGTGTTGATTGGTGTTATGGCATACAGTCCAGACCCCGAGCGGAGGTCTTTGGACCCGGGCGAGACGGTGTACGATCGTCGTTGCCGCCTATGGCCCGGGTAACGGATATGACCGACACTGGGTTCGAGATCGAGGCGGTCGAGGCGATCGAGGCCAGCGAAATCGACGGGGAAGCTATCTCCGGGCAGGAGTTCGGTGAGGGATAGCTGAGTTGCGCTGTACCGAATGTGGCGAGATGGGCGAACTCGACGACGGGATGCCGTCGACGTGCTCGGAGTGTGGGGCGGAGAAGGAAGCGTTGGCCGGCGTCGTGGAGGATTGAGCGAACCCGACGTGGGGCGGTGAGCCGGTTCCCGACAACGGCTCGTCGCCACCCGTCTCGCGTCCGGCGCTACCACCGGAGGTCGCTCGCTTGTCTTCTCCCCCGGTGAGGGCCTTCGAGCAGTTCTCAGTCCGCCTCGGTCAGCACCTCGGGCTGCTTGAGCGGCGCCGGGTCGCCGTCCAGCGTCAGCAACACGACCGCAACCGTCAGTACCACGAAGCCGACGCAGATGAGGTACTCGCCAGCAACCCCGACTGCCGAGGCCAGCGGGAGCGCGACCAGCGGACCCAGCGTCGACCCCAAGTCGCCGAAGACGTTGTAGACACCACCGAGTTTCCCCACGTCGCCCCCGGGCGCGATGTCGCCCAGATACGCCATCAGCGGCGGGCCCGTGCCGCCGACGCCGATTCCGATGACCGCGACACCGACGACCGTTCCCAGCGCAGTGGGGAGCAGCCCTAACAGTGCGAAGCCGGCACCAAACAGCACGAGCGCAGGGAGGACGGTGTACGTACGGGACGGGAGCGAGTCCGAAAGCCGACCGACGAAGAGGTTCGTCAGCGACATCGAGAGCACAGAGACCGCCATCACCAGCCCGCTGGCCCCAGTTCCACCCAGCGTGCCGAACCCGATGTCGTTCTGGTTGGTGTAGAGCACCACCGTCGAGAGCAGGATACCCGCATAGAGAAAGCGCACCGAGAAGTTCGCAAAGCCGATGCCGAGGATGCGGTTGTCGGCGCGAACGACTTGCGGGAGGTCACGGAGCCGCGTCGTCGACGATACGGTGCTGTCGACGTTGGGCAACACGACGAACGCAACCACCGCGGCGAACAGCCCTGCAACGCCGGCGACGAGGAATGCCTCCGCGTAGCCGTAGCTCTCGGTCAGCAGGCCGCCGAGGACGAGTCCCGTCGGGAAGCCAAGGCTCTGGCCACCGCGCATATACCCCACCCACTTCCCGCGGTTCTGATCAGTCGTCACGTGCGTGACGGTGGTGAAGGCGCCCACGAACACGAACGCCGAGCCGATCCCCCAGCAGGCTCGCGACACGAAGAACACAGTCGCGCTGGAGAGGCCAAAGGGTGGGTCGAGCGCGACGACGTAACCGAACGGCACCATCCCCTGCACGACGAAGCCCGCAAGCATCGGCCGGCGAGTCCCGAGTCGGTCCAGCACCTCACCTGCAGGGGTGTTGAGCAACAGGCGCGTGAAGCGGTTGACCGAGAGGATGAGGCCGACAACGAACGGGGCGATACCCAACACACTCCCGAGCGTCGGGAGTGTCGGGAAGGCGACGCCACCGCCGACGCCGCCGAAGAAGACGCCTGCCACGACCGCGGTCACGACGACGGGGACGCTCGGCTCCTCGTCGTCGATGGCGGGTCGGGAAAGCGTCGGCAGTTTCACAGTGGTAGTTCGCTGTAGCGTGGTTTACAATCGACGGTTCGAGCGGGGGCTGTGGCCCGTTACCAGGCGTACTCCTCCCGGGGGTCTACGGCGTCGGCCTCGCGGTCGAAGACGTGCTCACCGTCGACGAAGACGTGCTGGGTTCGGGTGTCGACTCGCCAGAACTCGCCGTTCCAGACGGCGATATCGGCGTCGGTCCCTTCAGCGAGCGTGCCGACGCGGTCCTCGATACCGAGAATCTCGGCGGCGTTGGTGGTCACGGCGTCGAGCGCGACATCGGCGGGCAGTCCCTCCCGGACTGCGAGGCCAACACACACGTCGAGATGCTGCTGGGGCAGGACCGGGGCGTCGGTCTGGATAGCGACCTTCACGCCGGCCTCGTGCAGGATGCCCGGCGTTTCGAAGGTGATGTTGCGGAGTTCGTACTTGCTCGCCGAGGAGATGGATGGCCCCACGACAGCGGGTACGTCGCGCTTGACGAACTCGTCAGCGAGCACGTGGCCCTCGGTCGCGTGCTCGATGGAGAGGTCGTCGATGCCGAACTCGTCGGCGATGCGGAACACGGTGCGGATATCGTCGGCGCGGTGAGCGTGGACCCGAAGCGGGAGGTCGCCTTCGATGACCCGCGAGAGGTTCTCCATCCCGAGGTCACGCTCGAAGCTCTCCCCCTCAGTGGTGGCCTCGGCCTTGCTGTCAAGGTAGTCCTCCGCCTCCATGAACTTCTGTCGAAGGGTTGCAGCGACGCCCGGTCGAGTGGAGGGTTGGCGGCCCTCTCGCTCGCCGTGGAAGCGCTTTGGGTTCTCTCCCATCGCGGCCTTCATCCCGTCCTCGCGGATGAGCATCTCGTCGGCGATGTCGCCGTAGGTCTTGACCGAAATGATAACGCCCCCAATAACGTTGCCCGACCCCATCCGGGCGGAGACGCTGGTGACCCCGTTCTGGAAGGCGTGTTTGAGTTCCTCGTCACGTGGGTGGAAGCCGTCGAGCGCGTTCACGTGTGGCGTCGTCGCGGAGGTGCCCTCGTTGAAGTCACCGTCCTCGGGTTCTGCCCACTCGGCCATCCCGGCATGGGAATGTGCGTCGACCAACCCCGGCGTGACGTGCGCGCCGTCCACGTCGATTTCCTCGACGTCGGCGGGCGCATCGACATCGCCGACGGCGGCGATCTTCCCGTCTTCGATGAGCACATCACCCTCGACTGTCTCCTGTTCTGTCTGCGTATGGACAATTCCGTTGCGGAGAACTCGCATACTCGCGAGTCACGACGGCCGTACAAATCGTTTCGGTTCGAAAACGGTGTGCTGGGCGTCGCGTGGCTGTGAGTCGGGAGCGGTCTGGCAGTGGGACCAGCCGTTCGTGGCATCAAGTCCCCGTGTGAAGAACTCACAACGCCGAGATAGAACTAAGTGGGCCGAGTCCATCCTCGCTGGTAGGTCGAACAATGCGCCTCTCGACAGCCACAACAGGACTCACCCGTTCCCGGAGTGGAGGGTGGGCTCTGCCGACCGGTGCGGGCCGGTCCGGCTTTGTCGGGATGCGTATTGGACGCCTGCAGATTCGCTCCGGCCCGTTCGCAGCGTGAATTCGGATTCACGGCGGCTGGGTCGGTGCGAATCTGCACTTTCCTGAGCCGTCTCTCACGCGTTCGGGCCAACTCCCACGGGAGCTGGTCCCCCAGCACGTTCGATTCGTGGTGGGAGCATGCGATGTCAACCAAAAGCTCCGACGTGTCGGGGGTTCGCCCCCGCAGCGTCGAAATCGACTGTACAGTGAGCGTCCCACGCAACGCAGCCGGCGACCTCGAAGCCGGCGTTCGGAGCCGGCTCGAAGGCGTCGATGGCGTCAACAGCATCGAAGTGGTCGAGCTCGAAAGCGTCCGCCCAGGTCTCAACGACCTCACCGCGTCGGTGACGGTCGAACTGCAGGTCCAGGGCGTCGACGGCCTCGCCTCCCGGCTGGAGGACCGATTCGGCGTTCAGGAAGCGCGAGTGGTTCGGAGAACGGGGCCTCTATAATCAGCTGCGGGGGCGTGACCTGCCGTGACCGCCGCCCCGCAGCCACAAACCCGTACCCATCGACGACCCCCGCTGGCGTCGATTCCCTCCTTCATTGTTCACCTCGCGAGCGACGAGTTCGACCAACACGACTGAACTGTCTGTATCTGTGTCCTGCTTCGGTACCACGGCCCATCCCACTGCGCTGACGACCAAGGGGAAGGCAATTAGTCGCGGGGGGCAGAGAAGCCGGTATGAGTGTACTGGAGGACGCCCGCGCCGTGCACGCGGTCGGCGGCGTCTGCGACGCCTGTCTCGGCCGAGTGTTCGCCGACCTGAGCTTCGGCCTCACGAACCAAGAACGAGGGCGTTCACTCCGGGTCACGATGGGGCTCGAGGACGACGAAGAGCCCGAATCAGTCGAACCCACCGACTGCTGGATCTGTGAGGGCTACTGCGCCGCCTTCGATGACTGGGCTGAGCGCGCGGCCGCCGCCGTCGAGGACGTGGAGTTCGAGAGCTATCAGGTCGGGACCCGCACCCCGGCCCTCATCGAGGAGAACGAGCGTCTCCTGCGGGAGGACGCCGGCCTCCCGGAAGACGCCGGCGAACTGTTCAAAAGCGAGTTCAACCGCGAAGTGGGCAAACGGTTCGGCACGCTGACCGGGACGGCCGTGGATTTCGGCCGACCGGACGTGCAGTTCCTGCTGGACCTCGCCGAGAACACGGTGGAGGCCGGCATCAACTCCGCGTTCGTCTACGGCCGCTACCGCAAACTGGAGCGCGACATTCCTCAGACGAAGTGGCCCTGTTCGGCCTGTACTGGAAGCGGCCGCCAGGGTCGAGAGCCCTGCCCGGAGTGTGATGGGCTCGGCTACCGCTACCCCGAGAGCGTCGAACAGCTGAGCGCGCCTGTCGTCGAGGACGTGATGGACGGAATTGGGTCAACCTTCCACGGAGCGGGCCGCGAGGACGTGGACGCGCGGATGCTTGGCACCGGACGCCCGTTCGTCATCGAAGTCGAGGACCCCCGGCGGCGCGACATCGACACCGACCGACTCGAGGGCGACATCAACGCCTTCGCCGAAGGGAAAGTCGAGGTTGAGGGGCTCACACTGGCCACTCACGAGATGGTCGAGCGGGTGAAGCGCCACGAAGCCTCCAAGACCTACGAGGCACAGGTCGCCTTTGGCGACGACGTGACGCCCGAAGCGTTCGCGGACGCACTGGCCGAGTTGGACGGTGCGACCGTCGAACAGGACACGCCGAAGCGCGTCGATCATCGCCGGGCGAGCAAGACACGAGTCCGTGACGTCTACGAAGTCGACGGCGAACTCGAGGATTCCCGTACAGCCAGTGTCACCGTTCACGGCGCCGGCGGCCTCTACATCAAGGAGCTCATTTCGAGCGACGAAGGGCGGACCACCCCCTCCCTCGCCGGCCTTCTGGGTGTGGACGCCGAGGTGACGGCGCTGGACGTGCTCCGAGTCGACGGCGAGGACGAGCCGTTCGAAGACGACGACTACCTGCTGGAGTAATGCTCGTCGGCGCCGACGAAGCCGGCAAAGGGCCCGCACTGGGCCCGATGGTCGCCGGGGCTGTCCGGGCCGACCGTGCGGACCTCCCGTCGGGACTCGACGATTCGAAGAAGCTCTCGCCGGCGCGACGGGAGGAACTCGCCACGGCGCTCCGGGCGCATCCCGACATCCGCGTCGCCGTCGCCACCGTTCCGCCGGAACGTATCGACGACCCCGAGACGGATATGAACAGCCTCGGCGTCGCTGCCCAGGCCGAGGCGGTCACCGCCGTCGCTGAGCCGGGCGACGACCTGTTCGCCGACGCCGCCGACACAGACGCAGAGCGGTTCGGCCGGCGGCTCCGGGACACCATTCTCGACGGCGATGGGTCGGCCCTTGAGGTGACCGCTGAACACGGGGCTGACGAGTCATACCCGGTCGTCTCAGCGGCCAGCGTCGTCGCCAAAGTGGAACGGGACCGGCTGATGGCGGAAATCGATGAGGAACACGGCCGAGCGATTGGGAGTGGCTACCCCTCGGACCCGACGACGCGGTCGTTTCTGGAAGGCTACGTCGCTGAATATGGAGAACTTCCCGCGTGTGCACGGGCGAGTTGGGCCACTTGCGAGGACGTGCTTGTGGCCGCCGAACAGTCCGGACTCGAGGAGTTCTGACTCAGTCGTCTGTGACCAGTGGGAGTCGCTCCCGGTCGATATCTCGCGTCTGCTCGGAGTCACGTATCTCCGCAGGCGTCCAGAACCGCAGTTCTGCAGCCTCGATGCCTGGTGTCAGTTCGCCGTCGGTGTCGTCAAACTCCAGTAGGTAGCAGATGTTGTTGTAGTGGAGGCCACGGTAGGTGCTGTGGATGGCCGTCAGAATACTGAGGTCCGCAGGGTCGGCACTAAGCCCCGTCTCCTCCTTGAGTTCTCTGACTGCCGCATCGACTGGCTCCTCGTCGTACTCCGGGTGACCGCCGGGAATCACCCAGCGACCGCCCTCACCGGGTTCCCGAAGCAACAGAAACTCACCATCGTGTCGGACGAACACGTCCACCCCCGGCACGGCATTCCTGAAGAAGAACCGCTCGCAGCCCTCGCAGTACCGCCGCGGCCGACCGTCGTGCTGGCGCTCGACCAACTCGGCGCCACACTGGTGGCAGAACCGCGGCTCGATAGCGACCATGCGTTTGGGTATCGGCGGAGGGTTGTAGCCGTTTCTCTACTCGAACCGGGCCAGCCCCTCGCCGCGCTCGAACGCAAGCAGCCGGCGTTTGGCGTCGACGCCACCCTCCGCAGAGAAGCCCCCGGTGTCGTTGGCCCCGACGACACGGTGACAGGGGATGAGTACTGGGAGGGGGTTCGCGCCACAGGCCTGCCCGACGGCGACAGCACCCGAGTCGAGGTCGGCCGCCAGCTCGCCGTAGGTCCGGGTCTCGCCGTATGGAATCCGGCTCATTTCCCGCATCACGCCGCCGAGGTGGCTCCTCGGATAGTCGATAGTGAGCTCGAACGACTCGCGCTCGCCCGCGTCGTACTCCCGCAGTTGTCGCCAGATTTCCGCCTTGCTCTCGGCGACAAGGGCGGCGTCGAGGGAGTAGGGGTCGCCACGGACCGTGACCTGCATCAGCCCAACTGAGTGGGTGAACGGAGAAAAGCCTCGCGCCGGGCGCTCAGCGGAACGGGGGAAGGCGCCAACCGTAAGCAATCAGGCCGAGCCAGACGACAAGGCTGCCGGCACCAATGAGTCCGAGCGGGACACCGGCATCGGCGAACGCGAACAGGGAGACGCCCATGACGGGTGAGAGGACGAACAACGCGAACAGAACGCCGGCGAGCACCTGCCCCACGGCCCGCCACGGCGAGTCTGCCCGGTGGCGCTCCAGTTCCCCCCGAACGACTGCCCGGATGGTCGCCTCCGTTTCGGGGTCGACGGTGTCCTGACTGGGGTCATCAGTAGTCATCGTTGACAGTTAGTGAAAACGAAGCAAAAGGGTTCCGCCGTCAGTGATCCTCAGTCAGCAGCGAACGGAGGATGTCACCGTACGCGGGTCGGGTGAAGAGCACGCCAACGATGACACCGAGGATGGTGAAGATGGCGAACCCTTTCAGGTCACCCAGCGAGAGCACCGCCAGCGGCGAGAGGGCGACGATGGTTGTCGCTGCGGCCGCGCCGATGACCCAGAACGCCTTGCGGAAGCGGCTCTCGAACACGCGTCGGGAGGACACCGCACCCTCGGCCATCACCTCGTCGGCGATGATGATGAGGTCGTCCACCCCGGTCCCGATGGCGGCGATGAAGCCGGCGATGACCGAGAGGTCGAGGGGGTAGCCAATGGCGGCGGCGATACCCATCAAGATGACCACCTCACTCAGTGCGGTGACGACCATCGGCCCGGCCACCTCATACCGCCGGTAGCGGGCGAAGACAACACCGCTGACCACCAGCATCGCAGCGATACCGGCGATAAGCGAGTCAGTTTTGAACCCCTCGGACTGCGAGGCCGAGACGTACATCAGCGACCCTCCGCCGTCCTCACCCACGTCGAGGCTGGCCGGGAGCGCCCCCGCACGGAGGTTGACCGCGACCTGCTGTGCCTCGGAGAGATTCCGCGTCGTCAGCACGAAGCTGGGGTCCTTGGCCCACTCGCCGTTACGCATGGAGTCTGAGAGGCTGTCCTGGACACCGAAGGAGTTCACCACCTCGCCGTCTTGGACGACCAGAATACACGGTTGCGTGCTGTTGCGTTGCTCGTTGTAGGTACAGCGTGTGCCGCCGTCCTGTGCAAGGCCGGTGTCGACGAACCCTTGCTGGACCTGCTTGGCACGGTCATCACGCACGACGATGGGGACCCGGGGCTGCCCGCCCTGCTGGGGCTGCTGGGCAGCGCCGACCTGCTGGAGGTCCTCCGAGGTCATGATGGTCGTCCGGACGTAGGTGCCGTTCTCGTTCTGGTGGTAGGCCTGCACCAGCACCTGCCCGCGGGAGTCGACCAGTTCGCGGACCGTGCTCTGGTTCTCGTTGGGCACTTCGATGAGGATGAAGTGTTCACCGGTCGCCGTACTGACCGACTGGACCGTCCCGCCGGAGAGGCCGGCCTCGTTAATCTTCTGGCGGAGGACGTTGACCGCGCTCTGTCGAGTCACGGCCGTAACCCCTTTGTTGACGCTCTCTGCGGGGTAGCCCGCCGCCGAGAGCGCCGACTCGAGTTCAGCGGTCGTCACGTTCCCCGTCGTCAGTTCGACGGTGGTCGTCCGCTGGGTCACGTCGCCGTACTCGCCGGGGAACCGAACCGTGACGTCCGTCTGCTCCACGCCGAGTTGGTTCGCGACCGCAGACCCGACCGTCGAGGCGTCTGTCCCCTGTGGCACGTCGACGCCAGTCGCGTAGACGCCGACCAGCGGCGCGCGGATGCGGGTCCCGCCCGCGAGTTCGAGGCCGTACTTGATGTTCGTGATGCCGGAGTCGGCAGCCTGTCCGCTCCCCCCGCTACCGTCGGCCAGCGTCGGCGAGAACAGCGCGAACGTGCTCGCAAGCACAATCACGACGAGCAGCACCACCCGCCAGTTCTCTTTGAGGTCGTCGATAGAGACCATTACCGGCCCACCCCCTCGAACTTCCACCAGCGAAGCAGCGACATGTTGAGCATGTACGTGTTCATCAGGTCAGTTGCCAGCCCGAACACCAGGATAAGTCCGATCGAGGTCAGCAGGTCGATCCCGAACAGTGCCGCCACGACGGTCATGACGGCCATGGCCGAAAGCGACGTGAGTGTCATCGTAATCCCCGTCTCCATCGCCCGGTAGGCAGACTCATAGAAGCCGCCCGAGCGCCGGATGATGTGGTTGTTGAGCAGGATGTCCGAGTCCACCGAGTACCCGATGAGCATCAGGAGCGCGGCCACCGACCCGAGCGTGAGTTCGATGCCGAGCAGATTCATCAGCGCAACCGGGACGACGATGTCGGAGAACGCCGAGGCGACGACGGCGATACTGGGGACGAACGAGCGGAACATCGCGAAGACGAGGATACTCATCCCGCCGAACGAGACGATGACGCCGCCGATAGCCTGAATCTGGGCGCTCTCCCCGAAGCTCGCGGAGGTGGCGTCGACCGATAGCACCTCGAAACCGGCCTGTTGGGCCTGGTTCTCTACCGTGTTGGTGGACACGTCGTTGTCGAAGGTGACGATGAAACTGTCGTCGGAGGGCACCGACTGAATGCTCGTTGGCTGGCTGTCGAAGGCGGCTTCGAGGTCGGCGCGGCTCTGGTCACCCGCTCCGACGACGCGCATCTCAGTGCCACCGGTGAAGGCGATTCCGGGGTCGACCGGTGTGCCGGTCACCGCCCAAAAACCGCCGATAATCACCAGCGCGACGAGCAGGACGCCGAGAGGCACGGCTACCAACTGACGGTTCGTGTAGTTCGAGTAGTCCACCTCGGGGAGGCCGAAGGGGAGTTGCACACCCGGCAACTCACGCCACCCCCGAACGGACGAACTGGTTCATGCGGCAGGAATCCTCTCCGCCGCCGAATAAGCCTTCTCCTACGGCCCTGTATGGGTGTTTTCCGCATACACACGACGACGACAGCGGCGCGGGTATCCCACGGCTTATCTGTGAGAACCTCGTACAAAGCCTATGAGCGATGAGTCATCTGGGCGGAAGAATCTCCGGATGCCCGACGACAACCAAGTGTTTGGTGTCGTCACGGAGCATCTCGGTGGGAACCACGTCCGCGTCCGCTGTGCAGACGGCGAGACCCGCCTGGGGCGTATCCCGGGCCGAATGAAGTATCGAACGTGGATTAACGAGAACGACATCGTCATCCTCGAGCCCTGGGACTGGCAGGACGAGAAGGGGAACATCGAGTGGCGGTACGAGGACCAGGACGCAGATCAGCTGCGCCGGGAAGGCCACATCGACTGACCCAGCGCGGAGCGGCGCGGTTCTCAGTTTTTCGCGAAGTCGAGCAACGGCCTTTGTTTTCGGAATGATGCTGCAAGAAGCGCAGCACCGCCGGCCCGTCAGTCCGGGTCGGCGACGATCTCGACCAGTTCGGCCTCGCCAGTCGATGCCGCGTCGTCGAATGCGGTGACCCGGAAGTGGACCTGTGCGTCCACGGGGACCGACGCCCCCTCCAGCCGGAGCACGGTATCCCCGATCCGGATGAGCGGCGTCCCGCTGTCGACGCCAGTGACGAAGCCGGTGTGTTCGTCCCCGAGCTCGAACCGAGGACGGTTCGTGCGGAACTCGATACCCGCAAGGAACTTCCGGACGTTCATACGCGACTCACCTCCGAGCTCTCGCGGTCAGTGGTGTATTCGAGCCCGTAGCCAGTGACCGCGGCGACGACGAAGACGCCGAACAGCAGCCAGCCGTGGAAGACGAACGGCCAGACCTGGATGGGCGAGACCACCATCGCCTCGGTGAACCACTCGAAGGTTTCGGGCAGCTGGCGCAGCTGTGCGTAGCCCACGAGCACGCCACCGGCCCACGGGAAGATGTAGCCCAGCGCCGACGTGTTGCGTCGAGGATGTTGGCCCGGCGGTAGCCGTTGATGTTGAATCGCTTGCCAATGCGGGCGATGTAGGGTGCGATGGCTATCTCGGCGGCGGTGTTGATAGTGATCATCGCGTTGACCATCGCAGTGCCGAGGACCATCGTGAGTTCACCGCGGCGAACCGAGGTCGCGACCCGGTCGAGGAGGAACACCTGCACTGCTTCGAAGCCGCCGCCGCGGATCATCACCTGCGACCCGGCGACGATGAGCAACACCAGCACGATAAGCGGGAAGAACCCAGCCGCGCCGGTGTAGATGCTGCCACCGACGCTGCCAACGAGGCCAGGATCGTCCGGAATCACGACGAACGGGAGTACAGAGAGCGACTGCGAGACAGGGTTATCGGGCGCGTAGAACACGAGCATCTCCCGTACCGGTGCGAGGCCCGCGAGGATGTTGAACGCGACGGCGACGAAAAGCCCCCAGGAGATGGCCTCGATGATGTGCCGGCCGCGGATGGCGAGGAACACGACGGTCAGCATCGAGAGCACGTGGAGCAGCCCCAGCACGTTCGCCTGATCGGAGAGCAGGTTGCTTGCACCCTGAATTGGAGTGCCCGCCATCACGGAGCCGGCGATGAGATAGGCGACAATCGCGCCTGCGGCCGCGACGAACGCGTACTTGAACCGGGAGGCGACGACGCCACCGATGTCGGAGTCCTGCGTGACGGCGCTCACGATGGTGGTGTCGGAAACCGGAGCGAGGTTATCGCCGAACACCGCTCCCGAGAGGATGGCGCCGAACAGCAGTACGGGGTCAGCGCCGAGTGCCACACCCGCGGGGAAAAACAGCGCCGAGAAGGCGACGGTCGTCCCGTAGCCCGTCCCGATACCGGTCGCGAGCAGCCCCGCCAGGAGGAACGTGACGACGGGGAACAGCGCCGCGCCGATGCTGAAAGTGTCCGCTGCCCAGACCAGGCCGCCGACGAATCCGCCGGCTTGGATGGTGTTCGCAAAAAACCCCCGCCCAGAGCCAGGCGACGATGGCCGTCGCCGCCACGCGTTGGGTCATCCCCTCGAAGATGACGTCTGCGTATGTCTTCCAGTTCCCGTCGACGAACAGCAAGCTGACGGTCAGGGAGACGAACATCCCCGCGACCAGCCCCGTTGTGTCGCCGATTCCTAGGACACCGGACTGGAACACTGCCCAGCAGATGAACAGTGTAATCGGGAGCGCACTCACCAGCCGGCCGCCGTAGAACTCGATGGCCGGGTCGGAGTCGTCGGCCGTCCCGAACTCCGATATCGCCGCCGCTGTTTCCTCGGTCATGCTACTTGCATCTCGGGGAATCCGCTGAAAAGGGCCGCGTTTTCAGTCGCGGTCGAGGCTCCTGCACACAACGTTTCGTAGCGGCTACTCCGCCCGCGGGAACTCCCCGATGGTCGCCTCGCGGAACGCCGCCTCGTCGAACTCGGTGTCGCCGTCGAGGAACTCCATCAGCGTGTGGGTGTCCCGCATCGCGTTCTTCAGGCAGATGGAGGCGCCCGGCGAGGGGGTGACGTTGAAGATGATGTCCTCGCCGATGATTTTGGCCTCGCCCATATCGAGTGAGCGGTTGTTCGTGTCAATCAGCTGAGGTCTGACGCCGCCGTACCCCTTCGCCCGACTGATGTCCTCGAGATCGGCTGCGGGGACGACCTTCTGGACGTGCGGGAGGAACTGTCGCTTGCCGATTCCGGGGATATCATAGAGCAGGTTCCGGAGCACGAACGGAAGCAGGACACGGTCGGTGAGGGTGTTGGCGTAGCTCGCGAACGAAGCGAGATTCAGCCCGAACACGTCGAGGAAATCCGGCACCGTCGAGAGTTCCCCACGTTCGAGTGCTGGCACCAGCTTCGCCGTCGGCCCGAATCGCGTCACGCTGTCGTCGTGCACGTCGGCGTCGCCGTGAATCGCAGCGAAGGGGAGCTTCTTCATCTGGAGCGTGTACACCTTCCCGTTGAGGAAGTCGTCGGCGAGGAAGAAGCTGCCAGCGACCGGGAGCAGCACCTTCTCCTGACCGTAGCCGAGTTCGTGGGCCATCTGGAGGCTGTGGGAGCCGGCGGCGACGACCGCCACCGCACAGTCGTAGGGACCGTCAGCAGTCGTAACCGTGTAGCCCCGGGTGGTCTGGGTCACGTCTTCGACGGCCGTGTCAGTGAACACGTCGACGTTCGTGCCGGTATCTTCCTGTGCCTGTTCGACGAACGATTTCGCTGTCGCGCCGTAGTCGACGACGTAGCCGTCCGGCGTCTGCAGCGCTGTGAGGTCGGTTTCAGGGTCCCGGCCCTCGACGACCATCGGCTCGTGCTCGGCGATCTCCTCGCGACCGATGAGGTCGAGTTTGGGGAACAGGTCGCCGAAGCCGTTCTCGTGGTAGCGGGCGTTGAGCTGCTCGCCCTCCTCCTCGCCGACCGCGAGCACCATCTTGCTGCGCTTGGCGTGCATCTCGCGGTCGCCGTCGTTGTTCTCAAGATAGCCCGCGAGGAGTTCGGCCCCCTCCTTGACGTCCTCCGCTTTCTCGAGTGTGTAGTTGGTCTCAATGTCGCCGAAGTGGAGCGTCTGGGAGTTGTTCGTGTGGTGGGAGTTGACCGCCGCGATCTCCGCTTCCTTCTCGAACAGCGCCACGTCGTCGATATCGGTGAACTGTGAGACCGTGTAAAGCAACGATGCCCCGCTGATGCCGCCGCCGACGATGATGAGGTCGTATTCTCTCTCCATGTGTAGCCGGCGGCGACCGTGCCGCCTCTTGACAGTGAGTTCGGTACGGCCATACTAATGGCCTGCTATCCACGCGCCGACGGCCAGGGAGTGATACGTTGAACTCTCCAAATCGGTGCCATGACGCAGAATAGGCGCCAGTTCCTCGGGAGTGCCGCGCCGTCCTCGGAACGGTTCTCCCCGCGGCTGGTGGGGAATTCCCCGTCTCACCCCACCGCCCCCAACTCCAGCCGTGGGGCCGCCTCGACAGTTCACGTGACTCGGAAAATGGACGACTCCAGGTGGAGGTCCGACATTATTCGTTCTGAAATAAACATGATTGACGTTCATTTCGCTTGGAGAAAATTTTTATCGACAGCTTACAGTGTAAAATTGAGATGTCCGACCGAAACCGACGAACGTTCCTGAAGGGTACAGCGGGTATCATCGGCGGCGCGACACTGACGACCGGCACCGCACGCGCCAAGCGCGTCGGGAAGCCCGGCCGCTTCCTCATCAATCTCCGCGAGGTGGACGAATCGGAGATACCCACTAGCGTCACCATCATTCACGACCTCTCGGAGGCTGACGTGCTCGTCGCCCAGGGCAAGCAGAGCCGGGTGGGCACGGAAGCGGCCACCGTCTCGGACGTCCAACTCGACATGAGCGACGACGACATGGGCGCCGTTCGAGAAGCGGCCGGGCCCACGACGGGCGAGACCAGCGAGAACCACATCCACGACGGCGATCCCTCGAACAGCGAACTCCAGTGGGACAAGCGGTCGCAGTTTCTGAGCAACGACCTCACCGACCAGCCCGAGAATGGGAAGGTCGTCCACGACACGACCACGGGCGCTGGCACGCGTATCGCCGTCGTCGACACAGGCGTCGACGACAGCCATCCCGACTTGGCTGGCGTCGTCAACGAGGAACTCTCGGCCAACTTCACGACCGACCCGTTCGGCTGGCGGCCCAACGGGGCCGGAGACCACGGCACCCACGTTGCCGGCACGATCGCCGCGACCAACAGCAACGACGGGCCCGCTGGCGGTGTGCTCGGCACCGCCCCGGACACCGAAATCGTCTCGCTTCGAATGTTCTCCGGGCTTGAGGGCCACTTCGGCGACGGCCTCGCTGCGTGGGCCTACGCCGCGGGCATCGGTTGTGACGCCATCAACTACAGCGTCGGCTACACCGTCGCCGACACTGAGGAGTACCCGGTGTTGCGCCAGTTGGAACAGATCATCAGTCAGGTCGCTGCCTACGCCCGTTCGCAGGGAACTGTCGTGGTCAATTCGGCCGGGAACGGAGCACTCGACATGGACGCCGAGAATATACTCAGCCTCCCCACGGAGGCCGACGGCGTCTTCGGCGTGGCCGCGACCGGCCCAATCGGCTTTAGTTGGGGCGATAAACACGACGACGATGAGTCGAAGTGGCTCACCGGGGACCGCCTCGAGGAGCCGACGAGCGACCCTGCACCCTACACGAACTACGGCTCGGCCGTGGACGTGAGCGCCGCCGGTGGTAACTACGACCTCGAAGAGATCCGCTCCGGGAACTTCCGGGCGTACAACGACCTCGTCTTTTCGACGATTCCCGGCGGCTACGGCTGGAAGGCCGGCACCTCGATGGCGGCCCCACAGGTCGCAGGCGCTGTCGCACTGGTGTGCTCACTCCGGCCCGACGCCTCCGTCGAGGCGGTCGAATCGCTGATTCAGGAGACTGCAGCGATGCCCGACGAGGGCGAGACCTACCACGGCGCCGGCACCCTCGACCTGCTGAACCTCGTAAAGCGAGCAGAGTAAGCAACGCTCCACAGTCGTCGGTGCTCGGGCGCTCTAGGTCCGACTGCTTAAGAGAGCGGAACCACACCTCCCGATATGGTCGAACTACTTCTGCTCGGTGGCATCCTTGTCGCGTTGTTCGTCGGATTCAACATTGGCGGCTCGACGACCGGGCCGGCGTTCGGGCCGGCCGTCGGTGCTGGCGCCATCTCGAAGACGGGTGCCGCGGCGCTGATGGCCGTTTTCTTTTTCGTTGGCGCGTGGACCATCGGCCGTCGCGTCGTCGCGAAGCTGGGCAGCGAACTCATCACAGACCCTGGCGTGTTCACAATCGAGACGAGCATCGTCGTGCTCTTCTTTATCGGCGGGGCGCTGTTCGTCGGCAACTACTTCGGAGTCCCAGCCTCGACATCGATGACCGCCGTCGGCTCCATCGCCGGGCTCGGCGTTGCCACGGACCAGCTCAGCTGGGTCGTGATGGGCGAAATCGCAGTCTGGTGGATCGTCGCCCCCGTCGTCGGCTTCTGGGTCTCGGGGATGGTCGGGCGCTATCTCTACCCCAGTATCAACGAGTGGGTCGCCATCGACAGCACGCCGGGGCCACTCGTCGAGATGGACCGCTCGGGCGCGCTCCCGCTGCCCCGGACCGGCTCCAACACGACTCGCCGTGAGCTGTTCGGCGCGGTGGTCGTTGTCGTCATCGGCTGTTTGATGGCGTTCTCTTCGGGGACGTCGAACATCGCCAACGCCATCGCGCCGCTGGTCGGTGCCGGCGTGGACCTGAACATGATGATTCTGCTGGGCTGTGTCGCCGTCGCCGTCGGGGCGTTCACCATCGCTCGCCGGACCCTCGACACGCTGGGAAACGACATTACTGAACTCCCGCTGACGGCGGCCATCATCGTCGCCATCGTCGCCTCAGTCATCGTCATCTCGCTGTCGGTCATCGGTATCCCCGCCTCCTTCGTCATTATCGCCACGACCTCCATCGTCGGGCTGGGGTGGGGGCGAGCCACCCGGACAGCCACTCTCTCGGGCGGTGTGAAAGGCGAGGAGGAAGCAAACGTCACCGTGGGCGCACTCGCCGCCGACGAACCGGGCGAGCCAGCGCCCAAGATGGGCGAGGAGGAGCCCGACGATATCCCGTCGGCTGCAGACCTGTTCGACCCCACGACGACGGCACGGGTCATCCTGATGCAGAACGCCGTGCCCGTGCTCTCGACGGTGGGTTCCTACGTCACGTTCGCTGTCCTGTTCCAGTTCTTCTGGTAAGCGGGTTCGCCGGGGAGACCCGCCCGTCAGTCCGCCTCGCCCGCAGGGTGGCTCAGTTCCCCAGATCGACCTCGAAAGTGGGCATATTGATGGTGGAGGCGATCTCCTCGTAGCCCCAGTTCTTTTCCACCCAGTCCTCGCGGACGCCGGCGTAGGGGGTGACCGGGAAGTACGCTTCTGCCTGCATCTCCTCGATGAGCTGTCTGGCAGGGCGCCGGGACGGCAACATGTGGATAGTTCACCTCACGATACCCTGCCGAACCGCGTTCACCGCCGCCCCCAGCAACACGATGATGCTGGCGAAGTAGAGCCACGTAACGAACAGCAGCACCGAGCCAATGAGGCCGTACGCCGCGTAGCGGCCGGCATAACGCGTGTAGATTCGGAAGCCAATCTGCAGCCCGACCCAGCCGACCGCGGCGAGGGCCGCGCCCGGCAGCGCGTCCCGTAGCGGGACGTCGATGGGCGGCAGCACGGAGTAGACCGGCAGGAATGCGACCACCAGCACGACGACGAGTGCGACGAGCCCGAGCGGAGCGAGGAACGGAACGTCCAGCTGGAGCCTCGCCAGCGCGACGGCCACCCCGACGACCAGCGTGACGGCGGCGCCGACGGCCAGGAAGACGATGCTCGCGTCCCGGAACCGTTCGAGGAGCGACGCGTCGTCGCCGCCGGAGTAGATCTCCTCGAATGCCCGGTCGAGGCCGCGAAAGAGCTTCAACGCGCTCCAGACCAGCGTGATGATGCCGACCACCGAGGCAGAGCCCCGCCCCGCCGTGTCGGTGAGCAGTTCGGTGACCCGCTGCTGACCGGCCGGCGAGAGCGAGTCGCCGAGCGTCTCGATCAGGTAGGTAGCCACCGACCCTTCTCCGAAGAACGACGCGAATGCCACGACGAGCAACAGGATCGGGATGATCGAGACGAACGCGTAGTAGGCGAGCCCCGCGGCCAGCGACGTGAGGTTCCGGTCGCGTGCGAGCGCGACCGTCTCACGCGCCGTCGATAGCGCCATCCGGACGCCGCTAGGCACGGGGCGACCCGGTTTCGTCGGCGTCCGACAGATCAGTGCGACAGGGAGCCAGCGCGCTCACGCGACCGTCTCTGTCCGCGACGCCGATAGCCCACCGGCGCCGCTTGTTCTCCTCGTGGAACTGCTCTCGACGCGTGGGGCTTCCCATACCTGGACCGGTGGCGGCTGTCAGTTAGTTATAGAGCCTCACGACGCCCGCGGCCGCGTGAACGCCAGTCGCGGCACCTCGCTGTCCACTCGGTTGGTACGGTCGGGGTAACGTGGACCCTGTGCCCGCCAGGTACGGCGGCGCCGCGATACGTGCCGCATGATACCGGCCGTGACGTCGACGTGCGGGTGGAGTTTGGCGTTCGAGAAGCGGGAGCGGGTAGCGAGCCGGGAGCGTTCGGTCGGTTGGCTGTCGGCCGAGCGGACTACTCGAACTTCAGTTCCGCATCGGAATCGAGGGTGAACACGGTCGATTCGAGGGAGTGTTTCGACACGGTGAGGATGCGAAGCATGTACGAACTGAGGAGGACGTACGGGGAGAGCGCGATGACGAACGCGAGGTTGATGTAGAAGAGCCGCGATCCGAGCCCCAGGAACCCCAGTTGCGGGAACAGTCCAGCATCTATCGCGAGCAGGACGTACGCCGTGAAGACGATGACCGGAAGCGAGAGGAGGAGGAGGCTACTCGATAGATTTCGGAGCTCCCGCTTGAAATACAACGTCGTGAAGTACTCTCGACCGGACGCGAGGATCGTGAGTACTTCGAGCAGTGTCGCGAGCGAATCGTGATCAGACTCCGTGAGTTCGTTCCGGTGGACGGATTTCAGCCGGCGAGTCACGTTGATGTGGCGGGCGTAGGGGTACTCGAGGGTACTCAACAGGACGGCAGAGACTTGCGGGTCTGTGGTCCCAATGCGGTTGCCGATCAGCGACAGTTCGGTATCGAGCTCGTCGACGAGCGCGAGCAGGTCCGCCCTGGCTCGCTCGTCCCCGGTCGAGTTCTCGGAGGCCCGGAGCGATTCCGTTTGGGTGTGGATCGCCCCGATAACGTACTCGAGGAACGGCTTGAGTCCGGCCGGGCTCACACCCTCATCCACGAGTTCCTCCAGTTCGATCTGGAACTCGATGGACTCCTCCATGCGTGCCAGTTTGACCTGGAGCGGAGCGAACTCCTGGGCGAGGGCTGCAGTGTTGATCGAGAGCACGACCGAAACGAAGAGAATGAGTCCACCGAGCAGCGTGTTGAACAAGGTTTGGACCGCTCGCGTCTCCGTAACGAGTCGTTCCATCTCGAACTCCCAGAGGGTTCCGACGACCAGTAGCGCCACCAGAATGACGATCGTCGTGACGAGTGCGAGCACCCGCCGATCGCCATACAGGACAATCCATCGAACCACCCAGGTGACGGCATCGTCGGGGTCGCCCCCTGAAGAGTCGGAATCTGCTCCCGTGTCGGCTGAGTCCGTGAACCGGTTGAAAATGGATATCATCAACCCAGATGATTCGACTATGCCGGTGTGCGCTAATTACTAGTTGGCCATTAGGGGCGGTAGGATACAGATACTGCGGGAGCGCACAGAATCGATCGAACCTGCTCACTGGTCTGTTTCTGGAGGTAAGGCCTCGGCACTCACGACTCAGAATCTATCCATAGTGAATGTGTTTAGCGCGGCTGTAGACGCCGCCCAATCCGAATTCTCTACATTCTCGTACTACTCTTCGAGCAGTGGGTCCTGCGAAGGAATGTACATCCGCTTCAACGGCACTGTCGCCTGATACTCGCATTCGAGGTTGTCGTCGTGATGAATTTCGCTGGGTCGGGGTGGTCCTGGGCATCAGCAGATGAGCGCTACGCAACCGATTTTTTCGCGCACCTCACGGGCGAGGTGCGCATTCAGATGTCGACAACAACACGACGAAGATGGTGCTCAGTGCGGTGAAAACGACACTCGGCAAGCGACTGCAGCAGACACTCCCAACGACGGTGTGCCGACACCCTCCCTCTGAGCAGTCGGTCCTCTGCCTCGGAGACCGGACCCTCCACGGCTGTGAATGGTGTGGCGAGCTGCTGGATCGACGGCCTCACCCCCTTCCGAGCGACGACGTCCCCACCCTGGAGTACGAGACACTTCAGGAACTACGTCGTCGATGAGCTGAACGCGGGGCTATCGTCGCCAAATCAGCCCCAAAACCGTCCGATCGAGCCTGTGTATCGGCAGTCCGGGTCCACGTATCGGGTCGTTCAGCGGGCTACAAACGACGAAAACATACATACACTACAAACGCCAAACTGGAACTATGCCCATCGATATCGAGACGTTCGAGCAGAACTCGGAGTTCGACAACGGCCAGACCAATGCCGAACGGATTCTCCGGTTCCTTGCCCGGAACAACGACCGGGCGTTCGAGCGCAACGAGATCGCCGAAGCGACCGGGATGAATCCGAATACGGTGAGCGCCGTCCTCTCGCGGCTCAAGGAGCGCGGATTTGTAAGGCATAAGCCTCCGTACTGGGCAATAGCCGATGATACCGAGCGGCTCGAAAGATACAGTGGCTACGAGCGGGCGACTGCCCTGTTCAATGATCGGCTTGGCGAGGAAGACAAGGAGTTGTGGCGCGAGCACGCGTCCGACGAGCCGCATCCGAACCAGGAGAACGAGCAGTGACCGACGAGAAAACCCTCCCTGTCTTCGAGCGAGGTGACGTCGTCTACGGTGACGACCCGTTCAAAGGCGGAGAAGAGGCTCGGCCCTGGCTCGTTCTCTCGAACCTTGAGGGCCGTCCGTTCCACGGCGAGCAGTATATTCGTGGTGACCCTAACGACGAAGTCCTGGATGGACGGCCTCATCGCGATCCCCGAGACCAGTTGGCTTCGTGGTGGAACGCCGGATGAAAGCCGGATCACCCCCTGGGGTGTTCAATCGATCGACCACGGGGATATTGACTTCTGGCAGGGTCGTCTTGCCGGAGAACGTGTTGACGATGTGGTTGCTGCGCTCGTCAACGAACTCCAGTAACGGTATATCGCTCGACAGCCTCGTCGGGGGATACTGTCCCCTGCGGTTTTCTCGGGCCCCCTTATCCGAATTCCCAATTCAACGTCGGCAGCGCGTTCGCTCGGGTTCCCCTCAGGACGAGAGTGCCAAGACGACATCGCTAACGGTGAACAGGCGAAGGTCGTCTCGGCGCTCGCACGCTTCTTCTACGGACGGCTTGAAGCCGTTTCGTGAGAAAAGTGCATACTGCTCCACTCGCTCACCACCACTCCGCGGAGACCATCGGAGTTCAGAAACGTGATCTTCGAGCCTCGCTAGGGCGTCATAGCCCAGTGGCGACTGCTGGAACTTACACTCACCAGTGATCAGCGTGTCCCCAGCCGTAAGACCGACAACGTCGACCTCGTGTTCGTTGTACCACCACTGGCCTGTTTCCGTAATCGTCCGTTCAGGATAGAACGTCCGAAGTGCAGAACAACAGAGCGACTCGAACGCCTCACTAACGAAATCTGCCAGTTCCGGCTTGATCAGCGCCTCGTAGGCTTCCGCCCCGATTTCGTCATACTGTTCGCCAGTGCCGTAGACGAAGTGGAACCAGAACCGGAAGAACGGGTCGCGAATACGGTACCGACTCCGCTTGCTCCGCTCTTTCCGCTCGGTGACGGGGACATGCTGGTCGACGAGCCGGAGTCGCGACAGCCGGTTGAGGTACTTCGAGAGCTGATTGTACTCGATTCCGGTTTCGCCGGCGATCTCGTTTCTGCTCGTACTCCCCCCAGCGATTGCTTCCAGTATCGAGAAGTACCGGGTCGGCTCAGTTAGCTCCATCCGCAGGACGTAATCCGGTTCGTTATGGAGCGTCCCGTGTTGTGAGAGAACCGTCTGCTGGATGTTCTCCCCCAGCGTCGCATCCGGGCTAACCTCCTCTAAGTAGTAGGGAACACCGCCAAAGACGCCCCACGTCGACACTTGCTCGTCCGGGGTGTATGCGTCGTTGAAGAACTCCATCGCCGCACAGAACGGCAGTTGTCTGACGTCGAGCTTCAGCGACGATCGACCGTAGAGCGGACTGTTTCCCAGCAATGCCGCTTCCTCCATCATGCTGATCGACGAGCCGACGAGGACGAAGGTCGCAGCGGAATCGTCCAGCTCGTGATCGAACAACGCCTGGAGAACGGAGGGGAGACTGTCCTCCTGCTCGACCAGATACGGAAACTCGTCGAGAACGACGATGGCGTCCTGCTCGGCAAGATATCGCAGTACCTCCTCCCAGTCGTCTCGGATCCGCGTGATCCCGGGGAACGACTCTGCAGCGGCATCGATGAACTGCTTGAGCTGCAGCGCGCTCGTCTTCTGCCTGGCCTGGTAGACAACCGTATTCTCAGCCAAATCTAGCGACTCTTTGACGAGCGCCGTCTTTCCGAGTCGACACCGGCCATAGATGACGGCAAGCTCGGCGTCTTCAGAGGCATATAGCTCCCGTAGCCGAGCAAGTTCCTCCGTCCGGTTTACGAACGTTGCCATACCGATCCTTCGTGACCCTAGATAATGATTATTCTGAGAATCGTACGTTAGAGTATCATACTTCAGAGTATCACCCTTGGCTTCTGACTATCTCTCCTGGATGCCTCCCACGTCGTCGTCGGCCCGTCCGCTCGCCGTCCTGTTCGCCGAGGCCGGGTTCGTGCCCAGGTCGGCACGCCAGCGGGTTGGTCGGTCGGTTTCTGCGCTGGCGCTCGAAACCCGACTCGACTCACTCCGCTGGCGACACGGCCACAGCGAGACGGCGCGCGTACTGGTTTTCGTGCATCCATCGACCGTTTTGGCCGCCGCTACGAGAAATGGTCGGTGTGAGAAGACAACCGCGAGTGAGGTCGCGGTGTCGGGCGCGGTGAAGCGCCTTCGGAGTAGGACTCCAATGTCTAGTAAGAACGTATTCGGTAATGAAGTTGCGGTGTAGAGACCACTGAACGAACGGAATTCGACGAAGACGGCTTCGAAGTCATCGACGAGGTGGCAGAGCGTGAGGCGAGCCTGCGACCCACGGTGGAGATGGAGATCCAAGCGAAGGTGGAACCAACCACCCAGATGCGAAGCGATACGGGCTGACACTGGAAGCCGAAGAGCGGATGGAAGCGCGGGAGTGGGAGGTCGAGCGAACGTCGACGCGGTTTGACCGGCGACAGGCCTCCGATAGAGAAGCGCGAACGAGGACGATGGTTCGGGAGATGAGCATCGAGCAGCGTTACGAGTTCAGAGAGCGGGCGGCTGCAGTGGACCCGTGGCAGGACCCCGAACGGGCGGATGCGCGTGAACAGATCTCCCAGATGGAGCTAGGGTGGGTGAACAGCGAAGCGGTGCGGTTGTCGAGGATGCTGCCGGGGTGGTCGCGGGCGGCAATCAGTCGGCGGCTGGCCGAGCGGGTCGTCGACGGCGGCTCGAAGACGAGAGTGGGAAAACGAAGGTAACGGTCTGGAAGGCGAGCGAAGCGCCGTGGATGGAAGAAGGCGAGCGTGTCGTGCTCAGGGAAGTCTCGAAGAGCTGGTACGAGGGGCGCGTCTCCGTGGCGCTGACGGGCCGATCGTCAGTATCGTTCCCCGAGCGTGGAGCGTGGTGGGCTGCATAGGGTCGCTGTGTCCTTCGGGTCAATCGAGTTCCCCGCGGCGTTCTCGGTGCATAATCCCGCCCGCAAACAGACGGAGCTTATCGACGAGCTCAGTCTCGGTCTCGTACGTTTCGACACGCAAGTCCCAGCGGACCTGTGCTGAACGGATCATCGCACTCGTCACGTCGGCTTCGTGAACGAAAGTCAACCGATCGCTGTGTGTCTCAGATAGGCTTCCAAGATGCTTCCCGCCTCCTCTCCAACGCCAAAGTTGTGCCCGAGAAACGGCAGCACGAACGCAGTTGCATTGCTGCACCGGGTGAACTCGATGCTTTGTGTCGCTGCGTCTACCTCGCTCGTCGGGACATCGACGTCGAGCGCCAGAAACGCATTCACCCCAGGATTCACACGAAGCGAGCCTTGCACTCGCCGTAATAGTGCCTGTGCGCCATCGATTTCTGCTTTGTTCTGGAACAGGCGACGGAGTGGGCCTGGCAAGTCATCGACCTCGATGTCTCGGCGGTCCTCCTCACTCAATACGTAGTTGAGATTGAAGGACTTGTACGGCCCCATAATGTAGAAGAGAAACCGGTTGTACGTCACATCACCGAACCGTTCAACGATCAGGTCACGCGAGACCTCAGTAGTCATGAGCGCGAGTATTGACTATAGACATATAAAGACGGGAATTTTTGAGATAGTTCGGCTTGAGAAAACCTAAGAGTCTCTCACCCGTACCGTGTCGTACGATGGCAACGAATCCGACTCAATCAGTCGGTGGGGACTTCCCCGAGGATCCAGCGGACCTCCTCCCAGAGGACAGTATCCTCAGTCTTGAGGAGTACCTCGCAATGCATGCTGCCGTCGGACACCGGACTCGCTACGAAATCCTCTACCGCCTTGTCCACAATGGAGAGATGAGTCCGACAGAACTGGAAGCCGAAATGGACATTGACGACAGCACGCTTCACTACCACCTCAACAAGCTCGTTGATGTCGGCCTCGTAGAAAAGCGACAGCGCACCGAACGTGGCCAAGACGGCCTCTACACGTACTACCAGGCCACCGTATTCGGCGAAGTAACGCTCACCGACGGCGTTGATGAGCTGATTTGCGGTGAACAGAAGTTCGAGCAAATGTACGACAGCACGAACGACACCTGAGCAATAGTTCACGCTACTCGTCAGTCCACTGTCTCGGTCCACCGCTCGTGAGTACTCTAAAGCCGCTTCTCGCACGCGCCACCGTTACCTCCCAGTTTCCCGTTATGTGCTTGACTACCTAGATAGCTTTCAGGGAGCGGTTTGAAGCCCCCACGCTAAAATCGACGCGCACGGCTACATCCCGCGACCCTGGGACACGTCGTATCCGCAAGCACGGAAGTAACGAGCAGCGACCGCGGTTTTTCGCGCCCCGAGGGGCGAGGCGCGAAACAGCGTCTCTTCCATATGTCTCGACGACAACTCCCCAGAACCGGTCCAGTTAGAGAGTCGCAACCCGAACGGTCACGAACTCACCCTCGTAAGTGAACGAATCCCCGGGAAGCGCCCGACGAAGTACGATATCGAACTCACTGACGGCGATAGCTACCGAACGCGGTTCTACCGCTGCCAGAACTGTGGTCAAGAACGAAACCGTGAGGAGCACTTCCGAACACCCTGTCCGAAGCCAGAGCCATCGACATCGCTCAGCGACGGCGGCTACTCCATCGACGACCCACGGACGCGACGAGCGCTGACGGAGGATATGGAGGTTCAGTTCACTGAAAACGGGCCGGTCTACGAAGTACGGAGTGAAAGCGGGAGTACCTACCAGGTCGATGTCGAGCAGGTTCACTGCTCGTGCCCCGACTGGCGTCGACGTGGCCACGCCCTCGGCGAGCAGGGCTGTAAGCATCTCCGGCGAACGAACCTCGAGATTATGGCGGGGCAGGTCCCGCAGCCGAACGGTCGGTTTCGCCGATAACTTTTCGAGACCGAACCGGCCTTGGATCACGATTATACTGAGAGGTACAAAGATATATGAGAGTGTGCTCCCTACACATCCGGTAGAGGAAGTAACGATGCCCGAACCCTCCCAAGACGGTGTCGAGTCCTGGGCTGAATCGATGAGCGCGCGCGAGCGCATTCGTTCCGTCGCCGAAACGCTTCGCGAACCGCGGTCGGTCAATTGGATCAGCGACCAAGCAGACGCAGCGTGGAGTACGACGAACGAGGAGGTGAAAGATCTCGTGAACCAAGGGCAGTTGCGCCGTATCGAGGCTGGCGACTCGACGCTCTATCAACCGGACCACACCCAGTTACTCTTCCACGAAATCCGGACACTCATCGAGGAGAACTCGCGTGAGGAACTCCGCAATGAGCTAACGGAAATCACCGAAGAAATCGAAGAGTGGCAGGAGAAGTACGGTCTCGAAACGTGGGAAGAGCTGGAACAGTCGCTCGCCGACGGCGAGCTATCGAGCGCTGAGCTCCGTGAACGCCGTGACGTAATCGGATTCTGGCGTGAGAACGAATCTGACCGACAACTCCTCAAGCACGCGCTGGAGTTGTACTCGGACGTCGAATCCGCTCGTGAGCAAATGGCGGACGTCGCCGACCGCGCAACGAGCTAATTCGTACTGATGATCTTTCTCGCCGATCGCGATCGATATTTCCAGCGGACACTCCTCCAAGAGGTACATAATCGGGTGGCGAAACAACCCGGCTGTAGGAACGTTCGCTACCGACCCTCTCGTCGACGGCCTCGATACGTCATCGCGACCGTTGACCCGGAACCGTTCCTGGGTGAATCCTATGCTGTCGAAACCGCTCGACTCGAAATTCGCTTCTGGTACCCGAGTGAGGTCAACTACGAGTATTACCGCATAAACTGGATAGAGTCGGAACGGAACCTCATACTCGGCTTCCATCAGAACGCCGACTGTCAAGACCTCGGTCCCTGTCACATCCAACTCAATTACGAAGCCGCTCCTGTTGATCGGCATGCAGCGACGTTTCTCGACGCACACCCACTCTCTGTCCTTGAGGAACGGCTACAGCAGTTCCCATCGGCGCTGAACTCGATTCGCTGGGAAGATGAATCTCCCTCGATTCCGGAGTGACCCATCTAGATCCGGTCGATTGCGTCCCTAGAACGGGCACCTCTCTGTCCTTGCTTGCTGCGTGAATCGTCGAGCTACGGCACTCGTCGTCCCCGAATAGCGCGGTCGAACGTTTTCCGCAGTAGTTTTCCGCAGTTTTTTGGGCCGCCCCTGACGGGTGCGGGGCGGCCTGAACAGGTCGTCTCGGTTAACGAATGAGCCAGGAAGCCATCTATGGACGGAGTTTCGACGAAGAGGACGGTCAAACACCACCTACCGAGACGACGTGCCCCGAGTGCGACGGCGCAGTTGCAACGGAGGGCGGGGAAACGAGCTGCACGGTCTGTGGCCTCATCATCGAGGAGTGCCACATCGACCACGCAGGGACTCTGCGCGCCCGCTTCGACGATGAGCAGAAGCGAACCGGATCTCCACTCACACAGGGACGACATGACCGGGGGCTCTCGACGGAAATCGGGTGGAGCCGGGACGTAAAGGGGAACATCCTCTCAGAGGAGAAGCAGCGGCGACTCAACCGACAGCGAACGCAGCACCGGCGTGCACAGTGGCGCTCGAAGGCCGAACGGAACCTCGCGCATGCGTGTTCGGAGATTGCCCGGATGGTGAGCGCGCTTGAACTCCCACGATTCGTCCGAGAGTCGGCGTCGACGACCTATCGCGAGGCTCAGCAGGCAGACCTCATCACCGGTCGTTCCATCGAATCGATGGCGGCAGCAGCGGTCTACGCAACGTGTCGGTGTGCCGGATTCGCCGTCTCGGTCAGCGAGGTCGCGGAGGTGTCGGTGTGCGCTGAAGCCCAGGTGAAACGCGCCTACAAAGTCCTGAACGTCGAGCTCGGCCTCGAGACACCGGTCGTCCAGCCGGAGTCACTCATCCCGAAGGTTGCGACGAAGTGCGGCCTCTCCTCGCACGTCCAGCACCGTGCTCACGAGCTCGCGATGGCGGCCGTCGACGATGGGGCTGGCGAACGGCCGGAGTCCATCAGGAGTGGCTGCAGGCTGTCTGTACAGCGCCGTCATCGAGCACGAGTTGCTGACGACCCAGGAAGAAATTGCGGCGGCCCCAGAGGTTTCGATTGAGACGGTTCGAAGTCGGTACCAGGAGCTCCAGACGAGCGAGGCGTAGTCGCATCGACCAACCATTCTGGACGAGGTTCCCGCACCCGCACCGAGTTTATTTGCGCCTGCGAGGGGCGCAGGCGCGGATGTCCCGAGACTGTGTGAACAACATGGGAAGTCCAGAAACAACGACGGTGTTCGCGGGTATCGACGGTCGAGCAGACGCAACGCTGCCAGCGTGGTATGAGGAGCGACACAGCGGAACAGAGGTCGTCTCGTTTGCAGAGGCAATCCGAGACCTGCCACGGGCGGTCGAGTCCGAAGTGGCGTTCAGGAATCCCTACTCGGGAGAGTGGGTGGACACAGAGCGGTTCAACGCTATCGTCGAACCTGAGCGGCTGGCTGCACAGGCAAGCGGGGAGGCGGTCGACGCACTGTTCCACATCCCGACGGACAGTTACGCGATCATCAACCCGATGGACGTCTACGCACCCCTGGAGACGGTTCTTCAGGACGAAACGCTGGACGGTCGCGCACTCGGCAACGTGCTCTTCGTCGAGATTCTTCGCCTCTGTCGGGAAGCTGGAATGGCCGAGATGGGCGAAGTCGCCCTGGACGGCCGTCGCGTCCAGGGGGACGCCGCACTCGACCAAAATCGTACTCGTGAACAGATCACCGACGAAATCCAGGACATTCTCGATGAGGCCGCCGAGATCGACGAGGCCGAAGATGACGAATACGGCCCGGAACAGCGTGGAGACGAGCTCCCGGAGGAACTCCGGGAGCAAGAAGATCGGCTGAATCGACTGCAGGAGGCCAAGAACCGACTTGACACCGAGGAACAGCAACTCAAAGCAGAGCAAGTCGAGAAAATCCACCAGAGAGAACGAGAAGAGGAAGAGATGGGCCAGAAGAAACGTGGCCGGAAGCCCACACCTCCGGAGGAGGTGGAGCTTCCGGACGACGAAGGCGAACACGACAGATCCAGCGAGTCAGACGCTCAAAACCAGCAATGGGTGGAAGCAGGGCTACAACGACCAAGCAATGAAACTGTGGCGGTCCGGCCAGGGGCCGGACAGCCATGACGTGGCGGACGGGATCGCCGGATAACTGAACTCGGCTCTTTTTTTGTCGACGGACGAATCGATCTGTCGAAGCGTGTAGCGGTATCTTCAGCCGACGTCAAGAGGACTGGCGGGGCGGAATTCTTAGACAGGCTCTGTTGCCTCAGCAATTCTCCTGTTCATCAACCCCAACCGGTTCACCGTTATCGACGAACGGGCATGGAATGTACTACAGGAAACGGGATACCTCGGGCAAGAGCTTTCCGACGACCCCACTGTTGACGAGTACCTGCTGTATCTCGGTGCGTGCTGGGCGATAGCGAACGAGTACGACGTGAGCCTCCGCACGCTCGACAGGGCACTGTGGGTGCTCGATATCAAAGAGAAAAGCATCACCAGCGAGTGAACTACCCTGCCCTACCGCGCTCGGGGCTACTCGCCCCTCGCTTGTTGAGGACAGGGTCGTCCGAAAATCGGAGATTTTCGGGATCACGAGAATCTTCGATTCTCGAACGACTTCCTGTTTCG
>Ga0306916_100049_pt1 | contig 57876 bp, 66 predicted proteins | sample AntDeeMetag20062_FD_190409 | JGI IMG/M metagenome (GOLD analysis project Ga0306916, IMG submission 190409) | Saline lake microbial communities from Deep Lake, Antarctica - Metagenome TFF 2006 #2 (v2) (version 2) | ecosystem: Environmental > Aquatic > Non-marine Saline and Alkaline > Saline...
AGACTGCTCGGCGTGCTAGGTGGATCGCCTTCTCAGTAAAACGGAGAATCTGCGACTTCGGGAGGGTCTTCATCTCATGGAATTACACGACAAACATGTAAATCTTCAAGGATTTCAACAGAGCCGATAGAACTGATATAGCACATCCTGAAGTACGTACACCGCCAAGAACCCTCCGAGGCTGAGGACGCCGACGAAACCAGTCCAGAGATACCGTATCTGAGATCGTATATTTCGCCGGTTCATGTCTGCAAACACCAGTCCAGTCGCTATCACCCCGATAAACAGGCCACTCAGGAGAATGACCGAAACCATACTGAATTACTCTGCTGGTTATGTCATAAGCCTTCGGTGAAACGATCTCCAAACGAGGTGGCGAACAAATCTCTGTCACTGCTACCTCCATCAACTCACAACCTCGGAGGATCGTTTTTGATGCGTACCTTATTTTCACTGTGATTAGGACCTGGATCATCGGTCAGTAGAAGATGCCGTGCAAGTAGATGACTCACTCAATAGATTGGAACCGGCTGTGGCTGCTAGACCAATTTACTATGACATGCGTTCTCAATCAAGGATTCAACTCAAAGGCACTGTCTAGTTAGCAACCACCTCATCTGGCGTTCGATCATCTAGAGATTGATGCGGTCTCTGGCGATTATAATAATGTGCAAACTGTGAATACCAGCGACGAACGCTCGACCGACTGCCCACCCACGAATTATGGAAGCGGTCGATCCTCATTTTGAGTGTCTGAAACCATTTTTCGATCAGGTTTCGGTCGGTATAATCGCGCCGACCACTGAGACCTAATCGAGCAAGGGCAGTCTGGTAGCCGAAGCCATCGACGAGAAACACGGCCTCGGAGAGGTCGTGTTTCTCGGAGAGTCTATGCAGAAACGCAGCAGCTGGATCAGTTCCGTGAGATCCGAACAGATCGACACTCAATATCAACTTGGTGTCGAGGTCTATTGCAGCATACAACCAAGACCACTCGCCATTAATTTTGACAGCAGTTTCATCTACCACGACCCGCTTCGGTTGCGCCTCAGGCGGGTCAGGAACGCTGTCAGCTACTCGATGTACCCACTGAAAGATCGCCTGATGAGAGCGTTGTACGCCGAATAGTCGGAGAATTGCTTGTGTCTCTCTAAGCGAACAGCCGGTCGCGTGGAGCCGGACGGCCAACGCCCTAACGGGCGTGGCCGTCCGCTCTCGCTCGATGTCCGATAGAAAACACAATCGCTTGTTAAACAAAATCTGTGGTGGGAGTGGCTACGATCTCGTGGTTCGGACGGGCGATGGGCCGTCCACGGCCTACCGACTGACGGATCGCGCACATCGGTTGTTCGAAAATGAAGTTGCCATAGGCTTTTGTAGGAAACCGACAGCACAGCCGGTATGCTCTCCGAAGCCAAAGACGACCTCCTGGTATTGGTCGCACTGGCGAATCTCTCGTACAAATTCAAAGGCGTCGATAATTATATTGCTGACTGGGCGTGGGAGTTATCGACCGAGTACGCCCATCGCCAAGGCCTGGAGCCAAACGAAGCTGTAAAGCAGGTCGAGTAGTACGGCGGCATCGACAGCGAGGCAGTGGTTGGTGGCCAGAACTGGCAGCTTAGTGATTGAGAATCTGTTGACGGCTGTCTTTCACTAATCAAAGAATTGATCTGAGACTATTTCTGTAAAAATGATTCCGATGAAATGGGGTCTTACTATGACAACCATATATGCGTCATGGTCCGGCGTAGTAAATGAATTCATTGATGCCGTCGGTCGTCCAACTCACCGACTGCGGGCTCTTCGTGTGTCCGATTGGGACTCGATTACTCGGTGACGAACGTCGTGTAGCCGTCGACGTTGAGGATGACTCGCTGTGAGAAGTCGCCGAAGACGGCGTTCCCGGTAGTCGACCGGAAGGACCCGACAGTGAAGACGTGGTCACACTTGCGTTTTCGTTTCTCTTTCTCCAACCCGGTACCGACGCGTGCATCATCGTACTTGTGGACCTGCTGCTCGTTGTCGGCCATCTCGTCACATTCGGCAGGTATTGGCAGTGTACGAAGCGTGCGATGGATGACTGAAAGTCAAAGCTGACAGAGGCTATCATGCGTCAGCCTAATCCGTAAGCGAGTGCGATAAGCTGGTCCGCACAACACAAGATCAAACTGTAACCTCCAATGTCTTCATTTGATATGAAATGGATATAATCGTACTTCAATGTCTATTTTTGTACACTATTACCGAGGTACACACATGTGTAAATATAATATACACTACTTTAACGAGGGTGTATACGTGTGTATCAGCAGTAATAATGGCATACGATCTAGTGTATCTATCACAATAGTTTGAGACCTATATTCCATTGCACACCCTCAGACGGTTGATTTCGGCAGTTGTACACGAGTGTACTGGTCACCGGGGGGTTGAACAATAAGGTGGGTATAAATAATGTACAATAGATAGGGATCGATATGCCACAACTACTGGCATGCACAGAGTCGCATTGGCAATTAGGTAATCATAAACCGGAACCAAGGGGGTGGCTGTGATGGCGACGCCGACCCAGATCATGCTGGGCCTGTTGCCACTGGCCGTCATTTCGTTTTTGATGATCGGTCGCTACTGGTCGGCAACCCGTGCCATGCCTATCGCGTGGGTGGTGGCTGCTGCAGTCGGCTACTTCGGTTGGCAGATGACCCCACGCTGGATCGCTGCAGCGTCGATCAATGGGGCGATCACCGCGACCAACATCCTCTGGATCGTATTTGGCGCGATACTGCTGTTGTATACGCTCAAAGAGACAGGGGCTTTCGACGTGATCAACGCTGGCTTCACCTCGATCAGCGACGACCGGCGCGTGCAGGTCGTTCTGCTCGTGTTCCTGATGGGGTCGTTCGTCGAGTCCGCAGCCGGATTCGGGACACCAGCGGCGATTGTCGGCCCGTTGCTCGTCGGGCTGGGATTCCCGCCACTCGCGGCGGTCGTGGTCGCACTGACGGGGAACCTGATGGCAATCACGTTCGGTGCCGTCGGGACACCACTCATCATCGGCCTTCAGGACATCTTCGAATCGTCGGATCCGATTTCGTCAGCTGTTGCCGGACAGGGGATGAATGTCGAACAGTGGGTCGCCGAGATCGGCGTGTGGGCGGCCACACACCACGTTATCGTCGGCATGGTATTGCCCTTTATCGGCGTCGCGATGATGACGCGCTTTTTCGGCGAAGAACGATCGATCAAACCGGCGCTGGAAGTCCTGCCGCTGACACTGTTCGCGTGGGCTTCGTTCGCCGTTCCCTACTGGGTAACGGCATACTACCTCGGACCGACCTTCCCCGGGCTGTTCGGATCGATGATTGGAATGGCAGTGACCGTGACCGCGCTTCGTGCGGGATACTTCGAACCCGACGAAACGTGGGACTTCGGTCCGGAAGCTCAATGGCCAGATCACTGGATCGGTGACATCCAGCCCGGTGAGTCGACCAACCGTGGTACAGCCGTGGCGACTGACGGCGGTACCGTGACGGTCGGCTCGAAGCAGATGTCGCTCCCACGTGCCTGGGCACCGTACCTCATCCTCGCTGGGCTGCTCGTGCTGACGCGCGTAATCGATCCACTGACGGGCTTCCTCACCTCGACGCTCGTATTCGAGTGGGCAGACATCCTCGGCACCGGTATGAGCAACGACTTCGCACTGCTGTACCTTCCCGGTGCGATCTTCGTGTTCGTCCACTTGCTGACGATCCCGCTCCACGGAATGAATACGACGGAAATCAAAGACGCATGGATGGAGTCTGCCGAGAAGGTGATGCCGGCAGTGATCGCACTTGTGTTCGCCGTCGCAACCGTGCAGATCATGATCCAGTCCGGCCAAAGCGCCAACATTGACAGTATGCTCGTCGTTCTCTCGGAGGCGACGGCCAACGCCGCCGGGAGCATCTACCCGTTCTTCGCAGCGCTGGTGGGTGCGTTCGGTGCGTTCCTCGCTGGCTCGAACACGGTCAGCGACATCCTCTTCGGGACCTTCCAGTACAACATCGCGACCGATCTGGGAGTCTCGCGGACCATCGTCGTCGGTGCACAGGCGGTCGGCGGTGCCATTGGAAACCTCGTTGCAGTCCACAACGTCGTCGCCGCGCTTGCCGTCGTCGGCCTTGTCGGTGAGGAAGGGCGGGTCATCCGTCTCGAATTGATTCCGCTGGCGTACTACGCAACGATGACCGGTATCCTGACGCTGCTGTTCGTCTACGTGATCTCGCCGGGGGTGTTCTGACCAGCCGATGGCCCAGAACCACCCTCAGGCCCGCTCGGCGTCTCCGGCCGACGAGCCGCGAGCAGCCTATACCCACACCAACGAGACGACCGGGCAACCGGAGCTCGTCGACGCACTTCGCGACCGGATCGACGGTGAGGTCCGGTTCGACGACTACTCACGTCAGCTCTACGCCACCGACGCGAGCATCTACGAGGTGACGCCGATCGGCGTCGTCTTTCCGCGGTCGACAGCCGACGTGTCGGCCGTGGTCTCCTACTGTGCCGCGGTTGATGTGCCGCTCCTCCCTCGTGGCGGGGGAACTAGTCTCGCCGGTCAGACGGTCAACAAAGCTGTCGTGCTGGATTTCACGCGGTACATGGACGACGTTCGCACCGTCGACCCCGGTGAACAGCGAGCCACTGCTCAGGTCGGGACAACACTCGGTGGCCTGAACGCGAGGCTGGCCGATCACGATCTGAAGTTCGCGCCCGATCCAGCATGGGGTGACAAGTCCGCCCTCGGCGGTGCGATCGGTAACAATTCGACTGGCGCACACTCGCTGCAGTACGGCAAGACCGATCACTACATCGAATCGTGTGAAGTCGTCCTCGCAGACGGTACCGTCACGGAGTTCGGCGAGGTCGCGGTCGACGACCTGCGGGACCGCGCCGAGGCCGACGGGCTTGAGGGACAGATCTACAGTGGCGTTGCTGATCTCCTCGACGAGTACGGCGACGAGATCGACAGGGCTTACCCGGATCTGAAGCGGAACGTCTCCGGCTACAACCTTGATCGGCTCGTCGCCGAGGCCACCGGCGAGTTCGGGCAGGCTGGCACGATCAATCTCGCGCGACTGCTCGCCGGAAGCGAAGGAACACTCGCAGTCGTCACGGAGGCGACAGTCTCGCTCGAACCGATCCCCGAGACGAAGGGGATGGCACTGCTGACGTACGACGACCTCATCGAGGCGATGGCGGACGTCGCACCGATCCTCGAGCACGATCCGGCAGCCGTCGAGATCATCGATGACGTGATGCTCGACCTCGCCCGCGAGACGGCCGAGTTCGCCGACGTGGCTGGCATCCTGCCGGACGGAACGCGAGCAACGCTGTTGGTCGAGTTCTACGCCGAGGATGATGCGGAGGCTCGGCAACTGGTCGACCGGCTTATTGCCGACCGGGTCACCGACGAGGCGTCGGTATCGGAGCCATCGATCACGGCCACCGACGGGCTCGAAGCTCACGCAGCCGACAAACGCGAGCAGTTCTGGAAGCTCCGGAAATCCGGGCTTCCGATCCTGCTGTCGCGGACCAGCGACGCCAAACACGTCGCGTTCATCGAGGATACCGGCATCCCGCCGGAAAACCTGCCCGAGTACGTCGCCGACTTCCGGGACGTACTTGACGATCACGACACGTTCGCGTCGTTTTACGCCCATGCCGGGCCCGGCGTCCTCCACATCCGACCGCTGATCGACACGAAAACGGTCGACGGCGTCGAGACGATGGTCTCGATCGCCGACGACGTAACCGATTTAGTGGTCGAGTATGGCGGGTCAGTATCCGGTGAACACGGTGATGGACGGGCTCGAACCTGTTGGAACGAAAAGCTCTACGGCACCGATATCTGGGACGCGTTTCGCGATCTCAAAACGACGTTCGACCCCGACTGGCTGTTCAACCCCGGCCAAGTCGTCGGCGTCGACGAAGCGGCGGTCTCGACAGGAGAGGCACCACCTCGGGCACAGACTGTCGAGATGGCCACACAGCTCCGCGCTGATCCGGACTACGAGTTCGACTCAACGCTGACCCCGACCCTAGAGTGGGACAACGAAAACGGGATGCAGGGGATGGTAGAACTCTGTCACGGCTGTGGCGGCTGCCGCGGACCACAAGAGACGACTGGTGGTGTGATGTGTCCTACCTATCGTGCCGCCGACGAGGAAGTGACCGCCACGCGCGGGCGGGCAAACATGCTTCGACAGGCGATGAGCGGCGACCTCCCCGATGATCCCACTGACGAGGAGTTCGTCACCGAGGTGTTGGATCTCTGTATCGGCTGTAAGGGCTGTAAGCACGACTGCCCGAGTGGCGTCGACATGGCGAAACTCAAAGCAGAAGTGACCCACGCCCACCATCAGGAACACGGCGAGAGCATCCGCGACAAGCTGTTTGCGAACGTCGATAGCCTGTTCGCACTCGGCAGTCGGCTGGCACCGCTGGCGAACACACTCTCGTCGCTACCGGGGAGTGGCATCCTACTGGAGAAGACTGTCGGGATCGCGCGCGAACGCGACCCGCCGACGCTACAGGCCGAGACGTTCGTCGACTGGTTCGAAGCCCGTGGGACGACCGTCTCGGCAGCGGATGCGACCAGACGTGTCGTCGTCTTCCCGGACGCCTACACCAACCACGTCCATCCCGAGGTTGGCAAGGCCGCGGTCCGCGTGCTCGAAGCTGCCGGAGTACACGTCTCCGTATTGGATGATCGGACGGATAGCGGCCGACCAGCCTTTTCGAAGGGGCTGCTCGACGACGCGCGGGCTACCGCCCGCGACAATGTCACCACACTCCATCGACACGTCGAGACCGGCCGAGACGTCGTGTTCGTCGAACCGTCCGATGCGGTAATGGTCCAATCGGATTATCTGGATCTGCTTGGGCAAGACGATGACCGGGCAGCGACAGTCGCCGCCAACACGTACGGCATCTGTGAGTATCTCGACGTCCACGGTCTCGACCGTGAGATCGACTGGGACGCCGACGGCTCACTCGCCTACCACGGCCATTGCCACCAGAAAGCGACCAAGAAAGACCACCACGCCGTCGGTGTGCTCCGGCGCGCGGGCTACGCGGCCGACCCGCTGGACTCGGGCTGCTGTGGCATGGCTGGCAGTTTCGGCTACGAGGCCGAACACTACTCGATGAGCCAGGCCATCGGCGAAATCCTGTTCAAGCAGGTCGACGACAGCCCGGCCGAACAGGTTGTCGCCCCGGGTGCATCCTGCCGGACGCAACTCGGGGACCGTGACGACGGTGACGAACCACCACACCCGGTCGAGGCACTAGCCAGCGCGCTTCCGGACAGATAGTGCCGACAACGGGTGTGTCTCATTTTTCAGGTAGGTATTGTATGATCGAACACAGAACCCACAGGAACTGATATATTATGACATTCAAAAGCAAGGTAGAGGACGACGTACCGACCGATGAGAAAAGTCGTGACCAGCTCCGAGTTGAGCGGGATCAGTGGCGAGAGCTGTTCACACAGTTGATCGAGCAGTTCCCGGAGCCGACATTTGCCGTCGACGACGAGCGTCGACTCGTCCATTTCAACGATGCAGCCGAAGCAGCCTACGGACGGTCGCGAGCCAACGCACTCGGGACGCTCGGCTACGAATTTTTCGAGACCGAGGGCAACTCGGAAATCTTGGCCGAAACTGTCGCCAGGACCGGTGAGACGGTCCGTGAATCGGATTTCCGGAAGGTCCCGACGCCGGACGGCCATCTGTGGAACCGATCGATGGCAGTTCCGCTGACCGATTTCGACGGAGAAACGGTCGGTGCGGTCGAGACGACCCCCATCGTCACAGATATCGTCAAAGAACGGAACAGAATGTCCCGAGCCCAAGAGACTGTCACCCAAGACGTTGCGACTGCCGTCGAGACGCTCCGGAACAAGGCGGCAGAGATCACCGACAGCACGGTCGATATTGCTAACCTTACGGCGGCAGAGCGTGACGAAATGGACCGTGTCGCGGACGCGATAGCGGACCTGTCGGCATCGGTTGAGCAGATCGCGTCGTCGGCCGACGAAACCGAGACAGCAAGCGAACGGGCAGCCGAACTGGTCAGAGATGGTCAGGAGGCAGTCGACGAGACCCACGAAATGATGAGTGTCGTCGCCGACGCGGCGAGCACCGTCGAGAGCGACGTGACCGATTTGCAACGCCGGATCAAAGAGATCGACGAGATCGTCGACATAATCGACGACGTCGCCGAACAGACCAATCTGCTCGCGTTGAACGCGAACATCGAGGCCGCGCGGTCGGGCGAATCCGGCGACGGGTTCGCAGTCGTCGCCGACGAGATTAAAACTCTCGCCAACGAGTCACAACAACAGGCTACACGGATCGAACAGACGATCACCGAGATTCAGACGGACGCCGACCAGACCGTCGAGAGTATCGACGAGATGATAGATGAAGTAACCGCCGGCACCGAACGGACCGAGCAACTCGAACGGACGCTCTCGGAAGTCGTCTCGGTCGTCTCACAGACGACGGCGGCCATTCAGGACATCGCTCAAGCGACAGACGAGCAGGCTGTCGCGACCGAACAGGTCGCAACGACCGTCGACGAAGCCGCAGACCGTGCCGACGAGCTTGCTGTCGCGGTCGAATCGATCACCGAAACTACTGCTGACCAGCGCGATCTCGTCGACGAGATCGACGAGACCGTCTCGGAACTGGAAGCGACGATGGTCGAACTCGATACATAACCGTGTCACTCGAAGCACTAACGACGATAAGCCCGTGATTTACAATCCCATGCACATAACAAACCCAATATGACAGAATCCAGCACAGCGTCGATAACCGAGCAGTTCGTCAACCGACTCGACGACTTCGGCGTCTCGTCTACTATGACGGACCCCGAGGAGGTCGAAACGGAGATCGAGGCGGTCGCCTCGACGCCCACCGTCGGCGTCGACCCGTCGATCGACGGGGTCTCGCTGCCGGAGTCGGTCGACCGGGAAGTATCACCTGCGGCGGTCGAGGCGGCTGCCACCGGTGTGACGGAGGCAGTCCTCGGCGTCGCCGACTACGGGAGTATCGTGGTCTCGACGACCGAGTCGGGTGTCGAACCGGTTAGCCTGTTCGCCGACCAGCACGTCGCTGTCCTCCGAGAGGCGGACATCGTCCCGGGGATGGGTGACGCGCTGATCGAACTCGGAGATTCGTTCCGCGACGACGACTGGAGCGGGATCATCGCGACTGGTCCCAGTGCGACCGCCGACATGGGTGCACTGGTGAAAGGCGCACACGGACCGAAGACCGTCCACGTAATCATCGTACAACAATGACGACGAACTCCTCTCCGACATCGACTAAGGCAGCGCACATCAAGCATATCCTCGAAACAGAGGGTGAGGCAGTCGCCGCAAACACACAGGGGTTCAATCAGGGTCGCTACGACTCGGTCGCCAAACTCGAGGACTACGATCAGCTCAAATCCGAGGCCCGCGCCATCAAGGAAGATGCTATCGAGCGACTCCCCGAACTCATCGAGGACCTCAGGGAAGCAATCGAGGCCAACGGCGGCACGCTGTATCTCGCGGACGACGCCGCCGATGCGAACGCGTACGTCCGTGAGGTGGTCGACGATGTCGGCGGCGAGCGCGTCGTCAAGAGCAAGTCGATGACCAGCGAGGAGATCGAACTCAACGAGGCGCTGGCGGGCGACGACGTCGACGTCGTCGAGACCGACCTCGGCGAGTGGGTCCTGCAGGTCGCCGATGAGGCCCCCTCACATATCGTCGCGCCGGCGATCCACAAATCCCGTGAGGGCATCGCGGAGCTATTCAACGAACAGTTCAACCCCGAGGAACCCCTCGAAACCGCGGAAGATCTCACTATGTTCGCCCGGGAGAAACTCGCCGAGAAGATCACGGCGGCCGATGTCGGCGTCACGGGGGCGAACTTCGTCACCGCCGATTCGGGGACGATGGCGCTGGTCACCAGCGAGGGTAACGCTCGCAAGACGGTCACCGCAACTGATACGCACGTCGCCGTCGCGGGCGTCGAGAAGGTCGTGCCGACTGTCGAGGACCTCCACCCGTTCATCGAACTGATTGGGCGTTCGGGCACCGGTCAGGACATCACGTCGTACGTCTCCCTGCTCACGCCGCCGGTCGACTCGCCCACACTCGATTTCGAGACCAACGAACTCGGTTCGGCCGACGACCGGGAGTTCCACCTCGTGCTCATCGACAACGGGCGGATGGCGATGCGTGACGACGAGGAGTTGCGCGAAACGTTGTACTGCATTCGCTGTTCGGCATGTTCGAACTCCTGTGCCAACTTCCAGCAGGTCGGCGGCCACGCCTTCGGCGGTGAGACCTACTCCGGCGGGATTGCGACAGGCTGGGAGGCCGGGATCGAAGGCCTCGACACCGCGGGGGAGTTCAACGACCTCTGTACCGGCTGCTCGCGGTGTGTGAATGCCTGTCCAGTCGGGATCGACATCCCGTGGATCAACACGGTCGTCCGCGACCGGATCAACCGCGGTACCGACGCCGAACTCGACTGGCTCGTCGACGGCCTCATGCCGGACGAAGAGCCTGCGGGCATCGATCTCAACAAGCGGTTGTTCGGCAACTTCTCGACGCTTGCGCGGCTCGGCAGCGCGACTGCACCCGTGTCCAACTGGCTGGCGAATAACGACCTCTCCAGACAGTTGCTTGAACGGTTCGCTGGCATCGACCGGCGGCGAGAACTACCGCAGTTCGAGCGAGAGACGCTCAGAGATTGGATGGCCGACCGGCCGCCCGTCGCCGACCCCGAACGTGAGGTCGTCCTCTTTCCCGACCTCTACACCAACCACGTCCAGGTAGAACGTGGGAAAGCCGCCGTCCGGGTTCTCGAAGCATTCGATATTCACGTTCGTCTGGCCGACGTGAGTGCCAGCGGGCGAGCCCCCCTGTCACAGGGGATGATCTCGACGGCCCGGAAACATGCCGAAGCGGTAGCGGCCGAACTCGGGCCGCAGGTGGCAGCCGGCCGTGATATCGTCGTGATCGAACCCAGCGATCACGCCCTTTTCCAGCGGGAATACGAGAAACTGCTCGACGCCGAGACGTTCGAGCGGCTTGCCGAGCACAGTTACGAGGTGTTCGAGTACGTCTACGGCTGTCTGGCAAACGGCGGGGATGAGACGGCCCTCGACGCGGGTGATGGCCAGCAGGTCGCCTACCACAGCCACTGTCAGCAGCGGACCATCGGCGTCGACCAGTACACCGAGACGGTCCTCGAGGATCTCGGCTACGACGTAACTACCTCCAGTGTCGAGTGTTGTGGCATGGCCGGCAGCTTCGGCTATAAAAACGACTACTACGACGTGAGTATGGCCGTCGGTGAGGAACTCGCCGAGGAGTTCACGACGCAAGAGACCAAAGACCGGACCGTCGTCGCCAGCGGGACTTCCTGTCTCGAACAGCTCGATGATCTACTGGCCCGCCCACCGAAACACCCGATCGAATTGATCGCACCGCAGGCATGGACCGAGCGGGTCAGTAGCGACTGAGCCGTCCGAGCAGGCCATTGAACTCGTATGCAATGCCATCTCGTCGCTCGACGGTGACGTCATGGCTGGCCAATAGCGACCGAACCGCGTCGACGAACCCATCGAGTTCGACCGCGCCGTGAACGCGGACGATCCGTGAGTCGTTGTTTTTCGATTGGATCGAGACCGCCTCGCGCCCGAACCAGCCGCCGTCGTACACACGAAGCGTTTCAAGAGCCTCGTAGGACAGTTCAGTTACGTCTTCAGCGGCCGCCAAGGCGGCGGATACCCCCTCGTTTTCGATCCGGTCGACGAACGCTCGGGCACGCTGAGACGGGGACCGCATCGCGAGATCCAGCGGCGTCAGATAGTCGTACACCACGATCAGCAGATGGTCCGAACGGAACAGGACGTCTGCCAGTCGGAGCGGGGCCGTCCCCCACATCGTACAGTGGAGGTGGACCTGTACCTCGTCGGTCATGAGAACCAACCTCGCGCCCGCTCGGCGTCGTCGACGGTCCCCGTCGACGCCACCTTCGCTTGAGTGACGTGGTACATAACCGCGAGTTGGATAATGACGTAGCCGAACCACAGGGCAGTACCGCCGATCCCACTCCCGATGATCGTGGCCTTCGTCTCGAATAACCGCAGACCGAGTCGTGTCGAGAGATAGGTCCCGGTTAACAGCACGCTGAAATAACCGAAAAAGCCAGCTGCGAACCACATCGAGACGATGCGTCCCCAACCAGGCATCGTGTGTTCGGGAAGTCTGACCGTATTGACTACTTGGACGGCGAGGATGTACGGCCACATCATCAGGCCAGACATCGACGCCCCGACGACTAACAGCCCGAACGGTTTCTCAGCTGATAGCGGGGAAAACAGGATGGCGATTCCCCACCCACAGAAGATCGTCAGGAGCATCCAGAACAACCGCGGGAGACTCCAGCCAGCGTCCCGCCCGTACAGTTCGTAGATGATATCGGAACTGTTCCGGACGAACGACTCGACGATGGCGTATTCGGTCGTAAAGAGCGCCAGGAACAACAGGATGTAGATCACGATACTCGCAAGTGGCCCGACGACAGGGATGACCTCATCCAGCCAGATGTTGACGGCCGTCCCGGTCGACCCGGCTGCGTAGGTGAACACGACCAGAGTGAGGATCGTCGTAACGACTACCAGCCCGACGAGGAACGTAAGCAAGTGCTCTAACTGTGTGACACGCCACCATCCCCGCCAGCGTTCGAGATTGAGCCGATTTGGAACGAACGTGAACCCGTCTCTGTGGACTGTCTCGGGGTCGTCACCCGCAAACGGGTTCTTGATCCGTCCCTGGTACCGGCCCATGCCGTACCCCTTCTCGCGGATCCAGAGACTCTGTGAGAGGTTCAGATAACCGCCAGCACCGGCATATGCGAGTGCACCGAGGAGGATCGCGACCGTCTCGACCTGAAGTTGCTCACCGGGAAGTGTCAGGTTCGCTGGGACCGATAGAACCGTTTCGATCGACCCGACGAGCATGAACAGTAGTACGGCAAAGAAGATCGATGCCGCTACGAGCAGGATCTGGAACTTTTCGACGATGTTGTACATCAACGGCGCCACCTGATACGTGAGCCATATAAAAGCCATGAGGACGATCCCGAGGAGCCGCCAGCCGGGGAGTTCGGCACCGAAGGCTGTGTAGGTGCCCAGCGAGAGGCCCGCAGCACCGATTTTGGCTGCACTGGCCGCCCAGCCGGGCCACCCGAGACTCGCGAACCCACCGACCAACAGGGCCAGCGGGACCACCGGATGGAGTCGTTCCATGGCCCGGAAGATACTCTCGCCTGTCGCCAGCGTCCACCGCTGGATTTCGGTATTGACGACGAAGTGGATGAGAGCTGCCAACAGAAACAGGCCAAACAGTCCCCAGCCGAACCGAGCGACGAGCGTCGGCCAGAACAGCGTCTCACCGCTGCCGAGTGACGCCCCGAGCATGATCGCGCTCGGCCCGACGACGTACTTCAGTTTGGGCACCTTCGGTAAATCGAGCTCTTTGAACGGTCCATCGTCACTCGGATCGGGGTGTGACCGATCCTGTGGTGCCTGATCGAGATTGTCGTATGCCACCGGTGTGTAGGTCGACGTCGGGTAGGTCGCGTCCGCTGGATCGTCGTATACGTCGGCTTCTGACACTGTCTCCTCGTCGGGTGCCAACTCCGGGCTACCCATTGAATACACACTCCGATCGGTTCCCCGTAGTCGTTGACGTACCGATACACCAACCGCACATCGTCCGATCTATCGAGAGACGATAATCAGCTCTCTTATCTCGTAATATTGTCCTCATGGTTCTATCCCTTGACGAAGTGCCAGAAGTGATCACGTTCCAACTCGACATCGACATTCGGGAGATCAGCGAGGGCAGGTTCGATCATTTCCCACCACTGGTCGGCAGTTTTGTATCCGGCCGAATTCTCGGGGAACACCTCGGTGAGAAACTCCGTTTTGGTCGTCTCAGGGTTCTCACGGACGTAATCGTAGGCCGCCCGGAGCGCCTCTCGGCGCTCTTGAAGAAGTTCCCCCGAGCCGGGAAGTTCGGCATCGGCGATCTCCACGTCCACCGCCGGATCCCGTTGTGCAGTCGGCTCTGGTTCCGGCTCCGCCGTCGACCGTGGCATCGGAACCCACCAGACACGGCTCCGAGCACCGACTTTCCGGGTTTCGAGCCGTCCTTGTTCTACCAGTTCACCGAGTTTGTTGTGTGCCGTCCGGCGAGAACAGTCGACCGCATCCATCACGTCACTGGCAGTCAGTGGTCTTGCGCTGTCCGATCGGTCCTCAAACACACCGAACACATCATCCAGGGTGAACTGTTCCCGCTGTGGGGCCGCAGGCTGCGTCCCTGAACTATCCGGTGGATCGTCCATACGCAATACAGGTACACACCTATGTAATAATTTTTTTATTGATCATTTATAATGGCAAAGTATTGATCATTAACGGCGGTATATTTTTGTGTGATTGTAGAGTTGCACCCAGTTGTGACATCGATAGACATTGCTGTTCTCAACCAGACGATACATGGGATGTCGACAGAGGCGTACCGGGACGTTCTCGCCGAGCGGCTACCCACACAAACAGTCAAACTCATCGCGTCACCTGCGGAGTATGAGGAACTCCTGCCTCAAGCGCGAGTCATTACTGGCTTCGAGATCGATGCCGCGACTGTCGAGAACGCGACGAATCTCGAGTTGTTCGCCTGTACCTTCGCGGGAACCGATCATCTGCCGCTCGATGCCTTCGCGGCAAACGACGTCGACGTGACCAACGCATCTGGTGTGCATGGACCGAACGCATCCGAACAGGTGCTCGCCTACGTCCTATCGTTCGCGCGTGGTCTCGACCGTGGTTGGCAACAGTCACAGGCTGGAACCTGGAGCCACTATCACACCGACGAACTGTACGGTTCGACGGTCACCGTCGTCGGGATGGGTGCCATTGGTGGGGCGATCCTCGATCGGCTCGCTCCGTTCGGCGTCGAGACTATCGGCGTTCGTAACTCCCCATCGAAGGGCGGCAATGCCGACGAAGTCGTCGGTATCGAAGAGGTCCCCGAGATTCTCCCCCGCACGGATTACTTGATCTTGGCCTGTCCGCTCACCGAAGAGACGGAACATCTCGTCGACGAGACCGCCCTGGCGCGCATGCCACCGGACAGCGTGCTCGTCAACATCGCCCGCGGCGAAGTCGTCGACACCGACGCACTCCTTGCCGCACTCCGGACCAACGAACTCCGGGGAGCAGCACTCGATGTGACCGATCCGGAGCCGCTCTCGGACGGCCACCCGCTCTGGAGCCACGACAACTGTCTGATCACACCCCACAACGCTGGCTATACGCCACGCTACTGGGATCGAATGGCCGATATTATCGCCGACAACATCGATCGTCTCGACACCGACGAACGGCTTCGGAATCTGGCAAAATAGGAGGACTGGGCGGCTAGCCTGTCAGGCTATCGGACTGTCCAGTCCCACACCGAGTGCGTCGTTAGTTAGCTGCCGACTCGTCTGTGCATCTGTTGCCGAAGCGAGTGCACGGATCGCATCGACGTTCTCGGGCACAACGTCGGCCTGCTGATGGACGGCCTGGAGGAGCGAAAGCTGCTGTCCGTCAACGGTGATCGACTCTGCCCAGACACAATTTTCCCACACGTCACCACGCTGGCGGCCACGGTCGTGCGCGGATTCACGGAGGTCCGCACAGCTGTCCCGCCCGTGAGCACTCGCGACGAGTTCGATGCGGCTCTCATTATCCAGACAGGTCGTGACTGTATCGGCTGTCGGCTCGCCGTCTAAGCACACCGTCAGGCTGTGAAGGTGCATCAGCGTGGCCGGCACAGTCACACCCTTCGTCATCACGTCGACGGAGGGCAACACAGTTCGGAGGTCCGGGGCGTGGTGTGAGGGAACGGTCACCGGGTCGGGGACGATGTCGTTGATCGGCCCGCGATCGGACTGGGTCGGATCGCCGCCACGGCGGATCAGGGTACAGTCGACCGACTCGACGCCGAACTGGTCGTCGAGCGGCGAGAGGAGTCGAGCCAGCCCCGTCGTATTGCAGGAGACTACCCTCGTCGCCGTCTGGCCGACCGTCTCTTCGTAGTTGCTCCGCGCACAGAAACTCGTGGGCGCGATGGTCGCGTCCTCTCCACCCTGAAATACGACCGGCGTCTCCGTGCGCTCGTATCTCGGCGCGTTCTCCGCACCGACACCGGCAGGTGTCGCGTCGATAACGATGTCACTGTCGGCGATAAGTGTCTCGACGGTGCCCGCGACGGGCAAGTCGTGGGCAGTGAAGGTGACTTCCGTCTCAGAGTCGGGCGCATACAGCTCGAAGCCACGGTCGATCGCGGTGTCGGCCTCGTGGTCCGGTGTGCGTTTGCTCACACCGACGATACACATGTCGGGCTGGTTGTCGACCGCATCTGCGACACGTTTTCCGATCGTTCCGTAGCCGTTGATTCCGACCTCAATCATCTGTTCACTCTATCTCGTCGTGTTTCGTACAGGAGTTGCCATAGTTCCGCCTCGATGTCGTCCGTGGAATCGTCCACCAGAAGCTGGCTATACAGCTGGTCCGATACCTCAATTGTAGGCATCACTGAAAACTATCACGGCCGGAAACAAAACACTGTGCGGACTCACAACTGAGTTAATTTCTCTGGATATTAACTAGCAGTTATATTCTCTGGCATGCGTAAATTTATACTCCGGTACGGAATGGATCCACCTGATGTTAGTAGCATGGCTGAGCGCGGTCAGCGCCAGTGACGTAAACATCGTAGGTGGCAAAGCGGCGTCCCTGGGCGAGTTATCGTCACACAACTTGCCGATCCCCACGGGATTCACAGTCACCGCCGACGCTTACCGGCATTTCATTGAGAGTACTGAGATCGCCGACGAGCTTTTCGACGCGGTCGATATCGACATCGAGGACTCACGGGCACTTGCTGAAGCCGAACGGCGCGCTCGGCAACTTATCCTCGAAGCACCGTGGCCCGACGAAACCCGATCGGAGATTCTCAGCGCGTTCGAGGATCTCGGATCGGACTCGATCGTCGCCGTTCGTTCGTCGGCTACGGCGGAGGATCTCCCGGACGCATCGTTCGCTGGCCAGCAGGAGACGTTTCTCAACGTTTCGGAGAGCGACCTGTTGGATCGGATCAAGCGCTGCTGGGCATCTCTGTTCACCCAACGAGCAATCTACTACCGGGAAGAACAGGGGTTTGCACACCACGACGTCGACATCGCGGTGGTCGTCCAGCGAATGGTCGACGCCGACAAGTCGGGCGTGATGTTCACCAGCCACCCGTCGACGGGTGAAAACCAGATGACCGTCGAGGCCGCCTGGGGACTCGGCGAAGCCGTCGTCTCGGGAGCCGTCTCACCCGACCACTACACATACGACCGCCAGGACGATACCGTCGAATCGGTGGCCGTCTCAACGAAAAAGACGATGCACGTCAAGGATCCGAAAACCGGCGAAACACTGGAGAAGTCGGTTCCAGCCGAGAAGCGAAACGAGCGTGTGCTTTCGGACGTGGAAGTGGACTCCTTGAGCGATATCGGCGAACTCGTTGAGGACCACTACGGACAGCCCCAAGACGTGGAGTGGGCGATCAATGACGGAGAGATCTACCTCCTCCAGTCCCGTCCGATAACGACTATTTCCGACGAATCGGGTGCTGACGACAGGCGAAGTGAGACCACCGAGGACGATACGTCAGTGCTGGTCGACGGGTTGGGTGCGAGTCCAGGCACAGTTTCGGGGACGGCTCGAATCGTGGGCTCGCTCGATCAACTCGACAAGGTGAATGAGGGCGATATTATCGTCTCCGAGACGACGACGCCCGATATGATGCCAGCGATGAAGCGGGCGAGTGCGATCGTCACCGACGAAGGTGGCATGACGAGTCACGCTGCCATTGTCTCGCGGGAACTGGGTGTCGTAGCGATCACTGGCTGTGAAAACGCCACTGACACACTCACCGACGACCAGTTTATCACCGTCGATGGGGACCGCGGAGTCGTGAGTGACTCTCAAGGAGAGACCACCATGGAACCCGAAGAGGAGCCCGCGCCGACCAGCCCCAGCAGCCAGCCGAAGCCCATGACGGGGACCGAGATCAAAACCAACATCTCGATCCCTGCGGCTGCGGAGCGTGCGGCCGGTACCGGTGCGGACGGTGTCGGTCTCCTTCGGATGGAACACATGGTGATCTCGACGAGCAAGACCCCCGAGCAGTACGTTGCCGATCACGGTGCCAACGCGTTCGTCAACATGCTGGCTGACGATATGCGGACCGTCGCCGAGGCGTTTTATCCCCGATCAGTCCGCATCCGGACACTCGACGCGCCGACCGATGAGTTCCGCCAGCTCGAAGGCGGTGAGGACGAACCGATCGAGCACAATCCAATGCTCGGCTATCGCGGGCTCAGACGCTCACTGGATAGCCCCGAACTCTTTACACACCAGTTGCAGGCCTTCGAGAAACTGTACGAGATGGGCTACGACAACGTCGAACTCATGTTCCCGCTAGTAAACGATGCGAACGACGTCACCCGTGCCCGTTCCCTTATGGAAAAGGCGGATATCGATCCAGAAAAGCATGATTGGGGTGTGATGATCGAGACCCCTGCGAGCGCGCTGTGTGCGACAGAAATCTGTGAGGCAGGCGTGGATTTCGTCTCGTTCGGTACGAATGACCTCACGCAGTACACGTTGGCCGTTGACCGCAACAACGAGACTGTTGCCGATCGATACGACGCGTTGCACCCCGCGGTGTTGCGACTGATCCGAGAGACGATCGAAATCTGCCGGGAATACGACGTCTCGACGAGCATCTGTGGCCAGGCAGCTTCGGATCCGAACATGATCCAGGAGTTGATCAACGCCGGCATCACGTCGATCAGTGTCAACCTTGATGCCGTACACGACGCTCAGCAGAAAGCTGCACGTGTCGAACAGGAACTCATCCTCGAATCCGTTCGCGAGTGAGGCCATACTTCGTCACGTGTAGGTAGTATCGCTTGATCTTACGTCTCAATTTTTCTTTGAGTTAGCATATACGGTTCGCGTATTACCTTCGACGTCGACAAGACCATGGCCGACTACGCCGCTCATCTCAAACGACGGATCGATGCCCGCCAGTCGACCACCACCGACGAATCCGCTTGTCGTTTTCAAAGCGGCACGTTGGTGGTATCTCCATGGCAAAGGCGGTTCTGATCCCGCGTTCCGGTGGGCAATCGACTGGGCGCGTCACCTTGCAACCGACACGCCCAGCGACGTCGACCGGTTCGACGAGTTCCTTGTTTGCCTCATTGCGGTCGACTTCGCTGACGAACCACACCAACTCCGGTGACCGATACCCCCGTTTTTTTATACGCCCCTGAGAGGTGCGGCGCGTCCTGAACTGACGAATTCGCCGTAAACTCGATTCAGTGAACACGATAGCTACGACCGGTGACTCGTCGGTCTCCTTCAATCAGATCGAACACGATGAGATGCACAGTTCGATTGAACACCGGATCGTCGAGCTCGTCGACCACGTCGATGATGCCCAAGAGAGCAAGGAGTTCCAAGAGTGGCTCGATGTCCAGAGTCGCTTCCATGACTACTCACATCGAAATACGCTGTTGATCAAGCTCCAGTGTCCTGAGGCAACGAGGGTTGCAGGCTATCACACCTGGCGAAACGACTTCGAGAGGCATGTCCAAAAGGGCGAGCAGGCGATCTGGATTTGGGCTCCGATCATCTCCAAGCGCTGTCCCAAGTGCAAGAATGCACCCAGCTACCACGATCAGATCGACTGTGAGTACGACGAGACCCCTACAGGAGAGTGGTCGAAAGGGCTTGTCGGGTTCAGACCTACGACTGTCTTCGATGTCTCTCAAACCGAGGGTGAGCCCCTTCCCGTGTTAGAGACCGCGGCCACAGGGAACGCTGGCGATCTTGTGTTGAGGCTTACGGAGGTAGGCGAAGATCTCGGTGTGACTGTTCGCATTGTTGAGGCCGAGGAGTGGGAGTATGGAGAGGCGATGGGCGTCTGCAAGTACCGATGTATCCATTCGTTTCACCCTGTTGTGGAGGTAAAGGCCCGATCCAATCAGGCCGATCTCGCCGTGACGTTGATTCACGAGTATGCCCATGCACTGTTGCATTTCGATGTCGACAGTGAACCCGAGCGAGCAAAACGTGAGGTCGAAGCTGAGGCCGTTGCCTACATTGTCGGTCGATTTTTCGAATTGGATACGAGTGGTTCTGCATTCTACTTGGCAGCGTGGGAAAACGAGAATTCGGAGGTGATCCAGGATCGCCTTGGTCGGATTAGCTCAACTGCTCAGGAGATCATCGAGGCTCTCGAAGACTAAACTACGTAGTGGTGGTTATTTTACATCTTCCTGAGGCAGCAAGTGGAAGTCTCAATAAATCAGAATTAGTTTAAGAAAATAATCTCGTGCGCCCATTTCGTACTGATGAACCAGAATATAACAAATCAATAGCTATTGATGCAAGCACCATCGGGGATGTCACTGTCACAGTTTCAGTATATGCAGACCGACGTGAGGAACTTGCCATCCTCGATAGTATTTATAGAGCCGCCGAGAATGCGGTAGTGAAAGTTCCGTGGGTGGGTCTCTGGCCTGCCCTCTTGCTCGTAGATGTCGGCGATCTACTCGGCTTTTTCGAGGTCGACAGGCGCGATATAGGCGGCGTCGTTCTTGCGGGATTGGGCCAGAAAATCGTCTACATTAGCGTCCTCGCCGCGGTCCCGTGCTTGTTTGGCGAGGGCTTTCACACGCTCGCGTATCTTCGGTACGTCGGAAGGTTCGGAGACGAGATCGGCAAACCGGAGATCATTGTCCTCGCCGCTATCGTCGGCCATACCGTGAGTTGGTCATGCAGCGACCCTAAAGGGTTGTTCTGGCAACAACAGTTCTTTTCTCACTAACCAAACAGGCAGGTTTCTATTGGAACGATTTTAGACTATTTGGTTAGTGGAAACGATGCCGATTATCCCAGTCGACACCACGTGGTGCCGCTGTATCTCGGTGTCAGACTGCCGGACTGGCGGTTTGAGGCTGTTGCCAGTGACGCCTTGAAGTAGGAAAACTGCGAATTTTTGAATACAATGTCAGAAGCAAGAGATGCTACGCCCAACAGAGAAATAGTTCAAAGACTATGTCGACAGGGGGAGGTCGACGTGGTGAAGGAGGGCAAACACGCCAGAGGGGGAAACTGGCACGTCAGCGGGGGAACTGAAAATCAACGGGGTGTCCCGTTGATGATCCCATCCAGACAAAAGATGCCAAATGAGAAAACTAATGGGCCTAATCATGTAGGGTACTTTCGTGAACGCGAAAGTCTCGTTGCCGGTGGTCAACCCAGAAATAATGAACAGCAAGTGTATGTCGTCGCAGGCACCTCCGACTGCGGAGGGTTCCCACGGGCACTTGACGTATTTGAGTGTCCTGATCAAGCCAACTTGGTAAAGGACGCAGTGAACAGCATAGAATTCTCGCCAGTCACTCAGGTAGCAATTTACGCTCGGAGGGTCCGGCATGTCTGATCGACTCGTAGGCGACCTCGACCAACACACCCGCGACAAACTCGAAGCCGTAGAGAACCGACTCGCCGCGGCCAACTCGGAGATCGCCGCCGCCGTCGAGCAGTCGACTGGCTTACTCGCCGCCGAACACCCAGAGTTCCAACTGCGGAACACCCACGACGAGCTGCTGGATGCCTACCGCGAACTGGTCCAAACAATCGATTTAGTTGAACGGGCACTCGGCGAGGTCGACGACCACGCAGAGACGCCAAAACAGATCACGAGCGACCACTCAGAGCGTATCGGCGAGACCTACGACGAACCGCTGTCATTCCTCGCTATCCAACTACTACAGGCGAACCGTCGGAAGTGGCTGCATGGCAAACCAGAGACGAACGGCGCACAGGCGGTCGAACGGCATGGTCTCACCGAGAACCAACGGCGGTGGTTGAACGACGTGGTCGACGAGTAGCACACCACGCTTCCGATGTAGTCGACTCCCCTCGGTGCCGCTGTATCGACACCTCTCACACAGCGGTTTTCCTGAGTTATTAGACGTGAAGGCAAGGTCTATTCTCGACTGCGGTCCACTGACACAGCAGTTTTCCGGAGTTACCTACTAGACTAGTCGACTGTCGGTTCAGGTGGGACTCATACTACTACTATACTATATTAAAACGTTTTGTATAGTAGTAGTAGATTGCCGGTAGTGAATTAACCAGATAACCGTTGTACGGTGACGTGTCATACAGCAGTTTTCCTGAGTAATCAGCTCACCATCTCTACCGTGTTTATATACGTAATTCGTAGCAACCGTGTTTCTGAGTCTTACGCTGTCGACCGATTACTCAGGAAAACCGCTGTGTGAGTGCGGCCTGTTTCACCCGACTCAGGAAACTCAGGAAACTCAGGAAAGGTTATGTGGGTGGACACGTCACTTGTCCTCAATGGGTGGTTCTGATTCGATCTTCGCCGATGATGTCGAGCTCATCAAAAACGCCGAAGTACTCGAAGAAGACTACACACCCGAGACAATCCTCTGCCGAGACGCCGCCCTCGATGATTTTACAGACGTACTCAAACCAATCTACAAGGGCCGACCGCCACAGAACGCCTTTCTGTATGGCGATACCGGTGTCGGGAAGACAGCCGCGACGAAACACCTCCGCGACAAACTCGTCGACGATCTCGAAACAAAGAACGCCGATCTCCCTGCCGACGAACAAGTCACGCTGAACGTTATTTGGATCAACTGCGAGAATTTCACGACTGGCGACCACAAAACCTCGTCTTATCAGGTTGCGGTCGGCATCGTCAATCGGCTCCGAGACAAGGGCAACCGGATCACTGGCACCGGATACGCCCCACAGGACGTATACGATATCATGTACTCGGAACTCGATGACCTCGACGGGACGGTGTTGATCGTCCTCGACGAGGTCGACAAGATCGGCAAGGACGACACACTGTTGTACGAACTGCCGCGGTCGCGTGATATGGGGTATCTCGAAACGGTCCGCGTTGGCGTCATTGGGATTAGCAACGACTACACGTTCCGAAAGAATCTCTCACCGAAGGTCAAAGACAGCCTCTGTGAAACCGAGATTAAATTCCCACCATATGACGCCGTAGAACTCCGACAGATCCTCCAGAGCCGAGCCGAACTCGCATTGTACGATGATGCCTACACCGACGAGACGATCCAACTTGTCTCGGCGCTCGCCTACCAGGAAGCCTCTGGGAGTGCTCGCCGTGCGATTCGCCTCCTCCGCGGGTCCGCAGAGATCGCGGAGGGTGAAGGTGTCGAGCAGATAGCCGAGACACACGTTCGACAGGCCGACAAGAAGATTGAGTACGGGAATATCGTCGAATCAATCGCTGATCAGGACGACGAAAAACTCTATATTCTCAAAGCTCTCGCCCATCTCGACCTCGTCGACAAAACGCCAGCTCGAACGCGGACGATCCACCGGGCCTACTCGCGAGTCGTTCGGGCCTACAACGAAGACAGCGGCAGTGAGCCACTGACTCAACGCGGGATGTTCAACCATCTCTCAAAACTCGTTATGTTCGGATTCGTCCATACCATCGACCGCAACAAGGGTGCAGGCGGCGGCCAGTGGAACGAACACGAGTTTAGCGACGACGTCGACCCAGCGAAGGTCAAAGAAGCCTACGACGAACGTGGGCTCGATTGGAAGCGAATCAAGACACGCGGTGTCGACAAATAACTCGGGAAAACTGCTGTGTGTCTGTAGTGACGCGGTGAATTACTCAGGAAAACCGCTGTGTGGTGTGTTGGATAGCAATGCTCGGACGGTTGGTTTTCAGTGATCTACACTTTGAACACGGTGTGTCGGTCAACGGCGAAAAGCTAGTGAAAACAGGAGTGTGGTCGACTGACTGCTCATAAGATCGGGTTCGGTCGACACTAGAAAAACGGGCCGCTGGCAACTGTTTCGAGCCGGTTTACACTTCGATAGTGGTGTGTCGACACAGACGACATCGAACGGTCATCCCAACAGTCGACGTTATAGCAGTTGAGCCACGCCGGACGGCGTCGACACCGTCACCTTACCGCCGATATCGTCTGCCACTGCTACAGCGGCGTCGGTCGCTTCCGAGGGGACGACTAACACGCGCTTGTAGCCCTGTTTCTGGAAGCCATTGATTTGTTCGATAACGTCGGCTGTTCGGTCGGCCAGCGCACCGGGTGTTTCGACTTCGACAAGCAGACTCGGCCCACCGAAACTGGTCACAGCCATGTCGGGCACTCCTTCTATCCCGTCGATACTGCCGATACCCTCGCCGTTGCCGACGCCGTGGTCGGAACTGATTGCGACTGATCCGTCGGTAGCCGAGTCGACGGCGTTGTAGGCTTCTTCGAGCAGTTCGTCGTGATCCGGTTCGCTGTCTGAGGTGAGCCAACTGACGACCGCAGCGCCGACGAGTCCACCCGCCAGCAGACCGCCCTGTTGTTTTTTGGATAACTGCATACCTGCTGATGGGTCTACAGCCTGATAAAACGTTAAACAGTGCTTAACCGGGGTTTAACAATGAGAATGATTTTCGAGGTGGCATTGATCACTCAAATTTGTATACACACCTATTTGTATCACTGTTTCAAACCGACAGGACAGTAGCGATGAACAAATGCACGGTCTGTAATGAAACCACTCTCGGCCATCGGTGCCGTGGGTGTGGGAAGATTCATTGCGAGTTTCATATTTTACCAGAGAACCACGACTGTGTGGCCCTGTACGTCGAAACCGATGGTAAGTGGTTCAACACGAAATTTGAGACACTCGGCGAGGACAAACGCCGTGAGCGACCAGAGACGAAGACTGTCGACGAAATCAATGCCGCCAGCACTGATAGCGACGAGTCGACGCCCGATTCCGACAAGAACTACACGGTCGCCGAAGCCAACGTCGACAATCCGAACTACCAGAACGACAGCGAGTATGAGACAGTCGACGTCGATGAGGGGCAGGTGTACGGGACTGCCGAGCCAGAGTATGAGTCGTCACCTGATCTGAATCCTGACGGCTCGATCAAAACCAGCGAGTCGGATGCAGAGTCAGACGAGACCGACGACGTCGACACAAAGCGGCTGTCCGATCTCCAGCTCGTACTGGTTGGTGTTGTCGTGTTTTCTCTACTGGCGTACATCTTCTATTTGATTTAGTGGCGGTTGAGCCCACAGTGAAAGTGACTCTACAGTCGACTGGCCTGCTCGCCGTCTATCGGATTCGAGGTCGGCGGTGGGGTGTGATCGGTGGCTGGCCTCACTAACCAAACGACTGCTGTTTTCGGCAGTCTCGGCTTCCAATCTTGGTTAGTGAGACGAGTCGACTTACTCGATATCGTCGAAGATCACCGACCATAGCCCATCCTCTTTGGCGGCCGCTTGAACGTCGTTGTAGAACTCTGCGGGAACGTGGTTCTGGTGTCGGTCGACGACGTGGTGCCGGAGTTCTACTACGAAGCGATTCGGCTGGAGAAGGCTAAAGAGCCGTGATCGATTCTGGCCTACGAGATGAACGACGGCGATCTGCCGGTGGCCCACGGCGCGCCCTACCGGCTCCGGATCGAAAGCCAACTGGGCTACAAGATGGCCAAATGGGTCAATCGAATCGAGTTCGTCGAGAACTTTGAGGACATCGGTAAAGACAAGGATGGCTGGCGTGACGACGTGCTGAACTACTACCCCAACAGCGCCGACATCTGATAGCCCAACCCTTCGGGTTTATTGGTTTTCAATGACTCGCCAATGACGATAACTGACGAAATGACCAATACACGAGAATCTCTGACTGGTTCGCTCGCCGACAGTGACGCAGTCACGGTAGTAGACGAGTGGAACACGCTGTATTTCGCGTTTGTGATGGCGACCGGTATCGTCTCGATCGCCACCCATGAACTAGGATTCACACGGATTGGTTGGGGACTATTCGGCCTCAACGTGGTCGCTTACCTCCTCATCAGTGGATTAACCCTTGCAAGGATCGGCCATATTCCGTCGGTCGCACTGCATGATCTCCAGTCGTACGACCGTGGAATGGTCTCGTTTACGATGATCGCCGGAACTTGTGTCCTCGGCAGCCAGTTCGTCATTTTTGGGGTGTCAACGACGGTCGCAACAGGCCTGCTTGTAGTGGGGAGTCTGCTGTGGGTGCTGCTCATTTATCGTGTCTTTTTCGCCTTGACGATCACTACAACCGATGAACCGATCGCCCACGGCATCGACGGCAGTTGGTTCCTCGTAGTGGTTGCCACCCAATCAGTGGCGGTATTGGCCGGGCTACTCGCGCCCCTTTCTCAGTCGACCGAGTCGCTGCTGTTGGTCGCGGTCGGTCTCTACTCGATCGGCGGTATGTTCTATCTGATCCTCATCACGCTGGTGTTTTACCGGATGACGTTCTACGCGTTTGATCCGCGGTCGGCGACACCGCCGTACTGGATCAATATGGGGGCGGTGGCGATCACGACGCTCGCGGGGGCAATCCTGCTCGAAACGACCGATCAATGGCTGTTTCTGGCCGATATCGAACCGTTTCTGACCGGTTTCACCTTCTTTTTTTGGGCAACAGCGACGTGGTGGATTCCACTGCTGATCATACTCGGTGTGTGGCGACATACGGTCGGCGGGATCGCACTGCCGCACACTCTTGAGGGGTACAGACCACGCTACTGGGGGATGGTCTTCCCGCTGGGAATGTACACTGAAAGTAGCCTCCGACTGGGCACGGTCACCGATCTCACTGTTCTCACTGATATTCCGGAGCTGTTCGTCTATGTCGCGCTCATCGCGTGGGTTGGTGTTAGCGTCGGTCTTGTTCGTCGACTGGTCGACATCGTGTGACAACAAATCGCTACAATGACTATGATTTGTGGTACAGATGCTCACGCCGGGGTGAGATATGCCATTTGGATCCGTTTTCAGACACAGCCCGCTGCTGTTTATTCTCGGCAGTAGCTTCTGGAACTTCGTCGGTGGTGGGGTGCTTGGCTTCTTCATCAACATCCCCGTCATCAACTACTTCGAACACGGCACCTACCTGACGGTAGCCCACGCGCACGCGGCAACGTTTGGCACATTCGGACTGCTCGCACTTGGGCTCTGTACGCACATCCTCCGTGTCGTTTCACCGGAAGTCGCGTGGGAACCTGGTTGGTTCCAAGCAACGTTCTGGTTGACGAATATCGGTCTCGTCGTCATGACGGTCGCGTCGTTACTGCCGCTGGGATTCAGCCAGCTTCGCACGGTGTATGCGGAAGGATACGACGCCGCGCGGAGTCCGGAGTTCTACGAGCGGCCGCGGAACAAACGGTTACTCTGGGCCCGGAGTCTCGGCGATGTCCCTATGATTCTCGGAGCGACGACGTTCGCTCTCGGTGCTATCAGACACCTCCTCGCCGCACGAAACGATGCAGAAAAGCTTCCGGCTTGACCTCCTAAAGTGCTATTCCGGCGCGACGATCCGACTTTCCGACTCGATCGGCGTTGGGAGGTCTTCGATGAAGTGTTCGATAATTGTCTCCTCGGCGCGATGTAGGGTCTCACTACAGGTCGATTTAGCGATCCCCACCGCGTCGGCGAGTTCGGTCAGCGTACAATCTCGGGGTGTGTCGTAGTACCCCCGATCGACGGCCTCCAAGACAAGTTCTTGCTGTTTTTCCGAGAGTAACTGGCTGGTGTGGAGTCGCTCTTGAATATATTCGAGACGGAATTCGAGGCCGAAGATCCTCCGACAACTATCGAGTTCCTATTTCGGACCAGAATGTGTCTAATCTGCCACTATTACAGACTGTGTAGAAAATACACCAGAAAGGCACATTCTGTCTTGTATACTGCCCAATAATTTCAAATGGTAGAAATATTTATCGTGTCAACTATGCCTATTACTAGCATGAAATATTCCGAGCCTGCCCCGACGACTGTGCTTGCGACAGTCAATAGGCTTGGCCCACCTGGCACACCGATGTCGACCACAGAGGTTGCTGCTGAGTTCGACTGCCCACTAGAGGCTGTCGACGACAGACTGAGAACACTTGTCAAGGATGATTTCCTAGACCGGAAAATTGTTGGGAATCAACAAGTATGGTGGCGACCACCTCGTGACACGCAGCAGTCACACAGCACACCCACATCCAACGATGTCGACGCTGACAGTGCGTCTCAACCACTGTCAATGGCCGAACTGAATCCGGTGTTGGAAGTTCTGGATACGGTCGGTGTCGGTATCTTCATCTTGGATTCCACGTTCGAGGTTGTGTGGTTCAACACAGCCATTGAGCAGTACTTCGGTCTTGACCGCCAGGCAATCATTGGACGCAACAAACGGAACGTTATCCGCGAGGAGATTCGAGGGACTGTTGCCAATCCGGATCGGTTTGCGGAGACTGTCTTGACTACCTACAACGATAATACGTTTTCCGAGCAATTTGAATGTCGAATCACCGCATCTGATGGACGTGGGGAACGTTGGCTGGAGCACCGCAGTGCCCCAATCAAGTCGGGTGTGTATGAAGAGGGTCGGATCGAACTCTACGACGACATCACTGACCGCAAGCGACACGAACAGGCACTCCGCCATCAGCACGAACAGCTTGCTGAATTAAATAGTATCAACAAGGTAATTCAGAACATAACCACCGCGGTGATCGAGCAGTCGACTCGCGGAGAGATCGAGACAATCGTCTGTGATCGTCTCACCGATGTAGATAACTACGAGTTCGCCTGGATCGGCGAGGTCGACACCCAATCCCAGGCGATACGCCCCCGAGCCGAAGGCGGGGTTGAGGGCTATCTCGAAGACGTCTCACTCTCGGCAAACCCGAACAACCCCGGCGGGCATGGTCCTGCCGGAACTGCCATTCGGACCCAAGAGATGCAAGTCACACAGGACGTGCTGTCCAATCCGGAGTTCGAACCGTGGCACGAGTACGCCGAGCACTACGGCTATCGGTCGGTGGCTGTGGTCCCGATTGTCTACGCCGGCAGTTGCTATGGACTGCTTGGAATCTATGCTGCGAACCCACACGCCTTCGACAATGAGGTGTGTCCAGTGGTTGCACAACTTGGCGAGATTATGGGCCACGCGATTGCTGCAACTGAGCGCAAGCAGGCACTCATGAGTCCCGAGATTACAGAAATCCAATTTCTGGTGCCCGATCTCCTCAGCGACATGAGTATCGATTCAGATCACGACGGCACGATCACGCTCGACCGAGTGGTCCCTCTCGGTGACGATGTGTTTCTCGAATACGGGACTGTCGATACAGACGTAGTCGAGACTCTAGAAGCAATAGTTGGCAAGCATCCACATCTGGAACTGGTGACGCTCAGTGAGCAGGACGATGAAACCTTATCGTTTGTAATCAAGCTTTTGGAGCCACCAATCACCTCGGTTATTGCGACCTACGGCGGCTATCTACAGCAGATGAATATCAAGGATGGATCACTTCAGATGACGATCCACCTTCCGACCACCGTCCCCGCCCGTCGAATCATTGATCGAATCCAACAGCAATACCCGACTGTCGAACTCCTCTCACGTCGACAACGATCACGGAGTACAGAGTCCCCCGAACGGGTCGAACTCACGAGCGACTTGACTGACCGGCAACGGGCTGTAATTGAGACGTCGGTCCGCTCGGGCTATTTTGAGTGGCCTCGTAATGTATCTGGTGAGGAGTTGGCAACACTGTTCGGCGTAACACCGCCGACATTCCATCAGCACCTCCGCTTGGGCCAAAAGAAAATATTTGAATCACTGTTCCTGTTGCCACCATTCGACGGAGACGGCAGGTAGCAATAATGGGGTGAACAAACTCTCCGACTGGAGTGGTGGTAGACAAGCAGGTGACCCAGAGCTGTCGATCACAACTTGGTTTTTGACAACTTCTAAACATATCTGCCCAGCGTGTGCAAAATACAGCCTCTGTATCTTGCACGGCTCTATTTGTCGACTTCTGAATAGACCGCTATTTCGCTATCTTGGATAAGAGTCACATGTTAATGCGACTACCACCAACTAACGACTGAATGAGTTCGGACGCTCACACCTACGCGCTTCTCGCTGCGACTTGCCAGATCTCAACATTACATACGCACGCGAGAAACTGGTGTGAGATGTTCACCGACGAGTGGATGCTTCTCTGTGCCAATGGCCTCAACGATCCCGACAGCGACGTAGCAACCCCACTCGGCGAAGATGCGAAAGACCTCGCCCAAGAAGTCGACTTCGACTCGCGGGAGCTAGAGTGGGAGAAAGATGCCACGATCTACGTTCTCGCCGATCCAGAGATGTTAGATGAACCGACCGGTGATGTGTTCCGTCGCTCACTGCGGGTTGTCCTCGAACGATTGGCTGATCAAGTAATTTTCCCGTTCGACCACATCGACGCCGATCGTCGTGGCGGATGGTTGGTGGCCTGCTTGGAAGATGGCGAGATCAAGAATCCAAAGAAGAAATTCAGCGTCGACAGAGGCTCTGATCCAGAGCAGCGAGACCTCAGTTCACTCTAGTAAACTGGTAGCTTTCAGTGTCGAGATTGTGATATGTGGGTGCTAATCAGTTGTTTCAGCTGTTGGACCGTGAATTCAAGTTATGCTTATCTAAGGCGTTTCTCGGTTAGCTGGGCCGAAAGATTCCATATAGCTGCATACACTTTACACCACGCCACCGAAACCACTCAAATGCCGTATTCTCCTACCAGAACGCTTCTACTCCAACTCTACAAAACCACAATACCGAATTCAGGCCACTGTGCATTACTCCGGTAATACACAGTAGATTTACTAGGGGCGACGCTGTAGGGTAAGCCGAGAAGATGGATTCCACTCAGCGAGACGCTACTCCGGGGGCAGAGCCCCTCGAAGACGCCGTCGACGAGTTCCTACAGCGTGGCTCGAAGTCCGGCAACTACAAATCAAACTTAGAGTACGTGCTGGGCCACTGGGTCGACTGGGCGGGTGGCCGTGGCGAGACCACACTGGCCGACATCGACAAAGCAACGATGGCCGAGTACGCTGGCTACCTCCGGCAACGGGTCAACGCCCGGCAGTCGACCGAGACCGACGACACCAGCGGAATCACGGCCTCAACAGCGTGGGCCTACTACGATAACGTCTCGGCGTTCCTCGATCACTGTCTCAAGTGGGACAAGATCACCGAGAACCCAGCCCAAAAGGAGATCTCCAAAGACGAGCTGCCCGAACGACCCTCCGCGAACAGCAGCAACCAGCAGTTCTGGTCGCCGACCGAGCGGCGGGCGCTGCTCGATCACGTCGACCGGGTGGCCTCTGAGGCCATCGACGAGAAAGGCACTGGCGCGGTCGTCGAACTCCGAGACAAGGCGCTGGTGTATGTCATCGCCTTCACGGGCGCACGCGGGGGCGAGATATTAGCGGACTCTCGGGACGACCGACGCAACGGCATTCGATGGTCGGACGTCGATATCGAGAACAACCAGATCGACATCCTCGGCAAGAACCAACAGCGCGAGTCCGTCCAACTGCCCGGCCAGACGCATCGACCACTCGAACAGCTCAAACGCGCCGTCGACCCAACCAGCGACGACTGGCCGGTGTTTATCTCCCATCATGCGCCGTCGATGTACCGCGTGCTGCCCGATGAGTTCGAACGCCCGGATGACGACGAGCGAAGCCTGCTCGACCACTGTCGAACCCTTGGGGTTGTGCCGCCAGCATTGTCTACAAACGGCGCTCGAAGCATCTTGAAACGACTGTGCCGGGATGGCGAGATCGAGGTCGACGGTGATCGCGACTACCTCACACTACACGGCGCACGGCGTGGCGTCGGCGAGAAACTGTATCGAGAACGTGGGGCCGCCGCTGCTCAACGGACCCTCCGGCACGCCGATCCGAAGACGACCTCTCAGATGTACTCGCATATCGAGACGAGCGAGACCGCCGAGAACGTGACCGAAGTATTCGGCGACGAGCGGTAGTTGTAGAACACTTGCCAGCGTCTGATTTTTATATTGGTGTGCCAACCTACCAAGTGTAGTCGAATTCGGTAAAACCGGCGTTAACAACCGGATTCAGGCCACAACAGCCCGAATCAGAATTTAGCAAATCCATGTCGAATGCAGAATCAGCAGTCGACCGACGAGTGGCAACGTTGTCGAACAACCAGCGATTGATTACCGACGGTGGCGTCGGTTGGGATGAACTCTCGTCGTTCCAACGCGATCTGCTCAAAGCCACCCTCGCCATCGAAGCCCGCCCGGAGACTCTGACCGGCCAAGCGGTCAAACGGTCATGGAGAGGTTTTTCGACCACGCCGAGATCAACCACGGTCGACTGTATCCGAACATTGAGACACTCGTCGGGTACGACCTCATGGATAAATCCGAGATCGACGGGCGGACCAACGCCCACGACGTGACTGACGAAGGTCGACGGTTGGTTCGAAACGCCAGAGCCCGCGACGAACAGTGGGTCGACGGTGTGTTGGACCGTAGCCAGTCGACGGCTGTCGCCGATGGAGGGCAGGCCGATGAGTGACGTCGACAGTCCCGGCAGAGATGCCCACCGCCCGCCGTGCGACGACGTGGCGCGTATGAGTCCGACCGCGAACTACGCTGGTCTAGAACGCCGCGTATGCCCGGCCTGTCGACTGTATTTCGACGTGGGAAAAGAATCCGAGAGTCAGTTCTGTTCGGACGCCTGTCGACGACGACACACGACGCCCGAACTGCGGGCCGACGGCGGGACAAAGCGCGTCACCAAACGCGAACTCCCAATCGAGGAGTGTCTGAACGGTCGAACGCACGACGATTCGAATCTCGTCGACTGACTCTATCTACTCATTTACGTTTACGTAAACGTATACGAATACGCATACGCACACAGATACAGTACTCTATCTACGCAAACGAATACGTAAACAGCAGCAAAAGCCAGTCAGTAGTCGTCTTCGATCCGCTTCATGCGGGCTTGTTTCTCGGCATCGGCGAGTTCGGGCGTCACTTCATTCAGGCCGATCCGAACCAACAGCCGCAGCAGTTCGCTTCGGTCGCCCTCCGAGTCGTCGTCGACACCAGCGGCGGCGCGGGCCTCGTCGATAGCCTGTTGCAGCTCTGGTTGATTCTCACCGAGGGCGCGGAACAACGCGGCGGTGCGTTCGTCGCGGAACGAGACCGTCTTGGCTACGTCGCCACGGTCGACCGCACCGAGTGCGACGGCGAGATCGTCGACGAACCGCTCGGTCGCTTTGGCCTCCTCGTCGAGCGAGGATCCACGGTCGTCGTTCATCCCGTCTGGAATCTGGAGATCGTCACCGCTCATGCGTCGACACCTCCGAGTCGGTCGACCAACTCACGGGCGTTGGCGAGGTAGGCCTCTTTCGCACGGGCGGCAGTGTTGGATGGTTCCTCTAATTCGAAGATAGTCTGTCCTGCCTCCGTGGCGTTTCGAATGTCTTGGGATTTAGCGATTGGTTCGGGCGACATGGCCCCGTTGAACTCGGCGGTGTAGCGGTCCATGTAGTCGTCGGCGAGGTTGGTTCCGGGCTCGTACTTGTTGGGAATAACCATAGAGAGTCTGGGTGTGACCCATTTATCCCAGTTATCCCGATATTTCTCAACGTCGTCGGCCAACTGTTTGGCTTGGGCGAACTCGTAGCTCCCCATCTCGACGGGTGCAATCAGGTTCTCGGCGGCCCACACGCCGTTGTAAGGCACGATTCGAGACAGCCCCGGCAGGTCGATCAGGATGAAATCATACCGGTCTTCGAGGTACTCGTCGACGAACTTCTTGAGTCGACCGTAGCGTTCCTCGCGGTCCTCGATGTTGTTCAGTTCGCCGTCGACGCTGTCGAGACCGGGATGGGCCGGGATGAGGTCGACGCCTTCGTCAGTCTCGAAGATCAGGCGCTCAAGGATAGCATCCGCTCCGTTCATTTTGACGAGCTTGTCGAAGTCGTCGTCGAAGACGGTCGACAGATTTGGGAAGTCTTCGTCGTTTGCGATGGCCTGCTGTTGTTCGTCGTAGAGGCCGAACTGTTTGGCGAGATCCGACTGCTTGCCTGCGAGGTCGATCAGGACGCCCTTGTGGCCGAGTTCGGTCAGTGCCCTCCCAAGGTGGGCTGTGGTGGTCGTCTTTCCGGTTCCCCCCTTGTCGAGAAACACGGCGGCTTTGAGTGTCATATGCTTACGTATACGTTTACGTAAACGCATACGTATATAGATACAGGTGGCAACAGAGGTTCGATTCGTCGGGAGTGTCGGTCTAGTCTCGAAACCGGGGGTGTTGGATAAGAGACGGTTCGGTCTTAACCAACTCTAGGCGTAGACAAACTCTTGATGTTGGTTAACGTTTTACGGCGGTGTGTGGCCGTCGCCAGACCGCGGCGCAGACTCACTAACCAAGATTGATGGTCGGAACTGCCGAAAACAGAAGAGTTTGTTTAGTGAGAATCAGTCGAGCACGCGAATGAGTGGTCGACGTGTACGAACAGCCACTCGGTGAGATGAACGAGACCGACGCCCAACGTGAGGGTGGCTACACGCTCGCCGAGTTCAAAGAGACGTGGGAAGCGATTAACGGCGAGGATTCGTGGGATGACTCAAAGGAGGTGTGGGTCGTTGAGTTCGAGTACGCTGGTAACAGTGATCCGCGTGAGCGAGAGGACGAGGATGGGCAGTCGACGTGCGTACGATGATGTCGATTGGTGGGTGGTCGGACTACTCGGCTATTGAGCCGTATCTCGGGGAAGAAACCGAAGCCAAAATCGGACGCAGTATGGGTTCACACTGATGTGATTGGGCGTTTTCTGACTGCTCAGAATCGGCATCAGTATTCTGATAGTGTCACTAACTGGCGTGCAAGATGGAACACGCGTATCTTGCATGTAATTGATGCCAGCTGCTGGACAACAGACTAGACATTTCTGGATTATAATTATGAATCGACCATAAATAAACTGGTAATTGAAACAAGGATTTGTTTTGCATTATTGGTGAATATGGCATAAAGCATTGAAGAACCAAATCCGTCGAAAGACTGTGATCTGGGGGATTCCACAGTATCGGGAGAATATATGATTGGAGGGGTCTGGGGGTCAGCAGGGACTTGTCTCCCGACGTGCAATTCTTTGACCCCTATATATTTAAAATGTTTCTAGGAAATGCTTATGTATTGTGCATTCATAAGACAATTATCTTATATGGAGGATATAGAGCTAGTGATTGAGAATATAACTGGCATATTGTTTTTAATCTAGTTCTGTTCCCAGAACTACCGAAGTACTAACTTAGGCATCAATTTTTGTGATTAGGTCTGCCAAATTCTAGATATATTTGATTGAGATATACAAAATACAATCTCTGTATGCAGCACTCCACTTCTGACAGATTAGTGATCGTTGGCACTACTCCAACTGAAACACCGCTTAATATCCCGGTTCAATGCGCTCGATGAGTCCGTCGAAATCAGTGTCAAAACTCAACACCGCATCGATACCACGTGATTCACACAGCGCGACGATTGACGCGTCGGTGAAACTGAGGTCGTGGTCGTCGTATCGGCGAAACACTTTCAGAGACGCCTGAACGTCGTCCGGTTGGACGTGGAGTAGCTCAAAGACGTGAGGAAATGGCTCTTCACCGAGGATTCGACTAGCGACGGTGTTCGCGGCCTCGAATGACCCTGTTCGAGCACGTGTAAGCGTCACCGTTTCGTCTAAGATGTAGTCGTTCGTGTACGGTTGTCCGTACTCCCCATCAAGCAACGCATCGAACGCATCGACAGCGTGGTCGTGTCGAGCCGCATCTGTATCGTGATGTGCGAAGAACACCCCAGTGTCGACGAAGACACTCATCCGTACAGCACGTCGTCGATATCGTCTTCGGTCGTCGTGACGCCTGACGAGACCATCTCATCGTGAAATATCTCACGGTCGGCGTCAGCAAGCGGAACCCGTGCCTCGCGGAACGAGTCGATGAGGTCAGCCTTCGACTCAATAGCACGTTCGACGAGCCGGGCGAGAATCTCCTGTTGGGTCACTCGTGTCCCCGTCTCCAGTCGAATCTCGGCCTGTAATCGTTCGATACGTGACTTAGTATCGTCGTCCATCTTCACCGATGTCGCCATACTACTTGGTAGAATATACTACCGAGTAAATCTTTCTACAGCCTCTGTTGATATGTCCACTGTTTGTTGCATGCTTCCTCTGGGTCTTGCACACCGTTAGTATCAGTTCATGGTTCTATTGCCAGTGCACAACGATACTACTGGCAAATCGGCGGTTAAACCACCACCGAGTCACGAGTCGTCACCGAACCACTCAGGAGCACCTGTATACTCAGCTCAACATCGTCTGTGGCACTTTCGTTTCTCCGTGCAGTACGTCAGTACCCTGTCCTGGCCCTCTTCCACGTCGCCTCTAGGGCCTAATGATCTCGTCTGTGCGAGCTCATCGGGAACGTAGTGCCATTCGTTGTCTCGAAACCTGCATAATGATCCTTAGGACGCTGATTCTCGGGGGCGACATCGTCGTCATCACTCATACTCGAATAATGTGGTCGTACACCTGCTCGGTTGTCTGAATGCTGCGGTGTCGTAGACGGTTTCGCACGTCGTACAGCGTGTTTCCCTCTTCGGCGTTCATCATCCGATAAGCGACACTGTGCCGGAGCGCGTGGGGCGTCACGTCGCCCGGATCGCCGCGACTGCCGTCGACCAGGTACGGCTCGACACCAGTCTCCTCGACGATCTTCGAGATCGCGTTCCGAACACCCTGGGTAGTAATCCGGTCGCTCGACCGGGAGGGGAACAACGCGGGTGAGTCCTTCCACCTACTATTCAGGTACGACGACAGCAGCCGCGACACGTCAGCCGACAGCTCTAACGTCGCCGGCGCAGGCTCGTTGTCGTTCGGGTAGTCCTTCTGGATCTCTGTCGGTAGATACAGCGCAGTGTTGCCCTCCCTGAGCATATCAACCTCGACGGCCACCAGTTCGCCAACCCGGAGCCCGGTGTCGTACATGAGGGCAATGATCGCCTCGTTTCGCTGCTGTAAGTAGTCGGCACCAATCGAGTAGCACGCCGACCGGAGATCGTCGACCTGGTCGGGAGTGAGCCACACTTTTGCACGAACATGGAGTCCACAGTTCGGGGAACTAATCTCTGAGGGAAGGAGAATAGAACCGAGACACAAGAGCAATCATGAGTTGGTCAGTTGAACAAGTTGATATACTTAGAGTATCGAACATAATTAAAATAGCCTCCGAGTTTCAGTATCAAGTATCTATAACCGATACGAACCCTGAAGCGGACGACGAATCCTCAACACCGTCGCACACCCATCGGTGGCGTCAGCCCGGAATGCACCTGATCAGTAGCGTTCGACTGTGAGGCCGTCGACGCTCTCGAAGTCACTATCGTTGGTCACGACCGGGTCGTTGTGGACGAGACCAGTTGCCGCAACGATCGCACCTCTCGGGCCGAGCGTTGGATTCGTCTCACTAGTCAGATGCTGTCCTTCGAGCACTGTAGACCGACAGCGGCCAGCGTCAGCTTCGAAACCATCACCACCTGATCGTACGGCCGAATTGTTGTCGAGAACTGTTTGCTTGACTGGCTTGCTGTCGATCCGTAGTTCAGTCGGCAGTTTCGACTTCGGCGTCAGATTCGACTTGGCTGGACTGTGTAGGTTGGTTAGATCGCTGTTCAATACGTGTGGCTCGCGTCCACGACAAGTTTCGGCCCAACAATACGTCGGCAAGACTCTTGAGCAGCAACGCGTCGTGGAAATGCTTGTAACCGACTAAAAACAGGGGTGTATACCACAGCAGCCGCCAATCTTCACCTTCGATGTAGACCCCAAGGGCAGCGATCAGGAAGATAATACTCAGGAAGAAGACAAACAACGAGACTACTTGGATAACAAAGCCACTTAGCAGGATTTTCACGATGAGCCCGAGAATCACCCAGCTCGCAAACGGGAGAAATAAGAGCTCAATTAATCGAAGTGGAAAGGCAAACCGGTACAGAAACCCTGTCGTCGGCTCCGAGAGAATCCCTCGATGTTTGAATATGGTCATATAGTTCCCACGATACCAGCGGAGCCGCTGGTTGTAGAGATCACGTAACGTATCCGGGGCCTCAGTGTAGACACGTGCCTCGGAACTTCGGACTTCGTAGCCAGCACGAAGCACTTTGACGGTGATATCAAAATCCTCGGTGAGCGTCTGTGGATCAAACCCCTGAATTTCGTCAAGTACATCTCGCCGGTAGGCTCCGAGACAACCTGGTACGACCATCACGATCCCAAACAGATCCAGCATCCGCCGGTAGACGTTGACACCGATGGTGTACTCCAACTGTTGACACCCCGTTAGCAGCGATCCTCGATTCCAGATCGTCACCGTGCTGGCAACCGCACCCACCGACTGGTCGCTTAGTGGAGCGACCATCCGTTTGAGCGCATCTTGCTCGGGGACACTGTCGGCGTCGACAGTGAGTATGATCTCGTTCGACGCGAACAGGAGGCCGTAGTTCAGCGCCGAGTATTTGCCGCCGTTGTCCTTCGTGACGACGCTGACGGTTTCGGACTCGAAGGCCCGAGCCTCCGCACAGGTGTTGTCAGTGCTCCCATCGTCAATGACGATGATCTCTCGCTTCCCGTCGGGGTAGTCAGCATCCAAGAGTGCGGTAATCGTTCGCTGGATGTACCCCTCCTCGTTGTAGGCTGGAATGAGGATACTGATCGACGCGCTGGGTTCCGGTGGAGCGTCCTGTGAGTGATAACGTTGGTTGTGATAGACTGCGGCGAGGGCAATAAACCAGTAGTACAGAAAGATCAGGGCGATTGCGAACAGATACACCCCAGAAGTGAGCGACGGTTGTACCCAGCCGAGTGTGACGACCCCGAACCCATAACAGACGAAGGCGACACAGAGCCCCTTCCAGGAGAACAGTGTCGCATAGGGGCTATCGAACTTGATCACGAGGTACGACCAGCCACCGTAAATCGTGATCACTCCAATCAGTGTACCGAGTGCGAACACCGTTTCCGGATTCATGAGTCGAATGAGAAGCCCGAACGGCACGAGTGCTGAACAGAACAGGATCAACGATGACCACTCGACAGAGGTGAGTCGACGTTTCAGTGTCTTGCCTTGACTCACGAAACAGCCCTCACTGAGAGCAATCTATCTATCCCGCTCGGCTCTTCGAGCCGGTCGGGGGAGTTGGCGGGCGGTTCTAGCGGCTCTCGGATTTCCCATCCTTCCTCTGTCTCCCGGATATCGCCGCTTTGGAGCCCGGTCGTGAGCTGATCGACCGTCAGAAAGGCGGTGTCGGTCGACTTTATGTGTCGAATCAGCTGTCGAAGCTTCTTTCGGTCGGACTCGGTGTCGAACGATTGATAGTGGAGCATCTGGATGTGGAGGGTGTTCGACTCGTAAGAGTCGTTGAACTCGGCCTGAAGCTCGGCTTGGCTGTGTAACTCGTCGCGTTCCCAGTCGACGAACGATGCACCTTCCGAGGCGTGGACGAGACCCCCGGCAGCGAAGATACCAGTCTCGTTGTAGTATTGTGTGGTGAACCAGTCACCGCCGGAGATAGTTCGGTAGTCCGCTGTATTGGCCGCCTCGACGGTCCCCGTATCGTAGGTGTTCATGGGTGGAATGAACGTCCGTGGCGTTACGCCCGTACAGGTGCGGAGAATTTCTGTTCCAGTTGTCATCCACTGCTGTTGGGTCGCGGGATCGACACCACCGAACTCACTCCCGTTGTAAAACCCCGTTCGCTGGTCGTGGGTGTAGCCGTGGAGAGCAATTTCGAACTGTCCTGGATGCTCCGTAAGCAGGGATCGAAGGTAGCCACAGGTTCTACCGTTGTCGGTAATGGGGGAGTCGGCACCGTTGACTGCTGGTATCACACCGAGTGTCACCGGAACGTCTTCCTCGATAAAGACGCGGTCGACTGCCCGTCGTGTGTTGGTCTTATACCACGGTTGAATGTCGTCGTTCCGAAAGACGGCTATCGTCTCGTACTCCGTCCACTCTTGATCGTCTGTGGGTGCCAATGAGTCGTCCGTATTGTCGGCAAGCAATGATGTCGACAGCGTCGCGCCGCCGAGCCCAACCCCGACGATCAGGAGGAGAATAACTGCCGCGGTCAACTGGGTACCGAGCCGCTTACGAACTCCAGCCAGCCATCGTCCCTGATTGGTAGACCGGCGGCGATACTTGCTGAGGTCGATCTGGCTATCGTGATCTCCGGTTCGATTGGTCGAGACCGATCCACCATCTGCCCTCGGTCGCCAGTTGTTGTCACACACGTTGCAGATGCGGATCGTTCCCACTGATCGCATCTCGTCTTCAATCTCGGAGTGAGAGCATTTTGGACAGCCGTTTGTGAATGCCGAACGTTTCTGGATGCAACCACAGTGACAGTGTTCCAGGACCCGCTGTTCGACTGTGTCGCTTGATCCACAGTTCGGACAGCCACCACTGGAAGAGTTCACAATTATAACTGACCAGATAGGTATATTGTAACAATTAGCCTACTTGGCGTAAGTAGATGGTAATAAAAATGTAGATACTATCTCTACCACCTCATATTATAATATTTTTTATATGAATTTAATATATTAAAAGTATAAAAATACGCATATTGCCAAAATAAATGCGATACTACTGGTGGTATGTTATGGATACCATGGTCGAAACGAGAGCCGCTGTACGTGTTTGATCCCGTATCGATGAGTGTTTCAAACACATAGGCGATTCGAAGACGGGTATCAGTGTCAATAGGTAAACTGGACCATGAAACAGTTGAGCATTCTGGACCTCTCGCCGTGGTTAATTGTGTAAACAACTACACTACGCGCAGCCTGTCGATATATACTGAACACAGTTCGATGGGGAACATTCTATGTGTTATAGTGTTAATCCTGTACTACTCGAATCAAACAGGCCGAAAACAGATCGACAGCGATGCCACATTCGCGCCCTGCATCTTGCACGGCAAGTTCTGATAAAACCTCGATAGATCAGCTTGGCAGACCCCGTGATAGTATCATGGTAACTGTTAAGACAAACTTTGTTCTTTATAGAGAGACTCCTAAGTTCACCTGAATGATGGCTGATCCAGTGAACAACAGAAATCTGCTGACATAGCTACCACCTAGCGTGTGAAATATAGTGGATGCATCCAGCAAACAGAATTTGCTTGTTCACATCAAGCATTGCGTGTTATTATATCACACAATAAAAAGAAACAGAATGTTTAATAATATAATTGGTTGGCACCCCGTAGGTACTTCCCTATTCGACAGTATATTTCAATTATGCTTACAAAGACGATGCCGGAGTTGTTCTTTATTCACTCTGATCTAGACATCGTCTACGCGAACCCCATGGCCTGTGCACTTTTAGGGGCAGAATCCCCAGAGGAACTCACTGGCACTCCACTTATCGATCTCGTCACGTCGGACTACCGCTCACCACTCCGGGAGCGCGTGGCCCACATCTACGGTGGCGACGAACGCACCTCTGGACTGAATGTTGAGTTGCAAACGGATACTGATCAGCCACAACGCGCCATCCTCGTGAGTTCGGTGGTCGAATGGGACGACACCGAGCGAGTACAAACGTCGGTGTTCCCGATTACTGGGACACCTTCTGATAGCGACCGGCTGCTCTACAATCAAGCCACGGACCAAGCTCCCCTCGGTATCACGGTTTCGGACCCATCCCAACCCGATAATCCACTCATACACGTTAACGGTGGATTCTGCGAGCAAACCGGTTACGACCGCAAGGAAATTCTCGGACGAAACTGTCGGTTTCTTCAAGGAGAAGCCACACGTGAGGAGCCAGTGGCACGGATGCGGGAAGCGATTACTGCTGAAGAGCCCGTTACGGTCGAGTTACGAAACTATCGAAAAGACGGTTCGATGTTCTGGAACCGTGTCACAATTATTCCGATCTGGGATGACTCAGGAACAGCCACGAACTACCTCGGCTATCAACAGAACATCACCAACGAGAAGCGATACGAACAGGATCTCTCGTTGTTCAAAGTACAGGCTGAGCAGTCCGAAAAAGCAGTCGTGATCACCGATTCGGATGGAACGATTCAGTACGTCAATCCTACCTTTGAGCGAGTGAACGGATATTCCCCTGCTGAGGCTATTGGTCGTACTCCTCGGATTCTTAAATCAAGTCAGCAGGATAAGGAGTTCTATACGGAGTTGTGGGAGACGATTACCGATGGCGATGTCTGGAAATCAGAGCTTGTCAACAAGACAAAATTCGGTGAGCTGTACGAAGCGAAACAGACAATCACCCCAGTTACGGATGAGAAAGGCGACATAACCCATTTCGTCGGAATGACAGAAGACATCACTGAGGACGTGCTCACAAGACAGACGCTTGGTGTCCTGAATCGTGTTATGCGACATAACTTGCGGAACGCGCTCAACGTAATCGATGGTCACGCAGAGTTATTGGAAGACGGAGAGTTGGACCCCAAGTCTCGTCGAGCGTCAGTTATGGCAATTCGAGAGCAAGCTGCATCAATGCAAAATATCGGCGAGAAGACAGCAGAGATTCGCTCAATTTGGGATCGAGCCGAAACTCACGAGAGGTGGGAGCAGCTTGATATAGAGTCGCTTGTCGAAACGTATCAAAGACAGTACCCGGATGTGAACATCACCTGTACAAGTGGAGATACCGGAGACATCCACGTTCGGAACACAGAATTGTTCACGAATGCCATCGATGAGGCTATCACGAACGCAATCAAACACACCGAGCAGCCCATACCTGAAGTAGCGATCACGGTTCAGCGTGACTTAGGTGCAGATCAGTTTCGAATAACTATCGCTGACAATGGACCCGGAGTTCCGGAACTCGAACGGCATGCAATCAACTCTGGTGAGGAAACACCGCTTGGTCACAGTCTTGGGATTGGGTTGTGGGTGATGAAGTGGATTACAACGACGCTCGGTGGAGAGTTGATAATTACGGATAACGACCCTCAAGGAAGTGTGATAACGTTTCAATTGCCGGTCGGGAGCTCGAATGATGAGTTCAAACCTGAAAAGTGACAGAGTAATCGTCAAACCGATTCAGTGTCGGTAGTTGTGGCTGATCAGTTGATGATCCTCTGTTCGCTTGTGTCTCTGATGCCCTCTACAGAGCGCTGATCATCCCACGACGTGCAAGATATCGGGAATAGGTGTAGCGATACTCTACTAATTGATTCTTAAGTCATTTTCACTTTTTGACACACATATAAATAGGGTCTTACATTTATTTGTGCTCAATTTCTAGATTGTCTCATGGAACAGTCTCCGGTTCCGGATATTGTCGAAGCTATTGCAGAGGCAAAAGAGACTGAACCTTCCAAACTCGATCTTACTCTCTACGAGTATATTGACCCCGAGGCAATTCACCGGTTGGCATCACATGGTACTGCATCATGGACCTTGACATTTGAACTCTCTGAGCATGAAGTAACCGTCACAAGTGATGGAGGAATCTTCGTTGACGGGACCCAAGAAGGACTCTGGACGTGACTTCTATAACAAATGTCGACTACGGGTAGCTGAACCCGGGCGTACTAAGCTAACGTTCTCCAGATGGTACCAGCGAAAGTTGTGAATAGTTGGAGCAATACAGTGCAATGCTTCACAGGCGCTCGCAGCCTTACATGTTTATCTCCTTCTCAGACTGGGAATCATGGTTTCATTCAGACCTCCTGGAAATTCACGTAGTCTGTTGACTAGCCGCAGTTTTTGTAATGACATCTTCTTACACGTCATAACATATAAATCGCTACTTAGCGAATACCGATGTATGAGTGGATCCAGCTACGATAAGACGATTCAGTTCCGAGCCGGAGCAGAAAAAGAGGCTGCGGAGGTACTTGATGAAGTCCATATTGGAGGAGTTAATGTGAGCGAACTTGCCCGCGTGGGGTTAGTCGAGATGCTCCGCCGTTCGTTGGACGAACAAGATGAGATCGCAGTCTACGAACAATACAGTCGTGGTGATATCGATGAAGACGTGGCTCGGGTACTTTTGGGCGACAAAATAGACCAGATGCAAGACGAGAAGGAAGCATTCGAGTCGGCCATGGAACGAGACTCCTCATCATTCCTCGTTGAATAAATAGTGAGCGAGTCTCGCCATCCGTTACTCGCTGATACGAGTTCCTTGATTGCTATTGTGAACACCGACCAGTGGGAGCTGTTGAAAGACGCGTTGCACCTCACGACAACAAACGTTTGCAAACATGAGCTTCAACACCATGTCGACTCGAACAAGTACCCCCTCGAAGGGAAGTCGTGGAGAGTATCTGAAGCAGGGCAGCCAGCGCGTGCTTGACCATCTCGATGGCAAGTCCTCTCCATGGTCGTGTGTTACCGTCGTCCCTCGTCCACATGGGCCTGATGCGGGTGAGCAGTCACTCAAACAGGTGTTGTCCGAGCATGGTGATTCATATCAGGTCGTTTCACTGCTTGATTCAGTTGCAAGACAGTCACTCCGCCGTCTGATCGACGAGCACGAATACGATATTGATGTTGTTGGACCGCCGTATCTTCTCTACGTTCTCCTAGATAACGATCTCATCTCGAAGGACGAGTTCTGTACGGCAATTATTGAAATGATTCGTACCGAAGGATGGACCGGGTACGAGGTCGTCAAGAACGCCTGGGCCAGCATTCCCGTTGACTGTGCCGAGATTCTTGACGACGAATACGACGATGCGCTCCCACCCAAATGAACATCGTCAGAGCAATCGTCCCGGACGGAACAAGGATTAAAACGAATTCTTCGTCTGGTGTGACGAAGCCCCAGCGAGTCGATGCACTTCGTGACTGTCCCGATTCGACAAACGACAGTCAATCGTATGTGAACGAAGGCGACTCGCATCAGAGGGTCGAACTGTGCAGGTTGTAATCGAGAGTAAATTTGGAGTCTATTAAGGGACTATCCACCCAAATCAGCTCACGACATATTCAGCAACTGACCGCTGCTCGCACACCGGACATACTGTCGTTCCAGACTCCACCGTCGACCCACATCTCCGGCACTCCAAGTAGATCTGGTCCCGACGACCTCTAAACAACGTGCTGAGTTGTGGCAACTTCATATCTTTTTGTGAGGCCTCAAGACATCATAAAGGTTTATGATTGTTCATGCTGCTGTTATTTGCTGCGTAGTGCAAGCGCTAATTCGATCATACAAAAAACACCACAAAACCCGTGAAACCTACACAAACCTGGAGTGTAGGTCACGGCTCTATCGTTGGGCGGGTCCCCGCTGGCGCTTCGGCCCCCAAGACGAAGCGCGTCTAGATATATTCACTCCAGAAATAATAATGTATGGTATCATCACACAAGAATACAACAGGATACAGTCGACACTAGCATTTTGCCCCCCGAACTCAAATTCGTCATATGCCATTCTCTGGAATCTGGCCACACTATTATCGACGAACTAGACGAGGTGCCACCTGATGGCACCTTCCAAACCCCGCTTTCTGACAAGCCATTCCGTATTGAAGATGCCCAAGAACATCGGCTCCTCATTGCCTACCGCGATCAAGAGACGACCATCCCACTCAAACGCGAGCAGTTCGAGACCCTCTATCAACGTATTTCTGAGTCCCCACAACCCTTCGATCTTGATCGCCTCCCTGCTGATGCCGAACCCTACGCCACCATCCTCTCGATCCATCCACGCTTCGAGATCGACCAACGGGAGGGTGTGCTGAAAAACACCGATTCACCTACCCCCTCCTCGCTCGTCGACGCCTCACTTACTGTCGAAAAACAAGATCATGAACCCGACCGTAAGGAACCCGACCTCCCGGTGTACTCCGATTCCTTGCTCTTGATCGACGCCCTCGAACGCTACGAGCCAACCGCCCTCGAAACGATGGAGACCGCCGAGTTGGTCAATCTCTATACGCTCTGCTCGGATGTCCAACGCAACGCCGATGATCTCCGTCAAAACGTTCGCTCGCTTCTCTTAGATCGCCTCTACCACGACCAACCCGTCTATGGTCAGTACGGATCGGTCCAGCGCACCAGTCGACGCAATCGAACGCTCAAAGACGACCAGACCGTTCTCGAACTACTCGAAGTTACCGACCTCTCGGAGTCGGACCTCTACGAGATCGACGAAAGCCAGTACGTCCGCAAAGCCGATGTCGACGAAGAACGTAAGGAATCGCGCTTGCAGGGTCTCAAGGATCAACTCGCTGCTGCTGACAACCCAGAAACAGACCAGCTCCAACGAGAAATCGAAGATCTCGAAGCTCGTATCGACGAACTCACCAGCTTTAGCTCTGCCAGCCAAGTCGACTGAAAACCCTCTCAGCAAGGAGTGGTGAACATGAGAAACTCAGACCACAAGCCGGTGGTGGGGGCGGCTTGGGTCCGTCAGGCCGAGTCTAAGCCGGGTACAGGGGTAAGGCGTGATGAGAGGTTGTGCTTACCCTATGCAACTACTGTCGATGGGTCGACAATGGCTCTTTGAAGCCAGCGTCGACCCCCACTATAGCCGTAATTCAGACCGACACCCCCTTGACACTCATTACCATATCCATGTGAGTACTGCCATATAAACCTTACATAGAATCTCACAAAGACAAAAACTATACACAAATAAGAGATTGAATACCAGTTTATTTAGTAGAAGACAGTGTGTTCAAGAGTATAATTGTACAAATAGCAAAACAAGTTGTTAAATCGGGGTACAGATACTGGTGAGATTTCTACGAGGTCGAAAAGCCCGGTGAAAGGGTGGCGGGGCGGCGGGATACCCCAGAGGTGGTCGATCCATCAGGGCCAGAGGATCAACCAGTTGCTACTAGTCACGTTTCTAACTAAAAATCTATTGATCAAATATAACGGCTACAAAACTGATTCTAAGGTTCGTACTCGTAAGCTCAGTCAGAGCTTTCTGTCTCTGTAGTCCCTGATTTTCGGCTATAGAGCGTAGCCATAATCGCCGCCACAGTAACAACCACGAGGAGTTTCTTTCGTCCCATGTCTCGATATTTGTCTGTATCCACTAATCTCTACTGTTAGACAGAGATGGATTCACACTCACCGAGACTCTGTTGATCCACAGATTCAGGCAACTCCCCTATTCGGACCGCAGTCTCCGAGCCTGTCGCAGCTTCAGCGGTCTCTATCTCATCTCTATCTGCATACGCTTCCCACAGGAACGCCCACCATCGTGATAACCGACGATGCCGTGTCGACAAGACACAGGGACTACATCACTGAAGTTGATTAAGAGCACTCCTCAAATTAGATAGCTGGATGGAGAACGCACGAATACATCTGCCTACTCGTAGAGAGACCACTGTTGAGGAAACTGAACCAGTGGGATTATCATACTCATACTACCACCTATCATCTATGTCGACAGCTGACGACTCAGCGATCACAACCATCAAAGAAATGTGGGACGCTGTCAGCAATCTTCCTCCCAGCGCAAAGTTAATTGTCAAAGTTCTCGAATACAATGGAACGCTCACCCAGTCTGAGCTCGCGGACAAATCACGACTCTCGCCACGAACAGTTCGGAACGGGCTACAGAAACTTGAGAAAGCCGACGTGGTCGTCTCCGAGAGCTCACTCGCTGATGCCCGACAAAACCTCTACTCGCTCAAGATCCAGCCCTGATCACGTACCCTCTGGATTGTCAATCAAGAGTCTAATACCGGTACCGTTCGATGACCTCTCCGAACGCAACGGTCTCATGAACAGTCTCAATTGTGATCCGAACACGCTCTCCCATCTCTGTCTCTGGGACGATCACCACGAATCCACGCTCGACACGTGTGAGACCGTCGCCTTGGTCGCCCATCTGCGTAATCTCGACTATTCGCTCTTCGCCCTCACTCACCGGTGGAGACTGAGGCTCTTCCTGCTCAGTCGAGGGATTATTACTCCCTGGCGTGGACAATGAGTCAGCTTCTACAGACGAACTTCCACTCGATAGCAGTGCCACCTGATAACTTTCGGTTCCGTCGACAGACCCTTTGTCGACCTCACTGCGTGGGACTTCGATCACATACGAATCTTCGGTCTCCTCGACAGGTGCCGAAAACAGACTCCTGAGCTGCTCAGACAATTCCATTGGTCGACGTATCTCTAAGGATGGTACCTCTTAGATATTGTTTTAGCGGCTGGAAATCTCCAGCGCGAAGAACTCAGATGAGCACTGTGTTCTCAACTTACTCCTCGGTCGAACAAACATGCAGAGGATACGCTATCGATCAGAGTGTCCAAAGAAGCAGATGCATACGGAGTGTGGGAAGCATCAGAAAACAGATCCCAAGTCGGACTGACGGCGACTTGGGATCGTTTATCGTCTGCAGGGTTAATCCAAAGATCTGGATTGACGGGCCAACGGTTGAGATTGGCCGTTGAGTAAGGTGAATCAGTACGAACTGTTGGCGGGTTTCAGTACCCGATAGTGATCCTCACGATAACCGTAGTTCAGGTCACCACCCCCATGTTATTCATTACCAGACTGAAAGAGGCACACGTTTATAAATCTTACACACGAATAAGATTCCTCGCTTTTTGTAGACTTACTAGTAATATTCGCCGTTAAAACACCATTATTGTGGATATTTAGCCACATTAAGTTGCAAAATTAAATTAAACAGTGTCAGTCCACTGCTTGTGATGAAGCCTCTGCGAAATCCAACTGCAGTGAGTCAATCCGCGAGGAGAGCCCTAACGTTATGACTCGTCTGCATCAAGCAATGTTTTCAGCAGTTTCGTCGCTGTTGGCGGCAGCTCAGGCAACAATCGGTCGACTGGCAGTTGCGAGAGTCCGTAGGATATGTCCCCGATGCTGATGAAATCGAAACTCCGAGGGGCAATATACAGAATCGTCTCGGCCACATCGTGAGGACAGGCCCGATGTGGCCTCTCTTCGGTCCCCAACACACGGAGGAACAGCCGCGTGAGCCGGTCGAGATTGTGCTTGCTTCCGTGGATGTCGTCCACTGTATTGTGAAGAGATGATCCGATCACGGCAAAGACTCACAGGCGACCCCATTTCCATCCCCGTCGAGGCCGTGTGGATCGCCTGATTCGTTCTCTAGTACATATTGCGCCTGTTCTTGTGTCTCAAAGTCGCCACAGTTGTAGTCGCCATCCGGCGGCAGCGGTGGGATCTCCATGTCGCTGTCTGTTCCCGACTCAGTAGCAGAGTCCTGGAAGTCCCACAGGCCCACGTCGGTCGCTTGGGCTTCCTGCTCGGCTGTTGCAAACTCCTCACGGAGCGAGAACTGACTGTCGTACATCCGGGCGTAGCCCTCTGCCAGCAGTCGCTCATTGAAATTCTCACCGTCGACGTAGAGATACACCAAGAGACGGCCAAAGTAACCGCGTCTGTCTGAGTCGGGATCAAAGACCATCTGGACCTGCGTTCCTTCCAATTCATCTTCGGCGAAAGTTGTCGCTCGCTCGCCCCAATTGAAGAGGTGATCACGGCCAGCCGTGGTATCAGGAATACCCGCAAATTCATCGGGCGAGACCCGCGAAAGCGTGGTTTCAGGCGTGTCGACACCAAGTAGGCGGACTGTATCTTCGGTACCATTGGCATACTCGATTTCCATGGTGTCGCCGTCAATCACACGTGTGACAGTGACGGTGACCGACTCACCGTCGACGGCGTCGGGCGTGGTGGTCTCAGTCGACTCGGTGTTGGGTTCCTCGGATGTCGAAGGTCCGTCGACAGGACTGCCAGTACACCCAGCGAGGGCAACCAACAGGACGACACCAACGAGAGCCACCAATCGGGTTCGTCGCATACGTGGGTATCGGAAGTCGACGGGATCAATCAGTCGGTTGGGTCGACGGTGAAACTAAGTTGTTAACCAACAAAAGGCGAGGCCTGCGGCTATCTGTTGGTTAACACAAACCTCAAAAATGTGGCGCGAAGGTGCTCTCACGACCGATACAAACAGTGAGCCAGCCAAGCGGGGTGGAAAGGGCCTCTCTAGGGGATCGTCTTCGTCTCGCTTTCAGTCGGGAGACTGCTGGTGCTCGAAGCAATTGTGTTAAAGGAGTGGTGGTGGGTCGACGGTGACAACGCCGTTAGCTGGTCTGCTCAACACGCCAGGTGGTCGCACCCGTGTACGACCAGCGTTCTATTGAGAGATCGTCGACCGAGTCTTGGAGCTTGACGATCAACGCGCCGATCTCCTTCGACGAGAGGCTAACATCCTCGGCGATGAACTTGCTTTTGAAATACAGCTCACCGTCTTCGACACGGGAACGAAGATAGTCGGCAAGCCGCTCATCTTTTGCTTCGGAGTCGTTGGTCGAGGCGTCAGGCTGTGGTGAGGCGCTCATTGGTTGGTGTGGGTGTGGTTGTGTCCGACGAACAGTGCGATCAGATGCAGTGCGAGCAGGCCGATGACTATGAAGCCAGTCTGGGAGCCCAAGCCACCCGAGAGGAGTGGCAGGTAGACCAGCGGCAACAGAATTGCCGCCCAGAAGCTCATTCCTCGAATGGTTGCTCTGAGCGCGAGCGTTCCCTGCTGTACGACATCTGTAGCCCAGTTCATCACTGCGCTCGTATTCTGTTCATGATTTGGCGTAATGTTCGTCATCAGGTGGTCACCGTCTGATTGCATCAACAATCCAGATGCCCATATAATACGACGAGCATTCGGGAAGATTCAGACTCTTCAGACGTGAAAAGAGTCTCCTCTCAACATTTTATGAAGGCATTAGCTATTCTTAGATAATTTATAATCTGATCTCAGCCGTTTTTGCAATCGGGGCAGATTAGGATGGGAAATCTGAATTTGCAGGTAGAATCTCCAATATGCGGCCGATCCAGTATCCCATAACCGCACTGACCACACTCGCGCGCACTCACTGCTCAGTGGAACAGGGGTCGACTCACAGACTACCTAAAACAGCGAGAGAGTCCCGCCTTTCACGGCGGGCGTGAATCGCGCCGTAGCACGACACAACCGCAGTTCACAGGCTGTCTGGGGTATCCTCGTGGACACGCTTCTCGCCTTCGAGGAGTAGGCCTTTCCACGTCAGCCCTCGTTGCTTCTTCAACTCTTTCAATCGGTCGTACTGTTCCTCGTCGTCGAACTCGATTCGTATCTCTACCACACTATACACACACAAACAACAAATTTATGTGTATTACGATACAATAATCTGGTGATGAAGCGTACCAACACATTCGAGGTCGTTCCCCAGTCCGACGAGGACGGAGAACTACTTCGCCGTCTGTTGGACGCTTCTGCCGCTCTCTGGAACGAGATCAACTACGAACGTCGTCAGAACTACGCTGATCCCGACGCCGACGTGTGGGAGATCGGCGAATACCGAGGTCGCTACGGTGGCGTCCTTGGTGCGTCGACAGTTCAACAGATCGAACGCAAGAACCGCGAAGCGTGGCGGTCGTTTTTCGCACTCCAAAAGAAGGGCGAAGCCAACGGCAAGCCCGGCTACTGGGGCAACGAACGCGAGGGCCGCGACCTTCGGACGTACATCCGCAACACGTCGTACTCCGTCGAGTGGGGCGAGTTCTCCCGGCTCGAAATTCTGGTCGGCCAAGACCTGAAAGACGAGTACGGACTCGGATACCGCGAACGCCTCCGGCTCGAAGTTCGGGGCGAGCCCAACTGGAAAGAGTACGACAAGCAGGGCCGGTTAGAACTGTATTACGACGATAACGCACAAACATTCAGAGCCTTTCAGCCAGTCACCGTAGACAATTCTCGACTGGCACAACCACTGGCTTCGGAAGAAGCCGCGCTGGATATCGGTGCGAACAACCTCGTCGCCTGTACAACCACAACCGGCCAGCAGTACCTCTACGAAGGGCGCGACCTATTCGAGCGGTTCCGCGAGACGACACGCGAGATCGCCCGGTTGCAGTCGTTACTCGAAGACGGCCGATACTCCTCGAATCGAATACGCTCGCTGTACCGACGCCGGACACGACGGCGCGACCACGCCCAAGATGCACTTGCACGCGACCTCATCGAACGGTTGCACACCGAGGGCGTCTCCACGGTATACGTCGGAGCGTTAACGGACGTACTCGACACACACTGGTCGGTCGAGACGAACGCCAAGACGCACAACTTCTGGGCGTTCCGGGCGTTCATCGACCGTCTGGCGTGTACCGCCGAGGAGTACGGCATCTCGGTGGAGCTTCGCTCGGAAGCATGGACTTCCCAAGAGTGCCCGCAGTGTGGGTCGACCGACCGGACGACGCGCCACCGCGACACGCTGACGTGTCCGTGCGGCTTCGAGGGCCACGCGGATCTCACTGCGAGCGAGACGTTCCTGAAGCGGCAGACAGCAGTATCACGGTCGATGGCACGGCCTGTATGCCTCAAGTGGGACGACCACCGATGGTCGGAGTCACCACGCTCTCCCCGTTCCAACGAGGAGTATACGAACCCGCAAGTTGCCTCCGTGGGCCGGTAAGCGATACCCCCAGCGCGAGGAAACCCCGCGTTTACGCCGGGGAGGATGTCATTTTCACTCCGGTCGGCTAAATTACATATGCCAATCGTCGGTCCGTGTATATGGGAGACGAGGGATTGCCTCTCTGATACAAGGTAGCCTTCGAACCTATGTCACACCATTCCCCAATTCCCTGTGACGAATGAAAGAAAGCTAACGTATGACCACAGAATCACGTAACCCAACTCTTGGAAAGTGTCAGTTCTGTGGAGCCGCAATCCGTACCGGCCACGTGATCATTCGATATCAGACATCCAATAACGGATCTCGACACTGGGCAGAATGTCCAGACTGCGGTGAAGTTACCGACCCTCAATCTCATGCTCAATAAACTCAGCCGCCTTCGATCGGTTCTTCGAACATCGCCTCACCAGCTCCTCTATGAATGCCGTAACTGCGGGTACAGCGTTCACGAAGACATCTCTCAGTGCCCACGCTGTGAGACTACCGAAATCGCTCACTACGAAATCGAGTGATCTACCCAGAGTCAGTGATTGTCGAAAAACAGCGAGTCTCTGGATCGTAGTCGATCCGTCCCTGTTCTTCCAGAATGTCTTCGATAATGATGGCATCATGAGGATCGATGCCTTCGTCGACCAAGAGGAAGTTCAATTCGATATCTTCGATTGGCTCGTTTTTCTCAATGAGCTGACGGATCAGAGTCGATTCATAGCTGGACATGGGCAGCACTCCTCCCGGTATCGGGTTTAAAATTGAGGGTGAGTTTAATCGATAGGAGTCGAGAGCTCCGATGTCAATTATGGATGCTCTGTCTTTCCGGAAACAGTGATCCAACAAACAGCGATAGAGCGTATGAATCCTTCCCGAATACGTCGAGCAGAGCGCTCGATCACATACTAACCAGATCATTTCTGGAAACAACCCAATCACCCTTATACGACTGACGTAGAATCTGTCCTGTAACACATGATCCGAGATGCTCGCGTCCTCCGTGCTGGGTTCATTCCCCAAGAAGTCGAGCATCGTGATGCAGAGGTCAATCACCTCTCCAGTGTTCTCAAGCCAATCACCAGCGGAGAGCCAGCCGATACTGCTGTCGTAACCGGTCCCAGTGGTGCGGGGAAGACCTGTGTGTCCAAGTTCGTCACAGAACGACTCCGCGAAGAAGCCCTTGATGTTGAGGCGACCTATGTCAACTGCTGGCGCAACCACACCCGATTTCGAACTCTCTACCAGATCCTCGACGATATTGGCAGAACAATCGATATCCATCGCCAGTCGACACCCCACGACGAGCTCATCGACCGCCTCCAGCAGTACAACGAGTCACGAACGGTGGTCATCCTCGACGAGGCCGACCAGCTCGAAGATCCCAGCGTCATCTACGACCTCCATAGCCTCCCGCAGTTCGCGGTGATCTGTATCGCCAACAAGGAAGAAGAGCTGTTCAGCCAAGTCGACGACCGCCTGGTGAGTCGACTGCGATCCAGCGAGCATGTCCGGATGGACAAATACCACGACGAGCAGCTCTATGATATTCTGCGAGCCCGTGTGCGGTGGGGACTCGAACAGGATGCTGTCACAGATGACCAACTCTACTGTATCGCTGATGCGGCCGCTGGTGATGCCCGACTCGCCATTGGCATTCTCCGAACCGCAGCAGGCAAGGCCGACCGCGAAAACAACGAGCAGATTACTGACGAAATGCTTCAAGAAGCAGCAGACGCCCGAGCCCAAATCAGACAGAAGAGTCTCGATTCGCTCACCCCTCATCAGCGGATCGTCTACGAAATCATCCGTGAACAGGGAGCCTTGGGGCCAGCGGAGATCCACGAGCGGTACACAGAGCGGGTCGACGAGCCGCGAACAAAACGGACCATTCGAACCTATCTCTCGAAGATGACCCAGTACAACCTCTTAGAGGCAGAAGGAACGAGTCGGGATCGAAAATACACGCTCATCACAAACGGGACCTCACCGTCGACTAGCTGAAATCGTCGAGTTTCGGCTCAACCCCATGTGAGACACCCTTATGTAACACGGCGTGCTACAGTGTATACATGCCCTCGATTAGTGCCCGAGTTCCCGATGATGACGAAGACGAACTCGAAGCAGTCAGTGAGCTCCTCGACGAAGACAAAAGCACCGTCATTCGCAAAGCACTCTCAGAAGGCCTCTCGTCGATCCGTCGACGGATAGCGATTGAACAATACCAGAGTGGCGAAATTTCGGTCAATGAAGCTGCTCGGCTCGCCAATGTGAGCCTTGCAGAGTGGCTCGATATCGCCCGTGAACACAATCTTACCACCCAACTCACCCCAGAGGATATCGAATCCGACGCAGCCGCTGCGCATGAGCTATGACACGGATCTTTCTTGATGCAACGACACTCATTGCTCTCGGCACCATCGGTGAACTCGAACACCTCACGAGCTTTGCAGGCGATCTTGTCGTCCTTCCAGCGGTCCAAAATGAAGTCACGACGGAACCCGCACAGACAAATCTGACTCGGTTCATCGAGCAATACGAGGTTGAAACAACCGACCCCGTAGTTGATGACCACCTTCAGGAAGCAAAAGAGGTCCTTGGCGAGGTAGAGAAGATCGGTGACGTCTATCTAATCGGAGCTGTCCTCGGCTATACTGCAGACGATCTACCGATCGGCATTGTCTCCGATGATCGTCGTGTTCGTACCACGGCTCGCGGACTCGGAGCGATAGTCACTGGTACGATCGGTGTCGTCGTCCGAGCTGTAGAGGACGGACTTGATCGAGAGGAAGCGTACACGCTCGTCGACCGAATTGATTCTCACGGCCTCCACATGACTGGGAGTCTTCGGGAGAAAGCCTACTCACTCATTGATGAAGCCGCTGAAGCGACATCGTCCGATCAATAGAATATCGGAGTCACTGTTCAATGACTGTGCCATCTCCAACATCGAGATCGTCCTGCAGTGCTTCAAGCAGCGTCTGTCCTTCCTCGTGAAGTTCCGTGGCTTCTTCGAGTGAGACGTCGCCGTTTTCGAGCGTCTCGACGATAGTTTCGATGCGATCCACCTTGTCGCTGATTGGAGTGTTCTGTGTCATGGTCAAAGCAGGTACAGCGCAGCCAGTGTGAGGACGAGCAAAACCAGCCCAGCGATCACGAGACGGTATCGCCGTTGTGTCGCTTCGATCTTTGCTTGGGCCTCTGTTTCTGCCTCATCGAGCACTTCCTCAACAGTCTCTTCGAGCTCTTCTTCGTGTTCTATCTCCTGCTGGAGTGTCTGATACGCGGTTTCTAGCCGACTCTCAAGACTGAGCAGTTTGGCCTCGATATGTCGCTCAGCAGCGTGATCGAGAGAAGCACCTAACTCCTGGAGACGGGCCGTGACAGTCGACTGGTAGGCGTTGTCCAGTGAGGTACCGTAGGCCGTGAGTTGGTTCACGACCGTCGTTTGGTAGGCCGTATTGAGCGTCGTCGACAGCTGCTCGAACTCTCGTTCCAGAGATGCACGCTCAGGGACGATCTCGCCTGCATGAGTCGGCGTCATGAACCGATGATCAGCCACCTCGTCGGCGAGTGTGCGGTCGTCCTCGTGGCCAATTCCGACTGCCGTTGGGGTATCGGTGTTCGCAACAACGCGACAAATGGGCGTCTCATTGAACACGCGGAGTGTCTTATCCGCACCGCCGCCCCGAGTCACGACGATCACGTCGACCGTCGCATCCTCATCAAGCGTAGCTACACCACTCATCAACTCCTGGAGGGCATCTGGGCCTTGGACACTCGCGTGCTGAACTTTGATGTCGACATCAGGGTAACGACTGTGGAGGGCAGTGACTGCATCTACCCGTGCATCGCTGTCTGCTGATGTGACAAGCCCAATGGTTCTTGGAAGCTCCGGAAGCGATTGTTTTCGCTCGTCAGCAAGCAGGCCATCCTCGGCGAGGAGTTGCTTGTTCTCACTGTAGATTTGGCTGTAGTCGCTCTCGCCCATGTCGACGACATCGGTCACGAGGATCGAGCAGGAGCCCTGTGGCTCGTAGAAAGACAACTCGCCTCGAACCGCGACCTGCATCTCTGCTTCTGGCTCAACAGTGGTCCGACTCCGGCAGAAGCCGAACAGCACACAGTGGATCGACGCATCCTCAAACACGAGATCGAAGTGGACGTGGCCATTTGAATCACGACATCCAGAAACGTCGCCGACAACGTAGTCGTGGTTCAGATCTGTCTGGTCGTCGATCAGGTTGGAGATTTCGTCATTCAGCGTCTCGACGGTAACGACATCGTCACTATCGAGGTCGACACCCACTGCCTGCGAGAGATCAGCATCGGCCATCCATATTCAGGAAAGAACGATCAGTACAAAAACCCAATTGGGTCACTTCCGGGAAACCAAGAGGTGGAGAGTAAGACAAAATAAGAAGCTGGCCTGTCTTCAGCCACCGTGTTTCCGGTACCAGACGCACTCACCTACTAGTGACTCCCCGTCGTTGATATCCAACCGACTGAGGAACAAATCCCGAATAGCGAATGTGATAACCAATTCTACGGGTTCGTTGTCCTCGTCGATGACAGTGACGACACAGTGGCGTCGTCTGGGAGAATAAGGTCACCACGCAGGTTCTCGTCGAGTTCGTAGATATCGTCTTCTTCGATTTTAGACGCGGGAGGATGTCACATGTCGTAAATCGAAACTAACTCACTGAAATCCATCCATTGACTACTAACGAAACCAACATCAAATGGTCCAGACATTTCGATATAGGAATGCTGTACGCCGTCAATATCTACAGTACCTAACGTACCACCGAGTGGTTCACCCACATCATCAATTGACAGTTCATCGAGTCCAAGTTCAGAGGATGGAACAGATGTAGTAACGTGACCAACAGCATTTACATCACCATCCTCTGCAATATATTGGTAAACCTCTGGGATAACGATTGCATCCGTATTCATATTGAATGGTTCCTGCTGTAGAATTGCATTACCTAGAACCGTATAATCCTTACAGTCTCCAAGTCCTCGTGCAAGCGTTGCTACCGGGTGTGATGTTCCGGGTAGCAGATTACTGGGGCGACCGAATGGAAGCGCATCTTCCGATGTGTGAGAGAAGTATCAGTACCTCACAAAGCATCCTCGGCTAGCTGTTTCTGCGGCCTGAGTTCTGTGTCGAAGCGGTTGTACTGACGGTCTCGACGAGAGAATTACGGACGGATCGACGGAGAGCTGTCGCTGTCG
>Ga0306916_100073_pt1 | contig 44171 bp, 44 predicted proteins | sample AntDeeMetag20062_FD_190409 | JGI IMG/M metagenome (GOLD analysis project Ga0306916, IMG submission 190409) | Saline lake microbial communities from Deep Lake, Antarctica - Metagenome TFF 2006 #2 (v2) (version 2) | ecosystem: Environmental > Aquatic > Non-marine Saline and Alkaline > Saline...
GCTGTGAGGAAAACGTCTTGGTCGCCGCAACCCCAATTTCGGGGCCCGCACGAATGTAGACGGCGTGGTCACACTCGCGGGCGGCCGTCGAGTTGACAGTGTTTGTGAGCGCAAGCGTGTTGACCCCGCGACCGTTTGCATCCCTGAGTGCGGCCAGCGTATCGGCAGTCTCGCCACTTTGGGTGATCCCGACGACAAGCGTTCCCAACGAAAGCGGCGGCGGCGACAGCGCATATTCGCTGGCGAGATACGCTTCGGCGGGGATCCCTCGCTCCCGAAGCAAAGCAGCCCCATACAGCGCGGCGTGATAGGAGGTTCCACAGGCGACGAACTGGACGGCATCCGGCTGGGGGATCTCATCGACCTCTTCGAGTGTGATCGTTCCATCCAAGGCGTCGATCCGTCCCGAAAAGGACTGTCGAAGCGAGGTCGGCTGCTCGTAGATCTCTTTGAGCATATAGTGGTCGTAGCCGCTCTTGCCCGTTTCGTCGGCCGTATACGAGACGGTCTCGACGGCCACGTCGACCGGCTGGCGAGTCTCATCGAGGATCGTATAGCCGTCCTTGTTGGCGATCACCCGGTGGCCGTCCTCCAGGAAGACGACATCGCGGGTGTGTTCGATAAAAGCAGGAACATCACTGGCGAGATACGTACTGTCTTCGCCGACACCAACAACGAGTGGCGACCCCTGCCGGGCCGCATAGATCGTCTCCCCGCCATCGATCAACACGGCGATCGCATAGCTTCCTTTGAGGCGGTCGATGGTGTTGTGGAAGGCCGTTTCAGGTGCTGTTCCAGCCTGCAGTTCGGCCGCAATCAGATGCGGGACGACTTCGGTATCGGTCTCGCTTGTGAACTCGACGCCATCGGCTTGCAGTTCGGCTTTCAGCTCGCCGTAGTTCTCAATGATCCCATTGTGAACCACCGCAACCCGCCCATGTTCATCAGTATGAGGGTGAGCGTTGGCGTCGGTCGGCGGGCCGTGGGTACTCCAGCGAGTGTGACCGATACCAACCGTTCCGGTGGGTCGATCCGCGTCGACGGCAGCCTGGAGTGCGTCGAGTTCGCCCGATCGACGCATGACCGTCATCGATGGCCCCAGTGCGATCCCAGCCGAATCATACCCACGGTATTCGAGGCTTCGAAGCCCACTCATGAGGACGTCGAGTGTGTCGTCGCCACGACCAACACAGCCGACGATCCCACACATTAGCGGACCACCTCGCTGTCGGCGTCGATCCGATCACGAACGACCACACCGTCGCCGACAACTGCGCCGGGGCCGATCAGTGTGCCAGCTTCGAGTGTTGCCGCACCGCCGACTGTGACACGGTCTGCGAGGACACCACCAAGATCGATATCGTGGTGTACCTGCTCGTCGACAACCACATCCGCGGGGCCACCAGCAACTGTGAATCCAGCACCGATTGTACAGTCTTGGCCAGTAACAAACTCGATGGCCGTCGTGTTGGGGCCAATTGTCGTCCCCGAATCGACGACAGCGTCTTTCAGAACGGTCCCGGCACCGACTGTGACATTTGCGCCGATAGCAGCATACGGACCGACGACGGCACCAGCCTCGATGACCGCATCACGGTCGACGACGACAGGACCAACAAGGGTTGCATCAGGGTGGATATGGGCCGACTCGTCAACATAGCAGTTGGTGTCAACGGATGTTGCGTCGACCCACTGGCGGGCTAAGAGTTCTGTAGAGAGGGCAATCAGATCCCATGGATGGGTCGCATCCATCCAGAAGTGGTCGGTTCGAACTCCACGTACGGTCCGGTCGTTCGAAAGCAGATGTCCGATGGCATCAGTCAGTGGGAGCTCGCCTTGTGTCTCCGAGAGTGTCGTCAGTGTTTCGAAGACCTGTTGACTGAATACATAGACACCAGCATTGAACAGCCGATAGGCCCCATCTTGTGGTTGTTCGATGAGGGCTTTTATGTCGCCGTCGTCCAAGTCGACCGCGCCGTACTCTGCGGCTTGTGGCCCTTCGACAACTGCCAGCGTCGCCGGGGTGTCAGTGTGGGCTTCGCAAACGGCCTCGACGATCCGGTGGTCGATGACTTGATCGCCGTTGACCAACAGGAATGGGCCGGATGGCCCGTCTCTGGCCTGCAAGAGGGCGTGACCGCTGCCAAGTTGGTTTGTTTGGGTATGGTATTCGATCGGGACGCCCCGATAGGTAGAGCCGAAATGCGACCGAACGCGGTTTGCGTGGTAGCCCACCACGAGATGGATCTCATCGATTCCGGCTTCGATGAGAGCATTGCAGACGTGTTCGAGAATCGGTCTGGTTCCGGCCGGCAACATCGGTTTGGGCCGATTTGCGGTCAGCGGGCGAAGTCTGGTCCCCTCGCCAGCTGCTAAGATGACCGCCGTCGACGGTCGCGTAGAGTCCTCGAGAGTCTGGTCTGACATATGCCGGTATTTGAGAACGAATGTCTTAACAGTTTTTTATACAATATTTTTTACTTGACGCCAACCGCGGAGTGATTTCCTTCTACAGAGGAAACAAGGCGAGTGCCTCGGGGCTTGCCCCCGAGGCGGTTCACCAGAGTTCACAAAACCTCGATGGGTAATTCCAATCTAATTCACAGTAATCAATGTGTGATCAAAACATTTCTATTACATACTAATATAGTTTGTATGTGTTTGTGGTGCAAATAGCATGAGTTATTTGAGCACTATTCCACCCTAAACCCCCACACGTGGTTGACCACATACTACTCAGTACCGATTGGTTACAATAACAAGTATTATTGAAATACCTGTGAGAATGATTCAGAGAGGCTACTGACCACCACGGAGGGGAGTCGACAGTGGTGGCAAGGCCACAGGCCCCGACCTCTTGGGCTGAGAGTGACCCGACCTACAGTTAGGATACTATTATCCAACTCTGTCTGCTACTCAATGAAGACAACCAGTTGAGTCAGAAGGACGCCATAATCTCGTAGAGAGGTTCAGCAAACGCCTAGGCGGTGATGTTCCGAATTAACATCCTCCCTGGGCTGAAGCGCGAGGATTCCAAGGTGGGACAGCGGGCCGGTCTCACATCCCCGTTGGCAACTTCTCGCCTGCCGAATGGGGTCCGGCGAGGCTTTCTCCTCGCACTTCTGTAAAGACTCTTAGAGTCTCGAAAAGCCTAAAACGCCTTTGATAGACACAGTAGAGAAGTATTTCGGGGTCAAGCCCCGAGGCACTCGCTTTGATCTCTGTAGAATCTCTACTATCTCTCCTGGAGTGAAACTACCGACCCGTCAATCTTGATCGATAATAATTGACTCTGTTGTAGTTGGGTCGACTTCAAAATCCACCGAGGACTCATATTAGATATGATAAATAATTGGCTTGGCTAGCGGACCGAGAGGACACTGGCTGGACAGTCGCTATCTATGACCGACGACCTTGGTGGGAGAGTACAACCCCTCTTTGATCGCTTCGCAGAACGAACCAACACCACAACTCCCGTTGAATTTTCTCTTTGTTTCTCCCTATGTTTTCCCTGTTCTTCGACATTTAGCTGCCGCATATATGACCCCTCTAGTCTTAGCTCTACGATATTATTATAACCAATCGGTCTCAACTAGTATGATACTGCCGTCGTATTGCGATTTAGTATGGAGTACCATGGTAGATAAACATCCTACTGTTTGGTAGTATTTAGGGTAGTATGAGTTCGTTTTTATGGATAATACGGGCAGTACATACCAGAGTAATTAGTGTTTGTATAGCGGTCTGAAACCCCGAGATGTTCATCAATGAATCACAAAACAATATGGTTCAAAATCAATTTGTATATACATAAAAACTCATCACGAACGGCTCTGATTTGTTTCTCAGGGCGTGTCTCTTCCTGTCTGTGGTAGGTGTCAATCTTTTGATTAAAATTAGTATGTAATATGATAATTAGGCATCTCAGGCACAGTATTCGAATAAGTCGACTAATTTTCTATCCGCCATCCAAAATATATATTAATACGTTCCGATTTGATATCCAACACGAAATTCATCGAGTATGCTAACGAGCATCATTGCGCTTCCAAGCGATATGACCGCCCAACAGATGACAAGGAGCGGCGAGGTGGGATCAAAGAGATCGACCAGCGGCAGGTCTGCATACCCAACCGACAACAAAGTGCCAACGGCCGAAAACAGATACCCGTTGTCCCACAGCGCCGCAAATGGACCTAGTGATGGTGACCGATTAATCGATCGCCGGGGAACAAGCGAGATCGGCAGGATCGTACTCTGGTGGATCTCTTTGGGAGTTGTAGGGTCATCAACGACAATATCATCTAACAAACACTTAGAGTCACCCGGACGGAATGCCCGTGCGACCGGTTCGTCATCTGGGAGTCCGTATTTTGTCTTTCCGTCGATTTGCCGTTTTACCAGTATGTCTGTCTCGACCAACGATTCGATCACTCCTCTGTATGTTTCATTAACATATTTGAACTCATACTGCCACAGTCTGTTTTTATGTTTGTTTTGTATCTCATACAACTCAAAATATTCGCCACCGGTTTCTACTGATAGCAATTGCACAAGAGAAAACACAGTTATTGGATAGAGTTTCTGGTTTGGATGCCCCGCCAGTTTCGATGTTCCCCCACTTAATTTAGTTGGATATTGGCTCGGAAACACATCTGAGAGTGAATCTTCATCTGATTGATTAATTCGAGTCTGAACCCACTCCGGAATAATTGGGTACTCACGGAGGTCAACTGGCCGATCGAGGTTTATCTCATCTGGGTCCCATGATTCGATATCCATTTTGTTTGACGAGAGTTATTCTCGTGGAGGCTAATAAATCTCTAGGGGCGTTTAGTCTGCGACCAATAGCAGTCCTTCATTTATTTCTCATCTCCCCATCCGTTCGATTGCGACGCAAGGAAACCAGCCAGAAGCCGGCAATATCCGGCCAAATAGGACTCGTATAGACTCCAAACCAAACAAAGACACCCACTATGTCCAATACAAAACCACAAACAAAACCAATCTGTCCTGAAAGCCACAGGCAACTCCGCGAGTGTATCCGCACTCTTAGCAAAGTGGCGCGCAAAGATAATGCTGATTGGGTAGCACAGACGTCGCCGGAACCCGAGACGAAACCGATTCCGGTGGATGCCGGTGGGGCTGTATATCACTCACAGTCCCGCCGCTCGAGTCCCGAGGCCGACATATCGAGGCTCGCAGCTGACGAGGCTGCATACGTAGACGAATACGACGTCTATGTCTCGTGTAAAGATCAGGCATCGACGCTGCTCGACGAGCTGCTTGATACAGATGTGCTTAGAACAGCTGTCGTCCGAGTCTACACCGAAATACACGGAGAAAACGAACGGCACTATCCAGATGTCGTCTCCGTATCGTCCACTCCGAGCGACACCAAGAGAGCGGTTGTCCAGTCGTTCGTCAGGCAGTTCCTCGAGGAGTCACCGAACACCGAAGGGCAGATCCCACTCGCCGAACTCTGCTTGCAGATCCGCCTCTGGAGTCAGAATACAACAGGTGAGCCAGGACCAGATCAGACCTGGATCGGTCGGCTCATCGGAGAGACTGACCTTGAGATCCGCATGGATGACACGCACACAAAACACGTAGTGAGCCACACACTCACAACTAGCAGCGATAGCCAGTAGACCACCAAACGGTCACAATTACTCTCTATATTTATGCAAGGTACTCATCTACGAATGCCGACTAACCTCGACCGTCCGGATGCTCATACACCAGCGGTCGCTCGCCACGATGCGGTCCACTGTCCTCAAAGCGGTCTCGATGATGCGTCGCTTCGACTGTCAGGTCCATATGCTGAGTCGCTGGCCGAAGCAATCGAGAGCGTAGCCAACACTGTCTCAGAGCTCGCCTCGATAGAGCTACTTGCGCTGACAGGCGTCGAAACCGCTACTGTTGTCGTCCATGGGAGTCGAACGGCCACTCATAATACGGGGTGGATGACCAATGGTGGTTCTTCCCCAAACCGGGCTGTCGGTGGCCCTGAACTGGCAGCCATACTCGACGATCGGCTCCCTGGTTGGTATGGCATCGAACGAGGAACCCTCGTGTTAGATCCCATTGGGATTGCGGCGGTCCCGACGAGTCGACTCGTGTCTGTAGACGAGACGTCGTCTGTGTCGGCTCTCGAGTCGATACTTCGGTCGGTGCTTCGGTACAATCACAATCGGGATGTCCCGACAGTCTGTCAACTACTGTTTCGTCCGGTTTCACCAGGCGAGTTCCGTGTAACCGGCCGCGTTGCCGAAGTTAGCCCAACGCGCCGCCCACTGGGTCGCCATGGACACAGCACATCGATCAAGACTCCGCCGGACTGTCCGATCGATCACATGAGTCCAGACTCGATTACCTCGAGTCGTCGACTGGCAGACACACACTGGGAAGGACGTTTCGGGATGCATTCTGACGGTCGGTCAGGGTTGTTCACCAGCGATGATGTCGGCGACACGAATCGACTTGATGCTCACGTGAGTGTCTCACAACAGGAGTTGGTGTCACTACGACTGCGAGACAGCACCCACGAGTATGCAGCATTGCTACAAGGACTCGAAGCAAGCCAGCCATACCACTCGCTTGGTGTCGAACCTACAGTACGGCTCTCGGACGACGAACTCTCGTCAGTACTTGATGTGACACCCCACTATCAGTCGTGTCGGTGGCCACCGAATTCGACTCGTCGTCCCCCACGATTCATCCGTGAGACCGTCGTGTCTGAGGCCGCCGGGACGACCCACGAGGAGCTTTTGGCTGGCCCAGATCCAGCGATGACCCACTCCGGTGGGCCAGACAGCTCTCTCCTGGAGTTCACAGAGTGTTGGCTCACAGACGTCGGTGCGTACTCGAAGACACTCGACAACCGGTTGCTTGGGGATGCCCACATCAGGGGCCATCCTAATGACACCAACGGTCCCGTTGTCTTGGTTGACCCGAAGAACGGAAACGGAGCCACATCATCACCCATCGAGACCGCAGGCGAACTCATCATGGCGGCCAACAAGGCGGTAGCCAACAACTCGCATCTGTTGGTTGTTACACCATCGCCTGAGACCGCCGAGTGGGCTCGCGGTGTCTTGGACGTACCATATGCAAGCCGTCTTGGGGCTGATAGCTACCAGCTTTATACAGTCCCTGCGGCCGTCGTTACCGACTCCGGAGAACTCATCATCACAGACCGTGAGTCGCCACCAGCATACTGGAGTGTCTCCGGTGGTAGACAGCAATCGCTTCGGGCCGACAGTCGGGAGCTCGCTTCGGGACCACTTGCAGCCCCACTCTCGTCGTATCACTTTGCAACACCACGAGTACAATCACACGGCGACGCAGTAGCCGTACTCCATCCCGACGGCACTACTCGCGAGACAGTATCGACACTGGTGGCCTGTAAGGCCGACTACCGGTTCGTTCGGTGCCCAATTGCGCCGATAGAGCCACTGTTCTGTGAGGCCGTGACCGTTGTGTATCGAGACGGCAGCGAACTCATCGAACCGCTCCGCTCGCAGGACTGGACAGACGACGCTGGGATCTCGCCACGAGAGCGTCATTTCGAGTGTGCACTCGAGACGTTCGCTGAGACCTATACCTTCTCAGCATCTGCTGATACTGCGACCCCGGCATTTTTCGAGCGGTTTCTGATGTGGTATGACAGCCACTCGACGCACAACATTCCCTACGGGAGTTTGCTCACTCGACTGCTATCGAGACAGTATGCTGTCCGACGGGATACAAGCGGGAATCCAGCCGCCGTTGAGGGCCGACGCTGGTGGATCTCGACTGACGATCTTCGGCTTTCGATCGCACATGGCTCTCAGACGACTGCATCGAATTGAATCACCAACACTCATCGAACACCTCGATTATGAAACTATGAACACCAAATCACGGACATCCGCATCGACTGTATCGCCGAATACGACTTCCAGTGCGAACTGTACTCCGACAGTCGGGGTACTCGAACAGTCTACAGTCCCACAAGACGGTGGGTCGCAACCTCAGATACAGACGCGAGTCAATTGTCTCTGCAAACTGGGTCATCCAGTCACATCGTTTGGGTCGTATTGCACATTCCACTAACCGCATACAGATTCCAACTCCAAATGAGATCAGACATCCCAATCCGGTACTTCGATTCCGACGGTACCCTACACTACTGTCGGCTCGGTGCCGTTCGGCTGCTGTTTCCGGGTCACGGTGATGAGGATCTTCGGCGCGAAAAAATCCTCAAACTCAAGGCTGTCGCAGAAGATATACTTGAGGAATACGGTATCGACCTACTTGAGCTGTTGAGTTGGCCCGGGAAAACCCAACAGGAGTACTTTCTCATCGGCCACAGCAACCAGTACACACACAACCAGAGTCTCGAAAAACTAAACGAAAACGAAACGACCGAGGAGCCAGCATCTGATTCAGAGCGTGATGCTTCATCGACGTATGATGATCCAGCCATTACAGCGTACGCAGATGGTGGCGATTCTGCTGTTGGCAACGATGATAATTCTCATGAGGCTGATTCAGCTATCGATCCAGACCAGCCAGTCTCAAGCGGTAACGACGGCCGAAACGATACTCGCCCACAACGAATCAAAACACTTGTCGACGAACACTTCGACGGCGAAATCGGCACCCAGATCTGTAGTATCGATCTCTCACAGTTGGGTACGATGCCCATCCCAACGAGCCGACTCTTACAATCGACCAACATCTCGATTGGTTCTATCGAAACGACACAGCAGGTTGGGGCAGTCGAACTCGTACGAAAGCTGAATGAAGATCGAATCCCGTTTGTCTTTCAGAGTCTCTTAGAGCCAGCGGCTTCCTCGAAGTCCCACGACTATCTTATCACATCGCGGCTCGCACCGTTTGGAGTCGATCACGGAATCGTCACTGAATCCGACCTGAAAGCTCATCTCAACAGGGACAACCAGTACCGAATCTCGGAGTACATCCCGGGTCCGTCATCGGATAACTGGGCCCTGCCAGTCGACACTCATCGACGGTACGCCAATCAACAGGGGACCTATCCATCGAAGATCAACCAACTCGATGAGATGGGTCTGCGAGATGGATCGACAGAAGAACTTGCAGTGGGCTATCCAGAGTATCGGGCTCTCCTTGAGGGTCGCGTCCACAATGATGATCGATATAAGGAACTTTTCGGTGCCTATGGACGTATTCCTATTCACAAAAATGATCTACTGCACTTCTTTGCAGCAGTCCCCGAGTATTTCGACGTGAACTCGTTTGGCCGACTGCCCACCACAGCTCAACCCGAGTTCACGACCGAAGAACTCGGGGCTACTACGCCTGGTACGAATCAGTCGTATGGGCTCGAAGAACCCGGCGATACAGCTACGGTGACCGATGATTCGGATGAAGAATCCCCTCCCCACAAGAAACTGGTTAACAAGCGTATCGAGTTCTTGGTTCGGCATGGCCATGAGATCGTCGCCGTCGACCAGGATGTCATCGATACGGAGGTTCCGGGTACTGATCCGACGACAACACAGTATCTAGAGGGTGACTCGCGGCCAGATATTGTCAGCAAAAAAGAGGGGATAACGTACTTCCATGAAGCCGAAGTCGAAAACAAAACGAAACCGGCAGCCCTCATCATGAATCTCGCCCGGGCGGTCTATCACGATCATCCCCTACATGTGTTCACAGAAACACAGCGAGAGGCGGAATCTAAACTGTGGACAACGAACCCGGAAACTAAAGACGGCCCTGTCAGTATGCCGTTCAAAGACAGCGACGACGAGGGGACGATCCTGTATACCCAACGGAAGACGGTCAGTCAGGATGCTGAGGATGTGTGGTATCTGCTCCCTCGCGATCAGACTGAAGCCACATGGCGGTTGACACCCGACGATACGCTGCAGTTGCTTGGCCCAGATGGGTCGATCCTCGCAACCGGTGATGCAGAAGCGTCGGTCGATACGTTCGATTTCAATACACCGCGAGTGTACAAAAACGGAGGTGAATGGATACTTGAATCGGCCTCGGGTGAAGTCCTCCGACAGCGAGATACCAGACGTGGGGCCGCAAGTGGCTATACGTTCATCCGAAAACCGCTGGTCCCAACACGATTCGAGTACCTCAACGAGACAACGGTTGAGTTCCAGTCACAAGATGGGTTCTCAATCTTCGAAAAACCACCCCAGTGGGAGATGCCACAGCAAAATGCTTCAATTCGCTACGAGGAAGCGACCAAAGAGTTCGTGGAGTTAGTTACCATCGAATCAGAGGGCGCAGAACTCTCGATCCCGGAGTTGCGACGACGGTTCAAACCGTGGTACCGAACACAGACGGATCTCAAAGAGCCAAACGAAACGTGGTTCGGCCGTGCACTGCGAGCGCATTTCGAGGTCGATGATTCGGATGACCACAACAAGAAACTGGTCGGGCGGACGTTCCGGTTCTCCGAGGGGTTGTTGTCGCCGGACCTCTCTTTCTTCGACAAAGAGGGTGAGTAATCTCCCTGTTTGTGGACACCTGTTCAAAATTGAGTGTCGTGGTCTCTCCGGGTAGTCACCCATAGTAGTGCTGCGAGGAGGCCCGAAAGGAGTGCAGGCCACCGATCACTGGAGAGGTAGATGCCAGGTGTCGGAAGTCCGCTGTCGAGGAGAGTTATGGCTCGTTATATACCATGTCGACTGCATCTCTCAGTTGACCCCAACAGTTTAGATCTGAACCGACACTATTCTATTAATATTCTCTACTCACAAACCACTTCACGTAATTCTTGAAGCAGTTCTGGATCATTTTCGGCCAAAATTTCAATATCTGTTTCGACTTTCTCGAGTCGACGACGCAAGTACGTGCGTGTCTTATATTTGTACGAATCGCTATCATTACCTGCCAAGGCTTCACGTTCACGCTCAGTCAATAATCCACGACCTTCGGTCATGGCGTTGGGTACTGTTTCAGTCACTATACTACATTCGATAATTCGATTGCACCTAGTTTGTATTCTATTATACGGTAAGTATTCTGTTATTAGGTAAGATTAAGTGGTTGTATATTCTACTATGCAGTAAGAAGCGTGGTCTACTGGTCACAAAATGGCCGCCTGCTGTCACAGGCGACCGCGCTTCGTGAGGTACGAAGCATGTCTGAATCAAACACACAACTAAAAGAAGGCACCGCTGGCAACTCAGCCAGCGTCGGTACAGAACTCAAAGAATGCGTCGTCTGTGGTGCAGTTGGACTTCCGGAACGCATCACCAACCACGATTGTGATGATTTTCTCGATAATCAAGATGTCGATAGCGTTGACTGTGATTCGCTGTCTGATCTCAGAACCAATGATTGAAGATATCGATCGCGACATCTTCGTTCGAATTCAGACAGATCTGCTGGTGGTTGGTGATTCCATCATGACCGACCGACATCACTCCTCGAACGGCAATTACGAGGATACCGACCCACAGAACCAGATCGGTGGTATCATTCCGGCGTTTCCGCTCTCTGGATGGCTTCGACACGGTATGGAAGAAATCATCCAGGAGTACGGTGGCACAGCCTGCCACCCTGGAGAGGCCAACGCGAACTTCAAAAAAGAGGGTGTCTACGATCGTGATCTCACCTCTGGTTACCATGAGAAAGGTGCGTGTACTGACGATCCGAAAGAAGAAGACGGCTGTATGATCTTTGATCTCTTCGGCGGCTTTGGTGGTATCCCCGGAAAAATAATGCGCCGGCCGATCAAGTTCAATCCGGTCCGATCCAGCGTGGACTACACTCGGGGGCAAGCAGAAGGCCACTATCGCCGGTTGAATCGGAACGTTGTCTCCCGAAATTCGGGGGACAACCGCGAACCACTCCGGAACACAGAAATCGATGCCGTCGCCAATCTGGATGGGTGCTGGCACCTCTCCTTCCGGAAGATGAAACCGGAGTTCATTGGTCTCCTCGTGGAGAGTATTGATTTCCTCGATGCTCACAAGACGGACTTCATGCACCAACTCGGCGGTGCTCGTAACTTCGGCGCAGGCATTGTCGATTGCGAACTCATTAACCCACTCTACGAGGAGCGCGAGTTGAAGCGGGTCTTCGACCGTGGTAAGGGTTACATGAACGCGATGGACGAGAAAGACGATCGGTGGGAAGCCGAGTACCGCCCAGCATTCCTCGACGCACTCGAGGACCGAATCGAGGAGTGACCATGAGCGACGAGATGATTGCAGCCTATCGGCACGACGTCCACAAGATGAACGGACAACCACACGACTACGCCCCGGAGACGTTCGCGGGCGTTCGCGTGAACCAGACGGTCCCCCACGGTGCAGACGGAGATGCGTCGGCGCTCAGCCGGCCCAGTGGTCAGCCTGAGCAGACCGTCGAGAACCACGAGACGCTCTACCGACTGTCGCTCATCGAGGGCGAGAGTCGGTACGACTCACAGGCGTTCACGCGCAACAGCGTCGAAAGCGTCGTGAAGTCGCTCCTGACCGAAGACGACCCCGAGGCTCTGCATCGGGCGTGGCTGGACAGCGACATCGTCTCGGCGTTCACCGAGAGCGTTTATTTCCCTTACACCTCGCTGAAGTACCACACGCTGCTCGTGGCGGCTCTCCTGGACAACTATCGCGCCGGTCACGAGTTCGACGACCTCCGGCTGGTTGCCGACAATGTCGAAGAAATTGTGCCTCATCGAACGGTCTACGCAGGCGAAGAGTTCGCTCTACGTATCGACATCGACGCTCGAGGACAGCCGTCGGCCCCGCTCGGGAGTCGCCCGTGGAGATCGTGGGCATCGACGTGGAACCGGTTGACCGCGCACCCGATGGATACGTCTCACGACAAGTACGAGATGGTACTCGATGCGAACCTGCGCCGAATCGGTGCGTGGTCGACGGCACTCCAGTACATCGAGGATTTCCAGGAGGTATTCGACCAGTGAGGTACATCCAGCAAGTCCACTGGGAGCTGGAGATGGACTACATCGGCCACCCATACTACGTCTCAGGGAACGCCATTCTTCATGCGCTCGGCCAGCACCTCCCGAACGATGTCCATCAGCACCTCCATGCCAGCCATGGGATCTCTGTGCCCGGTCAGTTTGGGAGGTTCCCTGATGAACATTCACAGAGTGGGGTTCGACCGTACCTCGGGAGCGGGCTTCCAGATGTCGGGTCTTACGACGACCTGTTTTTGATGCGGAATCCTACCCACCACTGGCTGCTCGATTCTCGACCCCGAGACGCGCTGAATACACACGATATCCGGCCACAGAGTGGGCACCCGGCGCTGTCCCACGAGACGGTCATGGACAGGTCGGAAGACGCTCACAAGCAGCAACAGACGACGAAATGGTACATCACTGCCTACCTGCACGCTGATGAGCCTGATGTACTCCCACTGGGCGAAGATCTCTTGGAGGGTCTTCAGTTTGGAGGCAAACGGAACTACGGCTACGGTATCACGCGGCTGAAGGACACACAGGTTGTCGATATTGATGAACTGGACTACTCTCGACTCGAGGACGGTGATGCCTATCTCATCGAGGTGATGACGCCATTTGTTTTAGAGTCGGAGTACCCTAGCGCCGCCGACCAAGACGTTCCATGGTGGTGGAACGAAAGTCGACAAGATCTCCGTGAGCGAGTCGAAAAGATCCTTGAGCAACGGGAGGTCTATCGGCTCCAGACCGTCGACCACGGACAGGTAGTCAAATATGAGGGCGACCGGCCGGTCGAGACCGCAAAGAGCGGTATCTTCCGAGTAGGTACTCACTCGAAGTACGGGTTCGGAGAACTTCGAGTGAAGCCGGTCGAACCGCGCCCAGATTAGTATAAAAATCAGAGAAGAACGGCGAAACTACAGAGAGACGATCGGACGATGACAGGCGAATCGGCGAACAACCATCATGCGGTTCGGTGAATAAAGAAATCACATTTGGAACAACTGATAGCCAGTGGTCGTAATGAGCATCGAGTCTATGATTCCACTAATTTTGCTGGTCCGTGTTCGATCGGGTACTCTACGAGTGTTAGTCGGGCACCCCGATTGGAGAGGTCCCGAAGCCGTCCTGCAACGGTGTGCCACTCCTCGGCGCAGTCCTCGTGGAGGATCCACCGGTGGGTTTCCGACCCGCTGTGGAACGGTGGTGGACCGATTGTCACTCCGGTATCGCCGTTTTGAATCTGTTTTCCACACCACGGACACTCCGTCGTACTTGTAGTTGAAGACGAATTCGATGGTGAGTCATTTGTCATCAGTCGACTGTCGACGAACTTGGACGTAGTTATTCTCTGTTTACTACGCGTTACGTACTGTATTACTCCTAGACGAGGACGGTAGCAACGAGTAGAGAACATATGCGATGTATGAAAGGATAGTTATTTACCACATAATATCAACCAATTCAGTAAGTCGAATGTATCGATGGTTGAATATTATGTCGGGGAAGATGGTCACAACACACAGTGGGATCGTGGTGGAATTTAATGGAAACTGATCAATTACAGCAGCCGCAGGAAACGGCAGTACAGTCCGGCGACACAACAACACAAACAATCTGTATCGTCGGGCTTGGGTACGTCGGGCTTCCGATCGCTGTCGAGTTCGACCGCGCAGGCTATTCGGTAATCGGATTCGATATCGATGCTGAAAAAGTACAACAGCTTACCAGTGGGTCAGATCCAACGGGTGATGTCGGAGATTCTGGTATTACCGACTGTGATGTCGAATTCACCACCGAAAGTGCGGAAATCGCTCAGTCAGATTTTGTCATCGTTGCTGTTCCGACGCCGGTCGACGACCTGAAAAATCCGAACCTGGAGTTCGTCGAAAGTGCTGGCGAGCTCATTGGATCACACATTACAGAGGAGACGACTGTCGTCCTCGAGTCGACAGTGTATCCGGGGGCAACCCGTGAGATCCTCGGGCCAGCGATCGAAGAAACCTCTGGCTTTGAGGCGGGCGAGGAGTTCACTTTGGGCTACTCGCCCGAACGGTTGGTTCCCGGCGACGAGGAACACAGCTTCAGTAACGTCGTTAAGATCGTCAGTGGACAGGACGACACAACGCTCGATGAGGTTGCGGCACTCTACGAGGATGTTGTCGATGCTGGGGTCCACCGAGCCCCCGATATTGAGGTCGCCGAGGCCGCCAAAGCGATCGAGAATATCCAGCGAGATTTAAACATCGCGCTCATCAATGAGTTGGCGATCGCGTGTGGGAATCTCGGCTTAGATACTCACGCCGTGTTGGATGCTGCCAGTACGAAGTGGAACTTCCACGACTACCGGCCGGGACTCGTCGGCGGCCACTGTATTCCTGTCGACCCTTTCTACATCATTTACGAATCCGAGCGGAACGGGTTTTCGCCGAAACTCATCGAACAGGCCCGCGAAGTCAACGAGTATATGCCCGAGCATGTCGCCGAAGAGACGCTGAAAGGGCTCAATCAGTGCGGGAAGGTGCTCCGTGATAGCACCGTGTTGGTACTCGGGCTCGCGTACAAGCCGAACGTCGGCGATATTCGGACCTCCGTAGTCGGAGGGTCGATCGAGAAACTGGAGACCTACGGTGTCGACGTCGTGGGCTACGACCCGCATGCAGAGGATGAAGCTGCGGCCGAGGAGTTCGGTATTGAGGTCCAGGAGGAGTTAGACTTCGAGGGCGTCGACGGTGTGTTACTTGCAACACCCCATGATGAATTCTTGGAGATCGACTTCGAGACGGCGACATCGCCACTGGCGGACCAGCCACTGTTGATCGACGTGATGGGTGTCTTCCATCCGGACGAGTACAAAACGTCTCCAATCCAGTACCGGAGAATTTAGTATGTATCGCGACCACTCAATCGGGGTTGTCGTTCCGGCATACAACGAGGAGGGGCTTATCGGGGATGTTATTCGATCGATGCCGGAGTACGTCGACCGGATCTACGTCATCGACGACTGTTCGACAGACGGCACGTGGGAAGAGATTCAGTCGGCGGCTCGGGCGAGTTCGGAGCCCGAGATTACGGGCGACACAGAACCACTGGTCGCCGATGGGGGTGAGTCACTGTTGGCTCAGCGGGCGACGGTTCACGATCCGATCGGTCGCGTGGTCCCGGTCCAGCACCGCAAGAACCGCGGCGCTGGCGGGGCGATCAAAACCGGCTATCTGGCTGCGCTGGAGGATGCGGTCGACATCGTACCAACGATCGATGGGGATGGACAGATGGATCTGTCGAAGTTGCCGAAGCTGCTCGATCCAATCGTCGAAGGTGATGCCGACTACGCGAAAGGCAATCGGTTGCTGTACAAGGAGTTCCGCTCGGAGATGCCGAAGTTCCGGTTTCTCGGGAACTCGATTCTGACGTTCCTGACGAAGATCGCCTCGGGCTATTGGAAGACGATGGACCCACAGAACGGGTACACGGCGATCTCGAACTACGCGCTGGCGAACGTCGGGATCGGCGCGATGTATGAGTATTACGGCTACTGTAACGATCTCCTCGTGAAGTTGAACGCGAAGGGGATGCGTGTCGCCGACGTGGCAATGCCAGCCGTGTATGGTGACGAGGAGTCGTCGATCGATTACTCGACGTACATCCGAAAAGTGTCGTGGATGCTGCTGCAGAACTTCTTGTGGCGGCTGAAAGTGAAGTACCTCGTGTTGGATTTCCATCCCCTCGCGTTGTTCTACGTGTTCGGAGCTGCGACGTCGACACTCGGTCTGTTGGGTGTTGGGTGGTCACTGTACGCGAAGTATACGTTCAATAATCCGCTGTTCGTCCGAGTCTCGCTCGGACTGATGTTATTCACGATGGGGAGTATGTTCATCATGTTCGCAATGTTATTCGATATGCAAGTCAACGAGTCGAAAGAGACGCAGCTAAGAGACTGAGAAATTATAGATGGATTATAAGTTAGCGCTCAAAACGGCCGCGGATAACTGGACGAATCCAACATGGTGGTGGGAGTCAGCACTCCCGTTCGCCAAACGAACCGCCCTTTCGGGAACACTCAAGCCGTACTATCGTGTTTTCGGTCCGGAGAGTGACAATTTTATGGCCGAGGACTGGGATAACCTCCTCATTCTGGATGCCTGTCGGTACGATATGTTTGAGGAGGTCTGTTCGATCGACGGGGAGCTAGAGCGACGGACATCAGTGGGTTCGTCGACTCCCGAATTCCTGAAAAACACCTTCCGAGGGAAATCGTTCCAGGATACGGTGTACGTGACTGCTAATCCGCAGGTCGCACTCCGACTGGATTCGAGTATCTTTCACGATGTCATTGATGTCTGGAAGTCGGATTGGGATGAAGATCTTGAAACAGTACGGCCAGATCCGGTAACGAAAGCCGCTCTTGAGGCTCAAGAGGAGTATCCAGAAAAGCGTCTTCTCGTCCATTATATGCAACCTCACTATCCGTTCATTGGAGAGGTTAGTCAGGACAAACTAGATGACCACTCCGGATTCGAACTTACCAAGCGATTGGCCAGTGATGAAAAAGCGAATCGGGACTCACAGACGGTGTGGGATCAGCTAAAAAACGGTGAACTATCTGAGGATGTCGTCTGGGATGCGTATCTCGAAAATCTTGAACTCGTCCTAGATAATCTCGAAGAATCAATCGACGAGTTCACAGGTAAGACTGTAATTACGTCCGATCATGGAAACCTCATCGGTGAGACGACAACCCCGTTCAATATCGAACTATATGGGCACCCAACGGGGGTACATACGAAAAATCTGGTTACAGTACCGTGGCTAGCACTAGAAGATTCGACACGAAAGGAGATCACATACGAGGAATCCGCAACTGAAAGCGATCCAGAACCTAGTGAGGCGGAAGAAGAGATAATCAACGAGCGATTACAGCATTTAGGTTATAAATGAAGGTTCTGTTTGATATTACCCACCCTGCACATGTTCATCTGTTTCGGAATGCTATTGCGGAACTTGAATCACAAGGCCACGAATTAAAAGTTACTTCGCGTGATAAGGAAATAACGGTTCAACTTCTTGATGCGTACGATATTGATCACCAAATCATCTCAAAAAACGATAGACCACTGGCGATAGAATGGGCGATCCGAGAAGTTCGGCTACTGTCGGTTGCTCGCTCTTTCCGGCCAGATATTATTGTGAGTCGATTTAATCCGGCAGCTGCACATATCTCAACAGTAATCGGGTGTCCGTATATTATGTTCGAAGATACAGAAAAAGAAAATAGTATCATTACTAATCTTACATACCCGCTAACGGATGTAATCTGTACACCTACGAGTTTCGAATATGAGCTTGGAGAAAACCATATCCAATACGAGGGTTTCCACGAGCTCGCATATCTTCATTCCTCATGGTTTGAACCGAATAAAGACGTTCTAAAGACTCATGATGTGGGCCCGGACGAAACGTATACTATCCTACGATTCGTGGGCTGGGATGCACATCACGACACAAACGAAAATGGATTGTCACTTCATGCAAAACGAGAGCTCGTTTCAAAGCTCTCCGAACATGGGTCTGTATATATTACGAGTGAAGCAAACCTCCCGCCTGATCTTGCTGACTACCGGCTTCCAGTCCCACCGGAACACATCCATCACCTACTCTATTATGCAGATCTGTTTGTTGGCGATTCACAGACAATGACGTGCGAGGCAGGTATTCTCGGGACACCGGCAATTCGGTCGAATTCCCTCGCATCGGCGGATACAGATCATGCAGGATACTTACGAGAGCTTGAAGATGAGTATGAGCTCGTCTTCTCGACGACGGATGAGAGTGTAGCAGTTAAATTAGCAGAAGATCTTATTACTAGTTCAGTAGATTCTCAATGGGATAAGAAGAGAAAATCATTATTGAACAAAAAAATTGATGTTACTGAGTTCATACTTAATATAGTCAATAAAAACACATTGTAACAAAAACTGGCACTGTCTAATTAGGTCAGTTTGAGAGATGAGCAGTTCGTTGGTTCGGTGTCTATGCACAAATAAGAACTGCTCACTGAGACGCGAGAGACAGCGAATCTTGAATATATAGAGTGGATGGCGAACGCCCTATTGTGGGTGCGAAAAGTTATACAGGTAGGGACACATCATCATCTAAGCTCCAGACTGCCAGTTACCCCCATAGGGAGAATATATTTACTGCTACCGGATCGCCAAGTGGGACTCATTGCTAATGAAAGAACTGTTCTTTTTCGGATTCTCCACCTTTGGCTGGTCAAATACATTCGTTGATTGGGCGATCTGGTGTGTCGCCACTCCATACGAGGCTTCCCGGCCTGGTTGAAGTCGGTCGGCCGGGTCGGAGTGTCGCCAGTTCACCAGCATCGGTGAAGCTTGAATTGACCGCTCCGTACACCACGCTCTGTGTGTCCATGTGGATTCATATTCTGGTCAATGGCTTTTTGATAATTCTCTTCCCAAGCAGCTCTGCTAGTATCTCCAGAATATCCGTGCTAAACACTGGAGACGTTGTGAGAACGACATTGGTGTGGTTTCACTTTCTTCTTATAGGGGCTTTGCGGGCAAATCAGAGCCAATAGTGACTAACGTAACTTCTGAAGGTAACCTCCGAGGGAGATTTCCATCCCCGATGTGGTGAAGATCAGCCGTTTGATCAGTTTCTCGATGAGCTCGGTGAAGAGGGCACGATATTCCGCCACGCTCTCTACAATTATCGATGAAGCGTCATATTTGAAATCATTCCAGACCTGTTTGGTTGGGTTGAGCTTGAGCGATCCAACAAGGAGAAAAACGAGATCGATACCGAATGGCTAGGCGTGCTTTCGCAGATTGAGGACATAGTACTCTATCAACCAGTATTAATGTTAATTTAATTATAATGAATAGATAAATAAAAATTATTCTAACGAAATAGTTTAAAAACATCGTTTAGGTTAATAAGGCCGAAAAGAGAAGAGAAGCTTATCCAGATCAGCACACCAAGGCAGATGACGAGAATCAAAGAAATATAACCAGACACATACATAGTGACAGTAAACACAGAAAGAGACATAATAATTGTGACAATTATTATATATAGGGTCTGGTTCAATATCCATAAAACACGTAAATCAAATTCGAGGGACATTACGTATACTGTTCCCATAGTAAACATTGCAAACGTAATCACTGTCGAAAAAGCAGCACCGACTACACCGATCCGCGGAATTAGTATGATATTAAAAATCGCATTTAGGATAGATGTAACTCCCTTTAGTATTGCCCGATCTCTTGCCCGGCCCAAATAATCAAGACTATTACTAGTTAATATGGCAATAGAAAGTACGACAGCATACCCTGCCATAACTTGGATAACAGGCACAGCACCGGAGTATTCGTCTCCAAATACCAGATTGACTAATGGTTCAGCAATTAGAGCTAGCCCTGCTGCAGCAGGTATATAAAAAAGTAAAGCTGAAACAAGAGCTCTTTCGTATATCCGTGCTGCAGTTTGACCATTTCCTTTTGCATTTTCAGCCTCAAACACTGGAGAAAGTGTGAACCCCATTGCAGACATTGGGGCTTGGATAAATGTTACAACCTGTTTACTTAATGTATAATAGGCTACTGCGGTTGGATTCAAAAAGAAACCGACCAAGACCGTGTCCACTTTTTTATCAATTACATTAGCTGAGCTAGTTACGGTAAGTGGTACCATATACTCCGCAATTTTCCTCCGTAGTCCAGCCTGCATAGTATCTTTTGGAGTTTCATAATATTTTGAGTGGATATAACCCATACCAATAATTGCGGCAATCGCTGATGCAATGATATATCCAAAGAGTGCTCCGAGAGAACCGTAACCCAAAAGAACAAATCCAAGCACAAAAACTAATCTTGTCCCCCGATCAACTGATTGGAGAACTGCTCCCGCCTCAATATTTTCAAATCCTTGTAAAATAATCCTAGCAAAAATAGAAAGTGTACTAAATATAATAAATAAAATTCCTACTAATAGAAGCCTATCTAGCCGTGGTTCGTTAAGTATCCTAGCAATGCTTTGGCGTGTAAATAACACCCCAACACAGGTAAATAGGATAGTTATTAGGCTCAGTCTAGTACCAAACCGGAGCACATATGGAACTTGATCTGGCTGAGTCTCTTTATATTTAGTAATATAACGGCTCGTTGATTTATCAATACCTAGTCTACTAAATATTTTAATAATCCCGAGCAAAGAGATTGTTAAGAATAACGTTCCATATTCGTCAGCTGAGAGAACTTGAGTCAATACAACTGTTAAAATAGCTCCAGAAAATACTGAAATAATCTGCCCACCGAATTCTATCTTAAATTGTTTCTGTAGACGAGAGATTATATCCATTTAGACACCGTCAAATAACACGTCTGTAGATACATTTTTATCAACATAATTTTACCATATATTATCATAATAATTCAACAATGTCTTATGATTTATGTTCGATAGCCAAGTTGTTTTAATCTATTCTTGATAATATTATCATCTACCGAATCAGTTTCTTGAGGTCTTTCCTTGGTAATCTTTCGTCTTTCGCCGGGCAGAGTTTCCCAAGGGACTTGCAGCAACTCTGACACATATAGGCCTGTGGGATGACCATACCCTCTCACTGGTAGTGGGCCAATTTGATCTCCAATAAGATTTCCATGATCAGAGGTAATAACTGTTTTACCATCAATCGCATTATGCAGGCGTATTGCCTCATCTAAGACCATTTTAAGATTCTCTCGATACGGTTCCCATACCGCTTCTTTATCCATATCATTGAGCCCATACTGTAATTGAGTCCAGATTGTCTTATTTTTGTGAGAAGAATTATCTCCGTTATCAATTCCTGCTTGATGAATCTTCCGTCCTCTTTGACCAATAAATGGACAATGAGGTTGCATATAGTGGACAATTAGACGTTTATTTCGGTTATTTTCCCAGTTTGCAATCGCTGCATCCGTCATTTTTTTTGGATGTGTGGTCTGTATATCTGGGTCCTGATCTGATTCTAATAGACTGTCATACATATAGAATGTGTCTGACTTGAGTTTAGGTGCAAAGGGATTCGCTGATATATATATTGTGTCATGAAACTTTTCATCCTGAAAATTCCGTTCAAGAAATCCCCAACTAGTAGAGCCGAAAGACCTTCGACTCTCTACATCGCCACGAACCTCCTGATAGAGATCTAAACGACACCCATCCAATATTAATAGGTTATCCCAATCTTGATCCATTACTTTGATTCCACTCGGATCCCACAATGTTTGATGAATATGACGGTTGATTTCAGTGCCTATTTGATGATATATTCCAGAGAACGCCTTTGAGGGGTTGTTATTTATATATGACAGAGCAGTTTTGAGGGTGTCGACAGATATCATATACTCCACTACTAATTACTTCATTTTGATTCTACCGATAGGTGTATGTTTATTTTATGATTAAATATTGTGGGCACTATCTAGTTGGTGACCTCCTCAGTTGGCGTCCGATCACTTAGCGATCGAGGTGGTCACCGGCGGTGTAGTAGTGTTATCACTTCCTGGACACTGATTTGTGAGTTGTACAGAGTCACGCTCCATTGGATCAAACATTGCGTGGTAGCTTTGTGAAGGTGGAATAGAATTCACAGTCAAGAGAACCAAGCAGAGAGAACTCATGTGGCTGTCAAAGATAGAATGCTGTAGCTCAGTAGATGCTTATCCAAGCCATGTGCTGGCTCAGTTCGCGGCCGGTGTGTGCGTTTCCGATAGAACCGTTCGATCTGCTTCGGCGTGGAATCAACCAGATCGCATACCACATAGCCTTGAACGACCTCTCCGCTTGTGCCACGATTTCTGGCTTATAGGAGACAGCGACTGCAAGCGGGAATTTTAGTTCCCGCTTGCAGTCTTTGTATATCGATAGGTCATCATGTACGAACAGTGTGTCTAGCTTCTTTCTCATGCGTTCGCCCTTCTTTTGGACGGGAACGACAATCGCAGCAATTTCACGTGACCAACGCAGGATATGTTCGTTATAGAAGCCGCGATCAGCCAAGAGAAGGTCTATATCGAAAGGACAGTCCTCGATGCAGTCGAAGACACGCTTGACCGTATCGGCCTCTTTTTTGTCACTTCGCACATACCTCATGGCTAGCATCATCAGCTTACCACTTGGGATGAGATATGCTGCGCAGTAGTGATGACACGTTGTTGCGCCGTCTTTAGCGGCCATTCGACAGTGTTTTCCGACCTCATCGGCATACGTATCGTGAATCTCCTGCTTCACAAGAAGTAACCTTGAGGGTGTCATAGAATAGTTCTCAACCGTGACGATCGTGCATCCCGGATTGTCTCCGCGTTCGTAACTGGTGATCGACATGGGCTTCAAGTCGTGATGAGCGCGTCCGGCGCCCGCTGGAAGCGCTGGACACGCCGGTAAATCGTCTTGTAGGAAACGTTAATCTTCACGTTGAGCTGTCTGAGACTCGTGTTGAAGCGGATGTAGGTGTAGCGAGGACATTATTTGAGAGCAATCGCTGAGTGTTCAAGACTGTGCGGTCTGATCGGTGAACGTACAGTCGTAATTCATCCACCGGTATCGTTGGAACACTCGATAGCTGTCGTACCGAATCACGAATTCAATACGGTAGCGTGGGTTATAGACGCTGTCACGCCAGCAAACTTGCTCAGCAGGTTCGCGGCCCGACGCTCCGAGACAAACGTCTTGATTGGGAACATCATTTATCAGGAGACACAAACGTGTTGACCTGCCCGCTGTGACTTCCAGCTACTGTTGAAAACTGACCAAAAATTTTCATGTAGGAGCGTTTTGTTCGGTCACTCATAATTATGACAATGACTCTCTCGCTGGTAGCTAAACAAGTTGAGGTCTCGTTATCGATTTGAGTATTGATTTATTGTCGATTTATATACATTGAGATACTCATTACCCATCTTTGTCAACCCCCATTTTTTCCTATATTTGTGACCGTCTGAGCGAGAGCTAGAATGAATAACATTCTGTAATTTCTCAACCAACTCATTAAAAGAACCACACACAAAAGAGTTCTTAATATCTGATAGAATATCTGACGCAAATCCAACATCAGTGGATATGACTGGTAAATTACAGAGTGCGGCTTCTTTTATAACCATCGGACCGCTCTCTCTCTTAGAAGTAACTAATAGAGCATCAGCAGCATTCATGTACAGAGATACACGGTCATGCGAGATTCCATCTAACCTCTTAAGGGTTGTACCTTCCAATTTTGAAACAACTTTTCGTGCAAGTGAGTAATTCTTCACCTTCCTATTCCCTGGATAGGGGAATAGAACGATATCATCATATTGATTCCAACCAACTTTTTCTCGTGCTTTCGTCTGAGAGAATGGTTTAAATTTCTCTGTATCCACACCGAAAGGGATATACTTATGATCAGATGGGTAGTAACTGGCCATTTTTTTAGATGGAAGGACGACGGTGTCGCATCTCTTAGAGAAGCATTTTATGAATTTCCGAAGCCCCTCATTTTCTCGCATAATATCAGATCCCCAGAGAGTCGCAATAACTGGCCGATTCGGTTGGCAGATCGCAAACGGAATTGTATTTCCAAAGTTTGCATGGATAAGATCGTAATCTCTGGCCGACACTTTTCTAATAATATTTATATAAAATTTGATATAGTCTGAAAATGAGCGAGACTTAGCCGTTGATTCTGGACCCGGGACCCGAATAGTATCCAACTCTACACCACAACTACGTATCGCACGGCATTGGTCAACAAAGAATGGTCTATGTGTTGTTACAACATTTAGAATTTTCATATGTTTATAATTATTTCATTTGTTCGATAGTATACTTATCGTATCATTTTTATTATCAAAAATATTGCTGCAGCATCCAACCGTCTAGTTGTTGTTTTCTTTATTAAAGATTTCGATAGAGTGCTTAAATTCCTATTTATGTGCCGTTCTCTAAGTAACTCGACTCTGCACATTTATAAACAACTCCCTGTGTTGCTTCAAACGTAATCTCACTAATTTCTCGTCTCAGCTGGCGTAGTTTGATACGAACGTCATCGGTGGTGAATTGCCAGTCAATAGGCTGATCAACCGCATTGTGACGCTGTTGCCACCCAGCGACCTCCACTCGGAGGGTCGTTGCGTCATAGGTCGCCGGTCAAGACACTGGCGTTTGAGGACGCCAATCGTAATTCCGGCCATAGTTAGCCAATTGCCTCTCTTCGAGGTGTAGTGAAACTCAAATTGACAAGATACGCTTTCGGGCACTGTCTAGTTAGCGACCTCCTCAGCTGGCGTTCGATTATCTAGCGATTGATGCGGTCGCTGGCGGTTATAATAATGTGCGAACTGCGAACACCAGCGACGAACGCTCAACCGACTGCCCACCCACGAATTATGGAAGCGGTCGATCCGCATTTTGAGCGTCTGAAACCATTTTTCGATCAGGTTTCGGTCTGTATAATCACGCCGACCGCTGAGTCCTAATCGAGCAAGGGCAGTCTGATAGCCGAAGCCATCGACGAGAAACACGGCCTCGGAGAGGTCGTGTTTCTCGGAGAGTCCATGCAGAAACGCAGCAGCTGGATCGGTCCCGTGAGATCCGAACAGATCGACACCCAGAATCAACTTGGTGTCGAGGTCTATTGCAGCATACAACCAAGACCACTCGCCATTGATTTTGACAGCTGTTTCGTCTACAGTGACCCGCTTCGGCTGCGCCTCAGGCGGGTCAGGAACGCTGTCAGCTACTCGATGTACCCACTGAAAGATTGCCTGATGAGAGCGTTGGACGCCGAATAATCGTAGAATTGCTTGTGTTTCTCTGAGTGAACAACCGGTCGCGTGGAGCCGGACGGCGAACGCCCTGACGGGCGTCGCCGTCCGCTCTCACCCCCAACATTCAAGATTTGCCGTGTCTAACGACTCTCTGAGCAGTTCTGGGGATAGCATCAACAACTCAAACCACGAACTGCTCGCTTCTCAAATTGGCTTAACTAGACAGTGCCGCTTTCGCTTGCTCTAGTGGGAAGAACTGGTAGAAGGCAGCCAGTTTGTGCGTATTGAGTTGGTCCATCACAACCTGGATGCGATCCACATCCGCCAGCTGGACCATGTGATTGATCCATTCGATTGTCCGTCGTCGCTCTATAACCTCAACGGCTACCCAGCGAATTAACAGTTCGGTGGTGATGTGGAGTCGCTGTTTCCCGTTGCGTGCGTAGCGATGATCGACACGAGCGACCGCTCCCGGTTCGACCGGGAGCGGATTGCGTTCATGTCTATGAAGTGCCTTGCTGGATTCGTCAAAGCAGATGACTGGACAAGTTCCGTTTTATGATTCGTGATAGAGAGTGAGCACAGCTTCCAAATAGTAGACGAACTTAGTGTCCTGTTCAGGTGAGATTTCCAGTAGCTAGAGAGATGCGGTTTCAGGCATTTTTAGACGTTCTCTGACGGCGTCGCCGAGAATAACGAGTTCATCAGCGAGGAGGTGGGGCGTCCAGCAAGAGTGTTCTTCTGGTGGTTCGCTACAGGTGAGTTTGAGCAGTTGTGCTTCGGCATCATGATCAAGTTTCCGGTCGTATTTGCGTGCGCGGTAGGGAGTCGCAATAGAGGTGCTCACAGATCTTCGAATCTGTGAGCTTCTCATCAGCCTTCAAAAGAACCCGTATGCGTGTGATATTCGGTATTGTGCTCACCGGTCGACATGAACCACTGAAGCGTCCTTCACTCCTCATTTAAGAGATTAACAACGTGCCGCTTTCGTCCTACTCCTACAGATACGGCTGCAGAGAGCTTAAACTAGACCGTCTAGGTCTGAAGCTACACTTTGAGCCCTCGGAATGGGGAAAAGGGTAGTCAACTTCCTAGATCAGTCTATCGAGATCACGGTCTGGTTGGTCACACACTTAGGAAAACAGGTTATAGATTTCCTGCTTGAGGCTGTCTTCAAGTTGTCCTGTGGCTGTCGACGCAGAATCAATGTGAAGTTGGCTGTAGGTCAGCATCTTAGGGTACCTATGCTGACTGGCACCGTCAGAATCATCCACCTCGCAGTCTCTAAGGCCAATATTTTCCTTTGAGTCCTTGAAGAACGTCTCTATTCGCCACTAGTTCGAATAGCTCCAAATGATGTGAGCCGAGGAAGCGTCGATCTTATTCGTCGCTAAGTACTTCCCCGGATTCGGCCTTGTTTAGACGTCGAACACGGACTCCTTTATTTTAGACAATGGCGCGACGCATCACTTCCTCATTTGATGTGTGATATAGTAACCGAGAAAATTATTAACTATTTGTGCGACTAACAATCATCTATGAGTTCCCTCCCCTCAATCCGCCTCATCGTCGCGGCTTTCGTGTACTTTACAGCAATCTCTCTCGGTGCTGGCATCTTAGTGGTAAACCCTGCTCGGTTCCTCCTTATTGTACCACTAATCACCGGTGTAGTTCTCCTCGGTAATGCTATAAAAACTACCAATCTCGACGAACTTGGATACGCAACTATGTGGTTATGGGCTGCTGTACTCGCCCTCAGCGTAGCCGGAATGGTAATTGAGGAGTTCATCCTTCAGGGAGATATTGCACCATTGGCTGAAATCCCAGTTGCTCGTGTCCTTGGTACATTCAGTCTCATCACTGTTCTTGTCGCAGCCTACATACGTGGTATCCAGACAGCAGCACAAAAGGGGACTCAAGCCTCAGTTACGGCCTGAATACAGACATCTGACTTGAACTCTACCTAATTTCACAGAGCTGGCCGGCATTAAATAGCGATTTCAATATTTCTGACAGCCGCCTTCAAAACGAGCTCTCGGAACTGTCCAAACCATGTTCGAGCCCTGAGTGTGTCACCGTACCGCTGCTTGAGCGCAAAGAAGACGGCCTCAACCACTGACCGCTGGTGATAGACACCATCGTCATGGCGAGCGTTGTGTGCTATATCAAGTGGAGAGAACTCCCGGTGTTTGATCACTGGCCGAACACCGGCCTCCCGAAGCTCCTCACGCAGATTGTCCCAGTCATAGCCTTTGTCAGCGGTGATGGTCTGTAGTTGGTTGAGATTCCGCGAAAGTACCTGCCGCCCGATGTGGGTGTCGTGCGGCTGTGTCATCGAGCAATGAATATCCAATACGGTACTAGTTTTGCAATCTACCAACGCTGTCGTCTTGACCGACCTGAAGGTATAATCTGTCCGGTTTGCGTAACGACGGCTGGTCGAGTAGCGGTCAAAGCCAGTTGCATCGATAGCCTGTATGTCACCGGTATCGTGGAGGTCGGCGGAAAGCCGCAAGAGAGTTCGCCAGATTGCCATCTTGAGCTGTTGCTTCCGGACGCACACGGTCGTAAAGTCTGGTAGCTCACTCGTTTTGAGGTTCATTTTTTCGACGATGCCGGGCATCTCGTGAAGAATATCGAGGAGCCGTCGATAGGTGAGGTCAAGATATTCGCGGAGGCCGTGGATCACCACAACTACCCAGTCAGCGTAGCCGCCGTCACCTTTCTTGACTGCTGGTGATGGATCACCAGAGACAGCCCGTTTCGCTAGTGTTTCGAGACGATCTGTGAAGCGAGAGAGACGGGAGGGCACACTACTCAGTTGACTCAGAAAGCAGTTAGTTCACTGGAGTGAGTCTTTTTCTCCGCCGTCTAAACAAGGCCCCGGATTCTATTCGTCCTCGTCAGTTCCTTCTCCGTAATCACTAGGCGTACCTCACCTATTTTGAAGACTAGTAGCGTCTTCGTCTAGATGTTGTAAGTCTCGCTGTTAATTTCTCGCTCTTGGTTGTTGATGCGCTCTTCCAGCCAACCGACTCGACTCTCTTTGTCTTCGAATTTTACTGTCGGTTGCTCCGTAGTGGCCCAATACTGCCCTTTCTGTAAGATTCAATATGCACAATTAGCCTAGGATTGTGGTAATCACGAACCGAAAAGAAAGGTACTGCAGATATTCCCACCTTTATTCAAGTTTTGTAACAAACCATGCGGAATTGTAATTTGTCTTTTTTCGTCTTTCTGCTCCTCGCTGTGTCTTCTCAAACTGGCGAAACGCCAACGGATACGACGTTTGTGATCTGTATAGAACGCATAGACGAGGTCTTATCCCCTGACAAACTGCCTTCGTTGTGATCTTAGAACTTTCCAGCACTGCAAAGTTCCTTCGCAGTTTAATAGAACACTAAATAATTAATAACAATGTAGCCGTCCTGTGGCTACGTGTCTCACTGTGATTTTGTAGTTCCTCCAACCGTTTGTTGATTGAGGTCATCTTCGCTTCAATTACACTTGATGATTGACCTGTTGAGTGTTCGATTACTTCTAGCCGAAAGAACCCTTGGTACGATTCCGGTGACGGTCTTGCTGCTGGCGGCAGCAGGATTTGTTTCGTACATCTTAGTATGCTGATTCTGATGATTCGACCGTGAATCGAACTTTTTCAGTAGACAAGTACACGAGAGGAGGCCCGTGATTGGGAGCATCAGATGTTAATACGTGTATATTTAGCCCTTATTTGAACGTGTAGAACTATTTAAGACGATCTATTTACATATGAAGACAGTAAATGTAAATAATTAAGAAGCAGAATATTGGAGTGCTCCATCACCATTATCAAACACCTTTGACATTTTATACCGCTTTATTGGTAGTGGCCCATAAACTCGCCAAGATCGATTTGTATGAACTAGATATGAGACGTGAGATGTTTTAGCGTAACTCCTATCAATTAATAATGCATTATCATACAATAGTTCCCCTGTTGAATCGTTAATTTGGTAGTACTTAGTTGGGTGACCGTAATATCGTTCTACTAATTGGCGTGAAATATGATCCCCAACAGTAGTCGTTTCCTCAACACCATACTTTGCTGTGTGTTGGTATAATCCATTTTCTTGTGGAGTTGTTGCCAGTCTGGACGCCCCTGGTGCATCATCGATTACAGGACCATCAACCGCACCGTATCCTAATGACATCACTATTGAGTATGGTGCAAAAAGTACTAATATAACTACTATTGTAGCGACTATGCGCCCCTTTTTTGGCAAATTAATTGATATATGTGAGAAAATACAAATTATTGCCACACCTGCAAATATAGATAGAGGAATATAAAAGAAAACGAACCAACGACTTGGGAGGAAGAAGTTAATCCCCACAACTGGAGCAGGGAAGATCACTACACCAATACCGGTGATAGTCATTCCGATACCCATAGAATATGCTGCTCGCTGTCGGTCTAGCTGTAAACAATAAACAGCGCCAATAATCGCCAAGCAAAAGAGAATTGCAAATCCAGACACTTGAACTATAGATAAGGAATCAGATCCTGCAAGTGCTATGCCAGTAGTAGGTGGTGTTGGACGCCCATTTGTTACTTGTAACTGTGCATAAAAATTAGCAAACATCTCCGCTATAAATGATGGGAAATCTCCTGCAGGGCCCCGCCGTCGTGTCACAAGCCAACTTATAATCAAAGCTGTCCCTGTCCAAATTGAGACTCTTATGGCTAACCGTGCCTTAGACCAGTCAGCGTGATACGCCATCCAGCCAAACAAGAAAGTACCAAGTAGAATTGCAGTTGCAAGAGCACTAACTTGATGTGTAAGTACCTGTGTTACAAATATGATAAATAATATAAGTACATATCTTTTTTGATAATCACTCACAATCAAAACTAGCGAAAGGAATGATATTATAAATAATAGATAGCCAAGAGTGGTCGGCCCTATTCTAACAGACCATATTATTAAATTATCAGACACTATGAATAAATATGCTGCTACCAACCCTACTGACGGAAATATAAGACGGGAGGCAATTGCGTATAGACCAATTGTCGATATAAACGCTACCGAAATCACCAGAACAATTCCAGCTAGTCGAGTATTACTTGCAATGAGTTGTTCATAGATAGCTACCAATAAATGTTGGACTGGTGCATAGAAATACTTGCTATTTATTAGCGGCTCTAGGGATCCAACTGTAGCCAACGAATTTATTAACCGAGTATGGTATTGTGCATCAAGCCCAATCTGAGCAGCACTTGCCCAATAGAGTGTAAGATAATGTACTAGTGATGTACTAGCCATCATACCGAGGTAAAGACTATGCTGTGTTCCGGTGAAGATGACGACGGCACATAGCAGGTATAATACGAGCTGAGCTATATGGACAGAAAGTGACCGGGGTTGGCCTGGAACAAAGGATATAAATAAAAAGGAGACTGTTAGAGAGTATATTATTAACGATAATTTTGTGAGGGTTTGAGATTGTGTGGGAATATTTGGGATATTAAATTTACGGAACCGAAGGAACGCTAGCGAAATTAGCGAACCAGATATTGTGGAAGCTGCAACAGCGTATGTATAGGGGTTAGGGATTTGAGTAGCAATATATGTAGTAAGTAGACCTAAAAGTAGTATGGTACAATTGGCAAGAATTGGAGCATGTTTACGAAACGTACTCCACTCCATATTATGTACAGTATCAGTGATATGCAGGTTATAAACCTTCTTAATGAATATCGTAAGAGAAGCGGTATCTACTTGGCCAAAAGATTCTGAGCACAGTTAACTTAGTGAAAAGGATGAGAAGGTCCGGGTTTCATTGAGCTAATCACAATGAACGTTCCGGAGTTATCTGAGGTGCTGGACGAGATTGAGTTTTTCGAGTGTAACCGGTCGGATCACAAAGTCGTTGAGCTGCAATCTTTTTGTACAACCTCGGCGTAAGCTTCGAAAAGGTCGCCCGCGTTCTCGGATGGATCGGTGTCGACGATCCGATGTTGCGGTCTGGAACTGGATTCTAAAATTCGGTCGACGGCTTGTCAAGTGTTCTATGCGGAACAGGACGGCTCTCACAGATATTGCTCAAGTCTTGGAAGTACGACACATCGAATGTGTCGACAACCTTGTATACAAGTTTAACTCTGACGTTGGATTCGTACTCATAGTATTGGCCACCAGCACGGCCTTCATTTCGAGACTGCCAATTGAGGATCTCATACATTTCGAAATCTAAGAGGTGGTCGTAAATTTGCCGACGAAGCAAAGAAAGCCTGATTCCTGATAAACTCACACACCACGTAACGAGTGAAAACCGACACACCCCTCATTTCGTCTGTTCTGAATTCCAAAACAGTGCACTACGGCACGATATGCAGAGATACAGGAAGTGCCCGACAAGCGATTGATCTCCTCCGTGAAGGCGGTAATGTGGCTGAAGAACAAGGTGATGAGGCAATCACAGATTCCCATATTGAGATCGCCGCAGAGAGATTCCAACGAGGTCGCGTCCAAGATAAGCTTCATGACCAAACAATGCACGCCCAACTAATTTTGGAGGCACTGGCTCACCTAGAGATCCGTGGCCAAGTTCCCGTACGATCGAAAGAGATCCAAAATGTGTACGTGGAAATTACCAATGAGTGGAATCACGATCCACTCACCACCCTCAAAAGTATCCAAAATCACCTCTCGGACCTCACAATGCTTGGATTCCTTGAACGGACTGAACAGAACGAAGGGCGAGCAGGCGGGGCACACTACCAGTACGAATTAATCCTCGATCCCGAGATCATTATCGATACTCGAAATTCCATTGAAGCTGAAGAGTAGTGACTCTCCTACTTCCAATATAACACCAGAACAGACGAAATGAGGGGTGTGAGGTTGACTAGGTAGGTGCTATTTCTCCGTGTGAACTGGAGCCCCCAATTTACTCTGGGAACAGACGAAACGAGGGGTGTGTGAATATCGAAGCTCTATAGCCACACTGCGAATCCTTGGCCGTCGACCGACACATTCTGATGATTTTCAGACGTCGCTATTGGTACTCTTTGGTTGGGATACGGTTGCAGCGTTGCTCTGGGGTGCCAACGAATCATCTAAAATAACACCTCAATCGGACTCAGGCAATCCTTGGAAAGAAGGGTCTGAATACTCTCTAGAGATTCATATGGAACTAATGGTCGACGCCACACTTTACGAGCGGTTGTTCACCGTTTCAGTGCGTCGATGATCTATAATTCACCTTTACAAACGACCTCTCGAAGCTCTTCGAGGAGTTTTGGATGATGTTCTGAAAGAACATCAACATCTGTTTCTAATTCTTCAATTCTACTACGAACACGATGAATCGCTTGATACCGTTTTTCATCAGACACATCAGACTCACCAGAGATCCGCTCCCGATCAGTCGTTGTCATAATAGCGCGGTATTTGCCCACGTTTATGGATTCAGAAGCCATATACTTCTACGTTAGCACCACAGCAATTCAACTTTGCATCATAGCCAACAGTTTGCTATAGTGCCAAGTATTAAGTGGATTAGGAATAGACATCTAATTGAGAAGCACGGGGTACCGCCTCAGAAAGTGAGGCCGGTGCTGGAACACCGACCTCCGTGCTTCGCGACCAAACGAAGCATGAAAGATTCCGAATCTACGCCAGATGAATCTGTCGAACAGCATAGCAACCAATCAACTGGCCCGCAACTCCAAACCTGTCCGAACTGCGGCGTGGTCGGCCTCCCAGAACGGATCGCAGCTCACGACTGCCGTCCAACGGACGAACACGTAGATAACATACCCACCGACCATACAACCCAAGGCCCAGCACTCAAACTCAACACACCCATCGCCCGCCGACGAGAAGTCGACTACACCACCGGCAGCCTCGAAATCACCCGAGCTGCAACCGCTGGCTCAACACTCATCCTCGGACTCATCAGCAACCGAGAGTCGACCACGATCGAACTGACCCCACAACAAGCAGTCCGGGTCGCCGACACACTCCAGGAGACGGCCACCGAAATCGTGGCTTCAGAACTCCCAGAAAACACCTCACAGACTCCCAACAGAAGCCCAACCCAAGACGCCGAGTCGACAAACCCCTCCCTGGAGGTGTTCGAGACCGATGACTGACGATCCCAACAGCGCAGCCGACACCAACACCAACAAAGACACCCCAGAGGAGGCCCCACAACAAACAGACGCCACCACCTCCGAACAGCCGACTGATCCACCCCGAGAAACCACACCCGGACGCGGGCCGGGCCACGGCACGTGGCTCGAAGACCGCGTCGCAACAACCCTCGAAGAGTGGGGCTTCCGTACTACCAAACGAACCCAACTGTTGGCACTCACCGCAGATGTTGCCGCCCGCCGAGAAGACCCCCACGACGACCCTAGTGACTTCCTCGTCGTCGAATGCAAAGACTGGGCGACCAGACCAGTCGGCAAACAGACGATTATTCGGCTGTGTCTGTTGGCCTTCGTCGCCCGTGCAATGCCAGTATTGTGTCATACCACCCATCTCACCGATCGCGCCTGGGAGTTGGCCCAAGCCTACGACGTTCGGCTCCTAACGCTTGATGATCTCGACAAAGACCGACTGCCGCCGTTGACCACCCGTCGCCCACCGGCTGGCACAACCCCTCACCGACAGGGAGAACTCCCTCGCGACCTTCGCTCGCGGCTCCCACTGTTGTTGTGTCGGACCCCGGCCTGCGAGTACGACATCGAGGGGCCTGTCTTCGGCCACCCCAACGCCCCGCCCTGTTATGTGCCGGATCGAACCGGCCACGACGAGTATGTGAGGGCCTACGACAGCGACTACGAGTTCCACGACGGGCTGCCCTAATTGAGTGAACCTCCTCTGGGCACTCGTCTTGTTTCCTCTGTAGAACCCAACACAGCGCGAACAACTGCTCAATCAGCATTCACAGCGGTCTCAGTATCGGCATCATCGTCGACGAGTGGATAGTCAATATGCATCTCAATCCGGTCGTAGGGAACAATCGGCTGCATTGCCCCGTTTTGTCCTTCTTCCTCGAACTCGATAATGTCAATTACCGCAAGTCGTTTGAGATCCGAATGGACATCAGAGACGTCTCGACCAACATACCGTGCTGTTTCACGAATACTGTCTGGTTCTTGTTGCACAATGGTTTGAATAAGTTCGAGGCGGAGGGGTGACAGTAGGTCAACGAGATCATCATAGCTGCCGAACTGCAAGGTAGCACCATTTTGGAGACGGTCAGGGACCGATTCGGCCGCTGTTGTTTCTGAGTCTGCACTGTCGATTGCACGCCCGACGGCGAGTGCATCTTCACGAGCCTGTGTTCTGTCGCCAACGGTGATGTGGAGTGTGGATGGGTTCATTGTTCTGTCTCGTAGTATCGGATGGCCAAACGGAGTTAGTATGGGCGTTGCGGCCCGTCTGCATCGTCAATTTCGTCCCAGTAGGCATCTGCCTCGGCATAAAACGCCACGAGAAGCGACTCTAAGTCGGTAAAGTCGATTGTCGTCTCGGAGGCGCCGGTATGTTTTTCGTGTCCCTTTGTTGCTTCATGGGTGTTATCATATCGGACAAGCGTTATATCCTCAAGCGTCCCGAGGTGCATGGAGTATCGGGTTCCTGAGGGATTGGTGTCGAGATCGGTTGCGTAACCGAGTTTCACCTTTTCAATCAGTCCTGCTTCGATATGACGATGCTCGTACAGTACCGTATATCCGGCCATCCCAAGTGTTGGTTTGGTTCCCAACGGTAATGGATGTTGGCTTGAATTCCAACGGAAGACAGCCACACGCAAGCGTTCTTACCAGGCCGTTAGAATACGCCACTACAACAACTTGGTAAACATCGAAAATAAGTTGGCACCAACGACTCTTGTTTGAATATTTGAGAAATCCAAAATTATTTGAGAGCAGGTGTAGTATGGTGAACTGAGATGGTCGACAAGACACCTTCGTCGTGGAAAGACACCATGACTGGTCGTGAGCGGGTCCGGGCAGTTGTTGAAACACTGGATACGAGTGCGACAGTCGAGGAGATCGCAGACCGTGCTGTGGTCTCTCCAACGACCGCCAACGATGAGTTGGCGCAACTCGCCGCAGACAATCGAGTGCGAAAGGTACTTGTCAATAACAAGAAGGGATATGAGTTGAATCCGACTAATCTGTTCTTCGAAGAGCTACAGACCCTCTTGGAGGAGCACTCACGTACCGAGTTGGAGGCTCAACTCGAAGAACTCCGATCCGAAACGGAAACACTCTGTGACGAGTTTGATGTCGGCTCGCTTGAAATGCTACGTGAACAGCTAGCTGGTAGGGAACTCACTGCGGAGGAGACCAGGACGATTCGCAACGCGGTGTCGACGTGGGAGGCTCTCAATACGGATCTAACGCTTGTCCGGCATGCGCTTCGCCTCTATGATGATGTGGTGGACCTCGACACACACGTTGGAACACAAACGACAGTGGCCTAACACGAACTGTGATTTTTCTAGCAAACCGTCGTAATCTTCAACTCCGGAGACTCCACCGCGAACGTATTGCCAACCGATTTGAGTCTGACAATTTGTTTAGCGACGTCACGTTTTCCAGAGCAAGCGTACGATCACCGGGGAAATACCGGGTAGTTGCGACAACGGATGCTCGTCTGTTTCTTGATGATGCGTCATATCCAACCTCCGAGGCCCGAATCGAGGTCGGATTCGATCACGTGGGATCGGCCGACCGAGATCAGTACTGGATCAACTGGGTCGAACCAGAGCGATCACTGCTGATTGGATGGCATCAAGACGAGACACACCCGGAGTACGGAGAGGTTCACCTACAGGTTTCCGATGAGAACACGACAGTGGAACATCTCCCTGCAGAGTTCCGTGATTCACATCCGCTTGATGTCTTGAGTTTCCGTCTCAGTCAGCTCCCACAGACCGTTGAGGCTGTCCAGTGGCAAGATGGCCATCCAAGTGGGTTCGATTTCTGACTAGTTTTTGTTTGCACCACCCATCTCACCGATCGCGTCTGGGAGTTGGCCCAAGCCTACGACGTCCGCCTGCTGACTCTCGATGATCTGGACAACGACCGACTGCCGCCGTTGACCACCCGTCGGCCACCGGCTGGCACAACCCCCCATCGCCAAGGAGAGCTCCCCCGCGACCTTCGTTCACGGCTGCCACTGCTGTTGTGTCGGACCCCGGCCTGCGAGTATGACATCGAGGGCCCTGTCTTCGGCCACCCCAACGCCCCGCCCTGTTATGTGCCGGATCGGACCGGCCACGACGAGTATGTGAGGGCCTACGAAAGCGACTACGAGTTCCACGACGAGCTGCCGTGATCGGGTGAGAACTCAACCGGGCGACGTTGAGGTGGTGGTCAGGTGTCACTCGTGAGTTTCTGACTCTGATGCAAAAAATTCGGCAAGTTCCCTAGGAGTATACAAATAGAGATCCGAACGATCATCAGCGATCCTTCTCAATTCATCTGTGAATCCGGACCGCGAAAATAGCACGTACTGAACTGTCCGCTCAGTTCCCTTCCATCGAACGTCTTCGGTGAGTGCTTCGAGATCAGCTAGCAACCCCACTCCAACAGGGGAGGCGGTCCATTTGCATTCACCAAGCAGTAGTGTATCCGTCTGATCGTCGAGACCAACGACATCGATTTCGGCTTGTTTGTACCACCACCGACCGACACGCGAGCAGGCAACCGGAAACGCCCCCGTCTGGACTGCCTGTTGGCAGACGTCCTCAAACGTCTGGCTTGTGTGTGTCGACAGTGAATCGACGATGGAGTCTCGAAGGGGTGCTGTTCGTCCTTGTTCGAGTGGCCCTCTGTTTGGAGCGACAAACCGGAACCAGAACCGAAGGAAGTCATCGGCAATTCGATAGACACCGCGGCCGTCTGGATCAGTCACCGGTGTATCTCGTGTAACAAGGGCTAGCTCTGTGAGGTTTTTGAGATACCGAGACATACTGCTGGCATTCTTACCGATCTCATTTGCAATCTCTGTCACCCGAGTCGCACCCCCAGCAATCGCCTCGAGTATGGCCATGTATGTCGCTGGCTCTCGGAGTTCCTGTCGCAAGAGGAATTCTGGTTCTTCATACAGGAACGCACCTTTCGAGAGAACATGTGTCTCGATGTTCTGCGTCAGCGATTGTTCGGGGTCAAACTGTTCGAGATACGCTGGAACGCCACCTAGAACACTGTATATCTGGATTTGTGTTTCGATATCTTCCGTTGGAAAGAATTCGCGCATATCTGCAAATGAGAGTGGAGCCAGCTTCCATTGTCCAGTTCGTCGACCATACAGCGGGCTGTCGTAGCTCAGTACGCCTTCTTCCATCATCGAAATTGAAGACCCAAGAAGCACAATTGAGATGGCTGTCTCTGCGAGGACATCGTCGACGATCGTTTGAAAGACGGATGGAATCGTCTCATCAGTCTCAACGAGATACGAAAATTCATCGAGAGCGACAACACAGGGTCCGTCAACCCGTCGTTTGAGATACTCGAAGGCATCAACAAACCCTTCAACAGTAGGTGAGATGTCATCGAATGTCTCTGCACAGCGGCTAGCAAACTGTGTAGCGTTGTGTGCTGGCCCCCGCTGATCACAGAGGTAGTATACAGACGTCATCGGAAGCGTATCGAGAGCTCCGGTCACCAGTGTGGTCTTGCCAACACGGCGTCGACCATACACAACGAGCAGTTGACGCTCATCACGAGTGAGATGTGAGGTGAGCCAGTGTAGCTCTTGGTTGCGGTTAATCATTATGCAGACAATAATATTATTGCGTGCATAATAAGTGTCGCGTTTCAGAATCACTAGACATACTGTCGAACGGACTGGCTTCTTGAGACGATACTGATTCTATGCGAAGCTGAACACTGCCAATTTCCAAGGGTGACAGCCACACGCAAGCGTTCTTACCAGGTCGTTGGAATACGCCACTACAACAACTTGGTAAGAACTCAACCGCTCACCGTTGTGTTGGAGGTATCGTCTACGACGTCCGTCTGCTGACCCTCGATGATCTGGACAACGACCGACTGCCGCCGTTGACCACCCGTCGGCCACCGGCCGGCACAACCCCTCACCGCCAAGGAGAGCTCCCCCGCGACCTTCGTTCACGGCTGCCACTGCTGTTGTGTCGGACCCCGGCCTGCGAGTACGACATCGAGGGCCCTGTCTTCGGCCATCCCAACGCTCCGCCCTGCTATGTGCCGGATCGGACCGGCCACGACGAGTATGTGAGGGCTTACGACAGCGACTACGAGTTCCACGACGGACTGTCGTGATCGAGTGAACCATCTCGGAGTCATGCCCCGAGGTACTCGGGCTGCTCACCTGTAGGGTTCCATGATGACAAGAATCAAAGATTCTCGAACCATTTGACCCCGAGGCGGTTCACTCAGAGAACGCTTATGTGGTGAGCAATCAAATGTTGAACCACCTATGGCGACCATCGTACAATCGGATGACGTACTCGGTGGGGAACCTCGTCTCGAAGGGACACGTGTGAGTGTGTTCGATATCTATGAACTCGTGATCGAGGGAGGGAATCCGCCTGCAGATGTTGCAGATCAACTTAATCGATCACTTGGTGACGTCTATACGGCACTCGCATACTATCACGAGCATCCCGAAGAGATGCGACAACTTCGCCGTGAACGCGAGGATCTCCAAGCTGAACTCGCTACAACTGCATTGCAACCCCCTGAACCAGCACAGTGACGGTCACATTTTGTACTGACGAGCACGTACCGAGCGTGTTCATCACAACGCTTCGATCAAGCGGCTATGAGGTGATCAAAGCCAATACCATCTTCGGCGAAGGAACCAACGATCGTCGACTCTTGGAACACTGTGCGGAAAACGATTACATATTCATCACGCACGACAAAAAGGACTTCAGCGGACCAGCCAGTGACGGCATAGACCACGCAGGAATCATTATCTATACAAACCCAGTACTGCTTCGCGATAACCCTGACAGGATTGTACGAACACTTGAGCGTGTTCTTGGGTACTATCCACCGAAGGAACTCAGTGGCGAACAAATCTGGTTGGATCAATGGTACTCAAAATAATACTATCTCACCGATTGGGCTTGGGAATTGGCCCAGGCCTACGATGTCCGCCTGCTGACCCTCGATGATCTGGACAACGACCGACTGCCGCCGTTGACCACCCGTCGCCCACCGGCTGGCACAACTCCTCACCGCCAAGTAGAACTCCCCCGCGACCTTCGTTCACGGCTTCCACTGTTGTTGTGTCGGACCCCGGCCTGCGAGTACGACATCGAGGGGCCTGTCTTCGGCCACCCCAACGCCCGCCTTGTTATGTGCCGGATCGGACCGGCCACGACGAGTATGTATCGGCCTACGACAGCGACTACGAGTTCCACGACGAGCTGCCGTGAGAACGTAGCGACATCCATCTGAACATGCCACATTAGTCCACACCAGAGAGCAGATGACCTACCCCTCGCTACCTACTCGCTGCCTTCGGTGGCTCCTTGTGGAAGGGGACTTAGCTCCGAATTCCAGTCAAGGCCCAGTGAAATATCCACCAGTGGCACAAGATCGAGAGTGACCGAATCAATAAGTCTCTACGGACACACCCAACGCTTCAAAATCCGTGACATTGGCCGTTAGGACCGCATCGCCGAGGACCGCAGCCATCGCAGCAATATATGCGTCGTTCGCCCCGACGCCAGCTTCCCCTCCGACACGGTCGTCTGCCATCGCGAGTAGTTCCCCAGCTTTTCGCGCGATCTCTTCGTCGACATCGATCCGCGGATAGCCAAGGAGACGATTACGGACTTCTTGTTCAGTAGTGCCGCTTCGAGCCGTGGCGACACCATAGTAGGCCTCAGCAACCACCGGGGTGGGTAACCACTGCATCTCGCCGTCGTCGACAAGCTCCGCCCCCTTTGAGAACGCATCCGGATCATCCGCCATCAGGTCGAACAAATACGACGAATCAATAATCATCTTTCACCGTCATGTTCGAAGGCACTACGGGCTGCATCAAACCGGTCCCGGTCACCGCTACGGAGGCGATCAACCGCCTCTTTTGCGCTCTCGGCCTCTGCTTCCGAGAGGAGTCCGGCCACATCGCTTGGGTGAGGACCACGTGTCATGCGCCGAAGAGTTTCTTCCATTGTCTCGTCATCTTCCTTGTGTGCGTTCAGCCACTCATGATATTCTTCTGAGACGCGGATCGTTTTGACCATGGGATATATTGGGATATACGGTATTAAGAGTGTTACGCCCCCGTTTAGATAGTTTTCAGATAAGCGGAGCGGATTCCATGCGAAGCTGAACACTACCAATTTCAACGGGTGGCAGCTACACCTAAGCATTCTTACCAGGTCGTTGGAATACGCCACTACAACAACTTGGTAAGAACTCAACTGCTCAACGTTGAGCTGGAAGTATAGTTTACGATCTCCGCCTGCTGACCCTCGATGATCTGGACAACGACCGACTGCCGCCGTTGACCACCCGTCGCCCACCGGCTGGCACAACTCCTCACCGCCAAGTAGAACTCCCCCGCGACCTTCGTTCACGGCTTCCACTGTTGTTGTGTCGGACCCCGGCCTGTGAGTACGACATCGAGGGGCCAGTCTTCGGTCATCCCAACGCTCCGCCCTGCTATGTGCCGGATCGGACCGGCCACGACGAGTATGTATCGGCCTACGACAGCGACTACGAGTTCCACGACGAGCTGCCATGATCGAGCAAACCACCCCGGGGTCACGCTCCGAGGCACTCGGCCTGCTCTCCTGTAGAAATTCATATATGACCCCCAGTTCACACCCTGATTTATAAATGTACACACACTACTGTGTATTGTAATGGCTACGAAAACAATCTCACTCGATGAAGAAGCCTACGAGCACCTCAAAGCCCACAAACGCGAGGGCGAATCATTCTCAGAGGTTGTAAAACGAATTGCTGGAGAACGGTCGTGGACGGAAGTGACTGGTAGTCTGTCGGCTGAAGACGCAGCGGATCTCGAAGGCACGATCGAAGACGGACGAGAACACTCACGAAGGCGGCGTGAACGACTTCGTGCTGACTTGCAAGACACCGGGATCGATGATTGAAGATACCTCATTCATCATCGATCTGTTGCACAAAGATCCTGATGCTGTCGACTACCTCACACTCATCGAGAAGACCAATCGTCCTGAAAAGATCGCCTCGATCACCATGCTTGAATTGTATGAAGCAGTTCCACAGTTAGATGTTCCCGAAGAGCGCAAACAGCGTATTCTCAATGTACTAGATACACGTCACACAGTCCCTGCAGACGAGGCAGTTATGCGGAAAGCTGGAAAAATCTCTGGTGAATTACTTGCACGTGGCGAAGAGATTGACCGCGAGAACTGTGTCATCGGTGCGACGGCGCTACTCAACGACGAACCGGTCATCACCCGCAATATCGACCATTTCAGTCGTATTGATGGTCTTGAGGTCGAAACGTATTGAATTACTCCAACGGGGGATCCCTCCCGACACAAGATTACTACCACATTCTGATAGTACCGCCGCTTCAGCTAACGACAGATGAACTATACTTATTCTGAATATCATTACTCGATTAAAGAATAATAAATTCTTCTTATATTTCTTCAATCGGAATGTATATTATGTTAAGATAATTCAATAGAATATGGGTTCGAATAAGAACAATTTCCAAGCAATAATTTCATCAAACACAGACGAGCCTCACAAGCAGGGGAGACAGTCCAATGCGTGATTCACTACTTAATCGCCGTGTGGTATTGAAGTTGGGTGGTGCTGGTCTCGCTGGAGGACTGATGACTCCCTCCCCGGTAGGTGCACAGACAGATGACAGCGAAACTGGCCAAATCAACGATCTTACTGGATTCGAGACCCCACAGTCGATCACAGACGACAGCCACCGATTCCAACTCATTACCCCTGCAAATCGGCTGACTATCGATGCTGCAACCAACGATACTATCGATCTCGTCTTCGAGTGGGACGACTCTATCACTATCGAAGGTGGAAACCGTTCTGTCTCTGGGTCGGGGATCCTCTTTGGTGAGGAAGACGTCGGTGAGCAGCGAGCGATCTTCCGCGGGGTGGGAAGAGAATCCGATGACATCGTCTACGACCGCCTCACGCTGCGTGATCTGGATACGAGCACCGTGACACCGGGCGATGAGGTCGAAGTCACAGTTTCGGCCCGTCAGGCAGACTCCTCACAAGACACTGATAACTTCGAAGATGTTGTTGCTGCTGTCGACGATGGTACCTTTGACGCCGAGGTGACAACCGAAGCTACCTTTGAGGTTACCCAAGGCACCTTCATCAGTACCAACAACGCAGAAACGACGAATCTCGATTTAGCGCGAGCTGTTGAGCATACGATTGCCTTCGACATCGACCAACTCCGCGACGGCGATGCTGGCGGCACCCCAGCTGGTCCCGCCAAAGGGATTATCATCAATTACTTTATGGATAATGATGATGATGGCTTTGATTTTGATCTTACTGACAATGATGTCACTCTCGGTAGCGCGGCAGCAAACCTCGATCTTGAGGTAGTCAAGTCACGAGAGATTCCAGGAGTTGGCCAGATATTGCTCGAAATAGCCGATAACAATACACTTGAAGACGATGCAAATCTAGAAATCGGTGACACAGTGACCGTTGAGCTCAGTGGACTCGATACTGCAGATATTAATCCAGATGAATTTGACAACGCTAGCTCTACGGTCGAAGTGGGGCTCCACGGTGCTGCGACCTTCGATCCGATAGTCGACGAGTCGATCACCCCCGATAGAGGGGCATACACGATCGACAGTGTCGACTTCGAATTCGGCGATCGAACTGGACCGACGGAAATCGGGGACTGGTATGATCTCGACGAGATCCGAAACGACTTAGACGGCAACTATGTCTTAGCTGCTGATATAGACAAAGACACTGCAGGGTACGATGACGTTGTGGCTAATCGAACGTCATCAGAATTCACTGAGTCCTTGTCTTTTAGTCAAGATGAGACACAGGCGGTATTAGCACGTACTCCTGTCGATGAACTCACTTCAATAGATACTGATGATGATATCAACCTCTCAATTGTCGACCCAGAGGAAGGGATCATTGAAAGACAGGATGGCTCTTCATTCGGATCTGCTGAGATCACGTATACGACACAAGATGAGCAATTTGTCGGGTTTGAACCCATTGGTGAAGTTGACTATAATAATGACATTCAGTTTTTAGGTGTGTTTGATGGAAACGGCCACGAAATTGGTCGTGTCGCAAAGTCCTCTAGAGTTTGCCGCTGAGAGTCCCGACGGTACTTAGTACAAACAAAAATACTGCGTTAGAATGGTGTGCACCAAGTGCACGTAGCTTAGAGAGCGTTAGAGATAGC
>Ga0306916_100090_pt1 | contig 38933 bp, 36 predicted proteins | sample AntDeeMetag20062_FD_190409 | JGI IMG/M metagenome (GOLD analysis project Ga0306916, IMG submission 190409) | Saline lake microbial communities from Deep Lake, Antarctica - Metagenome TFF 2006 #2 (v2) (version 2) | ecosystem: Environmental > Aquatic > Non-marine Saline and Alkaline > Saline...
GTCTCCCTGCCGGAGACCGTCCCTCGGAGAACACCCTGTCGTCTGCATTGCTCTACTGTTGGGTCAGGAGCAACTTACGAGAGAGTGGCGAAATCGTTCTGGGGGTAAACACGTACATAAATTATAAATCAGACTTGGTTAATTAGATAAATAATATGGGTGACGGGACGGGCGGAAATAGAACATCACAAGGGGCAGTTCCTGCATGGAACCCTGGCAAATTTACGATTGATTTCCAAGGGGACTACCCAACAGAAAATGAACTGCAGAAGTTAGACCTAGACCGGACCCTTAGTGGATATGAGTTTGAATCAGGGAATACGTACCAAATCGGAGTTGCAATGAGGGCAGCCTCAGCAGCACTCACAACCGGGGTCCCAACGATAGGGGCCAGCGGGGTCACGCTGTTGTTAATGGGATGGATAGATGGCTCAAATATAGACGGGAGAACCTACGAGTATTCAGAGGGCTCGTGGGGCGAGAAAGAGGATATCACAGACAATTATGTGAGTGTAGACAATATCGAGATCGTCTGGTAGTATGCGGGCTGAAGCGTATTTGAAGGGCTACGGTGGATTGCTCGGGGTGTCTTTCGGGATTGTGATTGTTACAAGGTATAATATGCCCTACGCGACCCTGTTTGTCGGCTTTGCTTCGGTACTGATTGGCATCCCTAGTATCGTATATATAGTCAGACATGACAAAGCAGATCCCGAGAATATTTTGAAGTTTGGAGCGGTGTTTTTGATTGTCAACTACCTTCTGCTCATTATTGGATATGGTTTCGTAAGCACACTCAGATTCGAAGTTCCGTATCCGATTAGAGCGATAGTGACGCTACTACTCGCTACGATACTCTCTTACGTCTCGATTATTCGCCCGAGTAAAATGGAGGTAGCATAAACCCTTTACTAATTTCACTGTAATACGCTCCAAAACGTGTCCTCCCAAAATATCATGGTTACCCGCAGAGCCCTCATCGGAACCCTCTCAGCCATTGTTGGGGCTGGTTGTGCTGGCAGGCATCGCCAAGTAACCGTTGAGAAAATTCAGATAGAAAACTGGCTTGAAAAACCGGTAATAGTAGCCGTAACTATAGCGCGAGCAGACGAAAATCGAGACTCAGGTCAGTTCACTCCTCTATTTTCTGCAGTAGTTGATGTTCCACCTCAAGAGAACAACCGGGTTGGCACGACGATGCTGAGACCCAACGTAAACGGAAAAAGAAACGTACAAATCTTCGCTGATAGCTCAATTAATGAAAACGCGGAACCAGAGGGATACCTCCACACAGGGGAAGATAGCAATGGGTGTTTCTCGATTGCGATTGGAGGTGTGGGGACGGATGATCAGCAGATAACGCAATCAATCATCGCACGTGATTGCGATAAGCTATAAATCTGGTACTGAATACCACCGAAAGTAGTTCAAGACGAGTTGATGGTCAGCCCCCTGTGGACGACCGCGGCCGTAGGTATGTCAGGCATGTCTTCGGACGGCATTTCGTTCCGATAGACGAATCGCTAGTTTGGAGAGAGGAGAAAAGTCAGTCCTCAAGTTCCCACCGTTGTCGTCATCCCCCGACGGGATGGACCTGAACTCAAACTCTGACGACGTCGACTCGAACCGGTCGAGAGCGAACACTTCCTCTGTCAGGTCCGTCTCCTCACCGATCACCAGCGAGCGCACTAACGTCGTCTTCCCCACCCCGGTCGGCCCGGAGAACAGCACCACGCCCTGATGCTCGTAGAGCAGCCAGAGCAGCGCCACCAGGTCTGCAGAGAGCGCGTCCCAGCGCATGAGGTCCACCGACGTCATTGCGTCGGCAGCCTGTTTCCGAATGGAGACGTGCGAGCCACCCTCGCTGATGACCGGCAACGCGACCGCACAGCGAACCGTCTCGGAGACCCCCGGCGGGTCGAGATTCACCTTCGCGCTGGGTTGGGAGGCGTTGAGTTCGACACCATCAGCTGCAGCCAGCTGGGTGACGACAGGCGCGAAATCCGTGGTGTGGACGACGAGCTTGCCGGCTGCCGCCTCACTATCGGCAATCTCCACCTCGTCATCGAGTGCAAGCGGTGTGACCGGCCCCAGCAAGCGGAGGTCACGGAGTGCGTAGTAGTCGAGGCGGCGCCGGGCGCCAGCCTCCGACGGAAGCAATCGGTCCAGTAGTCGGTCGTACTTCAGCGAGAACCCGCGTCGGCGCGTTCGACCGCGCCCTGTCGCGTGAGCAGGCGGCGCCGTTCGACGTCTTCGAACCGCTCGCGGACGCGCTCGAGTGCGGCCGCCCGGTGGCTGCGAGCGTCGACTCCCGGGCCTCGTAGCGGAACTGCTCACCGTCACGGCGCACCGTGGCAACCACACCGGGCGTGATTTCGTACTGGGCGACAGTGTCGGGGGCGCACCACGCGTCGCCGTCTCCGGGTGGAACGGGCGCGGGCACGTCGGGGAGACGGGTCACGTCGGCCATCGATGGTCTCTACAGGCGGTGGCGCTCTCCGGTGTTTAAGGATTAAGTTATGCAAGAAATAGAGGAATAAATACAGAAACAGGGTCGGTAATCAAGGCGTAGTAAGCGGTTTACTCGGCGGTTTTAGCCGATGTCGGCGTCGAAAAACGAGTACAGGGTCAACAGCGGAGTCGGTCCTCGCTGTGTGCGCGACTGTCAGGCTTCGTCGTCGTAATCGTCTTCGCCCGCCGAAATCGAGGTGAACTCGAAATCAGGCGAGGTCGATTCGAATCGGTCGAGCGCGAACACCTGTTCGGGGAGCGCCGTCTCCTCCCCAGTCACGAACGAGCGCACCAGCGTCGCTGCCACCGGCGCCGTCATCACGCCGCGGCCGTGAAAGCCCGCAGCGACCAACAGTCCCTCGGGGCCAGCGTCGGGTGCGTCGACAATCGGTCGCGTGTCCGGTGTCGCCCCATCGACACCGGCCCAGCCGTCGACGTAGCCCGCACGGTCGAACCCCTCGAAGAAGCGCGGGAGCAGTCCCGCGACATGTTCGCGGAACTCCTCGTCGGCCTGCCCACTGGCTCCTTCGGGGTCGTCCACGGCGAACGACCAGCCACCAACGAGCAGATCGCCGTTGAGTTCCGGTCGGTAGTAGACGTGCTCGCCCGGAATCCAGCCCATTGGGAACGCCTCGTCCAGGGGCTCCCCAGGGTCGAGCACCAGACACTGGGTGCGGTAGGGTTGGACCGGAATCTCGAGGTGTGGGTCCAGGAACTGCGGACTCCGCCACCCCGCGGCGACGAGCACCTGCTCGGCCTCGACGGCTCCAACTTCGGTTTCGAACCCAGTGATGGAGGCGTCCTCACCCGTCCCGTCGATAGTGAGCCCCTCCACAGTCGTATCCGTGAGGAACGTCGCCCCCGCGGCCTCGGCCTCCTGTCGGAGCGTGACCGCGAAGGTGTACGGGTCGACGAAGCCGGTCTCGGCGTACCGGATCGCGCCGTCGATATCCTCGGTTCGCAGCCGGGGGGCTGTCTCTGACACCGCATCCGCGTTGAGGAACTCCACGTCGATACCGTCGCCCTGTAGGCGGTTCACCCGGCGCTGGGCCAGTTCACCCCGCCCCGGCCGAACCAGCTCCAGGCTGGGTCGGGGCTCGTACTCGAACTGCCGAGTGCCGTCGAACTCGTGGAAGAAGCCGTTCGCGTGAGCTGCTACCTCTGGGTAGTCGTTGTAGGAGGGCGTGATCGTGATTTCACCCGCCGCGAGCGCCGTCGCTTCGCCGGCGACCTGCCCCTTCTCGACCACGAGCACGTCGTGGTCGGGTGCGAGTGCCGCCGCTGTTGCACAGCCGATGACGCCGCCGCCGACGACGGCGAGGTCGTACGTTGCATCGAGTGGGTCCGCCGTCGCAGGGCTGTCGTCGCTCACCGTTTAGTACGGGTGGTCGACGGCGCGGAACGCTTCCTCGGCCACTTCGAGCGCGTGGTCGACCTGCTCCTCGGTGGTGGTGTAGGTCGTGAAGAACCGCTCGCCCTGCATCGGGTTGCCGAAGAGGACGCCGCGGCCCGCAGCCTCGAGCCACCAGTCGGCGAACTGCTCCCCGTTGGAGTGCCAGGTGTCCCGGTAGCTGTGGATGTCGTGGTCGGTCATGTACACCTGCCCCATCGAGCCGATATGCTGGACGTTCACGTCGATGCCCACGTCGTCAGCGACCTCCTGCAGTCCGGTGAACAGTCGGTCACCCATCTCCTCGATATGCTCGTACACGTCGCGCTCGTCCAGGATTTCGAGCGTCTTGAGGCCTGCAGCGGCCGAAACGGGGTGGCCGTTGTAGGTGCCGCCGTGGAACGCCGCGGTGTTCCACTTGTGGGCCTCCTTCTTCTTCGGTGGCGCAATTTCCTGCATAATCTCTTTTTTCCCGCCGAAGCCGGCCATCTGGTAGCCGCCGCCGGCCACCTTCGCGAACGTGGTCATGTCCGGCGTGATGCCGAAGCGACCCTGTGCGGACTGGGGACCGAGGCGGAAGCCAGTCATCACTTCGTCCCAGATGAGGACGATACCGAGTTCTTCGGTCAGCTCGCGCAGGAACTCGTGGTAGCCGTCCCGGGGCTTGAGACAGCCACAGGAGAACATCACCGGCTCGATGATGACCGCGGCCATGTCGTCGGCGTGCTTGCGGAGGATTTTCTCGGTCGCCTCCTTGTCGTTGAACGGGAACGCGACGACGGTGTCCGACACCACGTCCGGGATGCCCGTCCCGTAGGAGACGGTGTTGGGTTCGTCCTCGGGACCCATTGCCTCCTCAGAGGCGTAAACCGACTGGAGCGCGTAGTCGTGGGCGCCCGCGTAGCCGCCCTCGGGTTTGGCGATGATGTCGTTGCCCGTGTAGGAACGCGCGACACGCATAGCGTGCATCGTCGCCTCGGAGCCGGAGTTGGCCAGTCGCACCTGCTCGATGCTCGGGGTCATCTCCTTGACCTTCTCCATATACTCGAAGGCGATGGGCTGGGGGGTCGCGGTCAGGTCACACTTCCGGGCCTGCTCGGCCACGGCGTCGGCCACCTCGGAGTGGGTGTGGCCCAGAATGACCGGACCCAGCGCCAGCAGGAAGTCGAGATACTCGTTGCCGTCCATGTCGGTGACGTAGGAACCCTCCGCCTCCTCGATGTAGAACGGGTAAGGGTCGAATGCTCGGACGTTCGACTCCACGCCCAGCGGCGTCACCGCCTCCGCACGGTCGTGGAACTTCCGGCTCCGCGTGGTCTTCTCGCGGAGCCGTTTCGCGTGGTCGTACTCCGTGTCAGGTTTACTCATCATTCGTGAGAGAACCAGTGCGCCAATAAATCTTTGGCTCACATCGAAAATCGCCGAATTACTTCTTTTCCACTACGAGATACGCCGTAACAGTTGTGACAGAACTGCCGGGCCGCCTACACCTCGGAGGTCGAGACGTACTCGAAGTCGGGGGAGAGCGAGTCGAACCGGGAGAGCGAGAACGGCTCGGTCGTGAACGGTGCCGCTTCACCGGTCAGCCGTTCGCGCATGGTGGGCCCGACGACGGGCGAGGCCATCACGCCCAGTCCGTTGAACCCCGTCGCGACGGCGAGCCCGTCCGGCCCGACAGTGTCGATGATGGGCCGGGTGTCGGGTGTCGCCGCGTCGACGCCGGCCCAGCCGTTGACGAAGCCGGCGTTGTCGAACCCAGTCATCAGCGATGGGACGAACGCCGCAACGTCGAGTTTGAACGACTCGTCGGCGTCGCCCGAAACTGCGGCCGGGTCGTCGATGAGGTGGTGTTCGCCGCCGATGAGCAGGTCGCCGTTGTGCTCCGGCCGGAAGTAGAGGTGTTCGCTCCCGATGCGACCGAGCGGGAACCGCTCGCCCAACGGCTCGTCGGGTTCGAGAATCAGCACCTGCGTGCGGTAGGGGCGGATGGGAATCTCCACATCACCGGGGAGCAGCTCCTGCGTTCGCCAGCATGCCGCCAGCACCACCGCGTCAGCCTCGTAGCGCCCCGAATCCGTCTCGACACCCGTGACCGCGCCGTCCCCAACGGTGACAGAATCGACGCTGACGCCCGTCTCGATGGTCGCACCGCGCTCCTCGGCAACCGTCGCGAGCGCGTTCGCGTAGGAGTACGGGTCAACCCAGCCGGTATCCTCGAACTCCACGGCGCCCACGAACTCGGAGTTCTCGGGCGTGAAACCGGGGTACTCCTCGGGAATTTCCTCGGCATCGAGATACCGTACTGGGAACCCCTCGTCGGCGAGACGTTCGGCACGCTCGCGGTGTTCGTCGAGTTCCCCCTCGGTGACAAAATCAAGACGGTTCCGGTGGGTGAAATCGAAGCCGGCAGTCCCATCGAACTCGCGGAAGAAGCGGTTGGCGTACCGGGCCACGTCGGGCGTTTCGGCGTAGAACAGCGTCGGGGCGACGATACCGGCCGAAAGGCCCGTCGCGCCGGACGCGACGCCCTGCTTGTCGAGTACGGTCACGTCGTGGTCGGCCGCGAGTTCCCGCGCGACCTGACAGCCGGCGACACCCGCGCCGACAACGAGTACGTCCATGTGGCTGCGTGTCGCGCCGATGCGTATAAACCCCGTTGTTCTTCGGCAAACGCTGCGAAAATCCGAAGACTCTTCGAAATCAGGTGCGCTCGAGCGGGAGCACGAGCCCCTTCAGGCCGCCGCCGGCTTTGGCCGTCTCACGGATATCGACCTCGACAACCTCGAGCCCGGCGTCGGTCAGCGCGGCGTTCGTCTCGGGGTTGCCCGCAGAGAGCATCACCGTCTCCTCGTTCAGCGCGATGGTGCTGGTCGCTCGGTTTCGCTGTTCGCGCATGGGCACCTCGATACAGTCGATGCCCCGGTCGGCGAGCAGTTCCTGGAACTCCGTGGGCACCGCCTGCGGGTAGATGAGCGCGAGGTCGGTCTGGACCATCCCGAAGACGAGCGTGAGGTGGGTCTGCCCGCTTGACTCCGTGGAGCCGAAGATGGGGACTTCGACCAGTTCGATGTCGTAGGTGGAGAGCACCGAGCGGAGCTGTCGAATCCCCTCGGCGTTGGTGGTTTTCGAGCGCCCGACGGCGACGGTCTCCTCGTCGAGCCACACCATATTCCCGGCCTCGAACCCGCCCGAGCCGTGGACGGTGTGGTAGATGGGGATGCCGAGGTCGACCGCCGCCTCCGTGAGACAGCGCTCCTCGCCCTGTCGGTTCTCCTCGACCATGCTGGCGATGACCATCCCGCCTTCGAGGGCGAACCCCACGTCCCGGACGAAGAGGAACTCCGCGAGCTCTGGGTCGACCTCCTCGATGTAGTGGACCGTCACGTCGTGGGCCTCGAGCGCCTCGACGACTGCGGCGTGCTCCTTCGCGACCCGTTTGCGCCGCGGGAGTCCGTTCCATCCCCAGGCGTCGGGGTCGACAACCGTGGAGAACTCCTCGCCGGGTTCGTGGACCAGCACCTCCGCCAGCGTCCCAGTGTCGCTGCGGACAGACGGCCGCAGTCCCCAGCCGCTCATGGGCTACTCATCGTCCGAGACCTGTATTTTCTGTTCCTCTTTCACGCTGCGCAGCGCGACTTTCGTCTCCGTGGCCTCGACGCCCTCGTAGGCACCGAGGTCCGCGAGTGCGTCGGTCAGCTCCGAGCGGTTCCGGACCCGAATTTTCACCAGCAGGTCGGCTTCGCCGGTCACCTCGTGAATCTCCTGCAGCGCCGGATCCTCGGCCATGCGTTCGGCCACCGCCGAGAACCGCCCCGGCTCGGTGTGGACGGCGATGAACGCCACTTCGTTCACCCCGAGGAGTTCGGGGTCGAGGATGGCGCGGTACTCGCGGATGTAGCCGTCCTCCTCTAAGCTGTCCACGCGCTCGTGGATGGTTGCCGTCCCCATATCCAGCCGGCGGGCGATCTCCGAGAGTGCCGCTCGTCCATCCGCCTGCAGGATTGTCAGGATCTTCCGGTCGATCTCATCGAGATCGTCGACGTTCGCACTCGTCACGAATACGCATCTGTTCGCGGGCACAGTATTAACGATGTTGGAGGGTGGAACGAGAAATCCGGCACCTGTCGGTGTGTGCCAAAGAACTATCGGCTATTCTCCTCTATTCCGAAATTATTTACCCATCGGTGGCAACCGTCGAACAACTGCCTGTGACACCTACGCATGGTAAATCAATACGACTCGACTGACGACACTGGGGGGGAACGCTCGCTGCTCGAGCGGTTCAGGAGCCATCCGTACTCGGGGCTCGCGGTCAACGCCGGCCCGGCGGCGTTCTGGCTCTCGATCTTCTTCCTCGTCCCGCTCGCGGTGATGTTCGTCTACAGCTTCGGGGAACGGGGGGCGTTCGGCCAAGTGCTCCTCGGGCTGGACCAGCTGGGGCTCCAGAACTACCAGACTTTCTTCATCCCGGAGGGGATGTCGATACTGCAGACGCTCTGGGTAACCGTCGCGTGGTTCCTCGAGTGGGTGACGCCAACGACGTTCCACCTGACCGACGCCGAGCCGACGGCCTACGTCCAACTCACCATTCGGAGCATCTGGTACGGCATTATCGCGACGCTGGTCTGTGTCGCCGTCGGCTACCCGGCGGCCTACTACGTCGCCAAACTCGCCCCCGAGCGCCACCGGAATCTGTTGCTCGCGCTCATCGTGCTGCCCTACTGGGCCTCCTACCTCGTGCGCATCTACGCGGTGAAACTGCTGCTCGCGAGAAACGGCATCGTCCCCTCGCTCATCGGGGCGCTCCCGTTCGTCTCGGAGCCGCCGTCACTGCTGTACAGCAACTTCTCGGTGGAGTTCGGCCTCATCTACATCTGGCTCCCGTTCATGATTCTCCCCGCGTACGCGAGCATCGAGCAGATCGACTTCACGATGCAGGAGGCCGCGATGGATCTGGGCGCCGACCGCCTCGATGCGTTCCTCCGGGTGACGTTCCCGCTCTCGCTGCCGGGCGTCGTCGCCGGCAGCATCCTGGTGTTCATCCCCAGCGTGGGCGCCTACGTCATCCCCGAACTGCTGGGCGGGCCGAACAACGCCACCATCGGGCGGTTCATCGCCTCCCAGTTCGGGGCGGCCGGTAACTGGCCACTCGGGGCGGCCGCGAGCTTCGTCCTCATGGCCATCATGATGGGGAGCATTTGGATCTACCTCAAGCGTGCCGGAGGTGGGCTCGCATGAGCCTCGGGACGCGGTTCCGCCGCACGCGTTCGAAGCTGATGGAACGGTTCGGCAGCGGCATCCTCGGCGTCGAGGCGCTGCTGGTCTATCTGTTCCTCTACGTTCCGGTGTTCGTCCTCGTGGCGCTTTCGTTCAACGACTCCCGCTACGCCATCGTCTGGCAGGGGTTCACGACGGAGTGGTACGCCGCCCTGCTTCGCGGAGAGGCCATCGGCCGGGTCGACCCCAACCTCGCGTGGACGGCGCTCAGACACTCCCTCGAGATCGCGTTCGTCACCGTGCTGGTCAGCGTGATTCTCGGGACGATGCTGGCGCTGGCGCTCGACCGCTATGAGTTCCCCGGCAAGCAGCTGTTCCAGGGCGTCGTCTACATGCCGCTGGTCATCCCCAGCATCGTGATGGGTATCTCGCTGCTCATCTTCTTCAACACGGCCGGCATCACCCAGGGAATCGGCACGGCCATCATCGGCCACGTCGCCTTCGACGTGAGCTACGTCACCGTGATCGTGCTCGCTCGACTCCAGAGCTTCGACCGCACGATGGAGGAGGCGGCGATGGACCTCGGTGCCTCGGAGCTCGAGACGTTCCGCTGGGTGACGTTCCCGCTCATCAAACCCGGCATCATCGCCGGCGCGCTGCTGGGCTTTGCGCTGTCGTTCGACGACTTCGTGGTGACGTTCTTCATCATCGGCAACAACACCACCCTCCCCATCTTCTTCTTCTCGATGGTGCGCCAGGGCATCTCCCCGGGTGTGAACGTGGTGGCAACGGTCATCCTCGTCATCACACTCTCGCTCATCCTGCTGGCTCAGAAGGTCGAAGGAATCACCTGGTAGGGATCGCTGAGAGGGTGTCGTGACATACCTTACCAGAAAGTTTATGTCCACGAACGCGTTTTCCGAAAAGGTAGGTTGATACACGCCATGGAAAAGAAAAATCGTTCGGGACGTCGGCGGTTCCTCAAGGCCACGGGGCTGGCAGGAACCGCTGCGCTAACCGGGCTTGCCGGCTGTGCTGGCGATGGGAGCGAGAACGACGGGACGCCGACGGGGTATCCCGGTAACGAGTCACGTCGGGAGCAGTTGGGGCTGCCCGAACTCGATTACGAACTCGAAGACACGCTCAACGTCTTCCAGTGGGCTGACTACTGGCCGTCGGGCACCGTTGAACTGTTCGAGGACGCCTATGACGTGAAGGTGAACGTCTCCAACTACGCGTCGAACGAGGAGATGTTCAACAAGCTGAACGCAGGCGGGACGAGCCAGTTCGACCTCATCTTCCCGTCGGACTACATGGTCAACGTACTCGCCGACCAGGAGATGGTGCAAGGGCTTAACCTTGAGCGCATCCCTCACTGGGACAACCTCGAGGACTACTGGATCAACACCGCACCCTACGACCCAGGCGAGACGCGCTACTCAGCGCCGTACTTCTGGGGCACCTCAGGCATCGCCTGGAACGAGAACATGTTCTCCGACGAAGTGAAATCGGAGCTCCCGCTCACGTCCTGGGACGCCATGTGGGACGACCGCTTCGGCGGCGACATGACGATGCTGAACGACTCGCGGGAGGCTATCGGCGCCGCGCTGAAGCGGTTGGGCTACTCGCTCAACACCACCGACGAGGCCAAAATCGACGAGGCCAAGGAGATTCTCACCGAGCAGAAGGATCTGCTGGGGACGTACGACTCGGTCAACATGTCCGAGAACCTCATCAACGAGAACTTCTCGCCCATCCACAGCTGGTCCGGCGGGGCGTTCACGGCGTACTGGGAGCTCTACAGTGACGGCTCCTCACCCATCAACTACCAGGTACCCGAAGAGGGTGGTGTCGTCTGGATCGACACCGCCTGTGTCACGAAAGACGCGAAGGCCCCCAAGGCGGCCCACGCGTTCATCAACTTCGTGCTCAACGCACGGGTCAACGCCAAAATCGCGAACTACCTCTACTACCCCTCGCCCAACGGCGCGGCCAAGGAGTACATGTTCGACGAGATGCTGAACAACACGCGGATCTACCCAGACGAGGAGACGTTCGAGAGCCTCGAGTTCATCAAGAACGTGGGCGACGCCACGCAGCTCTACAGCGAGGCGTGGACGGAAATCCAGAACGCGTAGGATGGCGAGAGAGACCACCGGCGAGACGGGGGTGCACGCATGACGAACTACGACGTCGAGCTCGACCACATCACCAAGCGGTTCGACGACGTGACGGCGGTCGACGACGTGAGCTTCGACATCGAGCAGGGGAAGTTCCTCACCCTGTTGGGGCCGAGCGGCTGTGGGAAGACCACCACGCTGCGCTGTATCGCCGGCTTCGAAACGCCGACTGAGGGAGAGGTCCGCATCGACGGCCAGCGGGTCAACGAAATTCCGCCCTTCGAGCGCGAGACCAGCATGGTGTTCCAGTCCTACGCGCTGTTCCCGCACATGACGGTCCACGAGAACGTCGCGTTCGGGCTGCAGATGAAAGGCATCCCGGGCGAGGACGGGGCCGGGAAGAGCCGCGGTGTCAGCGGCGCCCTCGCGGGGCTGGTGCGACGCCACGGCAGCGAGGAGATTGACGCCCGCGTCGAGCGCGTGCTCGACCTCGTCGAACTCCCCGGATTGGGCGACCGCGACATTGAGGAGCTCTCGGGCGGCCAGCAGCAGCGGGTCGCACTCGCCCGCGCGCTGGTCACCGAGCCGACGGTGCTGTTGCTTGACGAGCCGCTGGGTGCACTCGACCTGAAACTCCGGAAGAACATGCAGGTCGAACTCAAGAACCTCCAGCAGGAGTTGGGCATCACGTTCGTCTACGTGACCCACGACCAGGAGGAGGCGCTCACCATGAGCGACGAGATCGCTGTGATGAACAACGGCCACCTCGAACAGCTCGGCACCGCGACCGACATCTACGAGGAGCCCGCGTCGGAGTTCGTCGCGGACTTCATCGGCGAGACCAACCTTATCCGCGGCGACTACAGCGAGGACGCCAATGGCGCGGTGCTGGAGTCCAACGGCCTCAGCTACAGCGTCCCGCTGACCCCCGAAGCGTCGGGGCGGGTCGCCTTCGCCATCCGCCCGGAGAAGATCCGGCTGAGGGAGGAGGCCACGGGGCTGGAAAACTGTTTCACCGGCGAGGTGACCGACGAGATCTACAAAGGCAACATCGGGAAGTTCGTGGTCGAACTCGAAAACGGCCAGGAGCTCACCCTGGACATGCAGATCCGCGACCAGGGCCAGTATCTCTCCATCGGCAACAGTGTGGCGGTCGGCTGGTCGGCCGAGAACTGCGTTGTCCTCACGAAGTAGCGACCCCTGAACCCGCCTTTCTTCCGAACAACTCACGGCTCAATCCCGTATTTCGGGTAGGTTTTTCACGGCCCCGCGCTAACCCCCGGATATGTCACAAGCTATCGAGCCGTCTACCGAGGTGGCCGAACTCAGCTCCCTGCTCCGGGTGAACCTGACCGAGGGCACCGTCGAGACCGAGGAGATTCCCACAGAGTACCGCGACCGATTCATCTCCGGGAAGGGGCTCGGTGCCGCCATGCTGCTCGATGAAGTCCCGGCCGGCACGGACCCGCTCTCCCCCGAGAACACGCTCTACTTCATGTTCGGGCCGCTCTCGGGGTTCGCCCCGGGGACCTCCCGCTACGGCGCCATCACCAAGTCACCGCTGACGGGCGGCTACGTCGACTCCTACTCCGGCGGCCATTTCCCGGCGATGTTCCGGTTTGCGCTGCCGCAGTATCTCGGTATCGCCATCGAAGGCGAGGCCGAGGAGCCGGTCTACCTCGACGTGACCGACGACGGCGTCGAACTCAAGGACGCGACCGATCTCTGGGGGCTCGACACCAAAGAGACAGCCGCCGAGTTCGACGGGAAATTCACCAAGACCGCCTGCATCGGCCCGGCCGGCGAGAACGAAGTTCGGTTCGCGACGATCACGAGCGACGAGGGGACCCACCACGCAGGCCGGGGCGGCGTCGGCGCCGTCATGGGCTCGAAGAACCTGAAGGCGGTCGTCGCCACCGCACAGGACCCGCCGAACCCCGACAACATCCGGGGGCTGAAGGCCCAGCACACAAAGCGGCTGGGCACCAGCGAGGACGTGTCGTGGGCGCGTAACGGCGGCACCCAGCTGATTCCGGAGTGGACCCAGTCCGTCGGCGCCCTCCCCAGCCACAACTGGACCAAGGGCACTGTCGAGGACGTCGACGACATCTCCATCGACGCCTTCTCGGTCGGCCACGTGGGCACGGACTCCTGTTACGGCTGTCCCGTCGCCTGCGGCCACATCACCGACTTCGCCGACGTGGATATCGACGGCGCGTTCCCGGAAGCCCGCGTCGAGTGGGGCCCGGAGTACGAGACCATCGGGATGGTCGGGGCCAACACCGACATCACCGACGTGACCGCCATCACCGAACTCTCGGACCGCGCGGACACCCTCGGCATGGACACCATCACGCTCGGCAACGTGCTCTCGTTCACGATGGAGTGTGTCGAGGCCGGCATCGTCGACTACGAGATGGACTGGGGCGACGCTCACGCCGCTGCCGAACTCGTGACGGATATCGCCCACCGCGACGGCGAACTCGCCGAGATGCTCGGGGAGGGCTCCCAGAAGGCCGCCGAGGCCCTGGACGATGAGCGCGCGCTCGAGGCCTCTGTCAACGTCAAAGGGATGGAACTGCCCGCCTACGACCCGCGAGCCTCCTACGGGATGGCGCTCGCGTACGCCACCTCCGACCGCGGCGGCTGCCACCAGCGTGCCTGGCCGATCGGCTCGGACGCCCTTGGCGGCGACCGCGAGCCGTTTGCCTACGACGATCACGCGGCCGTCGTCGTCGACGAGCAGGACGAGAACGCGCTCACCTTCTCCGCGGTGGCGTGTGACTTCACCGCCTACGACTACGAAAAAGTCTGTGAGTGGCTCAACGAACTCGGGTACGACGTGGACGTCGAGACGCTCGAGACCGTGGGTGAGCGCGCGTGGAACATGACCCGGCTGTTCAACGCCCGCGAAGGGTTCGACCGCGACGACGACGAACTGCCAGGTCGGTTGACCAAACCCCTGGAGGCAGGCGGCCCCGCCGACGGGAACGCCATCTCCGAAGAGGGGTTCCAGGAGATGCTCGACGAGTACTACCAGCTCCGTGGCTGGACCGCCGAGGGCGTCCCGACCGAGCAGACCGTTGAACGGCTCGACATCGACGACTGGGCCGAGCACGCCGCATAGGCCCGAAGTTCTTTCGAGTTCTTCTGTACATTTCCGTAAACTATTTTCGCGCCGACTAACGAGAGTGAGTGACACACAATGCGTGAGCTCTACATCGACGGCGAGTGGGTCGAGGCCGAGTCGAGCGAGGGTATCGACGTGGTCTCGCCGGTGAGCGGCGAGGTTATTGATACAGTGCCGGACGCGAACGGGGCCGACGTGGCGAAAGCCGTCGCTGCGGCCGACCGCGCCCAGCAGGAACTCCGGGAGATGACCGCCTTCGAGCGCGCAGCAGTGCTCGATGAGGTGACGGAGTATTTCGAGGAACACGAAGACGAGATCGCTCGCGGCATCACCGAGGAAGAGGGCAAACCGCTCCACGAGTCCTACGACGAGACGGACTACGTCATCAACTCCAGTGACGACTACGGCCACGACGGCATCCGGCTGTTCGGCGACGTCGTCCCCAGCCAGCACCGCGACCGCTTCGCCTACACCCAGTACGAACCCTACGGGCCGTGTGCGGTCATCTCGCCGTGGAACTTCCCGCTCGAAGTCCCGGGCGGCTCCATCTACGCTGCCATCGCGTCGGCCAACCCGGTCGTCTTCAAACCCGCCGAGGAGACGCCGCTGACGGCCTACCACATCGCGAAGGCGTTCGCCCAATCCTCCATCCCCGACGGCGCGTTCAATCTCGTGACGGGCGCGGGCGGGACGGGCGCGAATCTCGTCGGCGACGAACGCATCCGTCTCATCGCGTTCACTGGCTCGACCGCTGTGGGGCAAGAAATCGCCAAGACCGCCGCCGAGCGCAACGCCCAGTGCCTGCTGGAGATGGGTGGCAAGGACCCCATCGTCGTCCTCGACGACGCCGACGTGGACCACGCCGCTGAATCCATTGTGGCTGGGTCGAACTGGAACGCCGGCCAGGTCTGCTGTGGAACCGAGCGGGTCATCGCCACTGAGGGCGTCCACGACGATCTCGTTGAGGCCGTCGTCGAGAAGACCGATGAGCTCGTCGTCGGCGATCCCTTCGAGGAGGGAACCGACGTGGGGCCGATGGTCTCCGACCGCATCCAGCAGAAGGCCCACGAACACGTCGACGCTGCACTCGAAGGCGGCGCGACGCTCCTGACCGGCGGGAGCAACGACGGCCTGTACTACGACCCTGCGGTGCTTTCCGACGTCACGAGTGAGATGGCCATCGCCCGCGACGAGACGTTCGGTCCAGTCACTCCGATTATCGAGGCGAGTGATTACGAGGAGGCCATCAGCATCGCCAACGACTCGGAGTACGGCCTGCAGGCGGCAGTGTTCACGGACTCACTGGAGCGCGCGCACGACGCTGCCAACCGCATCCAGGCTGGCGGTGTGTTCATCAACGAGACCAACAACTACTGGGAGCGCCTGCTCCCCTTCGGCGGCTACAAATCCTCGGGTTCGGGCGGTCGCTACGGCTCGAAGTGGCATCTCGAGGCGATGACGCAGGTGAAGTCCGTGATGATGAACTACGGCGACTACTAACGCAGCCCTCGCTTTTTCGCTCTACTCCCTCGACAGCTGTCTACTCACTCCCGAGGAGCGGGGAGCGTCAGCACTGTTGGGTCGGCGGTCCGGACGACTCGCTCGGCCACCCGTTCGGTGAGGAATCGGTCGAGACCGCGGCGGCCGTGGGCACCGATCGCGATCAGGTCCACATCGTGTTTCCCTGCGTACTCTCGGATACAGCGGTCAGGCGTCCCTTTCCAGACGCTGGTTCGGGTCTCGACACCCGCTTCCGTGCCGCGGCGTTCGGCCGCATCGAGCGCCGCCGCGGACTCGGTCTCGAGCGCTGCGAGCAGCGGCTGCGAGGTGACGTGGCTCTCGTCGATGATGGAGAGTGTGTGCACCCGGGCGTCATACCGGGCGGCGATGTCGAACGCGTGGTCGGCCGCCCGGCGGCTCTGGCTGCTTCCATCGACGGGGAGCAGGATCTCGTCGTAGCTCGTGTCGAGCGGCGCGGCGCTGACTCGGCTGGTGAGCACCGGAATGGCCGACTTCCGCAGCACCCGACCGGCGACGCTCCCGAGCAGGTGCCGCGCGATGCCGCCCCGGCCACGGTCCCCATCGCCACGAGGTCGACCCCGGCGTCTCTCGCGTACGCTCGGATGCCGCTGGCGGGCGTTCCCGATTCCACCGCCGTGACGCAGTCGACCCCGCGTTTCTCGGCCTGTCTGCACACCTCGGCAGTCACGCGCTCGCCGCGAGCCTCCAGTAGGTCGATGACGGGGGCATCGCCGAACTCCTCGCCCTCCAGACTGAGAGAGCGAACATCCACCACATAGAGCGCGTGGAGCGTCGCATCGTAGCGATTGGCCAGACTGAGCGCGTTGGCGATGGCTCCCCGGCTCACGTCGCTTCCGTCGGTGGCAATGAGGATATCCTCGTACATGGCTGGACGTTCCGCCGCCGCCGCCTTAACCATTCACGGATACCCACCGACAGCCATTACCACCCCGTGGCCGAACCCCTGCCAATGCGCGCTGCCGTCCTCCGCGAGTACGGCGAACCACTCGAGATTACCGAGCGCCCCGACCCCGAGGCCGCCACCGACGGCGCGGTCGTCGCCGTCGAGGCCTGCGGCATCTGTCGATCGGACTGGCACGCCTGGCAGGGCCACGGTGAGTGGGCCGACGACCAAGTTCCCCTGAACTACGTCCTGGGCCACGAGCCGGCGGGCCGCGTCATCGAGGTCGGCGAGGACGTCGAGCGATTCGCGGTCGGCGACCGGGTCGTCGTCCCGTTCAGTCTCGGCTGCGGCGCCTGTGGCGAGTGCCGGACCGGCCACGGCAACACCTGCACGGACGGGCTCGCACTGGGGTTCGAACGCGACGTGCCCGGCGCGTTCGCCGACCAGGTCGCGGTCCCCAGTGTCGACCACAACCTCCAGCGAATTCCTGATGGTGTGAGTTTCCGGGACGTAGCGGCGGTTGGCTGTCGGTACATGACGGCGTTCCACGCGCTGGCCCACCGCGCTGATGTAGGCGGCGGGGACTGGGTAGCCGTTCACGGCTGCGGCGGCGTCGGGCTCTCGGCTGTCCAAATCGCAGACGCGCTGGGCACGCGGCCAATCGCGGTCGACGTGAACAGCGAGGCGCTCGCGCGTGCGGAATCCGTGGGGGCCTCCGCGACCGTCGACGCCAGCAAGGCGGACCCGGTCGAGGCGATTCAGGAACTAACCGACGGCGGCGCCGCAGTCAGCGTGGACGCGCTCGGCCGTGCAGAGACGGCCCGGAACTCCGTGCGCTGTCTGCGCCAGCGCGGAACCCATGTGCAGGTCGGCCTCACGACCGACGCTGAGCAGGGGGAGATATCGCTCCCGACGGACTGGATGACCCGTTGGGAGATTAACTGGCTCGGCTCCCGGGGGATGCCGCCGGCGCGCTTCGGCGAACTGCTCTCGATGGTGGAAGACGGGAGTTTAGCGCCCGGGAAGCTAGTCGGCCGGGAGGTTTCTCTTGGGGAGGTCTCAGAGCGGCTGGCAGCGATGACGAACTACGAGACCGAGGGCGTGGAACTGCTGACGTTCTGAGCGCCCGATTCAGCTGCCATACATCACCCAACGCCGGTAGCTGCAAGATATTCACTCAAATTCGTATTAAGAACTTCCCATCTGGAGCAACCCGGACAGATTATCTGTCCGGCGGGCCGCCCTCTGGTAATGGCGTGGTACGGCGGCGTCGACCTCGGAGCCACGAACGTCAAAGCGGCCGTCGGTGACGACGCCGGCGTCGTCGTCGGACAGGCCGAACGGCCCACCCCGACCGGACCCGATGGCGACGCTGTCGGGGCGGCAGTGGTCGAGACACTCGTGGACGCAGCCGCCGACGGCGGCGTCGCCCCCAACGAACTCGTCGCCGTGGGCGTTGGTAGTGTTGGCCCGCTGGACTCGGCAGCAGGCGCGGTCGTCGATTCCGCCAACCTCCCAGCGGGAATCGAACACGTCCCGCTGGTCGACCCGCTGGAAGAGCGCTTCGGCGCCGAGGTGACGCTGCACAACGACGCGGTCGCGGGCGTCATCGGCGAGCGGTTCTACGCCGACCGTACTCCCGCAGATATGGCGTACGTCACGATCTCCTCGGGCATCGGCGCCGGCGTCACCGTCGACGGCAACGTGCTCTCGGGCTGGGACGGCAACGCCGCCGAGGTGGGCCACTGGATGGTCGAGCCCGGTGGCCTCCCCTGTGGCTGCGGGGTCGACGGCCACTGGGAGGCCTACTGCTCGGGCAACAACATCCCCCAGCACGCCCGCCACATTCACGAGACCGAAAGTATCGAGACCAGACTCCCGCTTGACTCCCCGGAGTTCGACGCATCCACCCTGTTCGCCGCCGCCGGGGAGGACCCGCTGGCCGACCGGACGATAGAAGCCTGTGCGGAGTACAACGCAGTCGGCATCGCCGACCTGGTCCACGCGTACGCCCCCCTCGTGGTCCACATCGGCGGCGCTGTCGCCACCAACAACCCCGAACTCGTCGTCAAACCGCTCCGCGAGCGCGTGCCTGAGCTGGTGATGTCGAACGTCCCCGAAATTACCCTCACCCAGCTTGCGGACCGCGTGGTCGTCCGCGGGGCGCTCGCCGCCGCCATCACCACTGATGCAGGTGACCGGACGAAGAGATAGGCACGCGGGTGGCAGCGTAGCGGGAGGAGCACTGTTCTCAACGGCGCCGGACCGCCTGGGACACAGATTATCACAATCAGCGTTGTAAATTAATCTAGTTCAGCAGAATCGCCAGCTATGAGCCCCCAACGACACACAGCCACCGACCATTTACCCGTGAGTATTGTCGCCACGCTCGGCCCCGCCTCCGCCGACCGCGGCACCATCGAACAGCTCGCCGCCGCCGGCACCGAGGTGGTGCGGCTCAACGCCAGCCACGGCAGCACCGCCGACCGGGCCGAAATCATCGAGCGAGCGTACGCCGTCGACGCGACCCGCGACGGCACCCTCGCGGTGCTGCTCGACCTCCCGGGCCCGGAGATTCGGACGGCGCCCACCGACGAGCCAGTCAGCTACGCGACCGGCGACGAACTCCTGTTGACCACTGAGGAGGACGTGACCCCGGAGCGAATCGGCCTCTCCCAACCCCTGAACGGCGTCGCGCCGGGCGACCGAGTGCTGCTCGACGACGGCCGCATCGAAATGAGCGTGCTCGAGGTCGTCGAGGCGGGCATCCGTGTGATGGTCGACGACGGCGGTAAACTCGGCGGCAGGAAGGGCGTGAACGTCCCCGGCGTCGACCTCGGGTTGGACGTGATTACCGAGGCTGACGAGGCCGAACTGGACCTCGCCGTCGAGGCCGGCGTCGATTTCGTCGCGGCATCGTTCGTCCGGGATGCCGAAGACGTCTATCGCGTGTGCGAGGCCATCGAGGAGCGCGGCGGTGACATCCCCGTGGTCGCGAAGATCGAGCGGGCCGACGCCGTAGAGAATCTCGACGGCATCATCGAGGCCGCGGGCGGCGTGATGGTCGCCCGCGGGGATTTGGGTGTGGAGTGTCCGCTCGAAGCGGTGCCGCTCATCCAGAAGCGCATCATCCGCAACTGCCGGGACGCCGGCGTTCCCGTGATTACGGCGACGGAGATGCTGGACTCGATGACCCACGCCGGCCGGCCCACCCGCGCCGAGACCAGCGACGTGGCAAACGCCGTGCTCGACGGCACCGACGCGGTGATGCTCTCCGGCGAGACGGCCATCGGCGACCATCCCCTCAAGGTTGTGGAGACGATGGCCCGCATCGTCCAGGACGTGGCCGAGAGCGAGGAGTACGCAGAGCAACGAGAGCAGCGAGTGCCGAAAGCCAGCGGCTCGGGGACGGACGCGCTGGCTCGCTCAGCCCGCTATCTTGCACGGGACGTCGGCGCCTCGGCCGTCGTCGTCGCCACGGAGTCGGGCTTTACGGCGCGGAAAGCCGCCAAGTACCGCCCAGAGAGCCCCGTCGTCGCGGCCACGCCCAGCGACACGGTGCGGCGCCGTCTCGTCCTTCACGGCGGAGTGGTCCCGCGCTACGTCGACCTCTCTGCAGCGGGTGTCGATGCGGTCATCCACGACGCCATCAGCGCCGCCATCGATGCCGGCGTCACTGATTCGGGCGAGACAGTCATCGCGCTGGCGGGGATGATGAGCGACCTCGACGGCGTGGACGCGACGAACACGCTGAAGCTCCACACCGCCGCCGCGGTGCTGGCCTCGGGCCGGGCCGCCGCCGAGGGCTACGCCTCTGGCCCGGTCTATCGCGTCGCAAACGGCGACCTCACAGGACTCCCCGACGGCGCCATCGCCTACCTCCCTGGGGAGCTGGAGGGCGGCTTCACGGGTGACCCGACCACACTCGCGGGAATCGTCGACGCTGGGACGCGGATGACCAGTTACGCCGCCATCGTCGCCCGCGAAATGGGTGTCCCCATCGTCGTCGACGCCGAGCTCGGCAGCGATGTCCGCGACGGCGATCAGATCACCATCGATGGCCACCGCGGCGTGGTTTACGATGGCAGCGTCGAACGCGACCACGGCTCTGTCTCGAGCAACGGCGAGTAACCCACCCGCGAACGGACCAGGTGCGACACTGGGTTGGCGGTTCATTTGATTGAATATTCATGCAAGTGGATTTTCGATGTTTATGGAATCATCGTTATAGAGGGGAAATTACGTGTATTAGAGAGATAACCCAAACACCTAATTGAGTAGTTTCTCAACTATCTTACGATGGCCCAATCCACGGAGCGGTTACGACGCTACCTCGAGGACGAACTCGGAAAGTGTCGCAGCGAAGACGTCGACCAGCGGCTCGACGAGCTCGGGACCCTCGAGGCGGCGCTGGGCGCCGCGCGGGTCGACGCCGAACTGGACGTGCTCTCTGCGCTCGCCAACGAGACGCGGTACACGCTCGTGCGGGTGCTCGTGACGGCCGGGGAGGAGCTCTGTGTCTGTGAACTCAACGCGGTCGTCGACGTGACCGAAAGCGGGCTGAGTCACGCCCTCTCGGCGCTCACCGACGCCGGCCTCGTCGAAGGGTGGAAGGAGGGTCGCTGGAAGAAGTATCGGGCGACCAACCGCGCGGTCGCGCTGGTCACCGTCCTCGACGGGAGCGTGGGCGGTGTCTGACGGCGAGGTCCACGACCACGGCCCGAACTGTGGCTGTGACGCGTGTGGCGACCCACGCTCGATGGCGTTTCTCGATAAGTACCTCACCGTCTGGATCTTCGCCGCGATGGCCGTGGGGGTTGGGGTTGGCTCCATCCTTCCCGGTGCGACGGCGCCGATTCAGCGCCTCCACCTCGTCGAAACCGGGCTCGTCGTCATGATGTACCCGCCGCTAGCGAAAGCCGACTACTCCCAGCTCCGGGCGGTGTTCAGTAACTGGCGCGTCCTCAGCCTGAGTCTGGTGCAGAACTGGCTCATCGGCCCGACGCTGATGTTCGGGCTGGCGGTCGTCTTCTTCGGCGGGGTGGTCCCCGGACTGCCCGCCCGGCCGGCGTTCTTTCTTGGGCTCGTCTTCATTGGGATGGCCCGGTGTATCGCGATGGTGCTCGTCTGGAACGAGCTCGCGGAGGGGTCGACGGAGTACGTGACGGGGCTGGTGGCGTTCAACAGTCTCTTCCAGATCGTGACCTACGGCGTCTACGTCTGGTTCTTCGCGCTCGTCCTCCCGCCGCTGCTCGGGATGGACGCCCTCGTCGCCGGCATCACGACGTTCGACATCACGACGATGCAGGTGTTCGAGGCCATCGTGGTCTTCCTCGGCATCCCCTTTGCGGCCGGCTTCCTAACACGTTACGTCGGGACCCGGGTGAAAAGCGAAGGCTGGTACGATGAGACGTTCGTCCCGCGTATCGACCCGCTCACGCTCGTTGCGTTGCTGTTCACTGTGGTCGTGATGTTCGCCACGCAGGGCGGCGCCATCGTCGCTTCGCCGGGCGACGTGCTGCTCATCGCCGTTCCCTTGACCATCTACTTCGTCGTGATGTTCCTCGTGAGCTTCGGGATGGGCCGTGGCGCCGGCGCGGACTACTCGACGACAACCGCCATCGGTTTCACCGCGGCCTCCAACAACTTCGAACTCGCCATCGCCGTCGCCGTCGCGGTGTTCGGCGTCGGCTCCGGCGTCGCCTTCACTACCGTCGTCGGCCCGCTCATTGAGGTGCCCGTGTTGCTCGCGCTGGTCAACGTTGCGCTCTACTTCCAGCGACGGCTCGACTGGGGGGAGACCACGACTCAGCCCAGCGCGGAGCCAGAGCCAACGAACGACTGACTCTCCAAAATTATGTCCACAGAACCCAGTTCGACTGAGCCGCACCGTATCGCCTTCATCTGTGTCCAGAACGCCGGGCGCTCTCAGATATCCACCGCGTTCGCCGAGCGTGAACGCGAGCGGCGTGGCCTCGAAGCCGAGGTCGAAATCCTGACCGGCGGCACCAACCCGGCCGACCACGTCCATGAGGAGGTCCGCGAGGTGATGGCCGAAGTCGGGGTCGACCGTTCGGGCCGCGTTCCTCGAAAAATCACGATTTCGGAGCGCAATTCGTGTGGCTACGTCGCGACGATGGGCTGTTCCACGCTGGATGTCGGCGATGTGGAGGAGGGCGTCGACGTTCGTGACTGGGCGCTGATCGACCTCGACGGCAAGGACCTCGAAGATGTTCGCGAGAGTCGTGACGAAATCGAGCGTCACGTCGTCGCGCTGTTCGACGAGTTCAGTTCGGCACCGTGAGCGCGGGTCAGGCACTCGGTTGCGAGCCTGCCTACAGGTCCGACACGAGCGATTCGCCCACGTCGAGCCCGTTTGCCAGCGCGGCGTGGACTCGTGCCTCGCCGGCGACCCAGTCACCGAGACAGTAGAGACCCGCCTCCCGCACCGAGTCGACCGGGCCGGAGTGGACCCCGCCCTCCGTGAGTGCGTAGCGCCAGCCCTGGTGGTCAGCCCAGACCGGCTCGGCGAGTCGCTCGTCGTCGATGATGTCGGCCGCCTGCTCGGCCAGCGCGGCGACGTTGCTCTCCGGGTCCTCATCGTACTGCTCGACGGACCAGTCGTGACTCGCCTGCACGACCAGGAGCGATTCACCATCCGGGACGTGGCCGGGTTTGCACTCCTCGCGGGAGAGCCACCCGACTGCGTGTTCCGTGTCGGTGTTGACCAGCCCGTAGTAGGGGACGTCGAGTTCGAAGGGATAGCGCAGGACAGCGGTCCAGATGGTGCGGAACTGTACGTCGTCGAGGGCGTCGACCAGCGCCTCGCGAGCGGGGTCGTCCCAGTCGGCCGTTCTGAGGAGGTCGGCTGTCTGCGGCGCTGGCGGATTGAGGAGGACGGCGTCGAACGGGCCCCACTCCTCACCGGCGTCGTCGATGAGGGTCCACGTCCTCGCCTCGGCGTCGCGAGCTAGTCCCTCGACGCGGGTGCGACGGTGGATCTCGGCGTCGGTCCGGCCGAAGAGCCGTTTGGCGATCTGAGTCAGTCCCTGTTTGTAGCTCCACTTTGCTTCCGCCGATTCCCGGCCTGGGGAGACCTCACCGTCGGCATCGAAGGTGTATATCGGCTCAGAGACGTCGAACCGCCCCGTCGTGTCGAGTTTCTCGGAGAGGAGTTCGTTGACACGGTCGTCGGCTGCCTTGACGTAGTTGGCGCCGTAGTCGTAGGTCAGGTCGTCGGTCCGGCGGGTGGCGGCGCGGCCACAGAGCCCGCCCGACTTCTCGAGCACGGTCACGTTGGCGTCCGGGAGCGCGTCGTCGACGACGAACGCCGCCGCGCCGGCCGCGGCGCCGGCGCCGATGATGCCGATGCTTCCCATACCGGTTGTTGGGCCCGAGCGCCGATAAATCGATCCGCTCGCGGCCACAGCCGCCGGGCCGTCATCGGCGAAACCCCTATTGCTCGGTTGCTACAAACCGACGACGTGAAGCGGGACACAGCGGTTGCGCTCGTCGTCGCGCTGCTCGCCCTCCTGGCCATCGGGATCGCTGCGGCGACGCTCGATAACCCAGTGAGCGGCGGCAGTGGCGGGTTCGGCTCCGGGACGGGTGGCGGCGTCGGCGACGGCGACGGGCAGTCACAGGCGACGCCAACGGAGGGCGACCCCTCGACCAGCCCGGGCATCCCCGGGATGGCGGAGGGAGCCATCTCCGCGCCAGCACCCTGCATTGAGTGGCTCGACACGCTCCCGGCGAAACTCGGCCTGGTGCTGGGCGTGTTGCTCATCGCCGGCACAGTGGCCTATCGGACCCGTGAGATTCTGTTCGGCATCATGTTACTCCCAGCCATCTCGTTTTTTACCTACCTCGCCTTCCTCATCCTGACCGCCTGCGGGACGTTCGAGTTGAACTTGGGTGGCGGGATCGGCCTTAGCGGCGCGAGCCGCGGGGGCAACAACAGCAGCGGCGGGTCAATGGGCGAGGCCGCCGAGACAGTCGCCAGCCAGCCCTCGCTCCTGCTCGGTATCATCCTCGTCGTGCTCATCGCGGCAGCGATCATCCTGCTGGTCGTCGCCACAGGTGACAGCGGTGAGGCCGCAGACGAGCCGTCCGACCCCGAGCCCGAACCCGAGAAGCCAGACATCGGCGCCGTGGGGCGTGCGGCTGGCGCGGCCGCGGATCGCATCGCCGGCGAAGCGGATGCCGGAAACGAAGTCTACCGCGCGTGGGCGGAGATGACCGAGTATCTCGCCGTCGACGGGCCGGAGTCGAGCACGCCAGCGGAGTTTGCCGAGGCGGCCATCGATGCGGGGATGGCACCCGACGACGTGCGCGGACTGACTGCGCTGTTCGAGGCGGTCAGATACGGCACCGAAGCGGCGACCGAAGACCGAGAATCCCGGGCGATGGCGGCGCTCCGGCGCATCGAGGCGGGCTACGCGGAGGGCGAGGAGTGAAGCTCCGGCTCTCGGCGATTCTCGGCGCCGTCGCGGTGTTAGTCGGGTTGCTCGTCCTCGTCTGGGAGGACCTTGCGACAGCAATCTCGCTTGAGTGGGCGCTCGTCCTGCTGGTCGCCATCATCGCGGGGGTGCAGACGCTCCGCTTCGTGCAAGAGCGCCGGAGCACCCCGCTGCGAGCGACGGAGACGCGCGACCCGGAGCAACGCTACGCCGCGCCGACGCCCGGCGACGACGCTGACGAGACGCTGGGCACCGCGAGCGGGTGGTCAGCCCGGGGGCGCCGATCGCGGGGACAGCTCCGCGAACGCGTGGGGCAGGCCGCCATGGCCGCCGTCGTGAACGCCACAGGCTGCCGGCAGGAAGAGGCGGCTCGGCGAATCGAGTCGGGAGAGTGGACCGACGACCCTGTCGCAGCGGCGTTCCTGAGCGAGCGGGTCTCGCTCACCGCACGCGAACGGCTCCGGCTGGTGCTCGGCTCACCGGGTTCGCAGTTCCTCACGCAGGTCGACCGGGCCGTGAAAGCGGTCGAACGGCTGACGGAGGAGCCATGAGTACGGCGTTCGACACCGAACACTGGACCGGAATCGGCGCGCTCGCACTCGCCGCGCTGGCAGTGGGGCTGCCGTTGCGCGAGGAGGGGCTGTTCCTCGTCGCGCTGGTGGGGGTGGGGTTCGCCGCGTACGCCCGCCTCGGTGACGCTCCGGAGCCCCAACTGACCGTCGAGCGGGAGCTCTCGGCGACCGCGCCGAACCCGGACGACGAGGTGCGCGTGACCGTTACCGTCGAGAACACCGGCGAGTCGACGCTCCCGGACCTCCGACTCGTCGACGGCGTGCCCTCCGGACTCGCCGTCACGGCGGGGACCGCCCGGCTGGGCACCGCACTCCGGCCCGGGAAACGGGCGACCTACCACTACACCGTGACAGCGGTTCGAGGCACTCACGAGTGGGAGCCCCTGACCGCCATCGTTCGCAACGCCAGCGGCTCGCGCGAGCGGTCGGTCGACGTAGTCTCGGAAACGGCGCTGCGCTGTCTGCCGTCGCTGGCCTCGACGGCCTCCATCCCACTGCGCGGGCTGACGACACCGTACTTGGGCCAGGTCGCGACCGACGTTGCCGGCTCGGGTATCGAGTTTCACTCCACACGCCGGTATCGCCACGGCGACCCACTTTCGAGGGTCGACTGGAACCGCTACGCCCGCACCGGCGAACTCTCAACGCTCTCGTTCCGCGAGGAACGAGCGGCAACAGTGGTCCTGCTGGTCGACACCCGGACGGAGGCGTACGTCTCGCCGGACGAAGATGCCCCAAACGCCGTCGAGCGCAGCGTCGAGGCGGCGGGCGAAGCGTTCTCGGCACTGCTGAAAAGCGGCGACAGAGTCGGCATCGCCAACTACGGGCCACGGGAGTGCTGGCTCTCGGCGAGAACCGGCGAGCGCCATCGTGCCGAGGCGCGGCAGTTCCTTGGCTCCCATCCCGCGTTCTCGGTTGCGCCCGCGGACGAGCCGTTCTACCCCTCGATTGCACTACGGCGGCTCCGGCGCCGGCTCCCCGCTGACGCGCAGGTGGTGTTCTTCAGCCCCGTCGCCGACGACTACGTCGTCACAGTTGCGAAGCGACTGGATGCCTACGGCCACCGGGTGACGGTGGTCAGCCCGGACCCGACAGCCGCGGACTCGCCGGGGCACCGCCTCGCCAGACTGGAACGTCGCGACCGCCTGCGGGACCTCCGTGGTGGTGGCCTGCGGGTGCTCGACTGGGGCGACCGCCCGCTTGCGGTCGAGTTGGCTCGAACGAGTCGGCGGTGGCAGCGATGACTGTCGAACATCGCCGTCACAGAGCGACCCACTGTCGTGGTCGGAGGGGCCGGCGATGACTGTCGAACATCGCCGTCACAGACCACCCTACCGTCGCGGCTGGAGGTGCCGGCGATGACGAACGAAATCACGCGCAGCCCCTCCCGCTTCGGGACAGCGATCGCGCTCACGTTCGCGCTGGTCTCGGTGTTCGCGACCGCCGTCTCCTCGACTATCGGCGCCGCTGGGGCGCTCGCGGGGCTGCTCGCACTCGGCATCGGGCTGGCGATTGCCTCCCAGCGGGCAATCGGTGTCGGCGGGACGCTGTTGCTGGTCGGCGTGCTCGCTGCGGGGTACACCGGTAGTGCACCCGAGCCGCTGCTGGTGGGGGCGCTGACGGGCGTGCTGGCGTTTGACGCCGCGAGTAACGCGCTCGCCATCGGCGAACAGTTGGGGCGGGAGAGTTCAACGGTGCGTGCAGAAATCGTCCACAGCGCGGCCTCACTGGGCGTCGGGTCGACGGCAATTGTCGTCGGCTACGCCGTGTTCGCGGTGTCAGCGGGTGGCCAGCCGCTGGCAGCGCTGCTGCTGCTTGCGGGCGGCGCGGTGGCACTCGTGACTGGGCTGCGCTGACAGTCGCACGGAACCGTAACCGATTAACTACAGCAGGGCGGAGTGAATCATGAGCCGAGGTAGCCTAGCCTGGCCAAGGCGGCAGATTCGAAATCTGCTGTCCTCACGGACACAGGGGTTCAAATCCCTTCCTCGGCGCTTTTCGAGGCACAACGCGTCCAGCCCGGAGCTTCGGCTCCGGGCACGACGCCGTGCCGAGTGGGAGCTGCTCGACGGGATTTGAAGCAGGGAGTGAAGCGAGCGCACGCGAACGGAACGACCGTGGTTCACAATCCCTTCCTCGGCGTACTCCCGTCCGTTAGCGTGCGCACGATGAAGCTTGGGATTCAAATGCACATGATAACGCCACCATATCAAACAATATCCATTTGTTGGTGATTTGAGTGTCCAATGCTCCATAAATTAGATTTGACTCATCAGAGTCGACGGAGCAGCATTCGTGGCGGGTCGCTAGCTGTTCTGCCCCGACTCTCAGTCCGTTGAACGCCACACTCCGCCCAACTCGTCACGCTGATAATCCTCGTACTCACCGTTCTCGAAGATGGTCATGCGACCATTCTCCTCGGAAAGCGTAATGGTCGCGACCACCTCCTCACGGACGGACGCCTCGACCGCGCTCAAGTGCTTGGTTCCCATCCAGCTGGAGTACGTGATCGTCGCCGCCGTCGCCTCCTCCTCGCAGGGACTCAGACTCTTGACCCGAACCATCTGCTCTTGAATCGTTCCATCCATACTGACGACGACCGCACCGTCACAGCTGAGACCGACTCTTCGCGCCCCCTCGACGAATCCATCGAGGTCTTTCGTGACGAGTCGACACGTTTCGACCGGCCACCTGTTCTTGCCCAACGGATTCGCGTAGCTGCCTGAATGAACACCCCTCACGAGGACGAAATACAGCCCCGGCCCGCTCACGTACTCCTCTTCCCATCGGTCGAACCCGAGACTGACCGTCTCGACGACATACGTGAGTAACTCGATGAGTTCCGAAACGGTCGTGTACTCCACACGGAGTGGGTCCGGTTCACTCATTCTCCCAGCCCTCCTCGCTCTCTAGTGGGTCGGTCGTCCCGGCGACTCGGTCGCGGAGTTTCCTGATCGATTGCTGGAACCGCGTTCCAATATCGAGATCGCGTTTGGTCATGATGACGGTCGTCTGTGCGCGCTCGGCGACCGTCTCCGGAATTGTCCCGAACACGAACTTCTGGACCACGCCTTCTCTGGTTGCCCCGATGGTCATGAGATCGTGGTTCGCACTTTCGTCGACGAGTGCAGCGACAACGTCGTCGTGTTCTATCAGTGTCGTTTCGACCGCCACGTCGTCAAGTGACGCTGTGGTTGTGGCGTCCGAAAGCATCGATTCTGCCTGCTGGTTGGCCTCGGTCGATGCGCCCGGAGCGAGCACATACATCGCATGGATGGTCGCACCTGTTCGTCGGGCAATCGCCCCGGCGGTCTCGATCGCAAGTGTCGTGTGGGGCCCCCCAGCCGTGGGTAACAGGATCGAATCGACACCCCCGTCAGCACCCATCCCAAATTTCTCCACATAAACGTCGCAGTCGGCCTCTTTGACGACCCGGTCAACGTTCGTCCCGAGAATGACATCGCGTCGACGGTGTGTGCGCTTCCCTTTCCAACCCACGATTACAGCGTCGCTGTCGTGCTGGGTGATCGTATTCAGGATGGCATCGGCCGCGTTGTGCCCGATACGGATCGTCCCGCTGACGGAAACGTCGTTTTCCTCGGCGATCGTTATCGCCCGGTTCAACACGCCACGCCTCTGGTCAGTCCGTTCGTGCCCCCGCGAGAGCGGCGTCTGTTCGGGAACGGTAACGACACTCATCACCAAGACTTCGCCGTCGTTGTCGGCAGCGAGCGTCGTTGCCGTCCGCATCAACTGCGCCACGTTACGCGGATTCGCTATTGGAACGACGATCTGGTAACCGTCCCCTGGAGCCGCGTACTCTGCAACTGCTGTTGGGGTTTCCTCTTCGAGCTGCTCGACGGGCGGTTTCCGGCTCTTCCACGCGAACCAGACCGCAACCCCGAGTGCCTCGACACCGAGACCAATTGCAAACGCCGTGAGCCCCACGTTGAGCAGCAGCCCGACGTTTGCGAGCACCGCGATAGCGGGAACGACCGGAACGAACGGAACCCTGAAGCCGCGGTCGATATCGGGATACTTTCGCCGAGACTGGATGAGCGCGATGTTGACGATACTCAGGCCGGTAAGCAGGAGGAAGTTGGCAAACTGTGCGAGTCCTTCGATGCCGAGATGGAGTCCGAACAGCGGTTCGCTCCCGGCCGCTTCGCCGAAGATGACGGCGAACACGACGATATACACGAGGATAATTCCGCCCGTCAGGAGGACGGCCTTATACGGGGTGTTGAACTCCGGGTGGATGTCTTCGAACCCACGGGGGAGGTGGTTACGACGCGCCATCGCGAGTTTGACCCGCGACCCCGCCATGATGGTCGCGTTGGCCGCCGAGAGCATCGAGAACAGCGCCCCGACGATGATGACGTAAAAGCCGAGTGGTCCCAGATAAAACTGTGCGGCGTATCCCATCGACACCTCGCCGTTTTCGGCGACGAACGCTGCTGGGTCCAATCCTCCAAGTTGGACGTTCTGTGTGAGAAAGTCGAGGAACGCGTCGTTGTTGACCGCGAGGACGATGACGAGGACGACCAGTGCGTAGATGACGGTCACGATCCCCATGCTGAGGTAGATCGCGCGCGGAATCGTCCGTCCGGGGTCTTTGATCTCCTCGGCATTGGTCGTAATCGCCGAGAAGCCGAAGAACGTGATGAACACCAGCGCACTGGTCAGCCCGATCTGGGTGACTCTGTCGATGTTTTCCGTGACAGAGGTGGTGATAACGCCCGCATCGAACGTCTGGAGTCCACCGTAGAGAAAGAGCATCAAGAGCACGAGTTTTAGCACTGTCACGATGATCTGAAACTGGTTGGACTCTTCAGTTCCCTTCAGATTGATAACGACGAGAAGACCGAGGACGATGAGACCGGGAATCCAGAACGGAAGTGCCTCGGGAACGTTGAGGACCGGATAGATAAACCGGAAGAACCACTCGGAGAAACTCGCGAGATAGAACGCAGCACTTGCTGGATAGCCGAGGATCATTGTCCAGCCCATGATATACGTGAGATCGCTATCGAACGTGTTGGCGACGAACATGTAGCCGCCGCCACTCTCCTGATAGATGGACGAGAATTCGCCGTACGCGGCAGCCGTAAACCCGGCGATAATCGCTGCGAGGAGGAACGATCCGATGGCGACCGCACCGACGTTACTCACGGCGAGCCCCGAGAGAACGAAGATGCCCGCCGCGATCATCGTCCCAACACCGATAGCGAGAGCCCCAAGGAGCCCGATTTCTGGGTTGAGTTCCTCGGTGAGGTGATCTGCCCCCGACGGTGGTGAATCGCTTCCCTCCGGTGTAGTCATATCTTACATGATACCTCCTGAATAGATGAATCCGACGGTGGTTCTACCGACCGTAAGCGCGTTCAGACGAACTCGGATACGCCTAGAGCATGGCGAAGAGGAGAAGGGCCGAATCCGGTCGCGGGAAGGACCACTTTCCACAGATTGGTCGATTCCGAGACCAGAACCGAGGCATCGAGAAGGCCGACTCCAACGAATTGATCCAGGCCGTCGACGAAGATTGCGTGAGCGACGCCGTCCAGCAGCTTGCCCAGGTTCGGTTCGCCGGTCTCCATGTCGTCGACGCCATCTCTGAAGTCAAGCAGATGGTCGACGCTGGTACCGGGTGGATCGCTCGCGAGATTCAGGCGGCCATCGAGGAGGCTGGCTTCGACTTCGACGTCGAGCAGCACGTCCGCTCCGACTTCGAGATCCCTGAGACCGGCCGGTAAAGTGGCCCTCTTGAGAGACATCTCTATCTCTCACCTCTTCGTTTCGGCCTCGCACGACCGGTTTGCCCCATGACTTCTCGCTTCTTCGATAGCTTCGCCATCGCGAGCGCCGGCTGTCCGACCGCCCGTTTCCGCTCAGCGGGCAGCACCCCTTAGCGGGTGTCCCTACCGGGACAGGGACAACAAAAGACACAGCACAGCACCCCTTCCCCTCTTTGCTCAAATACGCCACATACACCGATATATATGGGAAAAACCGCAGTACTGAGGTTCGTTCCCGTATATTTCTTATGGAGAAGTACACTATTTTGGCTCTGTTGAAATCATATTTATAGATGTATGTAGACGTGAATTTACCAGTCGTTGAGGACTGCTGACTGGTTTCCGGCAACACTGCTCGGGAAGATCAACGGAGGAATCGACCACTGGCTCACCCTCGTCGGTGAGCCAGCGGTCTCGCCAAGGAACAACGCTGCCGAGAACGCGCTTCGTGAGCCGATTGTTCTCCGGAAAATCATCGGCACGCACCGCAACGACCGCGGGATGTTCGTTCACGAGACGTTGCTGTCCCTGCTGGCGACATCGCGCCAGCATGGCCGCAATCTCTACGAGGAGCGCAAGTGCATCGTCCGAGACAGCGAGATGATTTCACAAGGTCACGGCGTGCCAGCCGGTGAGCCCTCGGGGTAACCACATACTAACAATGTATCATAGCACTATCTACCATGTATATGGAACTCACTGATTGTGCGGTGTTCACATGTGGGGAGTGTGGTGCCTCTGCGCCATCGTTCGGGATTGAGTACGACATACTGGGGTACCCGATCTGTCCGGACTGTGGAACTGTGGACAGTCCGCTTACAGCCCCGCAAACAGACAGTGTACGACCCGCACCGACCGAGACTGCGCGTTCGTCACGCTGAGACTGCCACTCAGGCGTGACCACTCCTACCCCGGGTGTTTAGCTGTAATTGAGGGCGCTAAGCCCCCTTCCTCAGCGAGCACCGACCGAAGGGAAGGCGCGAGCAGGGAGGGGATACAGCGCCCGCACGAGTTGTTTGCACAGTGTCCGCCACATTTACTACTCTTCCGGTCGAGGAAGGTAGTACGAGACTCACCACGTCTCCGACAGTGTTCAAGCGTGGTTCGAAACGGCGAAGCCGTTTCGTCATCACGAAAGACGCGATGCGTCTTTCGAACGACGACAAGAAGCGCGCACTGTCGGTTGTGGCTGAGTGTCCATTCGGTAGGAGTGGGACACTCCGAACCACCCGTGAAGGGAAGTCGCCTGCGGAGTCTGGAACCGTCCCCAGAACGTTTCGCGTTCTGGTGTGCGAACGAATCGCAGAGCGATTCGTCAACGCTGTGCCCACGTCGGGTGCAAGTTTCGACGCCGAAACAGGAAGCCCTGTCCTCAACAAGCGAGGGGCGAGTAGCCCCGAGCGCGGTAGGGCAGGGTAGTTCACCGCTTCACGAACAGTTGAATCGGTGTACGCAAGCCAATACTGCAACCAGCCAGTATCTATGCATTGGCTCTGTAGTTTCGCTAGATAGCGGTCGATTGGGCTATTCTGAGGGGTTATTTCCTGTCAGATTTCGTGCTTCGCTCTTGTGAAGCACGTTGTTGGTGAGTCAGAGAACAGTTCGGAGGGTTTCTGTGAGACCTTCTTGACCGGGGTTACGACGGATTCGACACCGGAGTTGGAACGGCGTGAGTTTGTCCTTTGAGACGCCTCGATGCGGCGAGAGCCACCGTCGCACAGCGACGCGTGGCTCTCGCACGTGTTGACGTGCACGTCTCGGGTCGTTGAACGTCCGTCCACAATCCTTACACCGATACCGCTGGTTCTCTCGGTAGCTGCCGTACTTGATCACCGACTCAGACCGGCAGCACGGGCACTGGAGACCATCACGCCAGCGAACCTGCTCCAGCAGGTTCGCGGTGCGTGCCTCCGAACTCAGCAATTTAAATGGAAACATTGCGTCTGGGTGATGCGATCGCATCACCCTTGCCCGCTACGCTTTCGTAGCGAACGTTCCCTCCGACCAACAATCTACTTCGTAAGAGCGTTCGGACACTATTCGCGGTAGAGCTCCAATTTCCCGCGACGGTCTCGCCCTGGGCCAGTATAATATGGTCCCTCAAGACGATTTTCCTGCTCGAAGTGTTGGAGAGTGGCCGTCCCGAAGTGAAAATCAAGCTCGGCGGGACAGACATGCCGCTCGTGTTGCTTGTTCTCCCCGTCAGAAAGCGGTCGAAGGCACCGAAGTACCTCCGGCGGCTCTTCCGGGGTAGCCAACCAGTACGTTGACCTACTCCGCGTTTACCTGGACGCCGGACGGATTTCTACAGCGCCAACACCATCTCCACGGCCAACGAGCGCTGCTTCCGAAGGCGCCGCGGGCCGTACAGTGTGTTGTCGGTCTTCGGACGCTGACATGGGGGCTGTCGATAACGTCAAGTTGGTTGCTCGTCCCATTGTGGCTTTGGGGCTACGGTACGGACGTTCCCCTGTCGGTCCTTGTGGCCGTCAGCATCGGGAGTTGCCTCTACCTCAGTGCGATGGCATATGGTGCCCTCAGGATTAGCGGATTGTCCGGTCTCGCGCTGTTCATCTGTTCGCCGGTGTACGCGCTGATGGAACACGTCGCTCCCCTGTACGCACTCGCCACTCGAGAACGCGACTTCGTGGTCATCGAGAAGTAATCGAGCCCTATATATTTTCGCCGAAAACAACGGTACACCACAGCGACTGGCGAACGATATATCCCTGCTCACGGCTAACAGGCGGGTTCAGTTTCGGACTTCCTCTTCTCTCGAGACGCAGACCCCCCAAGCAACCAACACTGGCGCCGCGAACCAACTACTTCACCCATGGGGTTCGAGGCCCGCACAACGTATATACGCCTCTCAGTAGTCGGGTGTACGCATGGTCGATTACCGAAGCCGACAGCGGACCGTGCAGGCGACACTCGCGGAGCGAAACCTCGATCTCGCTGTCTTCGGCGCGGGGCCCAATCTCCAGTACCTGACCGGTTCCAGCATTGAGTGGCGTCGATTCGCCGACCTCGCGGCCAAATCCACGTCGCTGTTTGTTCCGGGAGAGGGCGAACCAGTTCTGCTGGCAGGGCCGTTCGCAAGCGGGGAGTCTGGCCTCCCCTGTGAGGTCCGCGAGATGGGGGCTCTTCGACGACGTTCCGTCGGGCGTCCAGACAGTCGTCGGCGACTTCGTCGACCGGCTGGAGCGCGTCGGCGTCGGAGAGTATGCGGAAGCGATAGTCGCACTCGCAGTAGAGTCCCAGAGTCGCTCGGAGCTCGTCTCGGTTGACGGGCTGCTCGATTCGATACGGGCGATCAAGGAGCCCAAGGAGGTCGATCGGCTCCGGGCCGCCGCGGAGCTCACTGACCAGGTCATGCTGGACATCGTTGACGGAATCGAAGCCGGCGACACCATGCGTGAGGTCGGCTTGGAGATCGAGCACCGGGGGCGGCTGGCGGGCGCGAGCGATGTCAGCTTCTCGAGTACGGCTGGATTCTGCCATTCGGGCGTGGAGCCGACTGAAGAGATATTCAACTACGGCCCCGGTGAGGAGCTGGAGCGCGGAACGAGCATCGCGTTCGACGTCGGGTTCGTCCACGATGGCTACTGTAGCGACTGGGGGCGGAGTGTCTACGTCGGCGATCCGCCCGAGCATATCGAAGACGCCTACTCGGCGTTGATGACCTCGGTTGTCGAGACCATCGACGCCATCGGAGCGGAGGTGCAGACGGTCAGCGACATCTTCCCCCACATCCAGCAGGTGTGCGACCGGGAGGGGTACGGCGAGTATCTGCGGAACAGACACGCCACCGGAATCGTTGGCCATCAAATCGGCGTCGAAGTCCACGAGAACCCCTGGCTGCGGCCCGAGAACGACGACGAACTCCGAGAGGGGATGGTGTTCTGTATCGAGCCCAAGCTGTGGAGCAAGGGCGAGTACTACCTCCGCGTCGAGGACATGGTGCACGTCACAGTAGACGGGGCAGAGAGTCTCAGCCAGTTCGACCGGGAGCGATTCGTGCTCTGAGCCAGGGCAGAATAGCGTTCCCATCGGCTGAATCTACCCCACGACTCCACAGCCGCAGCAGCCGGCTACTCGGCTTGGAGTTCGGTCACAATCGCGTCCAGTTCCTGTTTGTTGAACCCGCTCCTCTGATCCCGGCCCTGGTCGATATCGGTGACAACCTCGCTGATTGCCTGCCGCATCACGTCTTTCTCGGGGATCACTGCGGTCTCGACATCCGCAGCCACGGCCTCACACTACGCAGCTAACGCCCCCTTCGTAAATCCGAAGGAGACCTCGCGTTCATAGCGTCCGACACCGACTCGAATTTCGCTCCGGTCTGAGTGGAATCTCCTAATCGGTGCACAGAGGGTGTCTATCCGTCGGCTCCATGCAGATATCTCCGTGACAGAGTTCGAGTCGTCATCCGCCGAGCCACCAGCCATACAGGTGCTCTTGGGCCTCAGCGTCGGGATGCTTTTTCGACTGCCCATACGTCTTCCCCTTGAGGACCTGGCGCTCGATTGTGTTCGCAGCCACACGGAGTGCGTGGGAAGCTCCGTACCCCTCCCCATCGGCGGTGAAGTACCCGCGGTCAGTAACGAGCCGAATCCGTGCCAGTACCAGTGGGACCCCCCGAGATTGTTCCTTGTGTTCGTGTAGATCGATACTGGCCTTGATCACGCTCATGTCGCCGTACTTTGAGGTCACGCTCTCGATCAACCCGGAGACGTCGTCGTAGTCCATCTCCTCCAGCAAGTCGAGTCCGAACACCTGTACAGCGTTCCGGTCGTCACGCTCCCAGGTGAGTGCCTCGATGACGTCGGTTTTCGTGATGATCCCGACCGGATCGTCGCTCCCCTCAGCCGTGACGACAAGAGAGGAGATCCCGTGCTCGAACATCGTTTCGACGACTTCGTCGAGCGGGGCACTCAGACGAACGGTTGCAACCGGATCGGACATCAGGTCCCGCACCGGCAGATCGAGCAGGCGGTCGGAGTCGCCCTCACGGGCACCGAACCCGCCGTGGCTTCCGCCTGATCGGCCGCTCCCACCGAAACTTCCCGGAGATCCACCCTGGCTTTTGGTGCCGCCCCGTGTCGTGAATTCGATGACGTCGTACACACTCAGCATTCCCACGAGGTCGCCCGCATCAACGACGGGGAGGTGTGCAATCCGGCCCTCCCGGAGCATGTTGAGCGCTTTCCCGATCGTGGTTTTGGGGGTCGCGCTTATCAGCTTCGCCGAATACGCGTCCTCGACAGTCACGGCGTCGAGATAGGGGCGGACAGCGTCGAGGACCGCATCTGCAGTCACCACACCGACCAGACGGTCGTCATCCATCACGGGGAGCGTTTTGGCGTCGCTCCCAATCATGAGCTGTGCGACCTCCCGAACGTCCGCTGTCCGGCCGACCGTAGGGACGTGCTGTGCCTGCGAGCCGACTTTCGCCGAGGGCTGATTGGACGAAGAGGCAAGCTGTCGGCGACTGACGACACCTCGATACTCGTCACCGTCTGTGACGACAACGGCATCGAGCTCCTGATTCTCGAATGACCCCGCAACCTTCGAAAGTGGGCTGCCGGTGTCGAACTCGGTAAACTTCGTCGATAGAATCTCTGAGATATCCATATGTGGTCCCATAATTGTAGGTTCGCCGAGCGGTTACCTCTGTCCCTCCCTCAACATACCGGTGCATATGTGTACAAAGCCCTGCACCGCACCGAGCGGTCGAGGGGAACGGGAAAGATGGCTACCCAATCGCATTCGTGGTGTTGTTCGAACTCGTCGCCACCTACAAACGACTCATTCTTCTCCTTGCCATGGGCTTGGCTACGGTTCTCTACACTCGATCGACGGCCTAAAAGATGAAAGGCACAGCAACACGGGTTCTCTGGCGGGCAGTGACGGGGATCGTGGTGATCGGACTCGGACTGTGGGTTCGAGAAGTTGCTCTCTGATACGTCCAGCACCAAAAGCACCGCTCCCACCCAACGCTCTTCTCTGGCTCGTTGAAACCCTCTTGCTGTCGTGCGATTTTGTCTTTCGAGCTAGTTGCATCGTTTCAGTCATGGACGGAGAGCAGAGTGGCTTTCTCAAATATGATAAACAAAAGGGTGCCAACAGCGTTCGTTATATACATATACTGTATAGTCAGAAGTGGCGTTGATGGTCTAGAGTCAGCTACGGACAAGAGAATGCAGAGAACAATTGCCGGTATCCAACTGTCACAGTTTGAATTCGACAAGGAAGCCGGACAGTGTCGAGCTCACTACGACCAGACCGAATACACACCGAGTAGTGCCGTCATCGGCATATTGGCGGAGGCGATGGAGACTGACCCGACCGAGTTTTCACCGCTCTATAATTCCGTCGACCCAGACGCGCTGGATGCCATCTTTCGCGTGGGAGACCCGCACAATGGCGACATTGAAATCAGCTTCACGCACGAGGGCCACACGATTACCGTCCACAGTTACGGGGTAATCGTTGTGGCGCTCCCCGACCACGAGGTGATGACACTACCCGATGGGGCTGGGAATCTTGATTGACGACGGTTGAGACACCCATCACGACAGCCGCCGAACTGAACGCCGAACTGAAGGCCCTGCTCCGCCATGCGCACGACATTGGGGTCGATGTTGAGGGCGGGTGAGACTGGCGGAACGGACGGTGAGTTCTCGGAACACTCAGATTGGGATGTGGTTGGCTCTGTTGAAATCCTTCTCAGCGGACATTCAGTAGAGGCGCTCTTCTAGGTGTTCACGAACAATGCGGTTGGAAACTCTGGCTATACAAAATTCAAGACGTGAAGAGGGTTTCAACAAGGCCACGTATTTCTACCTGCAATTCCCAAAGGGAGGCAATGCAGTCGGGACTCGCCGAGATCTTTGTCCAGATTGTGGGGACCTCACCGCTGGTCCAAGCACTGGCGGGAGGAGTTGTACAGAATCAAGGAGAATACCCGCGCCTTTAGGCGTCCTCAAAACGCTTTGCGTTCTGATGTGCGAACGAGACGCTCTGCGTCTCGTCAACGCGGGATGAATCCGACAACGCCTCCACAATCCACCGTCGATAGCATTCTTGGATATTCCACCGTTTTCAATCCGAGGCTTTACAATAACAGAGAATATAAGTGGTTATACAGGCGTTCAGAATGCTGGAAGTCCACCGTACCCATCGGGCAAAAATCCTCAACCATGCACAGGTAGATGACTCGCTCGACCGACACGGGTGGAGTGCCAGCAAACTCTGGAACGTCGCAAACTACCACTCCCGCGAAATGTGGGACGAAACCGGGGAGATCCCCGA
>Ga0306916_100125_pt1 | contig 32392 bp, 26 predicted proteins | sample AntDeeMetag20062_FD_190409 | JGI IMG/M metagenome (GOLD analysis project Ga0306916, IMG submission 190409) | Saline lake microbial communities from Deep Lake, Antarctica - Metagenome TFF 2006 #2 (v2) (version 2) | ecosystem: Environmental > Aquatic > Non-marine Saline and Alkaline > Saline...
GGCCGAAAAAGAAGCCGTAGGTTTCGACGGGGTTCGTCTCCAACAGGATGCTAACCAGCCGGAGGACGGTGACGACTGCGGTTGCGATGCCGGCACCGAGTGCAAGCAGAAAGCCGGTGTCGATCTCTCGGAGTGCGCCAACCGCCTCGGGTCGACCTTCGGCCCGGAGTCCGCCGAGGATCGTTCGGAGTCGGCCGGGCTGGATAGCGGTGACAGCGCTGATCAGTCGTTCGTAGATGCCCACTATAAGGGCGATAGTGCCGCCGGAGACGCCGGGGACGGCATCCGCCGCACCCATACCGAGACCGCGGAGATAGATCCCAGTCAATTCGCGGAGTGTTGTCATTACCGACTACTGGGCGTCCCACAACATAGGTAGTTCGGGTTTACCAATCGACAGTGGTCGTTGACTGACTGACGACGAGTAGTAGGTAGAGGCTACGCTTGAGTGGGCTGTTGGTGGTTCAGATCGACGAAAACTGCAGGAGTAGTCAGTGCTTACTGACCGTTTTCAATAGTCTGTCCCGCTGTTGTAGCCTCAGAGATGTCGACAGTAACCACGCTGTCGTCGGCCCCGACAACCTGTGCCTCCGAGACACCCGTTTGAATCGTGGCCGCAGTACCGTTAGTACTGAACGTATACTGGCCGGTTGCCTGAACGCTCGTGTTTGTGTAGCCGTTTTCCGGCCCGAACTCGTCGTACCCCGTCGTGGAGTACGGCAGCGTCATCTCGAAGGCACCGTTGGCGTCGGCAGTCGCATACTGCGTGTAGCTAAACGTCTGGCTGCTTTCGGGGTACTGCATCTCGACAGTTGCGCGGACCTCTTCGCCCGGCGCTGCACCCGTTCCCTCGACAGTTGCTCCGGGAACTCGCTCGAAGGTCTTCACCCAGTTTGGTGTCGTTCTGGTGAGTTCGTTGATACCGATCTCGGTCGACTGGGCTGTTTGGAACAGTTGCTGCTGATAGCCCCGAGAGCTACGAAGCGCGTTCGACTGGCTGGCTTTGACCAGTCGGTAATGTTTGAGTGCGTCGACGCGTTCTGTCGGGTTCGCACCGATCCCACCGATCTGTGCGCCAGGCGTCTCGTTGACGTAGCTTTGGGCCTCCGAGAGCGTGTCGAACGTCAGGATATCCTCGTTCGGATCGAACGCATTGATCGTGACCTGTTGACCGCTCTGGGTCCGAGCGGTCGTCGGCTCAGTTTCGATCACGGTTGGATCAGGGGTGGCCGCACTCCCGTGGTAGTTGTAGAGCCGGATCATCTGGCTGTCGTAGTAGCGCTGGGTTTGGAGTGTGATCGGCGAGCCGAACCGTTGTTGGCCCTGCTCGTTTTGGGTAGTCGGGTAGGCTCGGTTGACGAAGTCAGACTGGCTCACATCTTCCTCGTCGTAGAACACAATCGGCGCACCGAACTTGGAGTTCGGCGACACCATCTGCCAGTCGATCATCACATACCGGGTTTGGCCGTCCTCGCCCATCTTGTCATCAAGTGCCTCGGCGGCTTGCTGTTCGGATGGGGCCAGCAGGTAGTTGGCTGCTTCGACTGCACCCTGCTGGAAGGGGTTGGCGTTCGGAATCCGCTCGCCGTTGACGGTGATCCAGTGGCCGTAGTCCCACCACGACTGTACACCGTAGGCCCCCTCGGGATACTCGAAGTTATCGCCGTCGTAGGTACCGTAGTACTCCATACTGTTGTCGCCGCCGCCGAGTTCACCGGGCGCTGGTGTTTGGGTACTCAGCCAGTCGAGACTGTCATCCCACTGGGTGACTGCGCCGGGTCCGTTGCGGTCTCCGTTGGCCCACGCCGAGCCAGCGAACGGAACCAAAAGCGGCCCGATCAGCAGGAGAACCACCGCGACGACAGCCATGACCTGCCAGCCTTCGAGGTTCCGAACCGACTGTTTGACCGTACTGCCCGTGCTACCGAGATTGATATAGCCAAGTAGCTGCGCAACGAAAACCGCGTTGAACACCGCGATCACGATTGCCAGATAGTAGTTGAAACGGACCTGAGTGAATGCCGCAGAGGTAATAAACGCTGCCCAGACGAGCAGGTAGAGTTCTGCGGCATCATATCTGTGTAGGAAGGTCGCACCGACGAGCAGACCGGCGGCGACGATGAGACCAATTACCTGCCAACTCGTCCCGAAGATGCCAGCAATCGATTCGACTGCCGGTGTGGCGAGATAAATCAGGCCAACTGTCGCAAGGCTCCCGACGACGTAGCCCGTTTTTCTGGTGTCGTCGCTCCGGATTAGTGGTCGACCGAGGACGACGAGCACGGCCACAAGTGCGGTAAAGAAGGCAAGGCCGTACTCACTGTAGATAAGATTGAATGCCGAACCACCCGAGAGGAACGGCTGGGCTTCGCCGATTGTACGAGTGCCTGCGTTTGCACTAAATCCGATCCGACTGAGCACCGTGCTAGTAAGCTGTCGTGTGAGCCCAGACAACAGACCAGCCATGACAGCGAGAATGCCGCCGACTGCAATGGCATACAGCGAGCGGTTGATGTCACGTGCCTCCCACTGACGCGCTAAGAACGCAAGGAAGACACAGCCGACTGCAACGCCGAGTGGAAGCAATACTTGGAGGAGTGTGTAGCTTGTTGCACCCCCAACAGTGAAGCTATTGAGCGGAACGAACATTAGCAGTCCGGTGACAGTCATCGACACCGCGCCGACGAACGCAATCGGCTCCGGACTCCGGCCGTGGAACACATCGCTCGTGAGTTTAACCGCAAAGAAGATACCGGTAAATCCGACCAGCAGTACACCTGGTGGCCACGCCCACATATAGAGAGCAGCCGCAACGCCAGCCCCAACCGAGTAGAGGAGTGGTCGACGTAGCGCCTCCATATCTCGGTCGGCAATCAACTCCCAAACCGGTTGCTCACGTTGCGCGACCGAGAGGGCGACAACGAAGCCAAACACACCCAGCGTCTGGAAGAGGACCTCAGCTGCGTGGTGGTCGTAGAAACCAGCGACCGTATACCGCAGAATCGTCCCCGGAAGGAGTGCCAGAACAACAACCCCGGCGAGTGCAGGGCCACGTCCAGCAAACCGGGCCGCAATAAGATAGGTTGGAATGACCGTGACGGCGGCGAACACGGGGGCTGCAATAAGCATGATGAGCCCAGCGTACTCCGGCGAGGGATCACCGAAACTCGTGAGCAAAATGAATCCAGAGACGATCTGGTCGTACAGCGTCCCGAACTGGTCGGGACTCGCCCCAGTGGGATAGTTCGTCCACGGATCGAACGGCATCGTCGACGGGAAGTTCTCGAGGAGATAGTTCGTCTCCCGAAAATGATACCACGCATCGTTGCCACCGAAGGTGACGCCGTTTGCTGTTTGGAACCGACTCAGTGCCCGAAGGCGCGTCGCCATCATGAACGCCATCAACGCGATGAGAACAGGAACATGATAGATCTGCCGGAGGAGAGTTAATACAGAGTCCTCCGACTCAGTAATACTCTCGATTCGTCGATTTACTGTATCCTTCATTAGTACGACACAGATACAAGCAATCAATAAGCCTTGTGAAGTTGGAGGCTACCAAGTGAGTCCATCGTATATCAGTCCGTCACGCGGAGTGATAGCCCGTCGACCATCGATCACAATCTGCCGGTCCATCGCATCGAAGGCTTCGTCGAGAACAGCGAATTCGTCCCAGCCGGTGCAGACTACACACGCCGTTGCTACGTCGAGTGCCGCTGCTGCCGACTCTGCATACTCAATAGTTGGGAAATGGTCACGCATGTTGTCTGTGGCGACCGGGTCGTATCCCACAACATCAGCACCCCGTTCGCGGAGTCCGTCGATAACCGGAATCGAACGCGAGTTCCGCACATCATCGGTACCTGGTTTAAATGCAAGCCCGAGGACAGCAACGCGTTTGTCTGTAACATCGACATGGCTGTCGAGGAGAGCAAGCAACCGTTTTGGCTGGCGGTCGTTTACGTCAACCGCAGCTCCGAGGACTGCTGGGTCGTAGCCAGTCTCGGTCGCGGCATGAATGATTGCATGCGTATCCTTCGGGAAGCAACTACCGCCCCAGCCGAGACCCGACCGGAGGAACTGTCCACCGATGCGGTCGTCGAGTGCCATCGCATCAGCAACCTCGTAGGCGTCGATATCGAACTCCTTGCAGATGTTCCCGATGTCGTTTATGAGGCTGACCTTTGCTGCGAGGAAGCCGTTGTTTGCGTATTTGATCATCTCAGCCGTCCGTGTATTCGTCTCAACAACGGGTGCATCAGTACGGTCGACAAGTGGGTCGAAGACGCCGTGCATATCGGCCAGTGTACGGTCACTACTTGCACCGAGAACGACCTTATCGGGGTTGAGGAAGTCTTGTACTGCAGTCCCTTCACGGAGGAACTCGGGGTTCATACCGACACCAAACTCCTCCCCAGCTGTTTTTTCACTCGCTGCTTCCAGTACAGGGACCAAACTTTCGGTTGACCCGGGGGTGACCGTGCTTTTGACGATAACTGTGTGCCAGCCGTCTTTGTTGCCGAGTGTCTCGCCGAGTTGTTCCGTTCCCGTTTCCATGATCGAGAGATCGATGCTGCCGTCGTCGGCCTGCGGCGTGGGGAGACAGAGGAACGTTACATCGGTCTCTAAAATCGTCTCATAATCTGTCGTTGCACGAAGTCGGCCGGTACCAGTCTCGCCAGCGTGCTTAGAGACCAGCTCTGGGAGCCGATCCTCATGAATCGGTGACTCACCGTCGTTGATTGTTGCGACGATATCTTCGTCGATCTCGACGTTGGTAACCTCATGGCCAACTTCAGCGAAACAAGCAGCAATAGTCGTTCCGACGTACCCAGATCCGATAACTGATATTCGCATACCTACCGTTGATGGGTCGGATATAAGAAATGTACGGGCGCCGCTACCGATGTTCGTACCAGTCGACGAACCGCTCGACACCCTCCTCGAAGTCGACCGTTGGTTCCCAATCGAGTTCGTCTTTGGCACGAGCGATGTCTGTCACATACACTTTCTGGTCGCCCTCTCGCCACTCGTCGAACGAGATGTCAGTCCGACTCCCGGTCTTCTGCTCAAGGAGATCCAAGAATTCGAGCAGACTGGTTGTGGTATTGGGGCCCCCACCGACATTATACACTGCGGGCTTGCCTTCTGGATCCGAGAGGAACGCGTCGTATGCACGAATCAAGTCCTTGACATAGAGTACATCTCGAACCTGTTTCCCATCACCAAAAATGGTGAGCGGTTCATCGCGCAGTGTACTGATAGCGAAATGCGCGACCCAGCCTTGATCCTCGTTGCCGAACTGACGCGTACCGTAGATACAGCTCATCCGAAACGCTGCAGCGTCGACTTCACCACGATCTGCGTAATCCTGCACGTAGAGATCCGCAGACAGCTTCGACACGCCATATGGAGTGTGTTCACAGTCGTCGATCGAAAGTGACTCCGGAATCCCATTCTGGTAGTCCGGATCGTCGTACCAGTATCGCGTTTCGTCTTCCCGAACTGGTATATCATTGACATTGTCTCCATACACCTTGTTTGTCGACGCCAACACGACTGCTGGATCGGTGTTGGCCTTCCGAGCGGCCTCAAGTACATTGAACGTTCCGAGTGCGTTTACCTCGAAATCCGTTCGTGGGTCCTGAATCGAAGCAGTAACCGCCACCTGTCCTGCAGTGTGAACAACTGCGTCGTGTCCCTCAACGAGTTCTTCGAGAAGCTCTTGATCTCGAATATCCCCTCTGACGAGGTCGACATCGGGATAGTTCTCAGAAATGAATTCCCAGTTGTAGGCTGCGGTATTCCGACTCTCGTCGGCAGTTTCGAGTGTGTCGACACGGCTCAGATTATCGAGCGCGGTGACCTCGGCACCCTGCTTGGCGTAGTATTCGACCGCGTGGCTGCCGACAAACCCTGCGCCGCCGGTAACGAGAACAGCCTCTGGACTACTCATGACCGATTAATAAGAAGGACCGGTTAAATCGGTTGCCTTTTCACTCAGTCTTTTCCGACGAGTCCCTTCTCTTCGAGTTCCTCGTGGGCTTCTTCGAAGTGGTCTTCGGCATCCTGCTGGCGCCCCCAGTCGACGAGTTCTTTCATCCCTGCCTCGAAGCTGACTTCGGCTTCGAAGCCGATTTCCTCGGCGGCTGCTGTTGGATCGGCATAGCAGTGTCGAATGTCGCCCTGGCGATAGTCGTTAGCGATCTCAGCCTCGAGTTCATCGGACTTCCCGTAGAGATCAATGAGCGTCTCAGCAACGCCATTGATCGTTTTTGGACTACCGCTTCCGATATTGACGGCGACGTTCTCAGCATCTGATTCGATGGCGAGTCGGTTCGCTCTCGCAATGTCGCTGACGTGGATGAAGTCACGAGTCTGTTCACCATCCTCGAAGACAAGCGGCGGATTGTCGTTTTTGATTCGGCTAGAGAAGATCGCACAGACGCCAGTATATGGGTTGTCGAGTGCCTGTCGACTCCCGAAGATGTTGAAGTATCGGAGCGCAACGGTCGGAATGTCGTAGGCACGTCCGATAGAGAGCATCATCTCCTCTTGGTCCTTCTTCGTGATTGCATAAATGCTCGTGCTGTCTCGTGGCTTGGATTCCGGCGTTACTCTCGGTTCAAGCGGTTGGTCACAGTCCGGACAGGAGTGCTCCCACTCACCAGCTGCCATTTGTTCGTCGTTCCGAAGTGATGGATGATACACCGCATCACAGTCCGAACAGTAGTACTCTCCCTCACCGTAGATCGACATCGAGGAGGCAACGACCATCTTGTTGAGGTCGATCCCCTCGTCGACGATGATATCGAGCAGCCGGGCTGTTCCAAGCGTGTTCACGTCGACGTACTTTTCGATCTCATACATCGACTGGCCAACGCCCACTGCACCGGCTTGGTGATTAAGAACATCGGCCGTTTCGAGGAGGTCTGTCATTAGGTCACGATCTCGAACGTCACCCCAAACGTACTCAGCGTCTTCGTTTAGATAGTCAGGTTTGTCCTCGTGGACTTGGTCGGTAAGATTGTCTACAACAGTGACATCGTAGCCAGCGTCGACATATTCATCAACAATATGGCTGCCGACGAACCCTGCACCGCCAGTGACAAGCACGCGAGTCATACCGTGATGTTCAGTGGGCTATAAAAAAAACTCGCGATTCAGTTCAGACCTATATTAAGTTGCTCTTCGAAGTAGGGGACAGTGCGCTCAATCCCCTCGGTAAGAGAGATAGCCGGCGTCCAGTCAAGCAGCTCTTTTGCCCGGCTGATATCAGGGCGGCGAAGTTGTGGATCGTCTTCCGGAAGTTCCTCGTAAACGAGACTGCTATCCGTATCAAGCACGTCGATAATCTCGTCTGCGAGTTCTCGGATTTCGATTTCGTGTGTGCTTCCAAGATTAATGACCTCACCAGCAGCAGTTGCTGGATCAGCGTCAGCGAATTTTCTGATGCCTCGAACGAGATCGTCGACATAACAGAAGCTACGGGTCTGAGTGCCAGCACCGTACACCGTGAGATCCTCGCCCCGAAGCGTTTGCGAGAGGAAGTTCGGGATGACACGGCCGTCGTCGGGCCGCATCCGCGGGCCATATGTGTTGAATATACGTACAGTTCGGATATCTATCTCGTACTGTTGTTCGAACGCCACTGCGAGTGCCTCCGAAAACCGTTTGCTCTCATCGTATGGGGCGCGAGGACCACGGACATTGACATTCCCGTTGTAGTCTTCCTGTTGAGGATGAACTTTCGGGTCGCCGTAGATTTCGCTCGTCGAGGCGAGGATGACACGGGCATCGTGTTCGTGTGCGTATGAGAGAACATTATGAGCGCCCTGACTGTTGGTCAGCGCAATCTCGACCGCATGGGATTCGAAATCTTTCGGGCTAGCTCGAGAAGCGAAATGAAACACATAATCGACATCATCCAGTTCGGGGAACGGTTCACGGATATCGTGTATGGTCGACTCGAACTGTTCGGAGTCGATATGTGAAAGGTTTTCAGGGCGGCCACTGCCGAAGTTATCGAGAGATGTTACTCGATGTCCGTCTGCGAGCAGAGAGTCAACAAGGTGGCTCCCGACAAACCCTGCACCGCCTGTGACAACCGAGTGTGGCTGACTGCTCATAGGTTTATGGTACTGTTGTCACCGATATTCAGATGGTTTGCTTCGCCGCGAATGGTTGCACCGTCCCCAACGATACTCTGTTCGAGATTGACCGTTTCGAGTGTTGCGTTTCGCCCGACAATACCATCTCGAACGATGCTCTCAGAGATAGAAGCTCCATCGTCGACACTGACGTAGGGACCAATCACACTCTCTTCGATAGTGATACCCTCTCCGAGATCGACTGGGGGAATGATAACTGCGTCTGTGACCGCCACCGAGCTGCTAGTTTCTAGTTGGGAGAGCAACACCCGATTCGCTTTAAGCAGCGTCTCAGGTCGGCCACAATCGTACCAATCTTCGACATCAAAGATGTCAATCTGTGCCTTCTGCTCAATCATTCGTTGCAAGGCATCGGTGAGCTGATACTCGTTGCCTGCACCACGAATATCGTTCTCTATGAGGTGGGCGAGCGAATCGAAGAGTAGCTCCGAATTTTCCACGATATAAACGCCACTGATAGCGTAGTTCGACTGTGGATCGTCGGGTTTCTCAACGAGACGATCGACTTGAGTTCCGTCTGCAATCTCCGCAACACCGTAGTGTTGTGGTTCGTCGACTGTCTTGACACCGATACTGGCATCTGGGGTATCGAATTCGTCGTGGGCAGCAAGGAACGTATTGTACCCGTTCTCGAAGAGCATATCTCCAAGCACGATGAAAAGTGAGTCACCACGAGCAACATCTTCGGTTTGGTAGATACTGTGTCCGAGCCCTTCGGTATTCTTCTGTTCGACAAATGTAAGCTCGAAACTGTCACCGAATGACTGTTCGGCGTACTCGACGATCAGATCTTTCATCGAGCCACCGACGACAATAATGACTTCGTCAATGCGCGTGTCAGCGAGACCCGACAGGATGTGGCCCAAAATTGGTTTGCCCGCCAACCGAACCATCGCTTTCGGTTTCGTGTGTGTCTGTGGGTAGAGACGCGTGCCCTGTCCTGCAGCCGGTATTATGGCTTTCATACATGTACAATATCGAAGGGGTTGAAAAACCCGTCGCTCCCGTGAACACAAAGGAAGAGTTTTCAATCGGCTTTGTGAACACATCCTCGAATGAGAACGTCCGTCGTTATCCCAGCATACAACGAGGAGGGGAACCTTCGGCGACTGGTTGCTCGTCTGCAGGAAGGACTCGCTGACGAGGCGTTTACCCACGAACTCGAAATCGTTCTCGTAAATGATAACAGTACGGACGCGACCGGGACTATTTGTGACGAACTCGCCGCCGAGAACGATTCGATAACGGTCGTCCACCGAACAGCGAACGGAGGATTCGGGAACGCAATCAAGGCTGGTCTCGCCGCAGCATCCGGCGAGGTTATTATCCCATTTATGGGTGATCTGTCCGACGATCCGCGCGATATTCCCGCCCTCGTCGACGCCATCGAAGACGGCTACGACGTTGCCTACGGCTCTCGGTTTACCTCTGGCGGGAGTGTCGACGGCTATCCTCGACTGAAACTGTTTTACAATCGTTCGTTCAATAATCTCATCCGTCTGCTGTTCGGAATCCGAGCGAAAGACGTCACGAACGCGTTTACCGCCTATCGGCGCGAAGTTATCGAAGAGATCGGTGTTGAGAATCTCGACTCCAAAAGTTTTGATTTGACTGCGGAACTCCCCCTGCGAGCCCACATACGTGGATTTAAAACAACGGAGGTCCCGGTCTCGTGGCGCAGCCGTGATGCCGGCGTTAGTAAGCTCAATGCAACGCGAAAAGGACCGCTGTATCTCAAACGGCTTGCGCAAATGTTCATCGTGGGAAATGTGCTTGCTCTGTCTGACCTCCGGAAAGCAGTCACCTCCGGGAGTTCACTTCGTTTCGTCGGAGCAACACTGCTCGGTGTGTTGATTTTGATTGGCCTGTTTTCGGTAACTGGTTATGAAGAGGTCTTTGATATTGTGGGCCAAACAAATCCTGCATGGCTTGGGGCCGCCGCCGGAGCCTATTTTGTCTCGTTTCTGTTTCGGACGTGGCGGTTTCGTGTTCTGTTACGAACGTCCGGTCGACTGGCCTCCCGAGGAGGGGTGTTTCGGTGTATTATGAGTGGATGGTTTGTCAACTTTATACTCCCAGCAAGAGTTGGGGATGCTGTGAGAGGACTCGCCCTCAAGACGACCGAATCCGTTCCCTTTGGTGTCGCGACGGGAATGGTAGCCGTTGAGCGAGCACTCGATATGGCAGTTCTCGGCACGGGCATGGTTCTGATTGCCCTGTTTCTGCTTCCGGAGTCGAATCTGGGAGTGCTCGCAGGAGGGGCGTTCGCTATCGGGAGTGTTATCGCTATCGCATTGTTCGTTCTCTACCGGTTCGACGACGCGGTAATACGGCTGCTCAGTAAGCGATACACTGCAGCAGGTGATGCAATCAGTGCCCTCACCGATGCGCTCGGCCAGCTTGGACGTAACCCATACGCACTGGCCCTTGCCGCACTACTGAGTGTCCCTATCTGGACACTTGAAGCCAGCACGATCTATTTCAGTGCCAGAGCAGTTGGCCTTGAACTGCGAGCAGTTGCCACTGCAACTGCAGGCATCGCTGCGTTCGTCTCACAGGCTGTGCCGGTCACACCTGCAGGGATTGGAACGTATCAAGCTACGATTACTGCAGTACTCGCAGGATTCGGTGTCGACTCAAGTACCGCAACAGCACTGTCATTGGTCGACCAGTTTACACGTGTCGCCGTGGTGTATGTGATCGGGGCCATTAGTATTATTCACGTCGGGTTCCGGTCGCGTGTCTACTTCCGAGACCGTGCCGAACAAGAATCATCACCTGCGATTCCAAGTGATCAACAGTGAGAACGCGCTGGAAGGCACTTGATCGAGAGACACAAGCCGTAGTAGGGCTTGCTATCGGATTTGTTTTGTTTCGAATACTCGTGGCTTCGTTATCGGGATTCGGCTTCCACCAGGGGTGGAACGAAGGCCACTACGCACTAATTGGACGTGGGTTTCTTGATCATCCACTTGTCCCACGGTATGGGAAACGATTCGTCTACAGTGTGCCACCATTGTTTCCGTACACTATCTCAGCCGCGTTTCTCCTGTTCGGTGAATCCACCCTCGCTGCTCGCCTGCCGAGCATTCTCGCCACAGGAGGCCTGATTGTTGTCACGTATGAACTCGGTCGAGAACTGTTTGACAGCCGCTCTACAGCAGCTATCGGAGCAGGTATTCTGGCAACGCTTCCGTACGTCCAACTGTACGGTGGACGTGCTCAGACCGACATCCTCATGGTGTTTTTCATCACCGCTTCGATTACAGCCATCGTCAAAAGCTATCGGCGAGAAACAGCATATCGATACTGGCTGCTCGCTGGGGCGGCATTGTTCGCAGCTGCTGTTGCGACGAAACAGCCAGCGTTGGGGGTAGCGGGCGTCATTCTCTTTTGGTTACTTGGTAATCTAAATTATAGTCAGGCAACGATTCGACGGACAGCACTATTGATCGTTGCAAGTGCTGTTTGCTTGCTTCCTCTTTTTGCCTGGTTATATCTCAACTACCGACTTGCTCCTGCAGCGTTCGTCGCTGACTGGGAGCGTGAACTCTTCGGGCGGACGCGCGCGTTTGCGAACGTTCGACTCCTTGTCGTGATTGGACTGGGCATTGGTATGACACCCCTTGTGCTTGCCTGTAGTACCGTTGGTGTAGTAACCGACCTTCGTGAAACTGTCACTCGGTATCGAGAACGCCGATCCGAACAGGTAGGACCGTCTTTGCTTCTGTGGTGGCTGCTGTTGTTCGGTCTCTTCGTTTTCGCCAGGGGTCCACAAGGCCATCAGTACTACGCGGTTGTCCTCGCACCACCGATTGCACTCCTCGCAGCCAGTGGCGTTAGAACTATCGCACACCGATTACGTGGCATAAGCGGCTATGAGCAGCAAACGATTCACACTGCACTCATTGTCATACTACTTCTGTCGACGCTCGGGGGGACTGCTGTCCTGTTTGAACTGTCTGGGGAGTTCTCTTTGAACAATGGTGGTGGAACACACGTTGCTGGCGATGCAAGCAGTTTTGTTGTCGAAGAAGTTCCAGAAGACGCAACACTACTCGTCGCAAATGAATACGCACCGCCGGTCAAGTGGTATATAAAAAATGAACACTCTGTAGACCTAGTTGTTCCTTATTATTTGTCTTCGCTTAGTGAGCAACGAATACAATCTGTTAGTAAAAACAGTACAGGCCCAGTATATTTGATCTCTCCTTCAGAGGTAGATATTCCATCAGTTGAGATGAAACAAGTACACACAACAGCACGATACGAGTATACTCTGATGTCCTATGTTGGAATGTATACTGAAACCGATTCAAAGTTTAAGTACTATCTTAATGATCGGCAGCTGGTAGTGTACCGTGTTGTAGAAGTCTAGCACCTTACAATCACAGTTGAAGAGGGATATTTCCAATGTGGAAGTGATGGATTTATTAAGTACCGTTAGTTTTGACATTCATGTTGCAAACTAGATAGACCGTCGGGATCATAGATTTGAACTGAAATCTCTGGAGCAGGGTGTTTTTATATATCAAATGCAGCTCGAACTGTCTCTCGCAACTGGCGGCTGACGACCGCAAGAATGGCGAAATAAATCATTCCACCCACAACAATAACGCCAACAAGTGACATCCAGCCCGTTACTGCAACTTCAGTACGAAGTCCGTGTACTACAAGATACATTATTACTGATGCCACGAGTTGTTCAGCGAACGGACGGGTTAAAAACCTAATATTAGTAGTGTTCCGAGACAGAGTCCAATGGTATAATACGTATTGAAACGATTCAGCGATTAAAGTCGCATAAACAACCCCAACAGGCCCTATTTCCAAAGCAAGTATAATCCCAATCACGACGTTCACAGTAAGGCTAATTAAACCTATTCGAAACGATATGTCCGGTCGATCTATTCCCTCGATAGCCTGATAAAGTGGAAATGTTTGGGTACTAATAACCCGAGCCACTGCTAACGGTAAGAAAAATTTGGTTGCGTCAGCGTAATTGGGACCAAACACCGTCGTGACAAGCGGTTCAATCACTGCAGCACCGCCGAACAACAAGGGAAGAGAAACGATACTCGCGAACGCTAATACGTTGGATATGTCGTTAGAGATTGCTTCTCCCCGACTATGGTTGTGGCTCACTTTCGACATCAAGCCATCACTCGCAACTTCAGAAACAAAGAATGCTGGTAATGTCAGAACAGCAACTGCTTTGTACTGTCCCGTTACGTCTGACGTAAACAGTGCTCCAAGAAGTAGGATGTCGAACTGTTCATAGGTCATTCCTACGACTCCGGTTGGAATGCTGTACTTGGCATACGACCACATACTTTTGACAGTTTTTTGCGATGGAACGGAAGGTCTTATTTTGAGATACCAGACCAGAATTGGAACCGTTACGAGTGTCGCGACTCCGAATCCAACCGTCATTCCAAAGACACCGAATCCCAGCACTACGAGCACAAGCTGTGTGCCAAACGTAAGCAACGAACGAAGTGCATCGATCCATTTTGTTGTGCCGACACGACCAGTCCCAGTAACGAGAACATTTAATGACTCAAAAACAGCAAGCGGGGCGAGCATAAGAGCGATGAGAAGAGACGCCGACTTGACACCAGCATACTCCTCTAACAAGGGTGAGAGCGTGATTACGAGGGCTAGTGTCCCGAGAACCCAGAGAATAGTGCCAAGATAGTTTGCACCAACGATTTCTTGAGTTCGATTTCCCGCTTCAGAAAATCGCTTTTTCGCTGCACCAGCCCACCCTGCAACCGGTCTCGCCCCGACCTGAGACAGAGAGAGCAATTCATAATAAGCACCAAACGATGTCGGTCCGAGCAATCGTCCGAAAATGATCGTTCCAGCGAACCCAATCGCTGCTATCACGAATTTTGCGGTAGTTCCTTTTAATGTTTCTCTACTCAGATTCACGTTGGAAATGCGTTCATCCATTTATTATCAGGTCTCCGCTAGTGAGTTATAGAGTACTTCATATTCTGCCGCTATGCGGTCCCAAGAGTACTGTTCTGCTCGGTCACGTGCCGCATCACCCATTCGCTTAACACGTTCCGGATTAGCGGCCAATGTATCAAGTGTTGAAGCAAGCTCGCCTGGGTCTGTTGACACAACCACACCCATATCGTCGGTGACAAAATCCGTTGCTGAGCGCGGTGTAACAACTGTTGCGGTCCCAGAGGCTGCGGCCTCAAGAACAGTCAATGGCATTCCCTCATATGTTGATGGGAGGACGTACACATGGCTTTCAGCGTAGCGCTTGGGGAGATCTTCACTAGGTAGATAGCCAAGGAAGGTGATACGGTCATTCAGTCCGTACTGTTCAACACGCTTCTCTAGATCATCGCGCAGCGGTCCAGCACCTCCAATAGTTAGGTTCCAGTTGCTATCCGAGTGCGCTACTGCCTCTACGACCACGTTCGGATTCTTCATCTCTACAAGACGACCTTGAAAATGTACTGTAAAATCGTCGGTACGCTCATCAATAGGCTGGAATCGATCTAAGTTTACGCCGTTTGGTATATCATGAATTTTGTTCTCAAAATCTCCGATGAGATCTATATCTGACCGAATATTTTGGGAAATGGAAACAATAGCATCTGCATTTTTGCATATTCTGTGTTCCATCTGTCGATAGATCAGTACTTGTGGTTTCGACCGTACAATGTTCCATATCGGTCTATGGCGGTCGACCCAACCATGCCAGACCAGATGAAACACCATTACGGTTGGTACGGATGCTCCAACGGCCCCAAATGCACTTTCATCAGTCATGGTGAGGACATCACATTGCTCGAAGTCGTCGCGTGCAGCGTTCGCGAGCGCGAGTTCGTTTATGGGATTTACCGCAAATGGAGTGTCGTACTCTTGAACATCCAAATCTTCGATACCATCGCGCCGCTCTGCCGGCGAATCAGTGAAGATCGTGACCGAATGCCCTCGCTCTTCGAGTGCTCTAGCGAGGTGTTCGGTGTGTAGCTCACCGCCCCCAGGACCGACCGCAGAGAATCGAGTTTGGAGAAAACCGACTCGAAGTGCCATTATCCCGGTTTCGGTGAGCAGTGTATATAAATTGTTCCTATCCCAGATAATTCACTATCGTTTTAATGGCTCGTACCACGCCATGTATCATGACGGAAACAGAGAGTGAGACTCCGAAACCGGCATTTTCGAATCCTGTTGTCGTTCAGGACCCAATGCGATTCCATGGTGGTGGCATACAGTACACTCTTGAACTCGCTCGTACACTGGATTGTCCGCTCTACACCTATGAACACACCGCAGACATCGATACGGACGATGTAGACGTCATAGAGTTCGGCGATCCTAGTACGGTCGACCGCCTCATCGAGCAGTTCCCCTTCGGAAGTACGCGTCTGTTCGTCGCCTATGAAAATCTCCAGGTTCCTGCTGAGTTCGACGCGGTTATTACCTCCGGTCCTGTTTCCAAATCCGTTGTTCACCGGGATCACCAACAACGGTTCCACGCTCTCCACACCCCCACGCGTTGGCTGTTTGACCGCGCACCGGGGCGCTATGCAGACTCTCCCGCACCAATTCGATGGCTTCGCAATGCGTACCAGTCATTGATGCGCATTTATGATGTCTCCACTATTTCTCGCATCGATGACTTTATTCCGAACTCGGAGGTCATTGAACGTCGCCTCGAAACGTACTATCGCCGCGAAGCCTCGGCAATTGTTCATCCACCTGTTGATACATCGTCATATCATCACGAGGAAAGTGAGGGATTCCTGCTCTCACTTGGCCGCCTTGAAAAATTAAAGCACGTCGACGAAGTAGTCAAAGCGGTGAACGAGACTGACAGGCACCTCGTCGTAGCTGGGACCGGTGCCGAAGAATCTCGACTTCGTCAGATTGCCGGGCCGAACGTTGAATTTCGTGGATTCGTTTCCGAGGATGAGAAGCGAGATCTGCTCGCGCGCTGCGAGGCAGTCATCTTCGCTGCTGAGAGAGAGGACTTCGGTATCGTCCCTGTGGAAGCACTCGCCGCTGGAAAACCCGTTGTCGGCGTGAATGAGGGGTTTACCAAGTTCCAAATTGAGGATGGGGAAACAGGGATACTTTTTGATCGTGGTATTGAGAACCTTCATGACGCTATTGACTGCGCCTACGATACAAACTGGGACCGCGAACGAATCCAGAACACATCGAAGCGTTTCGACGTTGATGTGTTCCGAAAAAAATGGAGTCGTATTATCAGTGGTAGTTGTGAAGAGTGACTTCTGTAATATAATAAATTATTAAATACTTATCATGCAGTAGCTCACAAGCGATATCCAACTCGCTACAAATCTAATAAAGAACCGTCGACATTAGATCCGATAAACATGTAACATAGGCTGATTTTGTGTTTGTACTTGTGGCCCAATTACTTGAGCGACTATTTTGCACATCGTTGACCATTCGTCTTTAGCTAAGCCGGCAATGCTGAGTGAGCGCCTCTCTGGTGGATCGACGAACCCTGATGAGAACCGGTTAGACGCCGAAATCCTTCTCAACAACCGAAAATCAATTCGCATCTCCAACCCGACGCCGTCTTGCGATTCCTCTCTTAGCTAAAGACGAATGCAGCGACACCTTTGAAGCGAGGTATGTGGAGAGAGGATAGGTGATGAATTACCGCCCTACTGCTTTAACGCAGTTAGGACATAGATACCATCTGACTCTGCCTCAATACCACGGTCTATTACTTCGTACCCTTTCTTTGTGAGAATGCTTCTAACATCCTGCTCCGACGAATCCAAAAACCCGTGGGTTTCCACAATTACGATGTTTAGATTATTTGATATGTTGCTTAGAATCTCAAGTTCAGCTCCTTCACAGTCAAGAACCAGTACATCCGACTTTGATAGAGAAGATGGATTGACAATCTCTGCATTACCAGACTTACCATAAAATTCTGTACTGTGATCCAAGAAAGACCCGACAATAGCGTGATTGGTGTTCACACAATCTTCCACTCCATTTAACCGAGTAGTATTATTAACGATTTGAAATTGTTTGGAGCTTCCCTCATATGTTTCTACCTCTCCTTTACGTCCTGTCGCCTCCACAGCAGCAACGGTACTCACTCCAAAACCACCACCGACAATAATAACGCTATCTCCTTCTTGTACCTGAGTTCTAATTGCGGAAACTAATGCTGATTCGTAGTCAGGGAAGGTGTCTCTGAAGTCAAATAATTTCGCTTTATCTTTCACAGCAACACCGTTGTGTACGCTAATTTTATATGGCAAATATGGTCTGAAAAGTCTATCGTACAGTGTATGAACGACATCCTCATTTTCGGCGTTTGGCATATCTAAATCTATCTTTTCTATGCTCTTAGTGTTTGTTAGACTGATTCACTCCGTACTCACCACGAACTTGCTTCACGATCATCCGTCTTTAGCTAATCACAGAACCACGTGACGGCGGTGACTCTTCGAGGCTTCTTTGCGACAGGAATGAGGAGGCAAGGTCTGTGCCAAACCCCTCCTCATCTCGAATTGTGAATCGGCTCACTACGCTCTTTCCAGCGACAATGCTTGAAGACCACGCCGAGGAACACGGCGTGGTCGAACGAGAGGGCAAACTCCAGATACCTGCCCTCGTCTGGACATTCGTGTTCGGCTTCGCCGGTGGCAAAAGCCGAACACTCGCAGCCTTCCGGCGTAGCTACAACAGTACAGCCGACAAGACACTCACCGCTGGGGGCTTCTATCAGCGGCTAACGCCACAACTCGCGGAATTCTCCGGGGCACCTCGTCGAACAACGGCTCGACGAGGTTGCTGTCCCTCACACGATCAACGACGAGTTCAGCCGCTTCAGAGACATCATCGTCGCTGATAGCACGATCCTTCGGCTCCACGAGTTCCTTGCTAAAGAGTTTCAACCTCGGAGAGGGAGCAGGGTGGAGCCGCGCTCCACCTGCTCCACAACGTCACTGACCAGACAATCGATCAGTTCAGCATTACCGACGAGAAAGCCCACGACAGCACCGAATTCGACACCGGCCCGTGGCTAGAAGGTGGACTAGCGTTGCTTGACCTGGCGTATTTCAAGTACCGCCGCTTTGCGCTGATTGATGAAAACGGCGGCTACTTCGTGAGTCGGTTGAAAGACTGCGCGAATCCGCTGATAACAGAAGAATTTCGGGAATGGCGCGGCCGCGCCATTCCGCTAGAGGGCAAGCAGATCCAAGACGTAGCAGAGGAACTCCATCGAGAGATCATCGATGTTGAGGTCGAAGCTGAGTTTCAACGACGAGTGTACGAAGGGACGCAGTCATTTGATACGAAACGGTTTCGCGTCGTCGGCGTCCGCGATGAGGACGCCGACGACTACCACTTCTACATCACGAATCTCCCGCGAGAAGAGCTGTTGCCGCGTGACATAGCGAGACTCTACCGGTGTCGCTGGGAGGTAGAGTTGCTGTTTCGAGAATTGAAGAGTCGATACAAACTCGATGAGTTCGACATGACGAAGAAACACGTTGTGGAGATTCTCGTGTATGCGGCTTTGTTGATGCTGCTGGTGAGCAGAGAGTTGCTTGATCTGGTGAGTGAGTATGCCGCAGATGAGGCAGTGTTTCCCTCAGAACGCTGGGCGGCGACCTTCCGGTCGCACGCCCAGCTCATCCTCAATGAACTCAGCCAGTACCTCGGGTACTCACCACCGCCGTTAATCGAACGGATGGCTGACGATGCTCAGAAAATTCATCAGGAACGATCGATTCTCCAAGAACGGCTCGCTACCGCCACACAACGGGAGAAAGCGAATTAGCTAAAGACGAATGCATCGTTGACTTACTAGACCCAGAAGATCAGATATTCGGGCGTCATCTAGCAACTCGTCATCCGAATCAAGCGAGAGCAACGATGCCAGCAACGCCTCGAATTTCTCGTCGCGCTCGACGAGTTCCTCCGGGGTGGTCTCCCGAAACAAGAGATCGTAAGCGAGACCCAACAGAACTATCATGGCGACTTCCCTCACTCTGTATACCAATGGGTCGAGCAAGCACAGAGGGCATGAAAGACTCAGTCACCTTTGACTCGGTACCAAGGCCAGACGGGTCTGCAGACGTGCTCTGGGTCTCTGAGTACCCTCCAACAACCGGCGGTATCTCAGACTACTCTGATGAACTCGTGAACGAACTTTCTACACGCGATCTCCAGATTCACGTCCTCTCCGAGAGCGGATCACAACCGGATAGTGCTACCTCAAACGTCACTGTCGTCGGCACTACGCCACGTTCAGCCACAGAATGGATGCGCGTCCTTGGTGCTGGCTATGAGAATGTCGTGGTTCAACTCCCGGGTGTTGATCTGTCAGGCCTGACCCTCGTCGGTCCACAGGCACGGTGGCATACGAATCTCATCTGTGTCGCGCATGAACCGCCTACAGCGGAGTTCCAGTTCACGGCGTTCACGTTTGACCACTATGCGTTTCTCTCTGAGTTCGCCGAAAGCGTGTTCCGAGACCGGTTCAAGTGGCCGCTCCGACTCGGTCGCGCGACCACCTCTCAACTCCCATACTTCGGCATTGACGAAAATATCCACACCCGCGTCGCGCAACCAGACGCAGCTGCTGATATCTCAGCAGATCGCCTCGTCGTCTGTCCAGGGTTCATCACCGAACGGAAACGGTACCATCTCGCTGCCGATGCACTCACCCACACCAATGCTGACGACATTCATGTTGTGTTTGCTGGTGGCGTCCATCGCAACGACAATGATGCTTACCTCACAGAACTGCAGCGTCGTGTTGCAGATTCGGGTCTTGAGGGCTCAGTAACGTTCACGGGGATGCTTTCAGAGGCGGAGGTAAACGGATGGCTATCGGCCGCAGATATCGCATTACTCCCCTACGAGCATATTTACCAGAGTAGCGTGCTTGTAAAGGCGATCGCTCTCAACACCTACCCGGTCGTGGCGGGAATCCCTGGTCTGCAAAAACTCGTCGAGATTTACGGCGGTGACGTACTCGATACAGTCACAGCAGAGGAAATCGCCCATGTACTCACGTCTGGCCAGTACGGAGACGTAGCGACTGAAAAACTACTCGAGGATCTCTCGTGGGAGGCGAACGCGAGCGCCTACGAATCGCTACTGCACTGAGTCGCAGTTAGGATGGCGATATCTCGGGATTTATCTTCCCAGCCAGACAGTTCGACCGTGTACCCCATCTGCTCCAATTCCTCCATGATAACGTCTGTTGGCGAGTCAAAGCACCCATGTGTTTCGACAACGATTGCGCGCGGTCGTTCATAAAGTTCATCGAGAACAGTTCGTTCAGCACCCTCACAATCCATGACAAGCACATCCATCGATGGAAGATCAGCTGGTGCGAGTCTGGTGGGTTCGGCGACACGGCCGTATGCGTTCCGAATCTCGCCAATCGCGGCGTGGTGGACGGTTACACGGTCGCCCGAACCGTGGTACTCAACTGCAGTTCGGATGTCCCGGCACTGGTCTACGCTCGCCTCAAAGACATCAACGGTCCCACCCGGGTATGCGTGTTCAGCACAGAGAATTGATGATATGCCGCGGCCGCCTCCGATCACGACACTACCATCATTTGGCTGTATTGTCCTTCGAACTGCATCGCAGAGTGCGACCTCATAACCATGGAACGCAGGTTCGTACCCAACGTCAAGAAGACGGTGTTCCGAGGGTGCTGCGAATCCGTTGTAGACCTTGAGCTGGCGAGGAAGATACTTCCGAATTGTGACATCGTAGATTCTTGAAAGAGCGTTTCTGAGCATATTGTTGAACTAGACTCAGGGTATAAGACCATTTATTACTGTACCACCCTATCAACCAGACAAACTCTGTTTGTACAGTATGTTTAAATAATATATTATAAATCTGATATTATATCATGCCATACGGTACGCACTCTCCGGATATCGAACCGCCGTGACGTTTCCTGAATCACATCTGTATCCCAAGATTTGTCTTCCACGCATTCAATCGCTGAGCGCAATGACTCTGCGTTTGGTTCAAACAACACGCCATTCTCACCATTCTGTATCTGGTACTTGGTAAAACCCTCGTTCACGCCGACGACAGGCTTCCCAGCAGCCATCGCTTCGACAGGTGGCATCCCAAAGTCTTCGTGTTCACCTGCAAACACGAGCGCGCGAGCGTTTGAAAACAAATCAACTTTCTCTTCGCCATCGACCCAGCCTAAGAACTCAATGTTATCCCCAGCGAGGCGGCGGCACTGGTCGGCGTACTCCTTAGTAGATTCTCCAGCCTCTCCTGCAATCTTCAACGGCAAGTTCATCTCATTAAACACCTCCACAACGAGTTTCACACGCTTTTCGGGGACAAGGCGGTTCACCATTACATAGTAGCCGCCATCAGTCCCATGATTAAACTCAAAGGTGTCCACCGGGCAGTATGCTACCGTGGCGTCTTGCCCGTAGTATGCCTCAATACGCTTCGCGATGAGGTCCGAGTTTGCGACGATGCTATCGAAACGGTGTGTACTGGCAACGTCCGTATTTCGAACGTGTGTCGCATACGCAAGCATGAGCTGACGAACAAATGGGTTCCGGTCGTCCCACTGCTCATGTGAAAGGTCCCATAACCAACGTGCAGGCGTGTTAAAAAAGTGAATCCGATGTTGCTCAGGGTGATGGATGACATGCTGGGAGCGCGTTCCGGTTGTGACAATCACATCCGCAGAGCGTGGCGGACTCCAGTTTTGATACTCATGGATTTTGATGATATCGAGCAGACGGCCCAATCCAAATCGGTGCAACCAACGCGAGGTCTTTGATTCCGAGTCTCCAAACTGGTGAACTTCAAGTCCATCAAGAGGGTCAGGAGCCTCTGTTTGGCGGAGTGTATAGATGGGTGCATCAAGGAACCGAGCGATGTTTGCGATCACATCGATACCACCGTTCTTCGTTCGAATTGGGTCGTGGACAACAACGACATCTAAATCACTGAGTTCGGTGTTGAGTCCATACTTTGGATCGGTTGCTGCTATCGGCATCACCACAGTGTATGGACATCAAGACAAGTTGAAGTAAGTTCTTATCTATTCGGCAGTTCGATAATAATGGTTCGAACGGTACACTGACCAGCAGGCCTTTCAATAGTTGATTGGGAGATGACCTCGGCAGTAGTCTTGTTTAGAGCATCGAGATACTGTTGTTGGTAGGGCCGCCAGTCCCCACAGTGTGCAGCATAGAAGTAATCCGCATGAGATCTGGAAAGGTTCTCAGGCAGTACATACTCTATATCTGCTAAGACAGTCCAATTTTGCAATACCATCGCAACTTCCGGTGTTGATGCAAGTAATTTGGGACGTATAGTAGATTCCGAATAAATAACTACGTCATAATAATCCCAGCGTGTCGAGACTGCAACAGTCTCTCCGGGGTCAACAACCCCCTGCAGTTCAGTAACTGGTTGCTCTTTGGACAGTTGATGGTTCTCAGCAACCATTGTTCCTTCAACAGCACCATTAACTACCAAAATAATGAGGAAAAAAGAAAGCAGAATAACTCCAATAGTATGGATCGAGACATCTACTTTGTCACCCAGATTTTTTATCATGCCGATTCGCTCGAATACGTTATTCGCTCCGATTCCAAATATGATACAAATTGCAGGGAATATCGGGAAAACATGTCGTGTTTGGAAAACACCCGTCCATCCCCAGTTCCGACTTGTGTAAAACAGAACAAAAACTAAAAACCATGATAAGACAATAATATGACCGCGCGAACGGTTGTTGATAATTGAGTAAATCCCGTAGATTATAATTGTAGAACAAACTCCAGTGATAGCGAACCAACCTATTGCGTATATTATAAAGAAATCGCCGAAGAAATCTTGAAGACTACTAAGTATACGCAGGATACCATCTTCCTTGTCATAACCACGGAAGTGCCACCAAAAGTCAAAATAGACGTACGAAACATAACGGATAAAACGTTCTACTATTCCATAATCATTCACGAAAATAGAGCTCGCCATATTTGACCACGATCCAGTTACTGTCCCTGTGGCCTGGGTGAGTGGTCCATATACAAGATAGAGAACGCCAACAACACCTGGTGGAGTAGAATAAGCGATAAACGACCAGCTAGGAATTAATTGATTCCACTGAAATGTTTCAAATTCCATACAGTCTACATATAGCCAAACTGTAAATATAATCCCTACAGCGACCGCCGGAACGAACATTAAATATGAGAAAAGAATGAAAACACCGGAGCCACCAAGCCAAAAGATGTTGTGTTCTGGGAGACCCTTGGTGAACATATACAGGGCAACAATAATAAATGACACAGAAGCAGCTTCCGGGAATCCTTGTCCTGTGAGGACGGCAATTTTTGGATACAATGCATACAATATAAGTGAATAAATAGCAACCTGCCGATCAAATAGTCTTCTCACAGACAGATATAATAATGGAACAGAAATAATAGAAATTAAGACTGAAAACGCAGATAGGGCTTTAATTCCAAGAATACCAGCGAGCGGTGCATAAAATATCGAAGCAAATACGTCGTAAAACGGCATTCTAACTGCAATGTAGCTTTGGAAATCTGAAACATACGCAATTGTAGATGAATCAAGTGGTGTGAATACTGCGTGTAATTTGTAAATTGGTGGGTAGATGATCCAATATATAACCCGAACAACAGAACCGAGTGCGATGAGAAGCAGAGGAACCCTCCACTCATTTCGTCCTATTGGCATTGTCTACGGCAGTGTATAGAAGCGACCAATTTTAATCTATCTGTATAGTTCTTCGATTCTTTTAGTAATCTGGTTCCAAGATGAAATATGAGGAGTGACAGTTGCCTCCTGCTGTGAAATAACTTCCACAATCTGGTTACTGTCAGGATCATCAATGCCGATTACCCCCTCTTGAGAAACCCAATCTTTTAATCCTCCTGTTTCACGAACGACACACGGCGTCCCTGCAGCCAATGCTTCAGCAACGGTCATACCATAGGCCTCAAACTCGCTCATTGTAACATACATTTCGGCCCCGACATACAATGGTGGTAACTGTTTATCGTCAACATAGCCTAGAAATTTCACTTGCTCATTTATACCTTCTTCACGAGTAATTCGCTCTAGCTCCTCTCGGTAGGAACCACTCCCAACAACCAGTAAGTCATACTCCGGAAGCTGCGACATCGCTCGAATGACATATTGAATACCCTTGTATTCTTCTAACCGACCGACAGAAAGCAGATATGGACGGTTATATTCGATGGGCTCAGCTTCGCTGAAACGTTTGATCTCAAGCCCATTTGGAATTACTGTCGCCGTAACACCGAAATCGGTAGCCAGTTGCTTACGTTCCCACTCACTAACTGCAATCACACTGTCAGCCCGCCGAACAGCCCAGAGACCGAACGGATGGTACACCGACAGCAGTCTATCCCGAACTGGACTCGCACTGCCTCCATGGTAGTGCGTCGTCACGACAAACTGTCGATCACCAACTCCCAATGCGGCAAAAAACAACGGAAACGAATGATAATTGTGTGCATGGACGATAGAAGCATTAGATCGTCGAACAGCTGTCGCGATTTGGGGAGAGAAATGAATTGTCTCATTTGGTGCAATACTTCGGTACCGTCGTATTTGCACACCATTCCGCCGTTCGACGTGGTTACCTTTGTTGCCCGCATCAGCCGTGAGTACCGTGACTTCGTGGCCACGGTCGACGAGCCGCTCAGAGATCTCTGCAACATGAGTCTCTACACCGCCGGACTGAGGTGGATACTGTGGCGTTACTTGAAGGATCTTCATTAGCAATCCCTCGGACCACTCATTCGTACATCTCCCGCAGTTCTTCGTCGACATCCCAGATCGCCGACCCCTCCCCGCGAAGCAGCTTCACTGCCGCAAAAAGCAGCGACACCTGTGTATCAAACACCGCATACACTGACTGGACCGATCCCAATCTGTCACGGGATCCCAATATGGTAACAACACCGATACTTGCTGGGATGGCCAATCCAAACAGGCCCGTGGTGAGCACGCCGAGTACTGTCGCTATTCCGAGCGCCATAGCAAGCAACCATGGGGAAACGAACATAAACCACCAATTAAATGGAAGCACGAAACTCCCGTACAGACCGTATCGTCCCAACATATCTCGATGTTGGAATAACAGTCGGAGTAATCCCATCGCACGCCGATCTTTTTGTGTGCGGCGTTTACTGAATTTTGAATGTGATGCCTCCTTATACTGCACCGCTGGATCAAACACGACGCGCTTACCGTTTTTTCGAATCTTGAGCGCAAGCTCCGTATCATCAGCGATTGAGTCCGGATCGATCCGGACGATTTCATCATTCCTGAATGCGGAGAATGGGCCATGAAAAATAAGAGTCGAATCTATGTGTGACTCCAATGTTTGAATGGTTGCTTGTATATCTCGATATCCCTCTTCGACACCACTCCCACCAAGAACGTCGACGTTCCGACCCGTTACTGCACCAACAGTCGTATCAGCAAAGTTCGCTGTAGCCTCTCGGACCGAGTCAGTTGCGAGCTTCGAGTCACAGTCAGTCTTGATAACGATTTCATTCGACGCAGCAGCGTAGGCGTCGTTTAATGCAGGAGCTAGTCCCCGGCGTTCGTCTTCTTCAAGAAGCGTTAACTCGGGAGAGTCCCGATCCGCGAAGAACTCCCGAATACGCTCACGAGTTGTATCATCACTAGAATCAACGACAACAACCTCAACTCGATCCATCGGATAATCAAGTGTAATGATGTCCTGAAGTTTATTTTCGATAATTCGTTCTTCATTATATGTCGGGAGGACGATACTGACCGTCGGTTCAGCAGGACGTTTTTTGATAGGTGAACCTTGTGGATCCCAGATCTTTGCAAGAAGCAAATAAAGAACATATGGGAGTCCTGTTAACCCAAGAAGCCCCACAACAGATGTGGCAAGCCGTCGGACGAATAGTCGCATAACTCTCTTTTTATCGAGGAAAATAAAAACCCAGTGATCTGTTCGATAGGATTAATGTGTCATTGAGATTGGATTCTAGCTAGGAGTGTGTTCTGTCCGGCCTGAAATCAAAGCCATCATTATACTGCTTCTATACTCCCCCGTATGCAGAACCAATCCATTCTCGTTACGGGTGGCGCGGGCTTTATTGGCTCGAACCTCGCCAACCGACTCGCCGCCGACAACGATGTCATCGCGCTTGATGACACCTATCTTGGGACACCCGACAATCTCGTCGACGATGTCGAGTTCGTCAACGCCTCAGTCCTCGATGAGGACCTTCCTGCAGATGTCGACGTCCTCTTTCATCTCGCGGCTCTCTCCTCGCGGAACATGCACGAAGAAAACCCCCAACAGGGGTGTCGTGTCAACGTCGAAGGGTTCGTCAATACGGTCGAACAGGTCCGCAAGGAAGGGTGTGAGACGGTCGTCTACGCCTCTACATCGTCGATTTACGGTAGTCGAACCGAACCCTCACCCGAAAGTATGGCTGTCGAGGCTCACACCGGCTACGAGGCCTCGAAACTCGCCCGCGAGCGCTACGCCGAGTACTACGCCAACCACCACGACATGTCGATGGCTGGCCTCCGGTTTTTCTCGGTGTATCAAGGGTTCGGCGGCAACGAAGAACACAAAGGTAAGTTCGCCAACACGGTCGCCCAGTTTGCCGACGCCATCGCCAACGGCGAGGCCCCGGAGCTGTTCGGTGACGGCACCCAAACGCGAGATTTCACTCACGTCGACGATGTCGCCCGAGCCTGCGAACTCGCTGCCGACCACGAACTCACCGGCGTCTACAACGTCGGCACAGAGGAGTCCTACAGCTTCAACGAGATGGTCAGCCTCATCAACGACGCACTCGGAACCGATATCGATCCTGAGTACATTGAGTGTCCCTTTGATGGCTACGTCCACGATACGCTTGCCGACATCTCGAAGTTCCACGAGGCGACCGGCTGGGAGCCGGAAATCGACTTCGAAGACGGCGTGAAGATGCTGTGTGAATCGTACCTCGACGAGACAGCCGAACCGTAGCGGCGGCTCGCTCCGTGGACGACTCACCTATTCTGTTGCAGTGAAGCAAATACTAAAATAACAATACAGCCGGATACAACAGAAAAGAGACTTACAAAAGTACCAATGCTTCAACGGTGGCCTCGCGTTTGAATTGAATACCGACGACATTCAAAATTCGCGGGCGATTCCAGTGATCGAAGTACGTAGACAAGGGATGTCAATGTCGTCGCCTACGATCCCGTTGCTGCCGAGCATATGGCCGAGCAGTTCCCTGAGACCGAGTACGCCGAGACGGCCGCCGAGGTGCTCGACGATGCCGATAGAGTAGCGGTAGTCACCGACTGGGAGGAGTTCAGCGAGCTCGACGAGGAGTTTGATTCCATGTCGACACCAGTTGTGATGGATGGTCGACGATGTATTGAGCATCGTGAAGGGATTACCTAGGAGGGACTAACGTGGCGACGTCGGCATCGAAGCGTGATCGGCTACCTGCGAGTGTTACTGCTGGACAGATCCAGACCACACAGCAGGATTAATCATTGGTAGCCAAAGAATAATTTTCTTAGGAAATTATTTATTTGTCAAGACCGTAATCTCTCGTATGACCACCGACACCTGGGACAACATCAACGAACACGTCAAACAGGAGTGGAAAGCAGAGACCACCCCGTTCGAACGAGTGTACGAAATCGTCGAGCAAACCCACGACGGCCAATCTGCAGCCGAAATGGCCGAGCGTGCTATAGTCAGTGAGCCGACCGCTCGTCGACACTGTAAGGCACTTGTGAACACCGGGTTTGCCGAGACGGAATCAGACGGACAAACCACTCTCTATAGGCGAAACGCCGATCGTGTGCTCATGTCTCGGATCCGTGAACTCCGTGAAAACACGAATCGTGATGAGTTGCTCGAGGGAGTCAGACAAATGAAAGCCGAAATTCGGCAGTACGAAGACCGATACGACGTGGTATCGCCTGAAGAACTCTCCCGGAAACTCGATGGCGACGAGACAGAGGGGTGGGACGACCTCAGCGTCTGGAAGACTACTCGCCAGAACCTCGCGGTCGCACAAGCAACTCTTGCGTACAGTGAAGCCAGCCACCAGATTACTGCATGAGCGACGACGACCGAGCCGGAGAATTCGGTCCGATCTATCTGCCTGCTCTCCAGCGTATTCGCGATCTCTGGGTCGAACTCGAACCAGTAGTTGAAACAGCGTATTATGACGATGTCGTGTCGCCAACTGAGCTCCATATTGAGCTTACCGACGGGATCGGGACCGCAGACAGTGCTCGGTTCGACATCCAGTGGAGCGAACTGGATATGTATACGTTTCATTATGTCGACAGCGAAGACCGAAACTGGCGGTTCGACCGCCATCCAAACAGTCATTCAGCCGAGAACCACTTCCATCCTCCGCCAGATGCAGTGACTACTGGTGCCGAACCCTCGTGTATCGAAGTGACGGAGGTTTCACTCGTGACACGAGCCGTTCACGCGGGGTGGCGAACAGCGTACAAACATGCTGATGTGTCTCGATTGAACAGCCTCTCGAATCCACCATGAGATCGCTGGACCCCCACACCTGATACCGAGTGAAGTGTGAGTATCCCGTAGTCATCCATCGATCAGTTCGAAATAACCCTCACCAATAGTGACAATATGAGAGAATATTCACACCCCAACGTGTCGAGTATTTTATGCAAAATACGGCCAACCCGTAGAGGCCTGCACAACACGATGTAGGAGTATGATACCTGCAAACAGCCGGTAACCAGATCATTGAAAAAAGTCATACATAGTAGCGATAGGATCGATTAGTGGTGGACTCATACACCTAGTACCGAGTGAAGAAAGAGTTAATCAGTTGACTATGCAGATATCTTAAAACTAAACCAGCTTAATCATTCTTTTGTCGACAAAGAGTCAGACCCCCACACCCAATACCGAGTGAAGTGTGAGTATCTGTCGACATGGATTAACCAGTCTGTGATATCAATCACCAACAGTATCAATAGGACCGATTAGTGGTGGACTCACACACCAGGTGCCGAGTGAAGAGAAAATCAATCAGCTGATCAAATATTGTTACAATGTCGACAAAGAATTTCATTTCGAGAAAATCATCTCATTCGGCATGTGGTGTGTGTAAAAACTCAAGCCACATATAAAACTAATTTAAAATCTACTTTGAGACATCCAGAGTTTGTTTAAACAAATCTCACTCGGTATTAGGTCGGTAGTCTTTTGTAGCAATGCAAATTAATAGTAGTAATGACAGATGCTGGTGACATCTTCGAGACTGGAGATATTTTCAGGGACCGACAGTTGGTCCGAGTAGGACACGTCCCAGAACTTGACCGAGTAGTCGGTCGAGATAATGAAATTGAAGCAATCGGTGGTGCACTCGCACCAACAACTCGGGGTGGACCACCGGAGACGACAATTGTCTATGGCAAGACAGGCACTGGAAAATCACTCGTTGCCCGGTGTGTGACTCGGGAAGCCAAGCGTCGAGCTGCGGAAAACGGCCATGTCATTGCGTATGCGTATGTCGACTGTTCGGATTATCAGACGGAGACACAGGCAAGCCGAGAAATTGCCAGAGAACTCCAGTCGAGCATTGGAAACGAAGCCGCAGACAAATCGATTCCACGCAAGGGTATTGCGGCTGCTGATTATCGAGATATCACGTGGGAACTGCTTGGGGATCATGATATCAAATCGTTTGTAGTCATTCTCGATGAGATCGACAAATTAGACGGCGATGGTCTGTTGCGAAGCCTTTCGCGTGCTCGAGAAAGTGGGAAAGCCGACGCACTGATCGGAGCTATCTGTATCAGCAACAAGATAGAATATCGTGATCGACTCAGCGAACGAGTCGACTCTTCGCTCCAAGACAACGAACTCATCTTCGACCCGTACGACGCAAGACAAATCCAAGCAATTCTCACACATCGGCAGGATGCATTTGTGGATAACGTTCTTGATGAGGCTGTAATTCCGAAAATAGCTGCTCTTGCTGCACGAGAACATGGAGATGCACGCAAAGCGGTCGATATGCTATATGAAGCTGGTCGATTGGCCGAAAAGGAAAGTGCTAGAGTCGTAACCGAAGGCCACGTTGATGCTGCACTTCGACGGACCGAAATCAACCGGTTTCAAAAACTCATTAGCGGGCAGACGCCTCATGTCAAGCATATCCTCCGAGCACTGGCACTGCTCACTGAACAAAATGATCATCAGCTATTCCGTACCGCGGATATCTATGACACTTACAAAAAGATCACCACACAGGCGGATACGACACCGTTGAGTTACGATCGAGTTCAACGGCTGCTCAAAGAACAGTCGTTTCTTGGAATCACTGAAACTGAGCATACTGGCGGTGGTCACAAAGAAGGGAGCTACCGTGTCCACCAGTTATTACGTTCTCCAGAAATTGTAGTCGAAGCCCTTGACCGTAACTAGCACTCAGAGCGAATGGGTTTTCACTCGGTGTGTGGTGTGGGTATGCAAAACTGAAATCCGCTCTGAATGTAGGTGGATTTCACTCGGTATCGGGTGTGTCTCTTCGTTCAAAGCTACAGTTACTAACTTCGGTCTAATCACTCGGTATGAGGTGTGGGTAGAGGGAACATGCAACCGAAACTGGCTCTAAGATTCAATATATTTCACTCGGCGTCTGGTGTGTCTCTGTTCAAAACTCTGTTGTCTTGTCTCTTCTCGCTTGGACCAGTGTGTTCCAGTGTACAACATCAACTGTGTGGTCTTCTGTAGTTCTTTTTTGATATAATCTACCTGAAAAACAGCCGACACGGTGGGGTCTCTAACTGAGATATTCTAGACTGTATGCGTCTTTTGCATCGATTAACACTCGACACGGTGGGGTGTCTCAGTGGTGTCGACTACATGGACAGATTGCAAAAATCACTGGCAGAGAATCCAATACAGTTGATCGACAAAAACATTCGACGCAGTGGGGTCTAGGAGAGGAGAGTGTTAGAGACATCTCACTACTTTCGATAACACTCGACATGATGGGGGCGTGTAACACACCTGAGCTGTAGCCATATTATTATACATAGTACAACTGTAAGTTCCGGTATTGTGTGTTAGAGTGTCGAAAGCAGGTGTCCACACTGAATTCAATCCTTCTCTCCCTCAACAATCAGCTGATCAAACAGCTCAGGCGTTACCGCCGAATAGGTCCGAATCGCCGTACACCCCGGCGCGCTAAACGAATAGCGATCAAGCGGCGTCGACGAACTCTTGATTTCGGCCGGATCGAGTGGAATCCGCGCTTCATGCTTCGATGAACCGACAAGCGCGGTCACGACACGATGGCCAAGTGCACGATTGGCCACCAACCAGACAGCCGCCGACGGCACACAGTCGGCCATCGCATCATAATCAGCGGGCACCCCGGTATTCAGATCGTTTGTTGGTCGTTCGACCTCTACAGTCACCACGGGCCTATCATTTACATCCAACCCGACGAGATCGAGTCGGGTACGCTCATCTGGGGGACTCCAGTACCGTTCGACGCGATGGACGGGTGAGGAGGGCCGCTGGGCGAGTTCACCCAAAGCCCGAGCTGCAATCTCGACGCCTTTGATATGGGCGGCCGATTCGTTGGCATCCCCGTATTTGGGCTCGGGTGGATCCGCGCCATTGCGGAGGTCCCGAAGCAATCGTCGTCCCTCATCGGTCAGATGATAGTACTTCCCACGAAGTTCGTCTTGCAGACTAATCAGGCCCATTTCTTTGAGTTCGGTTTCGTCAGCACTCGTACAGCCGACCTCATCGCGCAGCGGCCGCATCGTCTCGGTGACAATGTCCCAAGCGCGAGAATCGATCGCTCGACGCTGGGCTTTTTCGATCAACCGCAAGAACATGAGCTGTCGAAGCGTGACAGGCGCAGTTTTGACGTCCCAGGGGTCGACCTGCAAATCGATCTCTGTGATGGGCAAGTCGACGTCCTCAAGCGAGGAGTCTCTGCGGGCTGTACGAACTGCATCACAGACGCCTTCCAAGGTTGGAGCGAACGTTTCGTCCGTCGACGGACAGTGAACTGTATCGGTCTGGCTGTCGTACTCGATGCCGTCAGGCAACGATGCGGTCCAGAGTGTGTGTCTGAGTCCGCGGGCGATCTCCTGGTCGCTAAATTCGGTCG
>Ga0306916_100146_pt1 | contig 29896 bp, 38 predicted proteins | sample AntDeeMetag20062_FD_190409 | JGI IMG/M metagenome (GOLD analysis project Ga0306916, IMG submission 190409) | Saline lake microbial communities from Deep Lake, Antarctica - Metagenome TFF 2006 #2 (v2) (version 2) | ecosystem: Environmental > Aquatic > Non-marine Saline and Alkaline > Saline...
AGAAATTATTCTGATCACGTTCCCCACTGGACACCGGAGAGTAACTGTAGCCAGTCACCAGTTGCCGAGTGTCTCTTGCCGGTTGAGCTGGTCCTTTCTCCGTCGTTCGTAGGCCGCCTTCGCCTCCGACTCTACATCGATACAGATCACATCGACCTTATCGCCATACTCTCTCTCAGTGGCTACTGCTGCAGGAGCAGTCCCGGCGCAAGGGACCAAGACCCGGTCGCCCGGATCGACATAAGCTCGTATCCAGTTTAGGAATGGTTCGAGGGGCTTGACTGTCCCCCATCCCCAGTCTTCTCGTTGACGGTCGCATGGGCAGTGTAGCGTGAGATTCTGTCGACACGGGTGACCGTTCGGAACCGGTGACGAATCGCGCCATGCAAGTACTGTCGCGTATCCTCCTGTCGAACCATACATTCCGGGCGTGGACCGGTCGGGAGTTCCTCCTTTCGTCAGAGCAGTTGTCTGGCCTATCGCGAAGCTAGTCTCTGACCACTCCGAACTGAAATACCGCATAACCTTCGGTAACAGATAATCGTCCGTATCGACAGCCAGCACTCCCCCTGATTTCAGTACTCGTCGGCAGGCATCGAGCATCTCAACTACCGTTAGGTCCGTCGTGACCCCCGGTTCACCGTCGACAAAATCAGCGTCAGACTCGTCGAATGGGTGCGTTGGGTAGGTGACGCTGAAGGCCCCATTTCGTTCTGGACGTGCCCAAGCATCGTCCAGGTGAATGAACTGGAAGGACTGATCACCGCAACCAGAAATCTCCTGGAGCGCGTCGTTGATGATGTATTCTATCATAAATCAGAACCCCTCTGGGCTTGTTCGAAGAACCCCTTTGTTAGAGTAGGCGTCCGATGAGTCGCTAATTCGGTGACTTCATCGACGAGTTGTGTCTCTCGGTCGAGCGTGAGATCCTGGTCATATTGGAAGAGCCACCGCTTCGAGTCACCGGCTTGAACACCAAAATCATCGAATCGGGGCCGCCGACGAGGATGGTCACAGCCAAGGGTAAATGTCCACGTATCGTTCCAGATCTTCGGATGAGATTTTCGAATACACCGGAGTATATCAAACAACCCTTCAGACACCGTCGCGTGGCCACCAGATCTATTTCCACTAGTCGATAGCAGCCCACCAATCGCGATTCGGTCGGCCCCCATCATGTAGCAGTCCCAATACGCACTGGCGTATTCTTTTGGTGTCTCTCCCTGTGCGACAGCTACAGGTTCGAACGACCAACGCGGCTGGCCACGTTGCCACAACCGCGTTGCGAGAGCGGTTAAATCATCAGTTTCCAACCGTTCTCCGATTATATCTGGGATGAGCCCAAAATCAGCATTCATCCGCTCGTAGCTGTCGAAGAGCTCGTACAGCGTCCCTTCAAATTGATCCTCGGAAAACGCGCCACAGTCGACGATCACTGGCACATCTAAATCAGCGATCAGATCCTGCACAGATTCGGTGACCGTCGCCTGCGTAAGCACTCCAAATCCGTCAGTGATCTTGGCAGCTCTGCTTAGAATTCTGACGTGGTTGGGACGATCTGCGATACAGTAAGGGCGGTATGCATCATCGACGGCTGGACTACTACTCTTCATTATTGACTTGTACTGTTTGCCGCCTTTGTCTCCAGTTACGCGACTAACACTTTCCTATCCGTCGCTCCACATTCCTCACACTCGTAATCTTCAATCCGTGTTTCAGGATATTCTGCGCCGTTGTCGTCGGTCATGACCATGATCCCCTTGCAGTTATCACACCTCATGCTGTGGCCTGTTTCTTTGTATCGTCGACGACGATGAACGCACTGTAGATGGCTTGAGTCAAGAGATTATTCGTGAGGTCGAAGTAAACCTCCTTCTCATCACATCCGGTTTCCTGAGCGACGATCTCCTTGATCCGCTTTACAACCGAGGGAACCCCCGAACTGATATCACCAATCGACATCGGAGCCTCATCTTGGTCGGGCAGGAGCTTCCAATCGAGGAAGAGTAGCAGTTCGAAGTCGTCGACGGCCTCGCTTCTCCACTGAAGCGTCTCTATATAAAGCGAGGCGTAGCGAGAAATCTTAGTCTCCCAGTGGAGAGACTTTACATTCCTGGCAGGGTCTTGAAGGAGGTCTTTTCCCTCTGATAGCCCTTCGATTAGGTCTTCTTCGTCGTCTTCGCTCAGTTCCAGAACGGGCTGTGGTGTCTGTTCAGTCATCGTTTGCTTCCTCACTGGCCGAGTTGGAACCCTCGCGACGAGTCTCCACGACTTCGGACTCGATCGTAGACTCTTCGAAGAACGATTCCGGGTCGTTTTCGATGAGAGAGACGACGTACTCTCGCGTAGCCTCTGCGATTGTGGTCTCTGAGTCCGTCGGGATCTCGACCATCGTTGTCGCAGATACCTGGACCATCGCACTGTCGTTGTCTTCATCCGTTTCCTCTGCACCGTCTAGTTCGAAATGTAGTTCTAAACTCATGATTTCACTGCACGTAATATTTTTCACCCGATGTGTTCTCGCGGGTGAGTGCTTCAGCGACTGCCTCTGCCTTACCTTCCATGTCGAAATAGGCGTCCACAGCTGTCGAATCATCGGATTCGCGCTTGACCCAGTACCGGCGGGCCATTATGCGGTCACCCCTCTTGTTAGTGGTTGTTGATTCATAGGATACTGACCGCTCATCGTCGTCACGAAATTATTTCTCTTTGAGTTCCTCGAGCATCTTCGGGATCGCGTCAAGAGCCTCCTGCTCGGAGTCAAAAGAGCGAGAAATTGCCGGGTAGCCGAAGATCGGATCGTCGTACTTTGAGTCAACGCCCGTGATCGGTCTGATTTGGACGTGGTGCTTCCCGTTCCCTCCTTCGTCCCAATACAGTTCTCCGTCAAAACCGCCGAGAGAATCTGCACAGCCGACGAGGGAGCCGCCCATCCGAAAGGTAGTCCCGAACCAACGGGTGTAGTGACCTGACCCTTGTGATCCACTCCTCCACTCCCACCCTGTCGGCATACTTGGGAAGTCTGGTCCGTTCGATTGCGATTCCGCATCTGTGGTTGTCGATTCGGTCGATCTCATACAAAAACTCGCACATCGAGTGAGACAAATTGCTATACTGGCCTTTTCAGGACTCGCCTTCGGCTTCGGTTTCGACTTCCACCTGGAGATTGCGAATCCGCTGTGCGAACTTCTGCTCGATTGCCTCCAGTTGCGTTTCGAATTCCTTGATGGCTTCTTCGGCATTTTTTCCTTTGCCCTTGATCGAATACTTTTCTTGATCCCGAGTGCCGGTCCCACGGGTGATATCGACGCTCATCGAAGCGCCGACGTCTGAACGTTCGACGTGGGTGGTATCTTCGGGGTTGCTTTCTGTTGATTCATCCTGCTCGCCGGTTGCTTCTGTTGCTGATGACATAATGTACACTTCCGTTCTACTCTGGGCGCATTAGCAAGCCGATCACGACTCGCACGCCCAAACATTCGCGAAGAAAATAATCTGCAGATACTGCTTCACAGAACTGCTAACTGTGACTGAATCTGTTACTGGAGCTGCTGAGTTTGCGTGACTGATAGCGTTTCAGTGTGAGTGTAGACCGACCGTTCTGCAGCTAAGTTGACTGCTTTCTCTTCGGCGCTCACTTCCTGAGATAGTGTGTCGGTCTCGACGGTCACCGTGTCGACTTCACGATCGGGATGCTCTTCAACAGCATATGCAACTGTGAAATCTATTTTGACCACTGCAGTTAGGGTTCTTCCCCGTCTCCTTCGACGATCTCGACGTTTTTATCGAGTCGGATATCCCGTGTCGTCATAGGACGGATATTGGGGTCATCCTTGGTCGGTAGGGCGATTGTGAATTGGCTGTCCTCTTTATCCGGCTCGTAGAGGCACAGTACTGGGCGACCGTGATAGTAGTCGAGAACCATCGCATCCCAGTGGTAATCTGGAGACGGCGCACTTTCGGGCTCGATGATCACGTAGGTCTCAGGGTCGTCTGGATCTGCAATCTGTATCTTCCTATCTGTGAGTGTGACTAACTCTTCAATACCACTGGCATCTTCGTCTTGTCCGTCATCGACTGTTTGGACAATCTCGGCGATCGTCTCTTGGTCGATCCCTTCAGCCCCCATCGCCAAAGCGAATGCCTCTCTGAGATGGTGGTGGTTGACCGGGGCCTCGCCGAGCCAACTGGGGATGTCGATTTCTTTCGATTCTCCGTCCTCAGACGTGTACACAAGTTTTTGGTCTCGCATTATCAGAATACCTCCGACAGTTTGTTCATCAGGCTTCGTTTCGTCGTACCACAGCGCACGTCGATGGTTCTCCCGTACCGCTTCCCTTTGAGAGAAATCTTCCTTGGACCCGGCCGGATGTCGAGGTAGTAGTCGGCACTCCCATTTGTCATCCGTAGATGATTGTCATTCAGATACACGCTGATGTTGGAGTTGTACTCCGAGTTGATCCAGTCGCGGATCTTAGTCAGCGAATCGTCGAAACCGAGACCATCTAACGATGGACCTCTTGGGGTATGGATTACTTCGTAATCGCCATCATCGTTTGATTCGGTCGTGATCTGATCAATGGTATGAAGACCGTTGAGAAGTGCCTCAATCCGTTGATCGGATACGGTTCGATCAAGTTCTATCGTAGCGATTTGCTTTTCATCGTCAACGCTTTCGGCAGGTACAGTCCCATCGCTCATTTCTTCAGCACTGATACTCCGATAGTCGACGTACTGATCTGGTGAGATCTCGATTGTGAACTCGGATTCGAACTCATTGTCGTGACTACCGAGCGTTCCGTCATGTAGAATGATCGTTCCATCTTCGGCCATCTCCCACGCACGGGGTCGGTAGACGACGATTTTAGCATACCGGCTTGACTCGATTTCGTGGTTCAGATGCACCCATTCGTCGGGGATCTTGTCGGTGTACAACGGATAGTTGCCTGCAACGATAACAACTGGGTCCGGTGCTGGTTCCTTGTCCTTGATCATCCGGTCTCGAATACGGTCCAGCTCGAAACCGATTGATGAAAGCTGTTCGTCACTCAGAGTGACGGTGTACGAACCGTCGACTTCCGTTCTTTCGCTCATATCTTATAGAACTCCACCTATGAAATAAGACAAATTAGAAACGGTGATAGATCGCCTTACAAGAGCTAAAACGTCTGTATCTTACCACAGTCGGTGGTAAGATTACCCCACGAAAAGCGGCTTTTACGGTTCAATTTGTGGGATAACCTTTGAACTACCGCTGCTACCTCGCCACTCGGTTTTCTGCTGACCAGTGATTTCTTTCTCGGTAGCCCGGAACTTACACTCGCCACACTCGTAGAGGTCACCTCCTGAGTAATCATCTGTCGACCCCTCGCCCACGGGGTAGAGATCAGCACTATTGCACACCGGGCACGAATGCTCGGATGTGGGATCAACAATGTCGTTCTTGAATGCGTTCGAGGGAACACCGTCGACGTGGGTCATCTTGTAGACTGCTTCGGCCCTGATTGCCTCGTTGAGCGTGTTTGTCGGTGGGACGTACTCGTAGTCTCGCCCTAGCGTTCGCGACCGATGCCGCGCCGTGTCGAGCGAATCGTGGACTGTGTAGATACAGACCCAACTCATGTTCGGAGTTCCGCTGTCCCAACGCGAGAGATCACGGCGAATGTCCATGTAATCCAGCGTGATCGGGAGGTCTCCGGTCGGAGTCCAATACGAATTGAATATCACCACACCACCGGGTTCCGTGATACGGACCAATTCTTCGAAGAGATGGCTGCGCTCTGCATCGTTTAAGTCCTTCCACGGTGGGTCACACACGGCTCCTGCAAAAACGGAGTCTCCGAAAGGCAGGCCCTCGTCGTCGAGGACGTCTGCCCGGATTGTATTGAGGGGCTTGATGTACTCGGCTGCTGGATGATTCGCCGGGTCTGAGGCCCCATAGAGCGACCCCACAACATCGAACGGTGGGTCATCAACGACGAGATCCTCCATGTATTCTCTCGCTCGAACCATATTGGTCCCACTGTCCTGCCGGAGATTCTTGACTAACTCCACGGGAGTCTTCAAGTCGACCCGGACATCCCCAACCGGAGAGAGGCCGGCGCACACGTTGACTGTAGGCCCGCTAACGTCATCGATCAAGCTAGCAATCCACCCCTCGAACTTCGTCGGCCAACGCCACGCCCCCTTGAACTCGTGTTCCGATGAATGGGCATCTGCACTCATACGAAGTTTTCCCACCCGGTTTGATCTGATGCTGAGATCGTCATCGAAGACGGTATCGAGGACTCTTCATAATCGCTGAAACTGCCGTCGACAGTCGCCGTTCCCACAGCTGCAAGATTGATCTCAGTGTCATCTTCCCAATCCACAGCGTAGATCGCCTCAAAGTCGACACCGCCACTCTGTACGAGCCAATTGGGTGCGTTGAACACGACTGTTCCCCCCTTCTTCGCGACGGTCGTGACTTCGTAGAGCGGATTGTGGCGGTGTAGTATCTGCTGCCCCCGATTGATGTGGACAACTACATCGTAGGAGTTTGGACTGAATGGGAGCTCCTGTTGACCCCCGGTGTAGATCGTGCAGTTGTCTATAGCCGAATTGAGCGTACGCTCAATCGCAGTCCGAACTGCTTGGGCCTCGTCGTCCGATCGGCCAACGACTAGCAGTACGTCATCGTCTGAAGGCGAGATATGGTTTGCAGCCAGTTCCTCGAACGACCCGCCCCACAGGTGCGTATCTGTTCCCTCGTTCAATTCGAGGGTCATGCTTTGTGACTGATCGTAAGCAAGAGGTCGTCATCGTGAGTGCCTGTGAAATTGACCACCACGCCGTCCCGCATATATGTTAGCGGCTCATGCTCCTTACTACAGACCATATCGTAGAAAAGCGGCCTCTCGAATGGAACTGTGATTTCGTACCCATCCTGGAGCTTGACCGCAGACATCTCTTCGTCCGGCACGATCTCCCAAGAGTCGAGACACTCGTACAGTACGTCCAGCATCTCGTATGGGACCTGCTCGATGTTGCTCCGAACACAGAAGGCAACGTACTCTTCATCGAAGTCGACATACGCGACTTCATACCCCATACCTTGGAGGACACCAGCAACTTCATCGACGACGTTCAGACTGTTGTAGGTGGCTTTGAGTCTGATAAGCGGCAGTTCGTCCACGTCCTCAAACTCATTAACGAGGGAGATATCTCGGCCATAGTTCTCAGCAACCTCTTCGACATCTTGCTCCATCTTTGAGACGACAGCACTCGAACCTCCGTAGGCTGTTTTGTCACCAGCTTCTCCTGGAGGCTTCGAAGGGAGATGCTCGTTGGTGTACTCCATTAGCTCAAGGGCTTTTTTGCCCAAACGGTAATCGAAGAGCCGATCCGCTTCAACCGTTTTTACATCTTCGACTTCTTCATAACGACCAAGATCCGGCTTGTATTCGAATTTGTGGAGTGCCACAGACCTGTCGGTGAGGTTGTAGAGGACCTGGTATTCCCATGTGTTCTGTTCTTCATTGCCAGACCATGTACACCAAATTCGTCCTTGAAGCCCACCACCAAACGCTTCGACCCCGCCGCCACACCACCCATGCGGGACCTCTACGATTGATCCATCGAACGGTTCTTGAAATCCACTCTGCTTCAGACTATCTTCTCTACTCATTCTTGAAACTCCCCAACTATCTGAGAAGACAAATAATCTGTATAGTTGCGTGTTATGCGATTCGCGGGTCTGAAGTCACTCTTCTGGATGAAAACCGGTGTTTATCGAGTTCATAGACTGAAATATCTGCCTGAGAATAGGGAAATGTTAAGTAAGATAAATACGATATAATTAGATAGGATGGAATCAAATTTACTCAAAGAAGACGTTAAAGACATCCTCTATACTGCACTGGCAAAAACCGATGGAGATCTTCTACTCGTCAATCCAAGTGAGACGGTAATCGAAAATCTCGTAGAGGTCGCGTCGTCTTTCGACGGCACACTTCCGACAATCCGTATGCTTGCAGATCAAGGGCTGCTCAAGGACGCAATGGATGACTTCTTACTGGGGAGTCGCGCTGCTGACCTGATCGATGCCGAGCAGTTGTATATTCGGGAATTGGACGAATCAGTATCGAACTCACTGATCATTTCGGACAACACTGTTTCAGCACTGGTTCCAGCCAATAACCGAGTTGGTGCGTTGTCGACTACAGATCCCGAATTCGTCAAGAGCGCACAAGAGACTTACGATGCAGACTGGGATGCCTCCGAGACGTACAACCTTCGCACCCCACCCATCTCTCGCGTCCGTAGCACGCTTGCCGACGAAATCGGCGAGGACGTTCGTGACGTTTTCGACGCGATTCTAGCCGAACTTCAGTCGGCTCGTGGCGACGGTGATGGACTCGACGAGGTGACGGTCTCCCTACTGGCCGCAGCAAAAGGTGAGGCCCTTCTCTACGACATCTCGAAGTGGGGCGAAGACGTAGGGATCGCGAGTAAGGCGACGTTCTCCCGTACTAAAACCAGACTCGAAGACTCAGGATTGATCGAGACTGAGAAGGTTCCGATCGATGTGGGTCGACCACGACTCCGTCTAAAACTCGGTGATGACCGGCTCCGTGCAGCAGCTTCGGATGAACTCGCGACTATTGCTCAAGACATCAGCGGGTAAGGTAACCACTCTATTCTTTTTGAGTCTTGCTAACTAGTCACGATGTGATTGGAATGTGATGGGTACTATCCATAGGTTTAAATATCACGACTTTGAATTATTTCAATGATGTTATCTCAACCAGTCCGTGACCAGACTAGTAACGGTTTAACCACTAGGATAAAAGACAAACTTACACGAATGGCGTACGCCAGCACCCGTCGATACCACTATTGGAATCATTGTGAGTCGGCAACTATTGAGGATCTACCAGAACCGGATCAGTACGTTGAGACCATAACCAGATTCGTCAATAATGGGTTTGTGAAAAAAACTGAGAATATCTACCCTCTCGATCTCGATATGGATAAACCGAAAGATAAGATGGCTACATTCAAAGCACCGTATAATTTTTTCGGCAAGTCGGCTAATTTAGGCTACAGATCTGTCAGATCTGTATATATGCTCCTCCTTCTCCCCTTCACATATATTATCGCTATGTCTCTCATAGAGTCGAATCTGTTGACTCATCTATCGGGGTCAGTTAGTTCTACACTTGGTATAACAACCATCCCTAGCCTTTCGGATATAATCACCGCACCCCTCGGAGTGGTACTCTTAGTGTTGGCTTTGGGTATTTCTCTGCTTAGATTCATCAATTGGAGCGTCAGGTACATACACAAATTCGCCTTTTGGCTAGCAAGATTCTTTGCGACACCGCCCACCGTATTCACAGTCTGGGCACTCAAGTTCATGCACAATCAATATATCAAAGTAAAGATTCGCCTAGCTAAACATACGTACGAGCAAAGATGGAACGCTGCTATGGAGTCGCCAACTGAGGCACATCGATTCTAAGAGCTTCCATCCTCCTTTCGTATATTCCGTCAGTGCCTTCGTCGGTATCTCGTGCCCGAACCCCATCGTGAGGCTGTGCTTCGCTGTTTCTATTTCGAAGGGTGATACTATTGATTGTCTGCGCTATCATCATAGGGTGATTTTAGAACCCACTGTCAAAACGATAGCGACGTTGTCCAGTATGCTACCGGTCCATCTCGGTGGCGGCAGCATCGATAGCCGTTTGCAGGTCGACGGGATTCCGAACACGGTGGCCGGGTCCTTCTCCCGGCTGTTCCTTTCGTGCCTCTGCGTCGGTGAGCCACTTTGTGATTCCGGGGAACGAAGGATTGTTGAGATCAGCATCCCAGCCATCATCTCGGCGTTCGATGACGACTACTCGACCTCCCTTGTGCTGGAAGGCGAAGGTGTGCTCTCCCCCGCCTTCGGTGAGCTCCCATCCCTTATGTGCGCTCTCTAGTTCCTCCATTTCGCTGACCGGGATTTCGTCCTCAGCGTTATCGGAGGTATCATCGTCGGGGATGGGCACTTCGATGGCTTCACCCCCGCCCTTGACCGCCATATGATTGGCCAGATACTCTCTCAGATTGTTCAGTGCCTCTTTGAATGAGTCTTGCTCAACCGTTTGTTTGTCTCCGAACCCGTCTTCAAGGATGAGACGACCGTGTTCGGCCTTGATTACTGCATCTTGGTCAGGATCTTGGTAGACGGCTTTTTCGCCATCGTCCCAGTACGTCATGATCCAGCCATTGATGTCCGTTGGTGGTGCTTCGGAGACCTCCGATGGGGCAAATTTGAGGAACCTCTCCAGATCTTGAGCCCCTTCGATCATGTTCATCGGAGTGCTACCAGTCGGGTTAGAGAACTTCAAATCGAGCAGTTCCCACGCGGGTTCGCCGGAGTCCCATTCGATCTGTACCCATTCGATGAGCGAGAACACACGGACCTTAACGAATTCTGGTGACTCGTAGAGGACGGTGATCGACGGTTCACCTTTCCACCAACCACGGTAGGCGACTTTGGCTTCGTGGCTCGACATCGGTAGCCGTTCCCAGCCTGCGATTTCTCTGTACTTCTTACCGTATTTGAGAATACTTTCAGCTTCTATTTTCTCTTTCACCAACTTCCGCTCTTCCTCGCGGGTTTCTTCGATTTCATCTGTGGCCTCTCTTTCGGCGTTCCCCAGCAGCCGCTTCCGGCCTGTCAGATCGCAGAACGCCATAACAGCGCGTGCCTTTAGGACGGCCTCCCAGTGGGAGTTGGATTCATCGTCGTCTTCCTCTGACTGCTCATCGTCTTCCAGGAGTTCTCCAAAGTTGATTTCCGATGGAGTCAGAGAGTAGGCAGCGTTGATTAGCTCCTGAGCAACTTCGCTGTCGTCTGACCGATTCTGCTCACTCGCCCACTCGACGATTTTCTCTCGAACCTTTGCGTGGTGTTCGAGGTGGTCTCCTGAGATGAGCTTTCGAAGGGCGATCTCGCCGGTGCGGATATCGATATATTCGTCTGCTGGCTCTGTCCACTCAGAGATTTCGTAGCCATCTCCCTGCTCTTTGATGCTGTAGTCGTCCCCGTATCTGTCGTCGAACACTGATCGGATAGTTTCGGTCGTGGCAGGGCCGACCCACTTCTGACCCTGTAGTTGGGTGTTCGTGTAATTGAGCAGCTCGTCGACGGTGTCGTAGGCATCGGCTAACGATTCAGCGGCTCGTTTGTCGATTCCTTCATCGCGAAGTTTGTCGACGAGTTCCTGATTCCAGTGTTCCGGTTCTTCTTCGGTGTCTTCGGTGTCTTCGGTTTCTCCGCTTGATTCCTCGTCTTCGACGTCTTCGCCACTGATGTGTGCAACAGCCGCGTCGAAGTCTCCGGGGAGGTCCTCGTGGAATTCACGGAGTGTTTCGAGTTCATCTTCGAAATCATCGCGACCGATCTTTGTGAGCCCCCTGGCTTTGAGGTCGACTGTCTCTTTTCGGTACTCTGGTTCGGCCTCGTCGCTCATGGGCTTCGTTCCGGGGTAGCGCGGGTTCGGTCGAATCAGTCGAACCGACTTCTTGTTGACGCGAACGACCACCCCTACTTGGAGACGTGGATTCCGGTACTGTAGGATATCGTCGGCGTCGATCAACTCCCGGAGCGCCTCTTTTTCACTCTGTTCCTTCTTGGCGGTCTGCTCGGCCACACTGCTTCCGATCTCATTGAGAGCTCGCTGTTTCCCTCCTTTTGCACCGGACTTGATCTTCTGCACTCGCTCGTCCAGTTCCTCTCGGCCTTCTCTTGCGTACCGGCTGGTTTTCCGGGCCTTCTTGGAGGGGTAATTGGCGGGGCCAGCCTCTGCTGAAGACGGAATCTGCTGTTCGCGTTTGTATTTCCCCATCCACCGATTGAATGCCTTTCTCGCTGCATTGATCCGTCGGTGGAGTACATCGTCGTTGAGGTAGTGTCGCTGGGCATCTTCCGGGAGGCTGTTGTAGATGGTGTCCAGCCGATCAACTGCATCTTCGGGCACGCTCATGACAAGTGTCCCCGTCTTGTGAGCCAGTGAGATCTCCCTCACGGCATCTTTCATCTCGTCGATTGTGTTGAACGTCTGAACATCATCGAGGTGGGGCTTGTGTTCGATGGCTTCGAGACTCCGTCGACGAGCTGAACCAAACCCACCGTGTACGCTGGACTCGTCGAGTTCGTCGTACTCGTCTGTCGGGTGGTATGCTTCCGAGTCTTCGTGGTCGCTGTCGTTAATCTTCGTCTGCCCAGGGCTTACTGCTTCTTCTGTAGACATCGTCGCACATCGAAGACGAAAAATGGCCGTTGGTGGTTTTGTTGTACGATAGAAAGGATTTTAACCACGGCTAATGAGTGGATATTAGATTATGAGACAGCGTAGGCGGAAATTCATTACTGCATTAGCTGTGGGAACAACTGGACTTACTGCTGGATGTATCAACGTTGGTGGGGAAGCGAATCGAGGACCAGCACCTCAACCAGAATCTGACTCCAGTGGCGAATCGGAGACTTCCACCGAGAAAAGTTCTGACGACGATCCAGCAGAACAAGAGAATCCGGTCGCTAGTTCAACACGAGATGTTGTCTCTCTACTTTCCTGGATCAAGAATGACTACAACGCCGCTGTCGATCTATATCGGACCCGCGCAAACGAGGTGATGACGTACACTGAGGATCTGATCGAACGGCTCGAGGACGGCGAGGATCTATCTGACTCTGATATCGACGGACTGCTTACACTGGCAGAGGAGAACGCGACTATCGGCAATGAGTACTTTGGCGCGTTCTACAGTGACCACTACAACTTCCAGGGGGTCATCGGAACTACGGGAGAGGACGTCCAGCGAAACCACGAGCGCGGTGAGACTGATCTGCTGATGGACTCGCTTGACAAATTCCGCAGGTACTACGCTAGTAACATTCGCGAATCCCAGGTCAAAGAGATGTATTCTGTTGACCCTATCAGCGGGGATCCTGTCGGTATTTTTGAATCGGGAGAATATGCACCATTCAGGGTGTACGAAACTCTGCATACCGACGAATCCGGCGAACAGGCCCATCTCGCATATGATCCCCAATCGGCGAGATATAGTGATACCGAGGTTGAGGTTGAGCAACCTGCATTCTTCGAAAACCTCTCGACCGAAGTTCTGACCTACACTGAAACTTTCTCCGAGCCAAACGCTCGCCTCTCGGAAAGTCTCATCCGAATCAACCAACCGGAGGATAGCTATTCGGACGTTGATCTCGACGCAGAGACCACCCACTCAAGCAATATCTACATCCAAGCATACGATTCCGCTGGAGCAGCTGAAACTGCACTTGAGCGATTACAAGAGAGGGCCACGACCGAAGAAACAATCAATATGTGGGGCAGTTCATGGACTGAGATGTTTGCGGAGTATGGTGAGGACAACCTGTATGCATACGTACAACAGGCAGGGGAGTTCCTCGTTATCGTGGGAATGTCGACGGACCCGTGGGAAAATCGAGAGGCAGTACTCGATCAAAAAGAGTGGAGCTCACTGATCGACTATATGTGGGTTGATCAAAGCCCTGAATAACAGTTAGTCGTCGTCTCGAATCTTAGGAGCGACCAAGAAGTTGGCCACCAGACCCCCATCGTGCTTTTTGAATGTGATCTTGATTGGGTAGTCTTCTGCGAAACTGATCGTGATCTCGTCAGCACCTTTTGCAGCCTTTTTCACCGGTTTCAGGTAGTTGAGAGAGTACATTCCGTGGCCGTCTGCCAGATGACTGATGTCGATGTCTTCGGAGTCGTAGACCTTGTCGACTTCGTCTGTATCACCGTGGGCGAACAGCTTGACGGTATTCTGCTCTTCATCGGACTCGATTTCGAGGACGTCTCCAACCATCTCCACGGCGTTGATCAGTTTCCCGAACTCATCTTCGGACATCGTGAACTCGGTCGCAAACTGGAAGTCAGGAATTTCACCGCGATCCTGGATGTACTGTAGGGCAATCGTCGCAAAGTCGAACGAAAGAGTTCCGTCCGAGATGGTCTGTCGGCGTGTCTCGTCGCTGTGACTGAGTGTGATCGTGTCCTCTTTTTCGAACACACCCAGTGAGTCTTCGACCTTTTCGAGATCGATACCGAGTTCTGTGTCGGGGGCATCAATTGACTCGAAAGCACGCGACGTAAGCCGGACATCCGTCATAGCGACGTTCGATTTGTCCGGGGCGACCATTTCAACTTGGGAGTCTGAAATGGTGAGTCGTCCCTCGTCGTGGAACGTCGTCGCGGTCGAGATGAACGAGTCATAGACGTCCGACTCGATACTGAACTGACCCGACCGGAAGGGGATATTTCGACCACCTTCCGACTGGTCTTCGGCTTCCTCAGCCTCTTCGGTGTCAGCACTCTCGGAGACTTCCCCGGCGTCTTCTTCAGGGTCCTCCTGAGCGTCAGTATCGTCTTCTTCGTCTGTGTCCGGCCCATCGGACTCATCACCCTCTTCGACGACCTCACCAGCGGGCTCTGCGTCTTGCTCAGGTTCCTGTTCTGGTTCGTCATCGACGACACTCGGTTCGTCGTCGACCTCTGGCTCGTCTTCGGCATCCACGTCAGGAGCTGATTCGTAGTCTTCGCGCAGTTCTTCAGGAATCGACGCCATGAGGCGCTCTTCATCGGTCATTTCGTCTTTCGACTTTTCAGTTTGGACTGTTTGTGGCATTGTTTACCTTCCGAGAGACACCTTCTGCTTCTACAAGGTTCTCTTCCACTCATCAGAGATGAAAAATTCTACTTAGAGAGCTTCACTGCATAGACAAGAGGTAGATTTAGACTGCAACAGCCGATTAGGATTCTGATTCGGATTCTGACTGTGCGTTGATGTATTCCAGAACGGTCTTATTGGCGATCTTCACCTGCTGCTGGAGCTTGTGAGACATATCATCCCACTCAACATCTTCCGGTAGGTTTGATTTTGCGTACCCAAGCAGATCGAATGCGCCGGGTCTATGATCTGGCAGAACCGGCGGCTTCGGCTCGTCGATCACGATCTCGTACGGAACATCCAGGTGGTCGATGTTCTGGATGATATCGTAGTCTTCGACCTTTTCGCGGGCTCTTTTCGACGCCTCGGCCCGGTTCTCCCCAAACGAGATTTCCCAAGCCGGTGATCCTTCAGAGGTTACAAGCGTGACCTTGTAGCCGTCATACCTGTAATCGAAGATCTCCTTTGCAGCTTCCTTGGATGGCGCAGGAAGCACAATCCTGTCGTAGACGTCATCATTCGAGTTGACTATCGAAATGATGTAGTCGGTCTTTTCTGTCATTGGTTGTTATATTTAGTCAGATGTCACTGATGAGCCTGCCGGATTTTCGCTCGTCGACTGTGTGCCGTAATCGAAGAGTGTCGGCATGTTCGTCGTCAGCACTGTTTCGATGAGCTTTCGGGAGGTCTGGATTGGAACTGCATTACCGATTTGCTTTGTGGTCTCTGTATTGTTTCCACAGAAGTGATACGACTTCGGGAACCCCATCGCGGCTGCCAATTCGTCTGGCTGTAGCATCCGATAATTGATCTGGAGACCAAAGGGGTACATCTCGGGAACACAGAGCCCGAATCGCCCTTTCGTCGTGACTGTAGGCAGTGGACGGTCTACACCCCGATCACTGGAGTTGCCGTAATACTGTACGAGGAACGGTCGGATAACACTTGGATCAGAACCAGTTGCGGTGACTGTTGGAAGCGGGCTGGCAATGTCGTGCGTTCTTGGAGCCTGCCCCTCTCGCTCACTGTAGTACGGGACGAGATACGGAGTGACGACGTGCCCGTCGTGGTTGTGCGCCGTGATCGTGTGCATCGGTCGGTCATCTGGATCGTAGGCGGGGTTGCTGTCCAGCCCTCGGTGGTAGCCGTTCCGGGGGAGAACAAACCCTTCGGCCTCGATCTTGGCGATTGCACCTCTCGTCGAGATCGTTGGAAGTGGTTCGTCGGCGTTTGGAGGCGACCCGCCCGACTGTTGACGGAGGATGTACTGTAGTGCTTCACCGTCGCTGTCCGGCCCAGCTGCCTTGACGAATGAACCTTCGACCAGGAATGGTTCGCTCCGCTCTTCGAGGGCTTCACTGAGGTCCTCAACGGGGACAGCATCCTCCTGCATCCGACCGACTTCTGGTTTGGTGAGCTTTTCGACAGCCTGCGCGAAGGGTTCCATCTCTTCGGGACCGTGTCGACGGATGCCCTCGGCGATTCTTTGCATGGTATTATTCACGAGCGGAGTCTTCCGTCCCCAGATTGACTCACCCTTATCTTCCCAGTTGATGATCTCAGATGCCGACCGCCACGGTTTCGTGCCGGGCTCTTCCCCGTTCTCACTGTGGCTCTGTTCGGGGAATTCCACCCTGTTGTTTCGCTGTCCGACGATGAAGAGTCGGCGTCGTGCCGTCGCATCGCCGTAGTTGGCCGAGTTCAAGACCTTGAAATCGACCGAGTAATCGAGACTGTAGAGAACATCCAGAAACCGCTTGAACGTCTGTCCTTTCTTGGACTCCAGTGGTGTTCCATCAGCGCCGAGCGGTCCCCACGAGGTGAGCTCTGGCACGTTCTCGATTATAAAGGAATCTACGTAGAGATGTTCAAGCCATCTGACAATATGCCACGCAGAGGCTCTCTTCTGTGGATTTTTGGGCCTTCCGCCGCGAGCCGTAGAGTGGTGGGTGCATTCTGGAGCCCCAATGAGTAGATCCACCCGTTCGTTCGGGAAGACTTCTCTCGGATTTACGCCCTCGACCTTCGCGTTGTAGTGATCCACTCCTGGATGATTCGCCTTGTGAGTGTCAATGGCGGTTGAATTGTGATTGACCGCTGCGAACTCAACGTCCCGGTCGATATCTTCACAGGCCAACGCCAAGGCGGTCGACATCCCGCCACCACCGCAAAAGAGGTCGACCGCGCGGATTGTGTCGTCCGGTTCTCGAAGTTGGCTCATCGGCTCTCACCGACCACTGAGGGCCGTGCTACGGCCACCGCTTCAGTCATTCGCACAATCTTATCAGGCAGTGTTGGGCAGTATCCATCCATTCTATCTCACCTATTTGGAGTGACAAATGAATCTGGAGATGCTCATCGGCAGCGAGGTCTGAGAAGATTAAACCTTGAATGACCATACACTGTTTTGGGTTTCAGAGAGTGTGGATTTATTATCATGCACTGAGAGGATCAGTCAATACCATGATAGATGCGATAACATCCCCGCTCTTTGAGATGCTCATGAACCAATCGTTGTTACTGTACGGCGTAATATTCTTAGTTGCCTCATTGGTGGTCTCTATCATCAATGGGCTAGTGGATATCGCATTTTATACACTCGTGATCGGGGGGGTTCTCCTTTCGCTCTTAGGGCTATACACAATGTTCTTCTAACTGCTGCTTGCAGCCCACCTAGCGATAGATTCGTCTTCGATTTTTTGCCAACCGTTATATAGAATGCTGGGATATCATCACCTGCAATGGCAGATCTAATCACCAAAGCAGCAGTGAAAGCGGCCCTTTCGGACAAAAACGTATCCAGCGACTTCTACGAAGCACTCGATGAAGAAGTAAAAGAGCTCCTCGAAGACGCAGCTCGACGCGCTGAGGATAACGATCGAAAGACGGTCCAGCCCCGCGACCTGTAGACTGCTTCGGCCCACTCCCAAACTAAGGTTGAATCGGGTTCCAAATCAGGCAAAAAGTTGTGGATCAATCCTCTCCTTCGGCCCTCTTCCATCCGGTCAAATAGAAGTTCTTTGCGAGATACTTCGACGGGTAGGGGACCATAGCTACCTCGAAATCCCCGGAGTACTTCTCGTCGGGATTGGACGGAATTGAAACCCGGTTCATCACGATCGCATCAAGCACAGATGACTCTTCGATGTCGTAGATCGCCAAAGAAACCCTTTCGCGCTCTTCGCTTTCCTCGTTGAGTTCGAAGGTTATCTGCTCCGTCTGGCTTCCGATTAGTGTCTCAAGAATGCGTTTCGAGCGTGTTAGATTCTCTTTGGCCCCTTCACCGAGAGATTCGATGTGGGCAGGCGTATCGAGAGCCTCAGTGACCATCTCGTGTGCATCTGAGAGATCCATCTGTCCAGTCAGTGCTAGACTCACCTGGATGAAGCAATCATCAGTAAAGCCGTCCTCGTATTCCCGTAGCAAGTCGACACACCGCCACGATTGTTCTGTATCGGTGGTGCTCATACGTACTCCCGTAGACTTGTATTCATCATCCTTGCGAGAGACTGGCGGCGTTTCCCAATAAATTCTCCCTTCGTGGGCTCTTTCACGGCGAAACCCCGACTTTCGAGTTCCGGCCTGAGCGGATCGGCGTAGTCTTTCCCACCCAATATTTCGACTACTCCCCCACTGGGGACTTCTGAGGACAGATCGTTGGCGATCTCTTCGGCCCATGCTTTCGGATCGTCGAGATTCTTTGCGTGCTTATCGTACGATTCAATGACCTCGTCGGGGTGAACCAGTCCATACAACGCACTCTGGATGAACCATCTGTCGCCGAATGCTTTCGCATACGACCGTTGTTTCTTGAAGTAGTCGGACTCATCATAGAGAGTCCGAGCAGGGTGCGTTCCATTCCGCTTCGACCCAGTACACTGGACGAGTACGATGCGGAGTTGGTCACTCTCGGTGGGGGTAACCGGGCTGTTTGTTGCGTCGACCACGGCTCAGAACCCCTCGATCAGTCGAGTGCCGTTGTCGGCAGTTCCAATCATATTCCGCCCATCTAAGTAGAAAAATTGCACTGCCGCCGCTCACGACGCCGTTAATCAGAAAACCATTGGCCGCGACTGGTTACAATTCGTCAATGTCTTCGAGATTCTTGATCCGGTTGATCGCGTCGACGACGCTTTTCTGCTGGATATCTCGTACGTCAGCAATCGTTTCGGGGTGGGCATACTGATCCGACCCATACTTGTTGATCAGGAAATAAGCAGCCGCGAGCATATCTCCATCAGCTGCTCGTGCCATCTCCACTAGCCGGTCATACGGATTGTAGTACTTATTCCAACCCTGCTGGACGTGCCGGAACTCTCTGGAATCCCGATCGTATTCGCCACTCAGTTTCACATGACCATCCTCCGAGATCATACTGCGTGCCCACGGAGGGAGACTTTCGAGCGTCTCTTCGGCAACCGGGTAAGCTGTGTTCTCTGGAATCGAAATGACATCATAGATTGTCAGATCACGCTGAGACGGCTTTACAAAGCGCATCACGTATCCGGTGTCGGGATTGATCTTACCCTCGTTGAACCGGATGTGGCCCCCTTCGTCGGACGCTGGCTGCTCATTGGTTTCTTTCTCGGTCAGTTCGCCCCCACCCCTCGATCTAGCAACGCTCGATTCTACCGATGTAGGATCACTCAACTCGTCATACGAGGTGAGTTGGGCTGCACTGCGGATCAAGACGTGTGCTATTTTGGGATTCTCTACCGAGTCGCCATCTCCAGCCATAGAGACCGTATCACAGCCAACCAGCAAAAAGGTTCTTAGAAAATATGAATTTAGAATTGAATTTATGCCCGGTCTATAATTGTCCCACACTCTCTACCTATGGATTTATCACAGCAGGGTTGGATGTTTTGATAATTGATCGATGTCTCCCTCTAGCGACTCGGCACTGAATACGGAACAGTTCCACCTCTTCGAGCGGATCGTGACGGCGATCTCGGACAAAGCTATTGCGGTACATCCTACCGGAGAAATTCTGCTGGCAACTCCAAAAGCCCGTCAGGATTTCAATTTACCTTCATCTGCAGTTGGTGAATCGCTATCGGATGTGTTTCCGGGGGGAGACAGGCTACTGTCGCTCTGTGCGGAGGTCACGCCCGAATCTGAATACTCAAAAACAGAGGTTGAACGGATATACGAGTCCGAAGAGGAGGAATCAAAGCGAGAAAGTCAGCCAACTCTGATCCCCCGTCAGAACGGAGCTGAACTTATTATCGACGACGACGGCCACCGCCGCTATTTCGAGGTTAATGCTCACTGTCTATCTGAATTCGAGTTCGTGGGGACCCTCTTAACTTTCAGAGAAGCCTCTGAACACCATTCGATCCGTTCGAATCTGCGAAATCACTTGACAGACGTTGCTGATCTCCTTTCGATTATTTCGCTGGACGGACGAATACTACTCTTTTCGTCCGAAACAGTCCCCCGGCCAACAGAGATGGACCGTGTGGCCAACTCGAACGCAGAGTACATTTTTGATTGCGTCCATCCAGATGATGTCGGTGAGCTCGAGGACGCCCTATCAGCACTGTGTAAAAAACGGACCATCGAGAGACAAGTTCGATTGAGCTCCCATTCAGGCGAGTGGAAGCATTTCGACTTAACACTTCGAAAACGCCTACTTCAGGATGGCTCTATGGAGTGTAGCATCACTGGGACCGACATAACCGATGATCACCAGTACCAGCAGCATCGTCAGGTTCTCAACCGGGTCCTTCGCCACAACCTCCGAAACGATCTGAATGTTATTTCAGGGCACGCACTGGTGCTTCGTGACGAAGATATCGACTCGAAGGTAACCAACCATGCAGATGTGATCCATCGGAATGCAGATTCTCTCTCGGATCTCGTCGAAAAAGTTCGAACCATTACACAAGAAGTCTATGGAGCCGACCAACAAGTTTCAGTGACGAACATCGCGGATGTCATTCGCGAAGAGATCGCGGAAGTTCGCAATGATGAGCGTGACGCTGAGTTCCGAACGGAACTGGAAGAGATACCGACCGCCGGGAACCAACTACTTCGGATCGCGATTAAGAATATCTTGGAGAATGCTATTGAGCACAACCCGTCTCGCCATCCGATAGTTAACGTTGTCAGCGAATACGACACAGATCTCGACAGGGTCATAGTAAGGATCGCAGACAACGGAACGGGAATCCCTCCAGGAGAGGTACAAGCGATTTCGAGAGGGAGAGAGAGCCAACTTGAACACACAAGCGGTGTCGGATTATGGATCACAAAGTGGATCGCTAACGGCCTTGGGGGGACGGTCCTGTTCAATACTGACTCTTCGGAGTGGGGTACTGTTGTAGAATTCTCCCTGCAGCCAGCTCGGTAGTGGTAGGTCAGCGGTACTCAGCGTTGAGTTGCCAGTCACCTGCAGATCTGATGATGAGGTATCCAATACCATTCAGCCGAACATCGAAATTTTCGGTCGCTGTATCAGCCGTCTCCAAGTTGAATACGTCGTTGATGTAGACCCCACGCTCATCGTATAGTGATACTTCGTGGCGACCCTCACCGTTGACGATAAATTTGAATTCAGTATCGGTGAGTGAATCGAAACTTAGTGGACCAATAACGTCGTTGTGCTTCCCAGCGGCTTCGATCGGGAGTGTCCCCACCTGCTCATGGTTCTCATTGTAGACGTAGAAATCACGAACAGTGATTGACCACTCAGCTGGAGACCGCCGGACCCGGAGCGTGTAGTTGTCGGTGGGAACTGTGACGAACTGCGTGGTGGCGTAATCTCCCTTGGCTTCTAACAAGGGCACGACTCGTCCACGGCTCCGATTATCCAACTCGACATAGAACTCACCTTGGCCAACGTGGGAGATCTCGATAGCAGTCGGTCCATTATTTTCGATACTGAACTGTTCGGTCACCGTTTGTCCTTGCCCGGTGAATGCGTACTCGTCACCGATGAATTGCGGTGGTCCTGTGCCGTCTTGGGGCGATTTAGCAGACCATCGTGTGTATCCATACCCAGAAGCACCGAGAATACCGACCCCGACAAGCAAATTTCGGCGTTTCATGCGGTGTTAAGATCCTTCCTCACAGATACAGTCATGCTATTCAGTGGAGCTGTCTACTGTCGAAGTAGTGTCAGTGGATACTTCAGCGCCCTGGATGGCTGGATCTGTGTCAGGGGCCGTATCAACGTTCTCTGCCTCGGCTTCTTCGTTAGCATCTGAGATATGCCCGTTCACTACGTCCCAGTGGATGATATCATCATGCTGTCGTTTGACTTCTGTTAGGTCTTCGCCTCCTGTTGTGAGCATCCATTCCGAATCACAAGACACGTAGTGATACCCGACCCACCATGAATTCTGAACTTCGAGGAGAAAAGAACTCAAGAGTTCGTCTGGTCCGATAATATGCAGTGTCCGTGTATCTGTAACATCTTCACTGTCAATCACTATCTCCCATTCGCTTTCGTGGAGTCCCCGTGGAGGCAGCATATCGGCAAGTCCACGCTCATCCTGCCCTGAACCAGTTGAATCAGTAGTAACCGTATCTTCCGAACTATGTTCTACATCAGTCATTGATGCAAATAGACTGGTCCGACAGTTCTTATACTTACTGGCTGGTGGGTTCCACGGGCCCCAACAATCAATTCAGGTCCCGAACTGTGGCCTGTGTCCGGGGTTTGAACCTACTGCCCTGCCTCTGCTTCTATCCCGGATGCGTGACTGTCGATCTGATCGTTCAGAGTCTCAGTAGCCCTTTTGAGGTCTACGGTGAGGCTGTCGTTTTCATCAAGTAAGTCGTCGACCGCTTGGATGGCGTTCTCCATGTGGATCGTGTCGATTGCAGAAAGTGAGACATTCTCGTTAAGTAACAGCGCCTCGGCCCGGCTGATGGCCCTATTTGCTGCACTACGGGCTGCATAGCGTTGGTCATCGGTGACCGCGTTTTCTTCATAGCCCTCGGCTTTCCCTTTCATCACCTCAAGCTCTTTGTCGCTCAGTCCGGTACTGCCGACAATCTGGATCGATTTCGAGTTGCCAGACATACTATCTCTCGCCGAGACCTCGACGAGCCCGTTCACATCAATCGAGAAGTCGACGAAGATTTCGGGGGTCCCTGCCTCGGCCAGTGGTATCCCTTCTAACTCGAATTCCCCCAACAACTCATTACGATCAGCAACTGTTTCTTCGCCTTGGAAACCTTGGATATATACCGACGTCTGATTATCTTTCGTCGTTGTGTACAGTTTCGAGGTCTGTGTGGGGAGCGTTGTGTTTCGGGGAATCAGTGCCTCGAAGAGTCCACCTTGGATCTCGATGCCCAGACTCATCGGAGTCACATCGAGTAGAACGATGTCGTCTTTTTTGCCAGAGAGGATACCACCTTGAATCGCTGCTCCAAGTGCCACAGCTTCGTCGGGGTTGATCGTCGCCGAGACCTCCTTCCCGACTACATCTTCAGCTACCCGCTCAACTTGGGGCATCCGAGTCGCCCCACCAATGAGGAGTACGTTGTCGATGTCGTGAGTCGTACAGTTGGCGTCCTTTAGAGCGGTCTCTGTCGGCTTTTTGAGCTTCTTTCGAAGTCCCTCGGTGATTGCATCGAACTTTTCGCGGGTGATTTTGTCCTCTAGGTTTAGTGGCCCCTCGTCAGTGTTCGCAATGAACGGGAGGTTCACACGGGTTTCATGGCGCGTCGACAGTTCGCGTTTGGCTTTCTCGGCGGCCTCCTTCAGTCGCTGGTAGGCTTGCGGATCTTCTTGCAGGTTGACCCCGTGTTCTTTTCGGAAGCGTTCACTGAAGTACTCGATAAGGGCGTCATCCCAGTCGTCGCCCCCTAAATAGTTGATACCGTTCGTAGCAACAACGTCAAAGACGCCTTCGCCCAGCTCAAGAATTGAGATATCGAACGTTCCTCCCCCAAGGTCAAACACGAGAACAGTCTGATCCCGGTCGTCATCAAGCCCGTAAGCCATTGCTGCGGCCGTTGGTTCATTGATAATCCGCTCGACTTCGAACCCAGCGATCTCACCAGCGTTCTTCGTCGCTTGGCGTTGTTTGTCATTGAAATATGCCGGGACAGTAATCACTGCCCGGTCGATATCTTCACCCAAGTACTTCTCGGCATCACGTTTTGTCTTCCGTAGGATCGTCGCAGAGATCTCTTCAGGTGTGAATTCATTTTCGCCAATCTCCTTCACATAGTCTCGCCGGCCCATCTTTCGCTTGATCGAGAAAATGGTCCGACTAGGGTTCTGTATAGCCAAGTTCTTCGCCGGTTGGCCGACGAGTCGTTCCCCGGTTTCTGCGAATGAGACTACAGAGGGCGTTTTTCGGTCTCCTTCGGCATTGGGTATAATCTCTGGATCTTCTATTTCAAGAATTGAAAAGACACTATTTGTAGTTCCTAAATCAATTCCTAATATCTTATCAGACGGCATATAGCCTACGTGAGTGGCCGGATATAATAAAACACACCCACAAAAAGACGAAAGGAGCTACCCAGTCAGATCGATGGGTTCCATGCTGTCGACATCAGCCTCGTCTGGATCCTCCAGCTTCTGGAGAGCCTCCTTGTATTCCTCAGATCGCGCTGCCAGGATTCGGTCTTCCCGGTTGAAGCGAGCAGAGAGTGGAATGGTGACCTTCTCGTCGCGAAGGATACGACGGAGTTCCCAGACCGTTTTCTGTGCCAACTCTTCAGGGTCGTGCTTCGTGGTCTTGGTCGTCGGCGTTCCGATCGACGGTCCCGCCGGAGTCTGCATCGTCGAGTGGTGCATGATCTGCTCGATTAGATTGGCCTTCGGGTTCGCCTGTCCCGAACCGATACTCGCACCGACTGGTGCAGCATCGTCGGCCGCATGGTCGTCAGAGGGGAGATCACCATATTCCGAGCCATCGTTATTCATACTACTATTTAGGCCAACATCGGATAAAAGGCTTTGTGTAAATGCGGTCATAGATTGGGTGAGAAGCGAGATATGATCGGATAGACAGTTGTTATGGTGCAGTCTCTGTGTGACTGCAATCACCACATTCCCATTGTTCGGGCGGATTAGTAGGCATTAGAGTCACCCGCGATTACCACTCAATTTTCTCAGAAACCGTTTTAATATCCGTTACGGGGAGTGGTTTCCATCGCATTTCTTTGCCGACTTGATATGATACTCTAAACGATGATGGGTTGTCCTTCTGAACGGAGATGATCACGTAGCCGGCTTCATTGTACGGGCTGTGCTCCTGTTTTAGGTTTGTTGTGACGGTCCAACTGTCTCCGTCATCAGACCACGTTTCTACTACGGTAGTCACCGTTGTGTTGAGCAGCTTCGTGTCTGGGTACCCCACCATTGAATCACCAATTTCGAGTTCGAGTTGGCTACCTCTACCGACGTTGTTTAGGATCGGTTCATCTTTCTTGTAGTCGGTGGAGATTAACCCTGGGTTGTCTTCATTCTGGTGTACACTCCCGGAGATGAATTCGTATAGGTCTTCGACAACGGTATCGTCCTCGACTATTTCAAGGCAGGTGCCTATTTGATTGAAGAATCCGGTAAATTGTGGTGGGGTGTCACCCAGTCCAAACAGTAGGCTGGGGAACTGTGGTTCGCCCATCTGGTTGCCATCTTCATCAGTGAATGTGATACGTCGTTCTGGGATGCAGATGTGGCTGACGTGTGGCATCACGTTTTCGGTGAACCATTCGTTGGAGATCGACTGGGCACTGCATAAGAATATAATATAATCGAGACTGTCTTTTGAGAGTTCGACATTGAGTTTCCTTGCGAACTTTTTGATGAGTTCTCTGGAGAATGGTGGGTTTAGCCAGCCAGATCCACTTGTAACGGGGGTGTCTGTGTCGGTCTTTCTCTCTGGGTGATCTGAGGGGCTCCAGCTGCAATTGAGAGCGTTCGTTTCCTTATCGAGTTTGATGTCCCCGATAGCCGTGGTTTCTGCTCCGGCGGCGAGGTCGACCTCGAACAGGCCGTTATTGGTGTTGAGGAGACCCTCGATTAATCCTGGAGGTGTTCCACGCTCGTCGCTTTCATTTTCTGTAGTTGGTGGTGTATCTCTGCTAACTTCTGGGGAGTTGAAACTGGCTGAGTGTTGTAGTAGTGTTGATTGGTCCATCTATTTGGATTGGTAGTTGTGATCGGTATTTGAACAGGCTATAGTTGTGGGGTACTTTCAGTTATTCTCTGGAATTGGGTATGCCAGGGGCTTCTGGCCATGGTTTGCCGTTTGCCAGAAATTCGCTTCAGTCGGTTTTGTTCAATTCTTCATTTAGCGTTATTGTCTCGATAATCGCGGTAGACGTCTTTCGAACGTATTCGAGTCGGTCTCTGATTACGCTACGGGCAGTCTCTCGGCGGTGGTCGACGTCTTCGTTGTCTTCCTCTGGCTCTGCCTCGGACGACTTCTGTCGGGCGTGCTCAACCCAACCAGAGATGTAGAGCTCCGACCGGGTCGTTTCGAGACCAACATACGAGGATATCGCGTAGGCGATTGCCTCGGCCTCCACTTCTTCAACTGGTGTCGGAAGATCTTCTTCGTCCTCTTTCCAGTGGTTCATCTCATGAGCAATCTCGTGGATAAGCGTCATGAGCATCTGTGCTTTGTCGCCGGTATCCTTGATGTAGATTTCTCCGTTCCGGCTGCTGCCACCCGCCTTGAGCTCATTAAGACTCTGGGGGGCCTTGACCTCGACAGTGATTGGTTCGCCAGTTAGTTCACCCTGAGTAGCAGCGCATCGGAGTGCTTCGAAGATCCCGTCGACATCACAGTCGCCTGTGTCGGCCCCATATTGCTCTGTGATCGGTTCGAACACTTCGTCGGGGTCTGCGTCGTCTAGGGGCGAAGTCTGCTCGTAGGCGAACGTTGTCGCCGTCCCAAAGTCGTACACTCCCTCTTCCCACTCTTCGTAAGGATCGAACGACCACGTCTTCGGGGAAGTACCGGCCAACGAGCATTCGAGCCAACCGTTGTTCTTGTGATATGCAGGGGTGTTCCCGCAGTCTGGACACAGCCGGCCCGTTCGAGGGGCGGTGAGCTTGAACCCCTGCTGCCCCTTTTCGACATACCGGTTGTGATCATTCATCCAGGTGTGGTAACCTGCGAAGTGCTTCGCAGTCGACTTGAATGGCTCGTCACGGTACTGGAGCTGGAGAAACAGGATGATCTGATTCCGCAGGGAGTATCGCGACAGCCCATTCGTGGTCAGTGCCTGGAGATACTCCTGGACCGTCGTTTGAGTATCCTCGTTGTTTGCTGCATCGAGTATCTTGTCGATAAAACCGTCAACAGCGGTGTGTACATCATCGGTGTCGCTCAGGTCGCCAAGCGGGGATGATTGATCTATTCCAGACCGGCCTTCTGATGTGCGTGACTGAGACATGACTCTCAACTATTGAGTAAGAAAAATGCCAACCGGGGCGCTCCGGTCAGCGCACTCTATGGACGTCCACACTAACCAGCAGGTCCGTTCTCGACAATCACGATCACCACAGGCGACGAAACGAGTGCTGGTAGTAAAGATGCGATTCTGTTCAGACACTCACCCATTGCGTTGTAGGGACATATCAGCCTGTTCGATAGCCAAAACCGCAGCATTAGCGTATTGGCTGAGATGATCTTCTCCGTAGATCTCTTTGGCGTGGTCCTGTTCGGGCGTATTGTCCTCTTCCTGAAAGGCTTCAATCCGGTCCAGCGTCTGTTCGGCAGCATTCAGCAGAAATCGATTCCGTGTTCGCTGATCGACTTCTTTCGCGGTGACTGGAACAAAGTAAGAGGCTTTCCCATCGTCTGTGTCACGAACCAGTACGTTTGCAGTCATCGAAACATACGATTCTCTGTCGATTTTTGCAAGACGCTCTGTACAGTCGTTGTATTGTTCGTTCGCACCGATGTAGACTTTGTAGAGGCCGTCCTTTGAAGTGATCTGCACTCTCTTACCGTACTCACCTTTTTCGACCCTCTTTCGGGCTACGCGAGCCACATATTGCACTCGACCAGCGTAGACACCAGTCGGGAGCACGGCCTTTCGAACCGCGTACTTGTTTCCAGTGTCCGGCTTAAAGTCTTCTTCAATCGTTCCTATTTCGTAATCCAGGACCGGGACTGCGATAGGGTACGAATAATCGAATTCCGATTCTTTGCTGGTAGAGGCGTTTGATTGACTCATGAAATTACACCATGTATCTGGTTTCTCGGCCGCGAATAAGCAGCGGGTCGACTCGATCTACGTCGATCGGAGGATTCACTTCATACGATTTTACGTCACTGTTTGTGTCGTACTCTACGAGGTCGAGTTCGACGTATTCTCCGACCAAAGCAGAGTGTATGATCTCGCTGAGTTCGTCTTCTTCGGTTGATGCAGCTTCGTTGAGAGACATCCCAACAATATCTTCGGTTGCTTCGGTTCCGAAGGTGACTTCGCGATACTCGATGCCGTTGTCGACGACAGTCTTGATCCGAAGATCGTCTGTCCCGTCGACATCACCATGAACGGCGCACTCTCCTTCATACAGAACTCGACTACACTCACCATCCTCACAGCGTTCGATGAGGCCACTTGAGTACTGTATATCAGTGAGAGTCCCGGCGAACTCTGCAGTTCCCTTCTCTGTTGGTGTGTCTGCATCCTCGATACGGCGAATCGAACTTTTCTTCGTAATCTTCAGTTCGATATCGCCATCATAGTGCTTTGATACGATGTTCGAGAAATGGTACATCTCACCCGGAACCACCTCTGGTTGATCGGCAATCTTCCAGGTGGTGAATTTCATTCGCCCGCTTTTGTCTTTCAGAATACCGATTTGCGAGATACTGTCATCGTAGACCTCCCACAAATCATCGACCATAGCAGTAACGTTGACCCACCGATCTGCTTCAGTGATATCCTCGATTAAGGCGTCTTTACACTTGCCACCTTGATTTCCGTTATCGAAAGCCTGCTGTCGAATACCGTGTTTGCTGATTAGCTCTTTCTCGACGAAAATGGATGCCTGCTTTACCGGAATCCGGTAGTCACTGGCTTTAGCTTCGATCTCGTCGATGATCTCTTGTTCATCGATCTCGACACCGACGGATTCGAACTTTGCGACCAGCGCCTTGGCGATTTTCTTAGTCATTGGCCACCCATCATTGCAGTTTGAGAAATGGACTGGTGTAGGATCTTTCAGACTCAGAGTTCACTACTTTCTCCTGGAGTGCAGGGAATGTAGCTGAAGTAGTTTTCAGCCCATTGCTCGTCACTGGTCATTCGCGCTTCGTGTGGATGGGCTTTCTCGCCACACGATCGGCAGATGAAGACGACTTCGCTATCACCGCTTCCACCGACGCAATCTGTCGGCTTCTCACGGTCGACGACGTGCCCGTTTACCCGCACTAGGCAGTTCGATGTGGCCGCTTCAGGCTCAACTGTTCGTTCTTGGCTTGCAGAAGCGATTGCTGGGATCGTTGCTTGGTTAGGCATACTCGCCCATCAAGTATAAAAAATACAGGTGGGTTTGCTACCTACCAGCCAAAATTTGATAATGAAGGCTCGAAACCCTGATATTGCTAAATCAGACTGTCGTTCGGTTTGTAACTAGCCAATCCCCGTCGATCTTCACAAGGTCAAACTGCGAAGTGGTAGTCATAGGCCCCATCGTCGTTTGAAAACCTACGACAATCTCTACTACCGCTTCGGTTTCCGTCTCCTCTGTGACAGTAGTGCCTTCAATACTTACGTCGCCGTTCTCAGACAATGAAGATTGTTCGGTTACGTAAGTCCGAGTTAATTCTCCATTGACGTCTTCGTGAGCGAACGATTGGGCCTTTTCGTAGTCGCCATCGAAGACTGCGTTGAGGTAACTTTTTGCTACCCCTTCTGGGCCATTTGATCCGCCGATGCAACCTGCCAGAGAGACTGCTGTACTCGCTGCCGCGACTGTTGTAATGAAATTTCTTCGGTTCATAGGGATGATTTTATTCTTGATATAATAACTGTTGCTGTAGGTATTATCGCTTGGCGTCTACCTCAACCATCCTGAGTACAACAAATTCTGACGGAGATACTAATATCGAGATTAGAAGTCGCGGAGTCGGGCTGACTTTGGACTATCGACCAGTGGAGAGACGTTCCGAAGATCCTCGATGAGTTCTGCGCCCGCTCTGGCAGCGACAGTACA
>Ga0306916_100147_pt1 | contig 29524 bp, 18 predicted proteins | sample AntDeeMetag20062_FD_190409 | JGI IMG/M metagenome (GOLD analysis project Ga0306916, IMG submission 190409) | Saline lake microbial communities from Deep Lake, Antarctica - Metagenome TFF 2006 #2 (v2) (version 2) | ecosystem: Environmental > Aquatic > Non-marine Saline and Alkaline > Saline...
TTGTGGCTGTGTCTCTCGGTGCAATTGCTGGGTATGTACTGACCGATTCGGAAGATGCTGGTGACCGATCTGCAGAATTTTTTGTTCTTCTGATCCTGTCTCTGTTCGCATTTAGTCTGTTAACTGCTCTTGGGATGGTCGCACTCAATGCAATCGGCGTCTCTCCATTTGGATTCTCCTCGTCATTGCTCCTACCCCTGATTCCAATTGTATTGGCGCTCGGTGTGGCCAGTTACTTATCTTATGGTGCTCAGACAACGTTCTATCGACGTTTTGCCGGTCCATAGAGGGTCACCAGGGCTGTCTACTTCGGGAGGTCGCGTCGACCGGTCTTCACACACTCCCAACACGGAAAGTCGTCATTGAGGTACTGGCAGTCGCACTCCTGGAGTTCAGTGTCGTCTTCTGGGTCAATTGGTGTCGTCTCAGTGGTCAGCCCACCGTCTGCGACCAGCTGCATCTGGGTAGCCACATCCAGGATTGTTGGTCGGATCGCGATTGCCGTTCGGTGCTTGCACGGCCCTTCAAATCGCTCGTCCGCAGGGCATTCGCAGGTCGTTGGTATCCCGTCGACGACGGTGACATGATATTCGTGATCGGCAGGACTGAGGTGGCTCTCATTTCGAATGAGGACATCACCGTCGTACAGCGAGAACGCGAAAGCTTCGTACTGGGCTCGTTTCAGGACACGATTCGTCGGGCTGAGTCTCTCAAGGAGTGATTGAGTCATTGTGGGATGGAACACTCATGATGAGTGTCCGCACCCCTTGGGGCACGAAAAAATTCCCTGGCGGACGTATTGTAGTGATGTTCGGTGATTGAGGTCGAATATACTCCTGACTGCAAATGAAATCTAATTATGTGCTGTTAATGTACAAGCCGTAGCGGTAGAATTCGTCGTCATACCACAGTAGCTCTCCATTTACTCCCGTCTCGACAGTTCCGAGTCCAAGTAGATCAAGCAGCGTATCGAACGCCTCAGTTATTGGGGTCTCTTCTGTATAGGTCTCACCAGCAATTACCTGCTCAAGGATCTCCTGGGGTTCTGTTGGCAGCTCGTCCGGGGAAAGATCTGCATCGATCCGAGACCCAAAGACAACCTCGCGGAACTCACTCTGCGAGTTCGCCACCTCAACGGCCAAGGCGGTATGGGCGGTTTCTGTGAGCTGTTCTGTTGTGACGTTGATGCGGTATGCCCACGCTCCGCTTTCGGTCATTGTCACAACTTGGCCGTCTAATTCCCCGGTTGCGAGTTGGCTCTCACGTTCGCTCGGTCGACGCAACACATACCCATCGTCTCGAAGTAGTTCTGCACTGCTCGATCCACCACCACTCACCGAATATGAGTGCAGTATTTTGATAATCCGAGCACTCGGCCGCTCAAGTGAATCTACTAAAATTGCCTCTTTGGGCACTTGCTCCTGTGGAACGGTATCAGCTCGAACTACTTTTTGCTCCATCTGCTGTCGACCCGTAACGACGTATTTAATTTGGTAATACGACCCCTCAAACTCAACGTAGCCGTCGTTCGGTAGCGGTTCGTAGCCGTATGTCGTGTGGCGACCCTCCGGGAGAATATTCTCAAGGGCGGTTGCTGCGGGCTCTCCGAACAGTGGACTGTCGTCGGGTTCGTAGAGGGCATACTCGATAGGAGAGCTCTCGATTCGATCGATGCTGAGCTGGTACTCGTCGGTCGACCCTTGAGAGCTGGATCGATAGTCGGAGAGACAACCAGCGAGAGCCGTGAGAGCCGCCGTCCCAGCTGCTTGGAGTGTGCGTCGACGGCTGGGGGTCATCGGTCACCCTCTGCCTCTGAATCGAGTGCGAGCAGTCCAAACGGTCCTGAGACGAAGATCCGTCCAGCTGCGACCACTGGAGAGGCGTACTCAACAGCATGGGCTTCAGAATACTCCCACCGCTTTCGATCACCGCTGAGTATGCCATCGGTACTCCGTCGAAACGCACGGACATCACCCGAGACCACGATTATGCTGTCGTCTGTAACAACAGGCGCAGCTGTCCCCTCACTCGGGAGGTGTGCTTGCCACTTCGTCTCCCCTGATTCTGCTGCGAGACAGTGGAGATCACTCGAAATTACATATATTTCGTCATCGATGGTTGCTGCTGCCGCACGACTCTGAAGGTCTCGTCGCCACCGGACGTCCCCAGACCGTGTTATCCCAACGGTCTCTTGCCACCCGGTCTGGATGATACCGCCGTCGTCGACTGTCGGAGCCGCATAGGGGGTGTCGACAGAGATACGAAACTGTTCGTCGCCACTCTCGCGGTCGAGTTTCACGATCGCGTTGTGATCTGGGATATAGACACCCTCGCCGTCGACTGCGGGGACGATCTGTGTGGCTGTTGAATCGCCGAGATTGTACTCATCATAGACGAGCGGCTCAAGCGGCTGTCGCCAGCGTTCGGTGCCATCGGCGGCCAGTCTGAGGCAGGCTGAGTCACTCCTGACGAAGATATCACCGTCTACGACGGTCGCACCGTATGTTTTCTCAGTACCGACTCGATATGTATCGAGCAGTTCGCCCTCTGAAAGCGAAAACACACCCAGCGTCGCGCGTTGTGAGACATCGTCGGCCGATCCGGTGATCTGGGTGGGAACGTAGAGCCGTCGACGATCTGGATCGAGACAGGGCACACCGGAGACTTCGTGTTCTAACTGATGGGTCCACTGCTCGGTTCCCACTGTATCGAGTGCGACGACTTCCCGGTCGGTAGCGAAGTAGACGATACCGTCGTGTACCACTGGTGGGGTGTAGATCCATCCAGCCGATGTGAGTACCTGATAGCTCTGTGGTTTGGGTGTGCCGCCTGAAACGTGATTCGTGTTTCGAGGATTGTTTCCGAATGAGTGCCAATTGCCAGTGTACAGTGGGGTCGTCGACCCGTTTTGGCCGATCGAAATGCAGCCAGCCAGTGTGCCCGCCATTGTACTCCCAGCGACTGCAAGGAGCCGTCGACGGCCGAGACGACTCGTCGATGACTCCGGAGGAGGTCCGTTAGCACCTGTTGACGACAATTGCTGAGGTGGCTGGTCAGCAGTAGTCACAATTTCCGTTACACTACTTGTCGTAAGTATGTGGTGTTAGGTGAAATCAAACTTGCACCCACTCGTATTGTGTATTCTCTCACTGTGGACAAAGACGTCATTTGAAATCAGTATGTCCTATGACGGCGTAGAACGGATCATCTCCAGGATGGTCGACGACATGCTCGGTCTGAGTGAATCCACCTGCGGTGAGATACTCCTCGACGAGAGCTGCTCGCTCGTCCATCGACCGCATTCGCCATGCTCGGACGGCCTTTGTCGGAAACATTCGGTTTGTGAAACTCATGACTGCAGTTCCACCGGGTGAGAGTATCCGTTCGAACTCACTGAATATCGCACCGGGATACTGGAGATACTGTACCGACAGAGCACAACAGACGACATCGAACTGCTCGTCGTCCAGCGGGAGTCTCTGGTTGGCATTGAAATCCTGGATGAAGAACTCATCGAGCTGGTCGTTGGCTTGGAGTTCGGCCCTGTTGAGGCCGTGGCCGACGACGCGCTCGAACGACAGTGGCGGGAGAAACGAGACCCAACTGCTCATTGCATCGAAAACCCGATCTCCTGGAGACATCACTGCGGCATATAGCTCCGTCAATCGGGAGCAGAACGAATCGTCTGCGTGAGTGACAAAGCGCGGCGACCGATAGAACGACTCGTCGTCGCTGTTATCGATCTTTTTGCGACCAGTCTCCGAGAGGACTTGGGACACAGTAATCGCACTACGCGATCTGTATGCAAGAGGTCAGTGCCGTCGTGAGTAGACTCTCAACAAACCAGTCGACTCGGCTTACCGAACGTAGTGTGTCTGACACAATCAAACAGTCAGAAATATAGAAACCACCAGTATCGAGCACGACTGTCGATTAGTGATCATTTAATACTACACCTGTTGTAAAAAGTTTTAACAAAGTACATAGATATTGTCGTATGATCTATCATACGGTCTCTCGCAGGGCGGGGAACTCGACGTGACCAGCTCCAGCAACCCGCAGTCGGTGCGGTCTGTCGAGTGGCCGCCGGATAACCCAAAAGAGACGATCCGTGGGCTCCTCAAGACGCGCTACGAGACACACCCTGAGAGCGGGACAATATCACGACGGTTCGAAGAACACTTCGAAGAACTCTGGGGTGCGTTCACGGCTGTCTATGGTGAAGACCGTGAGGCTGCGATGTGGTTGGTTGAAGCCGTCGACGCAGCCGTCGCGGCGTTTGAGGACCGCCCAGACTCCCTTCGGTCACTGGATAACTCTCGTGGGGGCCTCAACGATTGGTTCCAAGGTCCAGAGCAGGTCGCCTACATGTGCTATGTCGACCTGTTCGCTGGCGATCTGGAAGGCGTTCGCGAGCGGATTCCCTACCTGAAGGAACTCGGTGTGACCTACCTCCACCTCATGCCGCTGCTGGAGTCTCGGGATGGCCGTGACGACGGAGGCTATGCTGTCACGGATTACCGCGCGGTCGATCCGGAACTCGGTACGATGGAGGACCTCAGGACGCTTGCTGCAGATCTCCATGAGGAGGAAATCCACCTGGCACTGGACTTTGTGATGAATCACACTGCCAGAGAACACGAGTGGGCCCAGGCCGCCGTCGAGGGCGACGAGCGCTTCGAAGACTTTTATATCTCCTTCGAGGGCCGTGAGATACCCGACCAGTACGACCAGACTGTCCCGGAGGTGTTCCCCGACTTCGCACCCGGTAATTTCGTCCACATAGAGGAGATAGACCGGTGGGTCTGGTCGAGTTTCTACGACTTCCAGTGGGATCTCGATTACTCGAATCCTGACGTCTTCGTCCAGATGTTCCGGGAGATGGCCCACCTTGCGAACGTCGGGACCGACGTGCTCAGACTCGATGCCGTGCCGTTCCTCTGGAAGGAACTCGGGACGGACTGTCGCAACCTCGACGAAGCACACTGGATCCTGCGCGCCTACCGCGCGTTGATGCGGATCGCTGCCCCTGGGGTTGTATTCAAAGCCGAGGCGATCGTCAGTCCCGAAGAGACGATCAAGTACCTCGGCACCGGTGGTCACGAGGGCAAAGAGTGCGAAATCGCCTACAACGCGCCGTTGATGTGTCACCTCTGGCACGCACTCGCCAGCGAAAACACCAAACTACTCGAAAAGGCACTCCAGGATCTCCCCGAGACGCCCGAGCAAGGCTCGTGGCTCAACTACGTTCGCTGTCACGACGACATCGGCTGGGGCCTGTCCGACGAAGACATTCGTGCGGTCGACCAAGATCCAATACGTACGCGAAAGTTCTGTTCGGACTTCTATGTCGGCGACCACCCCGACAGTTACGCCGAGGGGTATCGCTTTCAGGAAGAACCGACCGGCGTCGCACGTACCTCGGGTACTGCTGCAGCGCTAACGGGACTCCAGCAGGCCCGCGTTGAGGGTGATCCAAAGGATATTGAGGCGGCGATTGCACGATATCTCACGATCCACGCCAGCGCCTTCGCTATGGGTGGGATGCCGCTGCTGTACAGCGGCGACGAGGTCGGTCAGTCCAACGACTACAACTATCTGACGGATCCGATCAAATCTCAGGACAACCGCTGGGTCCACCGCCCCGAGATGGACTGGGACGCCGTCGACCGCCGTCAAGAGGAAGGATCGGTCGAAGGGCGCGTCTTCGACGGAATCAAACGGCTCACGAACGCCCGGAAAGACCTGCGAGCGCTCCACCACCGCGCCGATGAGCGTGTGCTAAACGTGGCCAACGATCAGGTGTTCGCAGTCGAGCGAGTCCACGAGGATGAGCGCCTGCTCGCCGTTCAAAATGTCTCAGCAAGCGCCCAAGCCGTCGACATCTCGAGGCTTCCAGATGCTTGGGGCGAGGGTCGATTCCGCGACGTCCTCGCCGATGAGCAGGTCTGTTTCCTCAACGGTCGACTGCTGGTCGAACCCTATGGTCACCTGTGGCTCGAACCCTGCGACGAGGCGACACCAGGATTGCCAGCCACCACGACTGTCTCAATCGACGTTGAGACCGAGTGGGGCGAGCGTGTGTTCCTGACGGGTCCACAAGAGACGCTGGGCGAGTGGCGCGTTGAGGACGGAGTACCGCTGGAGGCCGTCGACTCCTCAACATGGGAGGGGACGGTCGAACTCCCAGAGAACGCCGTCGTCGAGTTTGAATGGGTGAAGAAACGCGACGAGCAAGTGAAGGCATGGTCGGGGCATAGATACGTGATACGAGCGGGGACCGGCGACATCTGGCGACTCGACTGATAGTTGTACAACAGGCTCTGTTTTGAAGAAGTCAGTGCCGTCGTGGTGTGGACCTTCAACAAACCAGTCAACTCGGCTTGACGAACCTACGACACAGTACAAGTACAGCCGATCCAGAAAGAATGTCTCAGATGGTCTGCGACTGCGATCAGTCAAGACTGCCGCGGGCTGTCGACTGGCTACAGATACCGGCCGCAGTCCTCGATCTCGGCGTTGGTGCTCCGAAAAAATGTACTCGCTGGGGAGCTTGGTGGCTCTCTGGTCAGTCTGACGAGGAACTCGCTACCGACTGCTGATTTGAGTCCTGGTGATCTGAATCACTGGGGAATGAGAGGTACTGATTTTCCCACTCACGTCGACGGACGAGTAATTGTTCACCACTTTGGGTCACCTCGTAGTAGTTGGTGCGCTGGTCTTGGCTGCCTTTCTCGACGAGTCCGTGATCAACCAACTCGTCGAGATTTGGGTAGAGTCGACCGTGATTGACGTCGTCGATATGACTTTCGAGTTTCCGTAGGATTGTTTGGCCGGAGGGCTGATCTGAGCCGGCGATGACATACAGGAGGTCACGCTGGAAGCCGGTCAGTTCGAAGGATTTTGTGTGGACCATTCCGATCGAAAATATATTGTCCATCTCATTAGTTTGTTTGGGTGGGACAAACAATATTGGATACGGTGTCGACTGTATCCTGTTGTATTCTTGTGTAATAATACCAAACATTATTGTTATTAGGGTGAATGTATTCAGATGCGCTTCGTCTTGGAGGGCCGAAGCGTCAGCGGGGACCCACCCAACGATAGAGCCGTGACCCACACTCGACTTTTGTGTGGGTTTCACAGGTTTTGAGGCGATTTTTGTATGAATCAACCTGTGCTTACACTACTTTGCGGATGACCGTAGCGTGAACAGTCATGGGCCTTTATTATGACTTGATGTGTCACAGTGTGATATGAGGTTGCCACAACTCAGCACTTTATTTGGAGGTCCTCGAGATCAGACCTACTCTGAGTGTCGGAGATGTGGGTCGACGGTAGAGTCGGGAACTACAGTGTGTCCGGTGTGCGAACGGCAGTCAGTAGCTGAATATATTGTGAGTTGAGCTGTGGGTTGACTTCTCGACTGTCTCAAGTTTTCCTCCTGCAGTATCTGTGGGACTTCTTTGTCTTGGGGGACATTGGCATCCAAATGTATGAGAATGCAGAAATTCAGTTGTCAGTGACATTCTTGCCGCTTGCAGCCCTTGCGATGGCTGAAGCTCTCCCAGTTGTGTGGCTAGTTGTGATTGCTGGACTCCTCTTTTTTGGGCGGAAGATACCAGTATGGGAGTCCCATCTCGCCCGGGCGAGATCTCCAAGTTAACCATTTTTGACATTTTCTACACGGCCCAGTCGATGCTGATTGCGGTCGATGTCGATCAACAACTGCTATCGTTGTCCAGATCATAAACAGTATTGATGGTAGAATCGTTTTCGGTCAATACCCGGCCAATCATACGGGACCTCCAGGATCGTGACTTCGCTGTCAGTGATGACAACCCAGCAGTCGTTCGGGGTGACGCCACTGCGTTCGTTGGCATCGACGCACCACTTGAGGTTGTGCCGCTCGCCAACGATCGACCGTTGACTGTTATCTCAGCTATTTCGACTGCTGTCGACAGTGGGCGTGTGCCGATACTAGCCGTCGATCAGGACTGCCATGATACCGTACGCGAGTTCCTGTCGACTCCATTCGGGCTCGCTGGGTTGCAGAACGGCACAAAACGGTTTTACGCTACCGAAGGGAGGATTCAACTCGCCGACGGCAGCTATGCGTGTGTCCCCACAGGTGGACCTCTCTCGTGGACTGAGGGCCCTGAGAGAGAGTCTGCTGAGCCGCGACAACTACAGCTCATGGCGAACGATGAGCCGATCGCGACAATTGAGTCCGCCGGAGCAATCGCTTGTCCCGCTCCACAGCCAGATCAGTTCCAATACCGGTACGGCCGAAACGAGGATGGTCAGTTCGTCGTCTACAGTGGCACCGAACCTGTCGGTACATATGCTGGGGTGTCTGCAATGCGTGCCGATGGGATCCAGCCGATTCCAGCACCGCTGATTCCAGAGCAGTACATCGCTTCAAATCCCCAGTTGGCACGTGCAACCGTGCTTGCAGCTGTTGTTGACGGAAGTATACAATACGTTACCGACTCTGCTACAACCCCTGAGAATTGATATTTACATGAGAAAGACGGATCACTAAGCCGTGGTGGAGACAGCTTAGTTTCGGCCGGTCGGGCTGGCCTGAGGATTTCACCCCCGCAGAGAGTAAATCCTTGGGGTGGACAGTGAACAAGTCAACCGAGCAGTCTGTGGGTCGACCAGTGGCAACTGAGCCAGAGTCGACCCGTCATATAGCCGTACTTCAGACCGACACCCCCTTGATACTCATTACCACTATCAAATGGCTGCGTGCATATAAACCTTACACAAACGCACTAATATTAGTATAAGTGCGATTTTGAGGGCTGAATTGCCACAGCTGATGGGTGTGTCTGAAGTTTATACGGAGATTTATTTGTTAGATGTTGGATTGCGAATGGCGGTATAGACGATCTGAAACTGGTGGCTCAATACTGATTCTGTACTTTATCTATTTGACATTGCACACAGAGATCATCAGCAAAACACGAGAGACTGTCGTATGGGCACTCGTACGCCTCAACATTCACTGACAAGCGCCGTTTTTCGTTTTTCCACACGTTCTCCCACACGTCGATATCCATGTCTGCGGAGCTGAACACGACCTCGTCATCCCGGTCGACGATCTTCGCTACCGTGACATCGTGCTGTTTTCGTTTGACAACGGCGATCGCTCGTTCATACGAGGAACAGGAGATCCGTTTTTCCGTCCCAGAATCCTCGAGCAGATGCACCATAATCCGTCCATCATAGGATTCAGTGGGTTCTAATGGGAATTTCACGCTATCTATCCACTACAACCTCCAAGGTTATAATCATCTCTTGTTGCATAATATTGTCATGTAATGCCGGTGTCTACGTGGATTGTATTTGCTAGGTGGTGCCACTGTCTGGGGTTCCAAATTTCGGAAGAAAAGCCGAGTAGGTGCTGCAGTGGAGAGCTGCTGCATCAACGGGGCCCATGCATCACATACGCGAGGATTCCATCAGCGAGTTGATCCAGGAGTTGTTTCCTGTTCATCCGTGTTCAGTGCCACCTGGAGCATATAGCGGGCCGCTCCGTTGGGTATATATCTCTTATCAGCGATCGGCCTGTTTCCACAGCTCTACACAAGAGCGAGACTCACTGCCTGGCCGACTGCGCCTCTATGACGATCAGTGAGGCCGATAGATTTACTATCGAAACCAGTGTTGAGAGATTGACTTTCTCTCATGACTCTCTTCCGCACTTTCCTCCCAACAACAGCCGAACTCTGGGCGATCGCCTCGAAGTACCGGTATCACCACTACGAGACAACAGCAGGTATTCGTGAGCTTTCGGCGAGTCCTTCGGATGAACACCTCCTCGAGATCCTGGAGGATCCGTTTCGGTCTATCGACGATACTGCTAAGCGGTTGGGACAAGCAGAACGCTATCTTCGCAGTCGCCACGATCGGCGATCAGTATTTCTGACCGTGTATACGACGATGACGGCCAACGTTCAGTCGGGCATCCAATCGGGGTTTTTCACAGACCCCGAGTGGGTTCGAGAGTATGTCATCACCTTCGCAGAGTACTATCGACGGGCCGCAGTCGCATTTGAACGTCGGGACTTCGAGTCCGTTCCACGACCGTGGCAACTCGCGTTTGCCGCCTCAATTACAGGCGAGACGCTCGTCGCACAAGATGCCTTACTGGGTATCAACGCTCACATCAACTACGATCTGACCCATACGCTTACGGAGTTGTCTATCGATCCCGACCGCGATACCAAGCGGACCGACCACGATCGAATCAACGAGATTCTCGGGCGGCTGGTCGACGTTGTCCAGGATACACTCGTAGCCGTGTATTCAGCACTTGGTGTCTCCGAGTTAGACGAACTACTCGGATCATTCGACGAGCAACTCGCTGTGTTCGGATTTCGACAGAGTCGACAATTGGCGTGGCGAAATGCAGTCCTCTGTACCGACGTTCCCTCGAAGTTGGTCCAGCGATACGTTGGGTGGCGAACACAAGCTGTCGCAAATGGGGCGGCCCACGTGCTTCTCAATTCGTGGGTGAATGCAAGATTGCTGCAGCGACTCCGAGATGAAGAGATTCGTGGTCGACCGCTGGCGACGTTTTATTCCGAAATGAGTCAGTGGCGTCCGGTCGAAGAGGGGTAGATCAGTAGTCGGTGAGTCAGTTTACTCATCCTGTCGCGATTGACAATCTGATCGTCTGCAGGGCATTCGTAGGTGGTTGTTCTTCCGTCGACGACGGTGACAGGGTATTAAAAAAGCGAAAGTTCCACGGGTCACCCAACCCGTGGTCGTTTACTATGGCCAGTCACCGATTACTTTCATTCCCTCGGCGAGATCTTCGTCGCGAAGCTGCTCAGCGATATCGGTGGCGCTACGGTGGGAGATCTCTGTGTCTTTGTCTGCGAGATCGACTATCAACTCGGTCAATAAGATCGCCTGCTCTCGGAGATCACGAGGTTCCAGCTTATCGAGTGTGTCGGCTTGGGTGTGGCCCCAGCCACGGCCTTTGTCACCTGTATCAGCACGAATGTGGTAGCCCGGGACACCCCACGTCACATAGGGCCAGTGGTCGCTGTGGGGGTTCAGCTCCGGATCGGTGTGGATAGGGTGATCCATTCGGTCTGCTACCCGATCGGCTACCTCGATGAGGGTGTCGAACCCGTGGGCATGACACAGCAACGTTCGATTCCGGACGACACCATCGTTATTGACGACCGCTTTGATATTATCGAGATCACGACCGGCGGCGTCGTAATTCGATCCGACCAACCCGACTTCTTCGGCTCCAAAGACGAGACAGTGGACTCGGGTGTCGAGTTCGTCTTCGCGTTCAGCCAATGCTCGGGCCACCTCAAGAACCATGGCCGTCCCGGCTGCGTTGTCGGTTGCTCCTTCGGCGATGTCGTGGGCATCGACGTGGCTAGTCAGCAACACCGCCTCTTCGGTATCCGGACCGAGATCGGCGTGGATATTCTGCGATGTCGCAGGGTGGATATTTGCGTCGACCGACACAGTCACCGCTTCGTTTTCGAATCGACGACAAAGTCTGGCACCAACCTCCTTCGAGACGCCGACAGCTGGGATTTCACCGACCGGGTCTTCGGCAGTACCAACACTCCCGGTCGGTGGGAGACACCCATCGACGTGGTTGCTGTAAATGAAGGCATCTGCACCGGCTTCGACTGCGTGATAGTATTTTTCTCGTCGATGGACGTAGCGGTCGTACCAATCGGGCATGTCGCTTGTTGCGAGGACAATCTTTCCATCAAGATCCTGCTCGAAGTCAGTAGGCAATCCGTAGCCAAGGTCGACCAATTGCCCAGTGGCCTCACTGGATGGACTTCGGGGCAGTGCGATTGCGTCTTGGGTGGTATCCCGAGCTTGGATGGCTGCTGATCCTCGCCGCCACCCTTGGATATCGAATTCTTCTAAACGAGCCTTGCGGGCACCGACGTCGGTCAGTGCGTCTCGGGTCGCCTCCGCAGCTCGTCTTTCGCCATCGCTCCCAGCCATCCGGTTGCCGATGTCGACGAGCGTTTCCAAGTGATCCCACCCGACGTTGCTAGTAAATGTATTGCCAATCCACTCCGCCATGCCACTGAATCGAGACGCCGAGATAAAGTTTGTCCGACCGAGGAACCGGTAGGTCGAGATTCACCGACAGTCACGGCGGCATGTGGCTGTCTATGACGACTGGAAACCAAGCAGTTCAGGTCGTCGACAGCCTGTCTCAGGGCACTTGCCAGACCGTCCCGCAAATAGTCGTCGGGAGTTATCGTCGACAATATGCTACTGTCCACTGTTGGACAGAGTGATAGTGAACACAACCAGTGAACACAACTAGTGAACAAACTTAGTGAACATTTGGCTACGCTGCTTGCAGACTTCAAGCTCGAAGTCACATTCCTGCCTCTACGAGTCCCCGAGACTGATGGCAATTTGTTTTGAGTGGTTTATTACACCCAATTTTATATCATGTTGACGTAATTGCTATTCAGCGTGTCTTTGAATCAATCGAAACCCCTCGATGAACTCTATCTAGAGGTTTCAGACTATGATCTCGTTCTTGTACCGGACTCTCCGCTTGCTGATGCACTCAATAGACGAATTGACCATCCACACTTCGGTCCATTTGCGATAACGCCTCGACGACTCGCGACGCGACGTCGAGAGACTGCAGAAGATCGAACTGCCTTCCTCGAAGTAATCCAGCGGACTGATTTGAGCTGGAAGCAGGTATCGAAGTCGGTCGGTGACATCCTCCAGTGTTGGGAGTATCAAGGTCGACCAGAGGCAATCTTGGAGTACGATAGATACGACACAGCATCGAATCGGGAAGTCATCGATACGATTCGTTCAGTCGATACATCCTCACAGATCCTGACAGAGTACCAGATGGATGAGTCGACAGCAGAATCCGTGGCTGTTGTAGGTGAGGCCCAACTTACGGAACTCGAACGAACGATCCTCCCCAATGAGTACGATGTGATCGACCGTTTTGTCGACGAATCATATGAGCTTCCCCCGTTTCGAATTTTTGAATCAGCATCTGCTATTGTAGACACACTCTTAGAGACAATTACTGGCTCGAACGCTGATGATGTTGCTATTGTACTTGATGAGGGAAGCGAGTACTCTCCACTTGTTGAGTCTGCGCTCGAAGCCGCCGACATTCCGTATTATGGTGGTCCTGGATTTATGGACCAAGCCGACCATCGGGCCTTCATCCAACTCCTTCGATACGTTACCGGTGGTGTTGATACACGTGTCCGTGTCGTCAAGCCTCTATTAACCATCCTTGGCGAGGATCTACCGGTCGATCACGATGAAAAGCGACTCGTCGATATCGTCTCTGAGGAACTCGAATGGTTTGAACCGTTACTCGATACAAACACTCCTTCGACTATTGGTGATATCCTATCGGTCTATGAGGCGCGTTCTGGAGCTGACCTAGAGACACTCAGAGAAGAACTAACAGCCTTGCAAATCATAGAGAAACCGGTCACTGCTGGGCTCGTGGACCGGCTGACCTACTATTTCGACACATACGAGGTCCCAATCACGCGTGAGAATGAGGGTGTGCTCCTCGCAGATGCGAAGTCAGCATCGTTCGTTGACCGTCCGCTCGTGTTCTTCCTTGGTCTCGATGAAGACTGGACCCACACATCACCAAACCGACCGTGGGTCGACCGTGACTCGGAATTTGAGCGAAATATAGCGGGCTTCCAGTCGCTCTTACAAAGCGGTGTTGAGCGATATTACTTGGTGCAGGACTCCACCGGTGGCTCTCCGGTGACACCGTGTCTGTATTTCGAGGAATTACTCGAAGAGGAGTTCGACCGATTTAGCGATCTTGAGGCGATCGAGTATACCCGACCAGCTCGACAGACAGAAAGTGGGTTTGAAAAAGAGCCACTCGATGTAGAAAGTGGATACGAACCACTTGAGAGTATCAGTCAATCGAGTCTAAATTCGTATGCAAATTCTCCCCGAGACTACTTTTTCGGCCGTCTCGTCGACTCGCCAGATAAGCACTACTTCAAAGAGGGAAATCTGTTCCATGACTTTGCGGAGTTTGCTGTCAACCATCCATCGACGATCGATGACCATCCACTCGAAGACATCGTCGATGCGATGATTGAGGAAGCACGCCCGTTCCATCGGTCTGTCGACATCCCAACGAGACGTACCCGCTACCGTATTGGCTTAGAGACGATACTGGAGTTCCTTGACGAGTATGCACCGACCGACACCTCGTTTGTGACTCCATCGAGTGGTTGGGGAGAGAACTTTTTTGTCGAGTATTTTGATATGGAGGTCGACTCACCTGTCACCGAACGCTGGTTCGATGAGCCAGAGCTTGGTGTGAAGGGAAAAATCGATCTACTGGCATCGCCAACCACGTTGGTCGATTACAAAAGCGGTCGACGAAAGCGAGCCTCACAGATTACAAAGGGGTCGTCGATCGAGGAGCCCAGCGACAAGCCGAATTTCCAAGCACTTCTCTATCTTACGTATTGGCGACAGCAACAACCTGGTGAGCAGCTTCAGTTCACGTTCTTCCATTTCCTAGAGACCCTTGATGATGCTATCGCCGGTGAGGCTGACCTCACAGACTGCTTGACAACGGTCGAATACCGGCCAACGACATTTGCCGAGTTTGTGCGTTCACCTGCAGTATTTACGGAACTCTGTGAGGATGCGGCGAACGATTGCAACAAGACGTTCTCGAAGGTCGACTACAACACCTACCAGGACATCGTTACTACTGGCTCACCACCACGCACTCGGGATGCTGACGAGATGTTTGACTCGCAGTTCGGTGAGACACTCGTCAAACGGATGGTTGAGGAGGTTGGTGACTACAAATACGTCAAAAATGGCTGTAAACAAGCCTGCAGACATCTTTGTGGGCATCGAAAAGATAGCTACTTCGAAGAAGATGTCGACGCATTCGAGGAGTTTGTCTCCGAGCAGATTGCAGACCTGAACCACTATCGAAGCGGCAAAGATCGGTTCCCGGTCGACGGACGAGCCGGTGAGCCAAACTATCGTTACGTGAACCACCGAGATCTCTTGTTGACCGAAGAACGTCCGAACTCAGCGGTGGCCGACGAACCAGATCCAGACACAGAGATAGAGGTTGAGGCTGATATGGAGGTAAACCAATGATATCGCCTAATCCGAAACAGCAGCAACTTATCGACGGAACAGACGGTATCTATCTTGTCGATGCCGGTGCTGGAACAGGAAAGACGTTCACTGTCACCCGACGCTATGGGAACATTCTTGCACAGGATGACGTTGAACCGGAGGACATCCTGCTTATTACGTTCACGCGGAATGCGGCGACTGAAATGAAAGATCGGATCGGTTCGAATTGCGACTACGATATGCGAGCCCTAAATGATGCACCAATCCAGACATTCCACAGTCTCTGTCATGACTTGCTTGACGAGCACGGATTCCACACCCCCTCGTATCTCGGTATCAATGACTCAATTACCGGGTCGACTCGGATTCTCGAAGACGAGAGTATCGAAACCGAACAATTCAGAGAATTCATCAACCAGTTCACCGATGCACACGAGGAATATGCCGGGTTTCTCCGAACGCTTTCTGACCCAACAGAGCTACTGAGTCTAATCAAGAACCTCGCCTCCAAGGGCGTTTTCCCAACCAAGACCGGGTGGTACCGTGATTCGAAAGACGTCCTGGAAGGTGACTACGAGTCATTCAAACGTGCGTTCGATTCAGTCAACGAGCCGCAAAACGGTGGGAGCAGACAGTCGAAATTTCGAAAAAAGCTCGGTCGATACGGGAAGAACAAGTTCTATCTCCCGGATGCACCGGAGCGACACGAACTTCGTGGTGAGCGCGGTTCGAAGTCAGTTCCTGATGAAGTGGCTGAGCGGGTCTTCTATGAGGACCGCGATGATTTGCTCTCGTTTGTGCACGATGTATACTTTGAATACCTCGAATTCTCCCTTGGACGGAACTATCTGAACTTCTCGTTTCTACAGTTGTTTGCGTTCGTCCTTTGTTGTGAAGACGACGCACTCCGAGAGTCGATCTCGTTTGAGTACGTGATGATCGATGAGTTCCAGGATTCCAGTGAGATACAGTTCAAACTCGCGTTGCTCCTCGCTGGGACTCAGAATTTCTGCGTTGTGGGTGATTGGAAACAAAGCATCTACTCGTTTCAGTATGCTGCCATCGAAAACATCACCGAGTTCGAGTCTCGTTTGAACCAGTTTGCTGCTGAGCTTAACGATGACGCTGAGCGAGTGTCGTTTCTGCTCTCCCCGATCAATCGGATCGAACTCGAAGAGAACTATCGGTCGACCCAGTCGATTCTCGACTTCTCTGAGCACGCCCTCGTTGCTCCAGGAAGTAGTAAGGAATCGGTCGACAGTGAGTCGATTCTTAGTCAGGTCGTGTCGCTATTCTCGAATACAGAACATGAACACTCCCAGATCGAAGCACTCTGCCACACTGATGAACACAAGGCTTTGCTCTCGAAAATCGAATCGATCGTGGGTAACAATGAGTACGCCGTAGAGGAAGATGGCGAACTACGCAAACCGACGTACGACGATATTGCAGTTCTTACCCGTACCCGTGATTATGGACGTGAGTTACTCTCTGTTGCAGACGCTCATGACCTCCCGATGGCATATGAGGGTGGGATAGAGCTCTTCCGACGCGACAGCGCAAAACTGCTCTTGGCATGGCTTCGGATACTCGAAGACAATGCTGAGGCAGATCGTGGCTGGGCTGTTGTCTTAGAGCGTGCCGGATACACACTCGATGAAATAACACACATCCTGGAGACGGACTCGTATCCCTCCGAAATGCAGTCGTTTCGGTCGGAGATTGCAGGACTCGAAACCCATGGTGCGGTCATGCGACGAGTGTTCGACCGGTATGGCTACGGTGAGTCGACGGTCGATGCGCTGCTTACGACCCTGAACTCGATTCATACCTCGACGACGATGACACGGGGAGATATCATTCGACTCATCACGGAAGGAATCGAGAACGGATACACTCAGGAGGTCCAAGCACCCGCAGGCTCGGACTCGGTTACCGTACAGACGATCCACTCGGTCAAGGGCCTGGAGTATCCGATCGTGATTGTCGGGAACATGAACGACGGGGCCTTCCCACCGTCAGGCAGTCATGGCGGTACAATCACGTTTTCGGAGACAACTGGGCTACGTCACCGAAAGACGTACGCAGAGGCACACGGCGTCCCACACGTCTACGACAACTGGCGAGCAGACGTTCTTCGGCGGTGTGTGCCAACTGACCACGACGAAGAACGTCGACTCCTCTATGTTGCTATGACTCGGGCAAAGGACCATCTCGTGTTCGCTGGGGGTGAGGAACCAAACACCTTCCTGGAAGAACTCCCAATCGACATTGAGACCGGCGACCCAGCAGTGGATACGGTTGAGCGTGAATCCCCGTCACAAACGGAGTTTCGTGCGGATATGCCGGTGGTCGACGGACCTGAGGGATATTCACCACACTCGCTCATGGACGACTCGGTGTATGATGATGTCTCCGAGGGACGTGGGATGGAGTTTGGATCACAAGTCCATGAGTTCGCTGAAGCCTACGTTCTCGGAGAAGATGTTACGGCAGACAATGCTGATGAACAGCATATCAAGAGGCTTATTGACTCCTTACCTGGTGAATTCTACGTTGAGGAGCGGACGTATCTCCCATTAGAAACTGAACATGGGGACATAACCATCTCAGGGATCGTCGATCTGGTCCATGTTACTTCCGATAAAGCCGAGATCATTGATTTCAAAACGGATCTCTCCAGGCATGCAGAACCAGAGTATCGAAAGCAGCTGAGTGTCTATTACCATGTTCTGAATGAGTGGTTCCCAGATCACACTGTGAGTGCATCGATCTTCTATACCGCCGAGGGTAATCGAGTGACAATCGACCCAATTAGCCGAGAGGATCTCCGTGAGCTCATAGATTTTGAATAAACGGCGGGATTCTTTCCTCACAAAAATATAGATCCTGTTGTCAAAATATTCGTTAAATTATAGTGCTCTTAGTCCAGAGTATATTTCTATGACGTACGATAATTTAGACAATCAGTTAATTAATGCACTACTCGGTGACGGTCGGGCCAGTCTTCGAAGTCTTGGGGAAGGGCTTGATGTATCGGTGACCACCGTCTCAAACCACATCAACGATCTCGAAGCAGGAGGAGTCATCGAAGGCTATACACCGATAATTAACTACGGCGAGTTGGGCTACGACGTTACCGCAATCATGCAGTTGAAGGTCGAAGGAGCCGCGCTCACAGAAATTGTCGACAGGCTTCGTGACCAAGAACAGATGATCAGTGTCTACGAGGTCACTGGTGATTACGACATCATTGCGATCGGGAAATTCGAAGACACAAACGGGATGAACGCACAAATCAAAGAGCTACTAGCCGATATTGATATTCGAGAATCTAACACGAGTGTCGTACTCAATGGGGTCAAGGAAAACGAGCAGTTCGAACTCGATGTCGACGAGGAGTAAATTACTCAATCATCATCAACACTGGCTGTGAGATCCTCAAGAGAGTCGACTAGGACAGCAATCATAGACGAATACTCAGACAAAGGCGATCAAAAAGCAAGCCACCTAGCTTGATCTGGTCATTGCAGATGGCGTTCTCGCAGGATTCTAATCGAGTTCTAGCATAACTTGATTAAACGCAAATCAGACTAAATGTAGCTTCATACGTTGTCTAATGAGTTCAAGCCCGGCTTCGTCTATCGATTTGCATTAGCCCGACAACCTGACACTGAACAATTCTATATGCTCATCCGTAGAAGATTGTTGATGCTGCTGAGCAGAGGCTGTGGAGTTGAAGACAATAAGTGTATGAAATGAGAACGACCGGTCGACTAATTCACACTATTTTAATTTTTATATTTTTTGGGTCGTGCTTTTCACGCACTAAATCCCCCGAAAGGGTGTATGATGAGATCAAACGCCATAATCTTGGTATTACGCCTAGCGCACCGACTCGCTGCTAGACAGCATAAGCGGTTTGAATTTTGACTCACATCTTATTTGAACACCTCTGATTTACCTGAGCCAAAATATTTATTTTAATCTGATATTTATATTTATCAATGTCAGTTTACAGTTCAATGAGAATAATGTCGTTAACCCCAATTTGTTCAACCGTTTCACAGGACCACTGAATGTGTGAGGGTCACCTATGTGCGAGAGAGCTTGCAGAGGAACTCCAAGACTCCTCTAACAGTTGGGGCGTACATCAAAAGATCAATCAGTTAGATACAGATCCCGGATTCGACCTCGATTGTGTGTCGACTCTCCTAGAGGTACTCACCGAGTCAATAGATGCATCGAACAAGTTAGATCGATCTCAATCCTGGAATAGTCTCTACACGTTGGCTTCGTGGTACCCTTCGGTAGTCGTCGAACAGGCCACCCAGATAGAGAATCGTGTGTCCGTGAGCGGAGAGGAAACTGATGTTGACAAACTCGGTGAGTTAGTTGAGACACTCGTCGATACAGAGACTGACGTCTCGTCTGCTTTCTCTTCGAAGCTCCTCCAGTCGCTTTCTGATGCTGAAGACGCTACGGTCAGACAAGCTGCGGTTGAGATACTGTCTCATCAAAAAACCTACGACGCACTGAAACGAATCATCGAGATCAGAGAGTACGAGGTTCCAAGGGTCGTCTCAACGGCGAACGAAGGCATCGATGCGATCAGTACGGACGCGTTGAATCGATTAGCTGCGGCAACGAGTGAGATTGGCGAGGTCGGCGATACGAGAGATGCCGAACGACTCGTCATCTACCTTGCTCGTCATCTACCAGAGCATCTCGTGGGCGAGACAGAGCGGCTGCATTCGTTACTCGGCAGTAAGGAGGCCGACGCTGCAGTAACGGCGATGACGACACTATTGAGAACCGACGAAGTCGATACGAGTGACCTTCGATCTCGACTGACCGATACAGTGTACGATATTCACTCAAAGTCCACCGGTGGTGAGCGGTTAGAGGCTGAACAAGCCTTGGAGGCACTCGCTCGTTCGAACTTGAGTGAAGACGATACCGTTTCGATGGTTCAGCAGTGGGGGCAATGGTTGGAGTCCGACAACCCAGCGCTCCGTGAACACGCGTTGATCCAACTGGGAAAGTTGGCAGACGAGAACCCAGATCAGGTGCAGTCACAGATGGACCGAATCTCACAGCTGATCTCGGAGGGGTCCTCGGAGCTCGCCCCGTTGGCAAAGGAGGTACTCTCGTCGTACAGCCACGCAGAGATAGACGACATTGTCTCTTACGTACGCAAGACCCTGGAGGCACACGATGCACCGTCTGCCGTGGAGAACCTCGCCGAAGTGACTGGTGATTTGTGCTATCGTCCAGAGGGAGAGATGAGCTATAGAGAGCTGACGTTGGATGAGACGTGTCTGTTGTCGCTGGGGAACCTCTGGACTAGCATCCAAGAGTCGCGGACGGTCCCTGTGGTCTGGCCATCGTACAGCCCACGGGCTTCGGTGTTGTTGTCTCTAGAGGTTCTCCTTCGATTCTTCCCTAGTGGTGAAGACGTCGTCTTGCTGACCGGCGGCGGTGGGAGCCACTGGGGGAACTTGACAGATGTCCGCTCGGAGTACGCACGGTATGGACTCCAGTCTGTCTCGGGAGACGAAGATGAGCGGGTTCCTCTCAAAGAGGTCATCCCTCACGCGAGGATTTCTGACGGGGAGATCAACACGGTCTCGAACGGTACCACAGATACGAGATTCGTCATCACGAAGCGCGTAGAAGATCTGCGATCGATAGAGAGTGCTGGGTGTATCTTATTGAACCTCACCTCTCGGGTCAAACCCGAGTACGATGAGGTTATCGACGAACTGATTGAAGCGTTTCCCGAGACACCGATCATCCCCATATACAGTCAGTACGTCAAACACGAGACCGACGAACGACGCGTGCCTCGGTACGGCCCACCAGCCCAATTAGACGACGTCGACACACTACCGGGAGTAGACGCACTCGAAGCGGGTATAGACGCCGAAGATAGTGTTCATGCTCGACCAGAAGAGTTCCCCGGTCACGTTGCAGACGATCTCCGAAAGACGTCGACGGCCGCAGACATGCGAATCGTCGAAATTGAGGACGATGGGTTGTTGGACTATCTAGAACCGGGGTATCGAGCCTCAACGGAACTCCGCGACTACGATGAAGACAGTGTCGCTGGGCGAATCTTTTCGACACTAATGCAATTTGAGCGGATGCCGCTGCCGTTTGGCCAATACGACCAGTGGGCACGAGAGTACACAGAGGGGTACTTCGGCCCTCGACAGGTGTCTGTCAAGGTCGACAAACTGGAGGCCCATGGGAGAGATACCGCTGGGACCGGCACAGCACGATCAATACTCGACACCGTAGAGGGATTACGGCGAGCGCTCCAGAAGTTCGACGAGACAAACCCGATGTACGACGCGCTCGTCGATCAAATTCGAACGCACAGAGATGAGGACTCTTCGCTCGCGATCTTCCTCCCGAAATCGACGTGGCGAAAAGGGGTCCGTGATATTCTCCTCGAAAACGGTGTTATTAAACAGTATATGATGAAGTCTGGCAGCATAACGTTCGTCGACCCAGACTCTGTTCGGTCGCTATCTCCTACTGACACTCTCCTGTTTTTAGGCCCACAACGTCCGCAGTACGCAGGTTACTACACACATCCCCAGACCGACGAGACTGTCGTGCTGACGTATCCTGGTGGGTGGGACCGAATGATCGAAAGCGATGCCCAAGGGTACGTCGATCGGTTGAACGAGGCGCTCTCGGGTGCAGACTACGAACCAATCGAGTACCCGACGATCGACGTCGAACCGCTTCCAGAACCGGAGCCAGAACAGCCAGTCGACTCACCAGAGCCGAGTGCACCAGGGCCACGAACAGAGAGTCCACCGGATTCGAGTTCTGCCCCCGATACGTCTTCAACGAGTACCACCAGCTCGCGTACAGACCGGTCTGAGGTCGCCGAGCTGTTCGATCAGGACCGATCCCGAGACTACTCCTCGGATAGTGGTGACCGATACGATGATTACACACACGCCGACTACGACGTAGCGACCGTCGACGGTCCCACACTCACGGGAGTCACGAGAGTGCTCAAACGGCGTGAGGTCCCCACTTCGAGTGACGGACGCTATCATTGGATCTCACCACGGAACCTGGCCCCTGGTGACGAGATTGCGGTTATCGACGACGACGTGTATCAAACGTTTTGGTCCGAATGGTTGGGCGACACCTACTCCGAGGAGTTAGGTGATACCACCGTCGTAGACGACATCGAGACGTGGTACGAGACCATCACGTCGATCATAGACGATCTGTCCGAAGAGACGGAGCCAGAATCCACCAGGCAGTCTCTGTCGACGGTCCGACGGCGAGTACTCGCTTCGACACCCCATATCGACCGTGAGGATCAGACGATCTGGAACTGGTTCCGATCGGTCGCAGACGGAGACAGTGGCTTAGACCTCGTCGAGACGCCGTCTTTGACCATCGGGCCCCAAAACGGCAAAGACATCGACAAAGTCGGTGAGGCCTTCGACTACGATTCGATCACCGGTGAGAATGCCCACCGAATTCAAAATAGTATGGGCAAAGCGCGTGGCGTCAACGCGAGTCAAGGCCACGCATTTGCCGCACACTTGAAAGAGAAAATGAACTCCTTGGAGGACAACGAGGTAAGAGATGCTGCCGAACGTCACGAGGTGGAGTCGGTCACAAAGAATCAGAACCTCTGAGGTAATTTCTTCACTTCAGACGAATTCGGTCGACTCTCGGAGCAGAAATTGTCGGGGGAATTGGCAAGAAAGGTAGACTTATAAGATATCTGTGTAGATTTTTGTGTAAGAGTGCATCGAAAATTCGATACGATTCCTGACCGTTCGGATCCTGAATATACACGACCACCAGAATCGAGATATGCCGAAGGTGGGGATGTCGACTTCAGACGGCATCAGGCAACCAACCACGTGATTACCCAGCGGCTGGTCGATCGTATCTCTGGGTCGGGCCCTGGTCAAGAGACGTTGTACGGGGTCAATCCGAAGGTCCGCTGTTTCGCAGCGACGCTCGCGAGTCAGTACCGATTCCAGGAGGAACAGCAAGAGGCGGAGTCAGACGGAGAAGACGCTGCGAGTTCGATCACGAAGAACGTGGCGCCGTTCAGTACGGGATTGCGTCTGCGGATCGATCCAGACGAGTTAGACGGTCCACTGGGGATCCAACCGAAATCACGACTGTACGTGAAGCGATTCCCGACCTACGAAGAGCAGTTACAGTACAGCGGTGTCGCATCGGCGACTCCCGACGAGGATGACGACGAGTTCGAAGACGTCGACCCAGATCTATATGCCGATGGTGGGAAAGTAGACGTCTCTTCGGCCCAACCTTTGGTAGACGTCTACGAGCGCGTCGACCCAACGTTCGAGGAGATTCAGATTTCGAAAGCCCAGTTACGGAACGCCGCCAGCTCCGGTGACGAGATAACCGCGACCCTCTCTGGGACGTTGGACGAGGCCCGTGAAGCCGTGGTGAACGATTCAGACACGGTCGCAAACCGGAAAGACGACGTCTCGTACGACGATGCGACGAAGGTCCCTCCAAGAGCGCTGGAAGACGAGTCTGCGTTCGAACAGCACTTAGACTCGACGTTCTCCGACGAGAAGCGTGAGCCACTGTGGTCTGCGGAGGTGCGCGTAGAGGTAGATCGACGCGAGAACGGCGAGTACGATATCGTCGCAACGCTGATCAACACCCACGGGGAAGACTTCGAGTCCGCAGAAGAAGCCGACGAAGAGTGGCAGACGTTTTTATTCGACGCGTCGATCGCTGTAGAGGCACCAGGTGGAGCTTTCCAACCCTTCGAGTCCCAGAAGATCAAGGGGCGATACGAGTACGACGGCGACATCTGGGGGCTCGGAAAGAATTGTTCTGCCGAGCCCGTTACGAGTGATCCAGTCACCAAGGTCGTTACTGATCTCGTTCCGATCCACCAACAGCCGAAGTACGTATCTCGCGAGACGATCGACGCACCGTTCGAAGCGCTTGCTGAGGGTGACTTCGGGACCGTACTGAATCGTATCGAAGACGAGATGCGACGGGCCTACGACCAGTACGAAGGAGTTCGCCAAGAGATAACCGAGCCCAAGAACGACGATGCCAAGAAGAGTTTCGACAAGATGTTGGCGCAATTCGAGTCGGAACGAGATCGATTCCAGCTTGGCAAAGAGCTCCTCTTAGACGAATCCAACGAGGATGCGAGAACGGCCTTTGCCGCTCTCAACCGGACCTTCGACCAGATGGGGCCAGAGTACAAACATTGGCGTCTCTTCCAGCTCGTCTATATCGTCATGTCGATCCCCGATATCGTCTCGCAGTCGTCCCCACAGCGGGATATCCAAGACTCACTGGACGTCTGTGATATCATCTTCTTCCCGACTGGTGGTGGAAAGACCGAGGCATATCTGGGGTTAGTCGTCTTCGCAGCCTTCCTCGACAGACTACGTGGGAAAGACTTCGGGATGACTGCGTTGACAAAATTCCCACTCAGGCTACTATCGCTGCAACAACTCCAACGGATCACCGAAGTCCTCTGTTGTGCAGAACTGATCCGTCGCGACCACGAGGATATGGGCGGTGAGCGGTTCAGTGTTGGCTACTTTGTCGGGAAGAACAACACACCGAACGCGATCGAAGAAGACGGTGAGAACGTCGTTCGATTGGCCAAAGAGAGTGAGGAACACAAAGACAAGTGGCTGATCGTCCCCGAGTGTCCGTTCTGTGGTGAGGAATCGGTCGAGATAACGGGTGACTTGGAGCGGCTTCGGATCGTCCATCAGTGCACGAACCCCGAGTGTGAGGAGGTACAGCACCAGGGAGGAGACACCGCAGAGTTGCCCGTCTACGTGGTGGACAACGAAGTCTATCGTTACGTCCCGACGTTCGTCGTCAGTACGATCGACAAGATTGCGATCTTCGGTCAGAACCGCCGTTCGAGAGGCCTCCTCGGACAGGTGAAACATCGCTGTCCAGATCACGGCTACACCACCGAAGAGGGGTGTCTCGTGGCTGGGAGAGGGACACCGGAGGACGTCAGGTGCAACCACGATACTCCCGCTGGAATGGATCCTGTAGAGCCAGCCGATCCTCCATCGATACTCATCCAGGACGAACTCCACCTGTTGCGTGAAGAGTTTGGAGCCTTCGACTCCCACTACGAGACGTTCATCCAGGAGCTGATCCACCAGTACACCGACGGTGAGTGGGAGATGAAGGTCGTCGCTGCGACTGCCACTATCGAAGGTGCACAGAACCAAGTTCAGTCACTGTACCGGAAAGAGCCCAACGAGTTCCCGTCACGAGGCCCACGACTCAAGCAGTCGTTCTACGCCTACGAAGACCCACATCGTCTCGGTCGACAGATGATCGGGGCTATTCCACGGAGTGTCGGGCCATCCCGGGCGATGAATATCGTGATGCGAGAGTACGCGAAGATCACGCAGTGGTACGACTCGCATCCAGACCAATTGTACGACGACATAGACGCTGTCGCCGAGGACGTCGTCGCAGGCCCCCTTTCGTTCGATAGTGACCCGGAGACACGTCGTCGAGAGATACTGGACGTACTCGACGACTACAAGGTACAGATCGCCTACACCATCTCGAAGAGCCAAAGCGACCTGCTCAATCGTTCGATCAAACAGATGATCAACGAGCAGTTGGCCGAGGACGGCGAGGAATACGAGCGGTTGACGCCCGTCTCGATGACAGGCGAAACCGACATGGAGACCGTTCGGGATGCACTCTCGCGGTTGGAGGCAGACGACCCAGACGAACCCATTGATGCCGTCGTCGCGACCAACATGATCTCACATGGGGTCGACGTCGACCGATTCAACTTCATGTCGTTCCACGGGATGCCGCGGAACACCGCCGAATACATCCAGGCGTACTCACGCGTTGGCAGAAAGTACACCGGATCGGTCTTCTTGCTGTTCAACGCGATGCGTGCGAGAGATCGATCCCACTACGGGAGGTTCGACCACTACCACCAGTATCAGGATCTCTTGGTGGAGGCGACACCACTCGAACGGTGGGCAGAGTACGCTATCGAGTGTACGCTTCCGGGTGTGGTAGTAGGGCTATTGTTACAGTACTACGATCTCCACTACGAGACCGACTTCAAGAAGCGGATCTACAACGTGGAGGGACTCCGGGAGGCGGTGAAAACCGATGTCGTAAAGAAAGACGAACTCCGGGAGATGACGTTCCGAGCCTACGACGTCCAAGACGCCACGGAGAATAGCGGTGGTGAAATCGGAGCTCGGATCTACCGCGAACGGATCGACCAGCAGTTCGACAAGATTTGGAGTTGTCTGATGAACGCAGACCCGGTCATTCACGACCCGAGAAACGCTGGGCTGAAAAATTTCATCGGGAACATCCTCGCCGACGAAAGTGAGGAGATCCGGAAACCGATGCGGAGTCTGCGCGATATCGACGAACAGATTCCAGTCACGTTGGATTTAGCGACCAAAGATATGATTGATACGATGATCGACCGAGGAGAGTTCGATGAGTGACGACGAAGAGCCAACGATGGAGCGCGGAATCGCGCAGGTGATGAGCAATATGGCACCTGGAGCAGTGTTCACTTACTCCCACCAGGGAGTGACGATGAAAGTCGACAAGTGGTACAACGAGCCACTCGACGATATCAACACCAGTCGAGTCGCCGACCACCTCGCCGGCAGAGTCGATGGATTCAAAAACGACGATATCCCGCCGTGGAGTGACATTCGGGATCGGGAGATCGACTTTTTCAGAGTGACGAGTGTCGGGAGTGAATTGTTCCCCCGGACGGTGGTCTGTAAGAAGTGTAACGCCGTGTCCTTCCGGAACGAAGTTGCCAGTCTCAGACAGTTAGACGGGACGTGTCCCGATCCGAATTGTGACGGTCGTCTCCGCCAGTTGGGATTCGTCTTGGTCTGTGACTGCGGTGGCCTCAGTAACCTCCAGCCCGCCCAGTGTGACCAACACGGATGGGACCACCTCTATCTTTCACAGGGGTCGAGACAAAACATCAGGACGTGGTCCTTCAAGTGTCGTCGGTGTAACTACGAAGACGACTTTTCTGGGTGGTGTGACGACTGTAATAGCCCAGTGAGAGGTGCGACACCGGTCGATTCTGGGTCTGTCCACTACTCACAGCGTGACGTCATCGTCGACATTCCACCCGTCGGTGTAGACGAAACGAAGATACCGTACGGAGAAGAGTGGTGCCGGGTTCTGATGGCCGACCATCTGGGTGAGCCAGACCTCACGTCGGATGGAGTCACCTTAGAAACGGTCGCGACGACCCCGGGTGCAGACGACCAAGATATCCAAGACCTGATCGACAAGGTCGGCGCAGAGAACCGAGATGCCATCATGGACTTCGTCAACACCATGACTCCCGGTGATGGATACAGCCGGAACTCCGTCGTCGAAATGAACCGAGGGTACGTCTCGGTCCCAGAGGATCGAAGTTGGCACACCTTAGTATCACAGCAATTGTACACATTCGCACGGTGTACCAACCCCGACTATAACGCCGGAGGTAGCGACGATGACGTCGAGACGGAACGAAAACCGTCGCCTCGTCCGCTGTCTGAATTCGTCGAAAACGAGGAGTTCTTAGAGAAACACTATCAGGCGAAGTACTATCCACAAGAACTCGCGTCGATTCGAGTCAAAGACGCGTGGTTCGTCGATAACTTCCCGCTTTTGAACCTCTTGTTTGGATACACACGTGACTCACCCAAAGCAAGCGAGGCAGATCTACGACGGTTCGAACATCCGTACGACGACGACGCAATTGCGGTCTACGGCGACCGGTCGCCATCCGAATCAATCATCTTAGAACTCGACAGAGCGGCCATCGTCCAGTGGTTGTTGGACAACAGCCCTCTTGTAGCGAGCGACGCACCAGATCTGGACGACGACCAGGAACTCAAACGGTGGTTCCTAGAGAATATCGATCCCAGAGAGACACAGAACCCATTCACCCCGATCGACAACGAGTTGACGGAACTCGTCTATACACTTATCCACTCGATGAGTCACACGCTGATGAGTACTGCCAGCAAACAGTGTGGGCTCGATAGCGACAGCATCTCTGAGTTGATCTTCCCGAACGTTCCAGCTATCGTTCTCTACGCCGAGAGTATGGAACACTTCGCTCTCGGTGGGATGTTTACGTTGTTCAAGACACAGATCCGAAACTGGGTCAAAGACTCCAAAGAGTTCGCCAGAGAGTGTATCTACGATCCGGCCTGTGCGAACAGCGAAAGCGGGGCTGCATGTCACGCGTGTATGCACGTTAGTGAGTTCACCTGTGAGAACTTCAACGCGAATCTCGATAGAAACATGCTCGTTGGAACAGGCGATCGATACGACGCCTTCTGGGATATCGATGGATAGATGATATATACGAGACACCGCCACGTGTGTAGAGCCGATGGGAAGGCCAGCACCCAAACAGTAGCAGCTGCGACTGCAACGGTGTCTACGGCAGCTATAGACAGGGTAAAAACGAGATGACCGGGTGGATCGTCGACTGTACCGAAACAGACCTCAAAGAATTCCTCAACGAAGAGGTCGTACGTCACGACTCCGAACACGAGATTTCGACCGATGATACCGTATATCTTCGAGATGTCGACAACGAAACGCTGGTTGGAGTGTTTGTGGCGTTGCACGACTGTCTGGAGATCAAAGACGAACGGAGTCAAACTGCAGTTTCGATAGACGGGGACCACCTCTCGTCACTCGATACGACTGTGTTTCCCTTCGAGTTACCAGAGGGACAACTGACTTCTCCCCGACATTCTGATATTGAGGTAGCCTTCGAACACGACGGTAAGAAGCTAGACCGTGACGACCAAACCGACGGTGACCAGTCGGGTAACTCCTCGGAAGATGACGAAGGTGTACCCATTGGAGTATCTCTTTCGGAGGTGTTCACACATGAGTACGACGTCGAAAACCGAGACTTTTCTGGGGACGACGTCGCGAGAAACCAAGTAGTCGGAGACCTCAAATTGCGAGGGTGTGATTTCTCTGAGGCAGATCTCAAGGGCATCACGTTCGAAGGAACCGATCTTCGTGATACAGATTTTCGTGAGGCGAATCTCCAAGACGCTACGTTCGGTGGGGACGTGAAAATTCAGGGTGCCGATTTCACGAAAGCCCAGATGAACCGCGTCACGATGGCAGCAGACGTCACTGCCTCTCATTTCACACTCGCGGTACTGAACGATGGAGATCTCACGGATGCTGCACTAGAAGGTGCAGATCTCTCCGATGCGGCTTTGTTGAAATCCTATTGAACTAACACTTTTAGCAGTGACACAGCTGCTACGTAGATGTGGGAATTGGCTGTTTCTTGAGCGATTACTCACTT
>Ga0306916_100151_pt1 | contig 29008 bp, 24 predicted proteins | sample AntDeeMetag20062_FD_190409 | JGI IMG/M metagenome (GOLD analysis project Ga0306916, IMG submission 190409) | Saline lake microbial communities from Deep Lake, Antarctica - Metagenome TFF 2006 #2 (v2) (version 2) | ecosystem: Environmental > Aquatic > Non-marine Saline and Alkaline > Saline...
CGAGCACGGGGTTGTGGTCGATGCGTTTGTCGAGGCCGTAGACAATGGCCCCTTCAGGGGTGTGGAGGACTGGGTTGATGGCGTCGATGGTCGAGTGAGTGACGTTGACGAACTCCATGTCGACCTGATCGCCGATGCGCATGGTTTCGCCGGCGTTCATCACTTGGAGGTCGTTTTGGACGTCGAATTTGTCCTCGTCGCGGATCTGCTCGCGGACGAGTTCGATGGTGAAGGGTGTCGCCACGACGGGAGCGTCGTAGCGGTGGGCGAGTTTCGGGATTGCACCGATGTGGTCGAGGTGGCCGTGAGTCGGGACGATGGCCTTGATATCGCCGTCGAGTTCGCTCATCACGCGGTCGTCGGGGATCGCGCCCATGTCGATGAGATCCAGACTGTGCATCCGCTCGGTCTGGACGTTATCGTGGATCAGTACCTGCGAGAGGTTCAGCCCCATATCGAAGATGACGATGTCATCGTCCATACGGACTGCCGTCATCTGTCGACCAACCTCTTCGTAGCCGCCTACTGTCGCAATTTCTATTTCCATAGGTATGCCGAACGGGAGCGGTTCACGCGTACACAGAGCAACGACATCGAAACCATCAGGGGGCAGCCGAAAGCGAACTGCACCGCACCGCCGGAGCCGAGGACCCGATTCGATTGCGCGTCTACTGCACGGGAACCGCGCGTTGGTTACTCCAATAGCTACTCCGAAGACGTAAATAGTCAGTGACTTATCGCGCCCTTCGGGCGATCACACGCGACAGCTCAGCGCCAGCCCACCAAACAAAACAGTCGACGACTCCTACCGTCCTATTTGAACGGAATGAACTGCCCGTTGATGTCCCACTCGTGAATACAGTAGATGCTGCCCGTTGCGCCATCGGCAATCTCCCAAGAGTCCGTCTTGGCGTTCCACTGCTCGGTTCTCCCACACCGCTCGCAGGTTCGTGCTGTCGGTCGACGAAGCGTTACGGTCATACCCGAACGGGAGTCGTCCACCGATTTAAACGTGACTCGTCGAAGCCAGCGGTCGAGAGTCCGACACGGTCGTCGACGCAATGGTCGACACAACGGGCAAGGCGACTCACCGATCAGGAGCTTTTGCCGACCGACTGCGTAAAATTCGGGCCTAAAACGTTTGTATCTGGTCCTAAAATGGGTTGTATAATTTAAATACAGTCTCTTATAGTGGGAAAAAGGATTACTTGTTGTATCATCTCTAGTATGATGTATGATACCGAACAACGCGGATATCGATCCGTTCTCTCCGGAGACGAACTACTTCGAGTGCATAGCGTGTGGTAAGCGAGAGATCAGCGATAAGCGACTGACAATCTGTAAGGGGTGTGGTGGACAACTCCAGAACATCGCTGTCCCACGGGAGTAAGTCGACCACGCGACCTTTTAAACCGGCCTACGCGGGCTGTGAGCGACTGGTTTCGATCCCCCCGGCCAGTCGGTCGACGATGAGGACCGCTCCCGCGCCGACGACCGCGAACAACAGGAACAGACCGACCGTCTGGAACGTCCACGCTGTGCCCTCCGCGGTCAGTTCGAGCGTCGTCTGTTCGACCGGTGCTCGCAGCGCGCCGACGATCAGGCTCACCAGAAACGCCAGCGTCGCCTCCCGGTAGCGGTCGAGCGCCCACCGCACGCTGTGGGCGAGCGTAAACAGCCCGACGACACCGCCGGCCATGAACGTTACCACGGGGATCGCCGCGTCGACCACCGTATCGGTCCCGCCGCCGTTGAGCGTGCCGAACAGGACGTCGGTAAACCGGCTCAACGCGTTCGACATGTAGTCGTACTGGCCGAGCATGAGCAGCAGCAACGAGCCCGAGACGCCGGGCAGAATCATCGCACTGACTGCAATGGCTCCGGCAACGAACACCACCGGCAGCGACGACCCCAGTGCTCCGGCCGCGTAGCCCGACAGCAGAAACGCCAACAGGAAGCCGCTCGCCGCGGCGACCCGTCGACCCCGCGTCGACAGCGACACCTCGCTGTAGAGGACGGCCGCCGAGGCCCCGATCAGCCCGAAAAAGAAGCCGTAGGTTTCGACCGGATTCGTCTCCAAAAGCACGCTAATGATCCGAAGAACGGTCACGACGGCTGTCGCGATGCCGGCACCCAGCGCAAGCAGAAATCCGGTGTCGATCTCCCGGAGTGCTGCGACGGCGTCGGGTCGACTCTCGGCTCGCAGCCCGCCGAGGATGCGCCGGAGTCGACCGGGTTCGATTGCGGTGACCGCGCCGATCAGCCGCTCGTAGATCCCCGTAATGAGGGCGATGGTGCCGCCGGAGACGCCGGGTACTGCGTCCGCTGCGCCCATGCCGAGGCCGCGGAGATAGATGCCGACCATATCGCGGAGTGTCGTCATTACCGGCTTCTGGGCGGCCCACGGCATTGGTAGTTCGGGTTTACTGGTCGACGTTCGCCGTCGACAGAGCCATCCTAACTGGTAGTCAGTGGCTACGTTCTACCAACTGTCGATTGGAATCAACTCAGAAAAACCCGCCGTCGTAGTCAGTGACTACTCTCGGCTTTCGGCTATTTAGCCCTCGGTTGTCGCCTCGGAGAGGTCGACCGTGACCGCGCTGTCGTCCACGCCGACGACCTGTGCCTCGTCGACGTCGGCCTGTGTCGTCGCCGGATCATCGCTGGTCGTGAACGTGTACTGGCCCGTCGCCTGCACGCTCGTGTTGGTGTAGCCGTTTTCGGGACCGAACTCGTCGTAGCCGGTCGTCGAGTACGGCAGCGTCATCTCGAAGTTGCCCTCGTCGTCGGCGGTCGCATACTGGGTGTAGGTGAACGTCTCACCGGAGTCGGCAATTTCCATCTCGACGGTCGCACTGACTTCCTCGCCAGGCGCTGCATTCGTTCCCTCGACGGTGGCACCGGGAACTCGCTCGAAGGTCTTGACCCAGTCCGGATTCGTTTCGAGGAGCTGATCCACGGAGAGACCGGTTCCGCGGAGCGTGCTGAACAGGTCACTCTGATAGCCGCGCTGATTGAGCGCGTCCGATTCGCTGGTTTTGACCAGCCGGTAGTGTTGGAGTGCGTCGACGCGTTCGGTCGGATTTGCACCGATTCCGCCCAGTTGCGCACCGGGGTTCTCGTCGACGTAGGCCTCTGCCTCCGCGAGCGTGTCGAACGTCTGGATGTCCGATGCCGGATCGAAGCTATCGATTGTGACCTGTTGGCCGTTCTGTGTTTGGACGGTTCGCGGCTCGGTTTCGATCACGATTGGATCTGGGTCGGCCGCACTCCCGTGGTAGTTGTACAGCCGGATCATCTGGCTGTCGTAGTACCGTTGGGTACGAAGTGTGACAGGCTGGCCGAACTGCTGGCCCTGCTCGGTTTGGATGAGTGGGTAGGCTCGGTTGAGGAAGTCCGACTGGCTTATCTCCTCTTCGTTGTAGAAGACGGTTGGCGCGCCGAACTTCGAGCCCGGCGTCACCATCTGCCAGTCGACCATCACGTACCGTGTCTGGTCGTTTTCGCCCATCTTCTCGCCGAGCGCGTCGGCTGCCCGCCGTTCGGATGGAGCCAGCAGGTAGTTGGCCGCCTCAGTTGCCCCCTGCTGGAACGGGTTGGCGTTCGGGATTCGCTCGCCTTGGGTTGTGATCCAGTGGCCGTAGTCCCACCACGACTGGACGCCGTAAGCACCATCTCGATACTCGAAATCATCGTCGTCGGGACGGTCGTAGGTGCCGTAGTACTCCATGGGATTGTCGTTGCCTTCGAGTTCGCCGGGATGTGGCGTTTCAGAACTTAGCCAGTTGAGGCTATCTTCCCACTCGGTGACTCCACCCGGACCGTTTCGATCACCGGCTGCCCACGCCGACCCCGCAAAGGGGAATAACAACGGTGCGGTAATCATCAGAAAGACCGCCACTACAACCATAACCTGCCAACCTTCGAGGTTGCGCACGGACTCTTGGAGTGAATCGCCTGCCGTATCGAGGTCGATATATCCGAGCACTTGTGCGACGAAGAGTGCGTTGAACACCGCGACTACGATTGCCAGATAGATGTTAAATCGGGCTTGGGTGAAGGCGGCCGAAGTCATAAACGCCGCCCAGACCAGCAAGTAGAGGTCTACCGCATCGTACCGGTGGAGGAACGTCGCACCGACGAGCAGGCCAGTGACGACGACGAGGCCGACCACCTGCCAGCTCGTGCCGAAGACGCCGGCAATCGCGCTGAAAATCGGTGTAGCGAGGTAAATCAGTCCGACTGTAGCGAGAGACGCAACGACGTAGCCCGTTTTCCTGATATCGTCACTTCGGATGAGTGGTCGAGCGAGGACGATAAGCACGGCGAGGAGTGCGGTAAAGAACGCGAGGCCGTACTCGGAGTAGATGATCTCGAATGCCGAGCCGCGGGAGAGGAACGGTTGGGCCTCACCGACTGTGCGAGCCGTTGCACCGGAGCTAAATCCGATTCTGCTGAGTACTGTGTTGATGAGTGACTGAGCAAAACTCGAGAAGATGCCGATCGCAATGACGAGAATACCGCCGACTGCAACAGGATACAGTGATGTGTCAATATCACGTGTTTCCCACACACGAGCGAGGAAACCGAGGAAGATACAGCCAATCCCGACACCGAGTGGAAGAATCACTTGGAGAAGGGTGTAGTCGGTTGCACCACCAATAGTGAACCTACTCAGTGGAACGAACATCAACAGTCCAGTGACGATCATCGAAATCGCACCGACGAACGCCATCGGCTCCGGGCTCCGTTCGTGGAACACGTCACTCGTGAGTTTGACGGCGAAGAAAACCCCCGTAAAACCGACAAGGAGAATCCCCGGTGGCCACGCCCACATATAGAGAGCGGCTGCGATGCCGGCTCCAACCGAATAAATCAGCGGTCGACGAAGCGCGTCGATATCTCGATCGGCGACTAGTTCCCAGACCGGCTGTTCACGCTGGGCAACCGTCAGTGCAGCAACGAAGCCGAAGACACCGAGCGTCTGGAAGAAGACTTCGGCCGCGTGGTGGTCGAAAAAGCCAACTACGCTGTAGTTGAGAACCGTCCCCGGAAGGAGTGCAAGGACGGTGACTCCCGCGAGTGCAGGGCCACGGCCGGCGACCCGAGCTGCGATGAGATACGTCGGAATCACCGCAAGTATAAGAAAGACGGGGGCGGCGACGAGCATGACGAAGCCGATGTACTCCCCAGAAGGATTGCCAAAGCTTGTGAGGAGAATAAATCCTGCGACGATCTGATCGAATAGTGTCCCGAACTGTTCGGCACTCGTCCCGGCGGGATAGTTCGTCCACGGATCGAACGGCATCGTCGACGGGAAGTTGTCGAGGAGATACGACGTCTCCCGGAAATGATACCACGCGTCGTTGCCACGGAACGTGACGCCGCCATCGGTCTGGAAATTACTCAGTGCCCGGAGGCGTGTGGCCAGCATGAACGCCATGAGCGCGACAAGCACTGGAACGTGATACCACTGCTTGGCATACGCGAGTACAGAGCCCTCAGACTCTGTCTGACTCTCGCTACGCTGTTTTGCTGCGTTACTCATTATAATGAAGCAGTTACAAGAACTCAATAAACCTTGTGAAAGAGCGCGTGTACATATCACACTGATTTCGGACGGTTACCACCGCGCTCACGAGTTCACAACGCTTATTCATTGGTGTGGGAAATCCACGCTCAATGAAGGTTTCAGTCGTCGTCTGTACGTACTCCGAGGATATCTACGACCATTTTCAGGAGGCCGTCGACAGCGTTCTCGCGCAGACCTACGACGATATTGAACTCGTTGTCGTCTCCGACGGCAACGAAGCAGTTTATCAGCGAATGACGGACGATTACGGTGACTTGGAGAACACAATCGTCTCTCGAACCGACGAAAACGTCGGTATTTCCGCTGCACGAAATCACGGAATCGAACGGGCAACCGGAGATGTGGTTGCTCAGATCGACGACGACGCTATCGCGGATCCAAACTGGATCGAAGAGCTTGTTAGCGTCTACGAGTCGACTGATGCAATTGCTGTCGGCGGGAAAATGACGCCCGCATGGGTCGCAGGCAAACCCGGATTTCTCCCCGAAGAGTTCTATTGGCTGATCGGCGTCACGCACAGAGGGTTCGCCGAGCCCGGTGAGGAAGTCCGAAACACCTTCGGCTCGAATATCTCTTTTCGTCGGGAGGTAATAACGGAACTCGGCGGCTTTGATCCCAACGTCGGCCGGAAAGGCGACGCCGAGATCCAAGCTCACGAGTCGGAACTCTGTACGCGGCTGCGCCAAGAGTTCGGCAGAGGGGTTGTGTACAATCCTGACGCCAAGGTTGCCCACAAAGTATTCGACTATCGAACGAACCCGGTCTGGCTGATCAAACGTGCGTTCTGGCAGGGATACTCGAAGCGTGCACTGGAGACGCTGCTTCCGGATGCTGGACGGGATGAGGAGTCGGCATTTCTCTCGTTTTTGTTACTCGACTCGATCCCGTGGCGCGTCCGCCGCTTCGTCTCGAAGCCCTCAATCACCGTGGTAAGTCAACTCGTCTGGCTCGTCATGCTGACTGGACTGGTCGGGCTGGGATATCTGTACGGTATTTATAAATGGCGCTGAATTCCCTCGCACGTCGACTACTCTACTAGATAGAATATCTTCGTAGCACCAACAAACCTATCAGAACTGGTCACCCACTCAGTAGCCATATGGTCGAAACACGGGAATCGATTGGGGTCGTGGGGTTGGGGTACGTTGGATTACCCCTCGCCTTGGCATTTACGCGGGCGGGATACGAGGTCGTTGGCGTCGACATCGACGAGACACGGGTCGAGACGCTTCGAGCGGGCGACTCGTATATTACGGACGTCTCTGACGACGCAGTCGCAACTGCGCTCGATGAGGGATTCCGTCCAACGACGGAGTACGAGGAACTCAGTACCGTCGAGGGTGTGTCGGTCTGTGTACCGACACCGCTTCGCAAGACAGGAACGCCAGAGATGTCCTATGTCGCCGATGCGGTCGGTCGACTGGCACAGATAGTGCCGCGGAACTGCACAGTTGTCCTCGAAAGCACCGTCTACCCCGGAGCGACGACCGAAGTCGTGGTGCCGGCGTTCGAAGACGAAGGCTACCATATCGGCGAAGACCTGTTTTTGGCCTTCTCGCCCGAGCGAATCGACCCCGGCAACGAAGAGTACGAACCACACGAGATTCCCAAAGTGATCGGCGGCGTAACCGACGCCTGTGGTGACCGCGCCGAAGCACTCTATGATCCCGCCTTCGACGAACTCGTTCGCGTTACCTCCGCCACCGAGGCCGAACTCGTCAAACTCCTCGAAAACACGTTCCGAGCGGTCAACATCGGGCTGATAAACGAGATCGCACAGATCGCCTACGAGCTCGATGTCGACATCTGGTCGGTGGTCGACGCGGCGTCAACCAAACCGTTTGGATTCATGCCCTTTTATCCTGGTCCTGGACTCGGCGGCCACTGTATCCCGGTCGACCCGACGTTCCTCTCGTGGAAGGCAAATCAGCACGATATCGAGACGCGGTTTATCGACCTTGCTGATAGGATCAACCGAGAGATGCCTCGCCACGTCGTCCGACGGATCACTGACCTCGTGAACGACAACGGTGTCGCACTCCCCGATGCGCGTGTTCTCGTCGTTGGTGTCGCCTACAAACCGGATGTAACCGACACGCGAGAGTCGCCCGCTCACGACGTGATCCAACTGCTCGAAAAGAGAAATGTCGACGTCGACTATCATGATCCGCACGTTCCCGTGTTCGAAACCGATGGACTGCAGTACGAGTCGGTCCCGCTATCGACCGAAACTCCGGATTTCTACGACTGTACAGTCGTGTTGACCGACCACAGTGTGCTTGACATCGAAGCGATAGTCGAGTCGGCATCGGTCGTCTTCGATACGCGGAACGCGGTCGACGAGAGGGGTCGTGGCAACGTCGTGCGACTCTAATACGGTCTGATCGACCTCGGCAGTCGACCACGACGGGGAACGGAGCTGAGTTCCGTCTTGTGGCGTCGTACTGGGTGTCCCACGAGAAGAGGTTCATAGCGGCAACGGCTACGTTTCTTTGGCAGGTGCGCCGACCACAGTCGAACCTGCAGTTACGTCGTCTAATACGACCGAGTTTGCGCCGATGACACAGCCCTCGGCCAAGTCGATATCACCCAACACGACCGAACCAGCACCGATAGAAACGTTATCAGCGATAGTTGGATACTCTTCGGACGGGTCGGGGCTACGTCGACCGAGAGTGACGTTCTGTTGAATCCGAACGTTCGAGCCCACTTCTACTTCGTGTCCGACGACGATTCCGATTGGATGTGGTAAGGTGGTGCTGGGAGGTAACGGGATCGAAATATCGCACGAGGTGGCGATTTTGTGCTCGCGGAAGATGACTGCATTGTACAAATTTATGACGTTGATTCCGATGAGAGATTTCACCGTTAGATGGAGCGCCATCAGCAGTCCATCGGATTTCGACCGCTGGATAAACCTGTTCAGTAGCCCCATAGTAGCTCTTCTATGCATGTCGGGATTAAATCTTATTCGGTGAGAAGAAGTAGTCCCAAGAATCTGGCCCGTGCAATGACCCTGACCACGGCGGGCCGATTGGAGAACCATTTTATTACTGCTGTGATCTACAGGAAGATGTGACAAATAGTAAGACACGCGTGCCGGGACTGACCGACCGATGACCGAGTATCCCGATGTGTGTGTCGTTTCGCATCCGATCGGTGCGGCCGGGATCGCGGTCGAGGATCTACTCGCGGTTCTCACCTCGATCACGGCCGTCTCACTGATTACGGCGGGTATCGACGACGAGTCGGGAATGCCTGACGACTGTGAGGTCGTCATCGTGTCGGAGGACGACACTGGCCGCGGTGTCGTGGTCTCGGCAGTCCGCTATCTCCGCAATCAGCTACTGATGTGTCGACAGCTCCGACGACGAAACGAACCCGTCGTGGTGTTTTTCGGCGCAACTTCCTATCTGCTTCCGATCTTGTTTGCACGACTGTTGGGGAAGACGGTCGTGTTAGAGCCCCGTGGTGACGTACCACTCTCGTTGAAGCTCAACTGGGAACGACGGATTCCGGCTCCGCTCGCGAGACTGCTGGCAGGGGTAGTGGCACTGCTTGAGCGTATCGGCTATTGGGTTGCGACAGACATCATTACCTACACGCCAGCGATGGCACAGGAGTTGGGACTCGATCACTATGAGGAGAAACTCCACCCGAACGGGGCTCGGTTTGTCGACACCGATCGGTTTTCGCCCGCCATCCCGTTCGAGGACCGCGAGAACGTCGTCGGCTTCATCGGACGTTTAGACGAAGAAAAAAACATTCGCACGCTCGCGACGGTTGCGAAACAGCTTCCAGACAACGTGACGTTCCGCTTCGTCGGCGACGGCGGACTCAAATCGTGGCTCGAAGCCGAACTCGCGGCCGAGATCGAACAGGGGGCCGTTGAGACGGTTGGCTGGGTCGACCACGATGAGGTCCCCACCGAGTTGAATCGATTTCGGCTCCTCGTATTACCTTCAGAGCCGACCGAAGGGCTTCCCACAGTTATCCTCGAATCGCTGGCCTGCGGAACGCCCGTGTATGCGACACCCGTCTCCGGCGTTCCGGATGTCGTCCGCGATGGAGAGACCGGCTTTCTGATGGGTTCAAACCGAGAGGCGGACATTCGAACGGATATCGGTGAAATCCTCTGTCGGGACGATCTCGACCAAATCAGTGCTACCGGTCGTGAGTTGATTTGTGAGGAGTACAGCTTCGAAGCGGCCGTCGACCGGTACTCGGTGATTTTAAATCAGTTATCCGAGAAATAAAGAAACAGAAGGATATCTATGAATGAAGATACGCCGGTAGTGTTGAATATTTGTGAACGCCTTTTTTCTGATTTTCATGAACAGGAGGTTGTGTACTGTCATTGGAAGAGTAACGAACATCTTCTGGAAGGATTAGCAGGTACAACCGATCTCGATATCATCGTCGAAAGTCGAGAGAAAGTAGAAAAAATATTACATCAAAACGGGTTCAAACGATTTGAGCCGTCGTGGTTCATTCAGTATTCCGGTCTCGAAGATTACCTTGGATACGACGTGGAGACGGGCCAAATCGTTCATATTCATCTCCATTATCGACTTGCAATCGGAAACAAACGACTCAAAGACTACCATCTCCCATGGCTGAACATTCTATTCAAAAGACGTGTCCTCGATGAAGAACACGGCATATATAGAGTAGATCCAGCGATGGAAATGATATTGTTACTCGTTCGCTATGCATTAAAAATACAGAAACGAGATTACATTAAATCTGTTTCTGGAGAGTATCTGAGCGAGAATGTTGTTCGTGAATACGAATGGCTACGAGAACGAGTGGATAGCGAGGAGGTGGGTCGACTGGCAGTTGATCTGTTAAATAATGAGGCTGGAGAAATCGTTGGGTCTATGCTTGCCTCACGCCCTAGTCTACGGCAGTTCCGAAAACTTCGTACCGTATGTACTGAGGAACTTTCAACATCTCGGACGTACGGTTATTTTGAGTCGCAAGTGCGGGGGTTGTTGCGTGAGGTCTTTCTGGGATGTCGCTCACTCAACGGGCGTTACTTCGATCAACCACGATTCTATCGGCGAACAGTTCCAGCCGGCGGACTCCAAGTAGTACTGCTTGGTGTTGACGGCGCGGGAAAATCGACACTTATCGAAGAACTTGAGGAGTGGCTCTCGTGGAAGCTTGATGTCCAACGGATCTATTACGGGAGCGGTGATGGGGCTGCAACTTGGTTACGATATCCTCTTATCGCTGTTCGAAAACGAATTGCGGGTGGAGAGACAGTAGCGTCAAACGATTCGACATCGGATCGACCGCTGGTAATGCGAATCGGTCGAGTCCTTCGCGGTGTCGTGCTTGCTCGCGAACGCCGTAAGAAATTACGAAAAGGCTGGCGGGCGAGAAACCGCGGGCTGGTTGTTCTGGGTGATCGATACCCCCAAAGCCAAATTATGGGCTTCAGTGATGGCCCACTGCTTGATCATCTATCTGATTCGTCATCTCGGTTATTTCGATATTTGGCTAGTTGGGAGCGAATTGTCTACCGTTCCGCTGAGAGCAGACCACCGGATCTTGTCATCAAACTCGACATCTCACCGGAGACTGCCAGAGAGCGAAAACCAGAGATGTCGAAGGATAAATTCGAAACCCGTGCAAAGGCGGTCGAATCGGTCGAATATGATACAGATGTCGTTGTCGTTAATGCAGAGCAACCACTCGAATCGGTGCTAAAAGAAGTAAAACAGCACGTCTGGAAGCGGATGTAGTTTGTGGGATCCATTCAGTATGAGATCTATGACGAGTTGTTTAATTACTTTGGACAAACACCCTTGTTTATGTCATATAGTGGAATCGGTCGTCGCCTTCGAGAATTCTACGAATACAAAGTGAAGTCGACTCGTGACCTTCTTTTACAAGGTGAACTCGGATTCCTTTTGGGTGGAATTATTGAAGAGGTCACCGGACGAAACCCATATTTTTGGTATCGACAGAAGGCAGGCAAAGATCGATTCGTTACAAGAAGTGTCCGAGATCATGAAATGTGGATTGATCTCTACGATCGAGGGCTCTCACGGCACTTGTTCATCCGAGGTGTTCACGAACGTGAGGCAACAGAAGCATATCGGGATGCTCTCTTGAACTTACGGGGTACGGTTGACGAAAAAATTACAGTGCTAGAGGTTGGTGCGAATATTGGCTATTACGTTCTAGAGGAAGCGCAAGTGCTCGGTAATACGGCCTCAATCATCGCTTTTGAACCAGATCCGCAGAATCAAGAACTGTTAGAACGAAACGTAGCACACAACGGTTATACAGACCAAGTTGAGCTATCGACAAAAGCGGTCGATACCACGTCCGGTGAGCGAACGTTTCATCGATCAACACACTCGAACTGGAATCGACTTGAACAGGATGATGAGACAGGAAACGTAGATCAACTTGTCGATTCGTATCCTGTTGAAACGACGAATCTCGATGACTTTCTATTTGAGCGAGAGATCGATCCAAATGCAGTAGGTGCACTCCGAATGGATCTCGAAGGGCACGAACTCCATGTCCTCGAAGGGATGGATGAGATTCTCCAAGCGGATGAACCAATGGTACTGTTCGTCGAATTTCATCCGGCATTTGTGGGTAGAGAATCGTACGAGTCTGCGATTTCAATGCTGGAATCACACGGTTTTGAAATTACGTTCGCCGATCGGAGTTTGGAAGTATTGGACATCGATTCGTTCGATAGGTTACGATCTGTGCACGGATCACACGTCCGAGTTATTTTTTCTCGATAAATATGGGTTTTAAATAACTTAAATAATCATAACATATGTGCCTATTCTATAAGAAATTATTTTGGACACTGTCTAGTTAGTGACCCCCTCAGCTGGTGTTCGATCACCTAGCGATTGATGCGGTCGCTGGCGGTTATAATAATATGCGAACTGCGAACACTAGCGGCGAACGCTCGACCGACTGCCCACCCACGAATTATGGAAGCGGTCGATCCTCATTTTGAGCGTCTGAAACTATTTTTCGATTAGGTTTCGGTCTGTATAATCACGCCGACCGCTCAGCCCTAATCGAGCAAGGGCAGTCTGGTAGCCGAAGCCATCGACAAGAAACACAGCCTCCGAGAGGTCGTGTTTCTCAGAAAGTCCATGCAGAAACGCAGCAGCTGGATCGGTGCCGTGAGTTCCGAACAGATCGACACCTAGAATCAACTTGGTGTCGAGGTCTATTGTAGCATATAACCAAGACCACTCGCCATTGATTTTGACAGCGGTCTCGTCTACAGCAACCCGCTTCGGCTTCGCCTCAGGCGGGTCGGGCACGCTGTCAGCAATTCGATGTACCTACTGAAAGATCGCCTGATGAGAGCGTTGCACACCGAATAATCGGAGAATTGCTTGTGTTTCTCTAAGCAAACAACCGGTCGCGTGGAGCCGGACGGAGAACGCCCTGACGGGCGTTGCCGTCCGCTCCCAACATTCAACATTTGCCGTATCCAACATCTCTCTGAGCAGTTCTGGCGACAGCATAGACAACTCAAACTACGAACTGCTCACTTCTCAAATTGGCTTAATTAGGCAGTATCTGATATTTTCTTTTTCCAAAAATATGTTCGATAGTATCTCAATCGCCATGTTTTTCAGATCTAAAATCGTAGCTTCCTCAATGACACACAGCCTATAATGAGTGTAATCTATTAACAAGAATTACAGGCTCAGAAATATCGTGTTTCTCGTTAATCTCAGCGAGAAATGTTTAAGCAATTACTGTGTTTATGAGGGTGTATAGAATAATCAGCACACCAAAGAGCAAGGTGAACGCTGAGGTGGATGAGTTTAGCGACCCTGAAAAATGATTCTTCGGTAGAGTCGTTCTTTAATGTCGTGGAGACAGACATTAGCGTTCTTTGAACATCTCTCCTTCGAGTTTCTCGAAGAGTTCGACGTGAGTGCGATGACTACCGACCAAGACGCGTCGAAATGGTACAATCTTACGGCTATGGAGTATTCTCACGGCTATGGTTGCACGATCGTCTCAACCGGCCAAAAGATCCGATTGCATCTGAGTTCACCGAGAGCAAACAGCGCCAGAAGATATGGCGAGTGCGTCACATGTGACGCGCTCGCCGTCGCCAAGCCGATCTGAATAGTCGGTGACAGCACCTACAACACGCTTGACTGGCACGACTCCTCTGGTCAGTAAGTGTCGTGCCAGTCGCCCTGTACAACGCACGGAACACTGACGACGCGAAAGACATCGAATACAGGGTCAAAGACCATATCACCGAACAAAGCAAGGGCATCCAGTTCAAGCAATCAGAGCTAGACGAGACGTACAACCGCCGCACAGGAGTTGAACGAACCAACGGATCAGTGAATGACTGCGGCTTCGGGCGCACTCATACCCGAGGCCGTAACCATGCGCCTTGTCGTCGTAATTATCAACTACAAACGTGGAGACAATCCGGAAAGTACCGTAATCACGATGTGAAAATTTTTCTATGACACCATCATAATTTGTCAACGAATTATTTCAATGATATCTTTGAAAGGTAGAATATATTTTGTTGGAACATGTCTGTCTATAATTCGATAAATACATTCAAATGTAGATTTTTGACTCGTGTCTATCCAATCTGGCCGAGATCCGTATTCAATTCGATCATACCCCCATTTTCTTGCATATAATTTTTCCGTTCGGTTTTTTTTCTCATTGTAATTTTCTCCGCTAGACCTTACTTTTTCACGATATATCGGATATCGATCTTTCTGATGATCAAATATTACTGTGGGGCAAACAGCAAAATTCCAACTAGTAAAGTGATAGTGTCCAAGATAAAAATCTAAATGTTCACCTTGTGGAAATCTCTCATCCCAAGCGTAGTCTTCGATACACTCTCGTCGTACAATAGCAGCATTTGTCAGTTTGTCAAATCTTGCTATTGGAAGAGTGGGTTTAATCCATTCTATATCGGGATCAGATTGGATTGAATGGACGAGGAATTTTCTTCCATTCAATAATGTTCGTTTGTGGAGGTTCGAACACCCAGAGCGGATCCGACTAGCTTCCATCACGACACCACTAACCGCACCGAGATTTGGATTATAATCAAGAGCCGTCATCAGATCTTGAAGTCTAGACGCTGGTGGAATTATCATGTCATTATCTGCAACGATTAGAAAGTCCTCTGTGAGTTCATCAGCTATTGCGGATCGACACGCACCGATTCCAGAATCGTATTTTAGGTTTAGGACCGTCAGTTCAAAATTCCAATCACGTGCATAGAGCGCGCTGCGTTCATTGATATTTCCATTATCCGCGATAATTGCTCGATTTATTGCTTCACCGTCGACGGATTCCAAACATCGCTTCAAAGCCTTTGTTCGCGTGAAAACGGGTAGACCAATAGCGATAGAACACTCTGTAATATCCACATTTTGAGTACCCTTCGGTGAGTTCATACTAAATAATTGAATGGCAGTGTATTTATTGTTTTGAACGACCGAAATTAGCTTTACAAGTACTTAGAGCCAATTTCACACTATCATGCGAATCAAATCTGTAGACTATTAATCATTTCCATTAAAACTATCATTCTCGAATGGGATGTCTCGTTCGTTCTCACTCAATTTATATAGAATAAATACTTAGCCGTTACATAGTTTTGATGAGAGACAGAGATACACCGACGATATCGATCATAACACCGGCATATAATAGTGAGGCCTACATTGAGGAAGCGATCAAAAGCGTTCTCAAACAGGGGTACACCGATTTTGAGCACATCGTCGTTGATGGTGGGAGTACTGATGGGACACACGAAATTCTCGAGCAGTATCCACATCTAAACGTTATCAGTGAACCCGATGACGGGATATATGATGCGGTCAATAAGGGTCTACGAGAAGCGACAGGAGAGTTGATCGGATGGTTGAATAGCGACGATGTATATGCAGACGGTGCATTCGATAAACTCATTACAAAGTATCTGAAATATCCCGATTCCGATTTGATTGCTGGCAGCTGTGAAATATTTCGACAAAAAGAACACACTAAAGAGACAATAGAACATCTTGAGTTTGTTCATCCTCCATCAACTGAAGAGCATACTGTAGCTCACGGTGGCACTCGTCTAAATGGTTGTTTACTAACACGAGAGCTAATAAATAATGTTGGTTTCTTCGATAGTTCGTTATTAATTGCTGGTGACACAGACTATCTAATTCGAATAATGGCACTCCAACCTAACATTTCAATAATAACGGAGACGATATGTCGTTACAGAGCTCATGACGAATCGCTTACATTCAATGACTCAAGAGGATTTGACGAAACTACAGAAGCTTGGATGAACGAAGCTATGCGCTTTATGAGTCAATACGCTAATAGTACCCAGATTCCCGAGCCGTTGCAGGACTACTGTCTCGCAAGTTTTCGTGGAAGATCAGGGATCCTATTCAAAGAATATATTAAACACTGGAGGTTCATATCGGCTCTACGGATTGTAGTTTACTGTGTGCGTTATGATGTCTTGTGGCCAGCGTGGATAATCAAAAAATTCATTGATAAGTACTTCATTAAGAGATTTTAATATATAATCACCACATGGTCGGAACTCTATATTCACATCACGTACCTCTCTATTCCATATTTGTGAATCCATTTATATACTCACTCAATCAAGGCTATGAGCCTCTCATCTGACTTACTCAACGATCTGTTCGTTACTCAATCAGTCTGGGCTCAACAGTGCCGGAATCAGATAAATAATAGTATCTAATAGAGGTAGTCCAACGCGATTTCACCGTCTTCTTCCAATGTAGTAACGTCAGTTTGTACCATCTTTTCAAGTAACTCGTCAAAAGTTGTTTCTGCAGACCATCCAAGTTCTTGCTTCGCCTTCGTGGGGTCACCGATAAGTGTATCAACCTCACTTGGGCGGAAATACTGTGGGTCTATTTCAACTAGCGTGCGACCTGAATCTCTGTCTATACCTTTTTCGTCAACACCATTTCCGTCCCATGTAATTGTTGTACCAACCTGTTCAAATGCTTTCTCAACGAACTCTCGAACCGTGTGTGTCTCCCCTGTGGCTAACACATAGTCTCCTGGTTCGTCCTGGTTCACAATTCGCCAGATACCTTCGACATACTCAGGAGCATACCCCCAATCTCGTTTTGCTTCGAGATTCCCCAAATAGAGTTTGTCTTGGTAGCCAGCATTAATCTTCGCGACAGCTCTGGATATTTTTCGGGTTACAAACCTTTTTCCACGGCGTGATGATTCATGATTAAAAAGGATACCGTTGCTAGCATGAAGGTCATATGCTTCCCGATAATTGATTGTGATCCAATGGGCAAACAGTTTTGAACAAGCGTACGGACTCCGTGGTTGGAACGGTGATTCTTCATTTAGTGGCTCGCTTGTTTGCCCGCCGTAGAGTTCACTCGTCGACGCGTGATAAAATCGTGTATCGATCCCTGACTCCCGAATTGCATCAAGCAAACGGAGTGTTCCAAGTGCGTTCGTATCGGCGGTATACTGTGGTTGTTTAAAAGAGACTGCTACGTTACTCTGAGCAGCGAGATTGTAGATCTCGTCTGGTTCAATCGCTTCGACAAGCCTACTAATATTGCTCGCATCTGTCATCTCACCGTAATGTGCCTCGAAATCAATATCATTTTCATGTGGATCTTGGAAAATGTGGTCGATCCGTTGAGTATTGAATGTTGACCCACGTCGGATAGTGCCATGGACCTCGTATCCTTTCTCCAGAAGTAACTCTGCTAGATATGATCCATCTTGGCCAGTGACACCCGTAATGAGTGCAGTCTTGCTCATAATAAAACTGAGTTATCGCTGCAACGGTTATTCTGTTTCGTTTTTACTCGACACCGGATTACATTGGCCTGAGAGCTGGATTTATGTACTATCGCGGTCGTTGCGGTACCATTCGACGACATTTTGAAGGCCGTCACGAAGTTGGACCTCGGCCCTCCATCCAAGAGAGTTAGATGCTCTAGAGATATCGAGACATCGCCGTGGTTGCCCATCTGGCTTTGACTCATCCCAGATAACGTCACCTTCGAATCCAACAACATCGACAATCAGCTCAATTAATTCCTGGATAGACACTTCGTGACCCGAGCCGAGGTTCATCGGCTCTGGGGAGTTGTACTGTTCCATCGCGTCGACGATACCACGGGCCGCGTCGGTTACATATAGGAATTCCCGAGTTGGTGTCCCCGTTCCCCACGCAGTTATTGAGTCCTCACCACGTTTTTGTGCATCTATACATTTTTTAATAATAGCCGGAATAACGTGGGATGTCTCAGGATCGAAATCATCTCGAGGACCGTAAAGGTTCACCGGGAGCAGGTGGATTGCGTTAAACCCATATTGTCTCCGGTAGGCACGACCTTGCGTGAGAAGTGCCTTCTTAGCGATCCCGTATGGTGCGTTTGTCTTCTCAGGATATCCATCCCACAGATCATCCTCAGAGAACGGCACTGGAGTGTGGTTTGGGTACGAGCAAATAGTTCCGAGCGTGACGAACTTTTCAACGCCGTGGCGTCGTGCCTGCTCTATGAGTTCAATACCCATAATAGCGTTGTCATAGAAGAACTCACCCGGTCGCTCACGGTTTGCACCGATACCACCAACAGTTGCGGCTGCATGGATGACAGTGTCGGGGTTGATATCGTGGTAAAGTTGCTTAACTGCGTCTGGGTCCCGGAGGTCATATTCCGTACTACGGGGGACGAAAATATCGTCGTACCCTCGAGTCTGAAGTTCCTCAACGAGATGTGAACCGAGGAACCCTGCACCGCCGGTAACGACGATAGAACTGGGTGAGTAGGTCATAGTGTGACGTAATTAGTCAGAGGAGAGTGATAAATACTTGTTTCGATAGGATTCAACACAACAGTACTTGAACAAAGTTCTGTAATCTCGCGTCATTATAATGGACCACAATTTCAGATTGGATCCGCTATCCTTTTTGCTCTAGCTACAGAGAAGGATTCAAGAGATAGATTATTATGAAAAACACGATTGCCACGGCATCTGTAGATCTCTTCCAAATAAAACGACGGGAGTACTCTCACCGAGCATTCCATATAGCACAACGTCTGTATCCGTGGAGATCCAGTGAATCCATCGAATCAATTCTTATTTATCCATCAGTACAGTCCCCATCTACGCTTGGAGACCTTTGTAACCGGATGGGATGGTATCTACCGGAACATGGAATAACAGATTGTACTGTTCATCTGCCGCTTTTGAGCGACTTAGAGATAGATGACAGGGAACCACCAGAGACTGCAGCGGAGTTTTCTACGAACCATATCCAAATTTCAATACACGAGTCATCAGAGACTTTCCAACTCGCAGGACAAGTAGATCAAATACTCGTATGGGATAGTACGCGACGTATCGATCTCACTACTGTTAAAAATCTTGAAAAAGTCGACATTATAGACCCGGCCTACTACTCAACAGTAGAGTGTACGACATGGCCACGTGTTAGTAATCAAGCTCTCAGCCCTATAGAATCAAACCATTCTACAAGGAATTTTAACGAGTTGAAAATGAAGGCCAAAGACGCCGATGCAGCGTATGTATTCGCTACAGGACCCAGCCTTGATGAGGCTCTGGACTTTGATTTCCCAGAGAATTCAATAAAAATAGTTTGTAATAGTATTGTCAAAAACGAAGAATTATTAGAGCAGATAGACCCTGATATTATCGTATTTGCGGATCCCGTGTTTCACTTCGGGCCAAGCCGGTACGCAGAGGAATTTCGAAAAGATCTGAGTACGACACTCCACAACTACGACTGTATGGCAGCTTTCCCGAATCAATATTATAAGTTACTCAGCCACCACTATCCAGAGCTATGTAATCAATTCATCCAACTTGAAAGTAAATCATCGGACGAGCCTATATTCCCAACTGCGGAGAAACTACAAGTGATGGGAACTTCAAACATTATGACACTATTTATGCTTCCTATTGCGATGTCATTGAGCGATGAACTCTATATTATTGGTGCAGACGGTCGGGAAGACAACGAGTCATACTTTTGGAAACACAGCGACACCGCACAGTATAATGATGAACTAATGCGGAGTGTCGCTGAGACACATCCCTCATTCTTCCGTGACCGAGTGTACGAAGACTACTACGACCAACACGTTCAAACCCTAACCGAGATGATAGAATACGGAGAGGCCAATGGTATTGAGAGCTACAACCTGACTCACTCGTACATTCCGTGCCTACGTGAACGATCCATAACACCGGAAGAAGCAGAGGTCATATGATACCACCGCTGAGAATGGCAAAAGAGTATATCCGTTCAAACCAACCAATCGGTAATTACAACAAATGAGCGATCCGACTGCCTCAATTATTATTCGTTGTTACAACGAACGGGAACATATCGAGAAACTACTCACGGGCATCTTCAATCAGCAGTTCGAAGATTTCGAGGTCCTCCTCGTAGACTCCGGATCCACAGATGGAACATTAAAAGTAGCCAAACGATTCCCGATTGAAGAGATCGTGTACATCGATCCGGAGGAGTTCTCGTTCGGTCGAGCGCTGAACTACGGTTGTGAGGCAGCAAATGGTGAGTTCTGTGTCTTCGCTAGTGCCCATGTGTATCCGAAACGGAAGGATTGGTTAGAAACACTGCTTGAGAAGTTCGATGATCCTGCTGTTGCCCTCACGTACGGAAAGCAACGCGGGAACGATCGAACGAAGTTTGCTGAAACACAGATTTTCCGACGATGGTTCCCTGATCGGGACCAAATTCAAACGTCTTCTCCGTTCTGTAATAATGCTAATGCGGCGATTCGACGCGAGCTTTGGGAAGAGTTCCGCTACGATGAAGAACTCACAGGACTTGAAGACATTGATTGGGCAAAACGGGTACAAAAAGAGGGATACAAGATCGCCTACGTCTCGGATGCGACTATCGTTCATGTCCATGACGAGTCACCTCGAGAGGTTTACAATCGCTACCAGCGGGAAGCACTCGCACACAAGCAGATACTTCCTGAGCAGGAGTTCACATTCATTGATTTCGTCTCGATGTTTTGCCAAAACGTAGTATCAGACTATCGAACAGCTGCGGCGGAAGGTGAACTCTGGGACGCAATCCTAGGTATTCCTCGGTTTCGACTCATGCAGTTTTGGGGAACATACCGGGGATTCGCTCAAGAGAAACCAGTATCTGAACGGGTGTGGCGGCGGTTTTATTATCCTGATAGTAACACGTATCCATCAGTAGGAGAACGTGACCGTCAGGACAGCCAAGAGGATGATGATACGGAGATTGATTATTCATCGTTACTGGGAGACAGTCGAACTGAATAGTCTGTGGCTAGTCTTCGATGTAACGGAACCATAATTAGCCTACTAAGAGATCGTATGACAAATGCGACGAGTAACCGCTCTCGTACCGATGAAAGGCCATAGTGAACGAGTACCAAACAAAAATCTGCGGTCATTTAATGGTCGACCGCTCTGTCACTGGATCCTAAACACGCTTGAAGCAACTCCAGAAGTCGACAGCATTGTCGTAAATACGGACTCAACAGAGATCGCCGAAGAAGTACAGAAGTTCGATACAACCGTCATAGATCGACCGGCTGAACTCGAAGGAGACCACGTGCCGATGAACGAGATCATCCTTCACGACATACAAAAAACAGAGGGAGACATTTATTTGCAGACTCACTGCACTAACCCCCTGCTCCGCTCGCAAACAATCACAAATGCGATTACTGCCTTCCAAGAACGTGACTGTGATTCCCTGTTTACCGTGACACCGCTACAGACTCGGCTTTGGGATTCAGATGGAGAGCCGATCAACCACCGGCGCGACGAATTAAAACGGACACAGGATCTCCCAGCAGTGTATGAGGAAAACTCGAACTGCTATCTGTTCACCCCTGAGTCAGTTAAGTGTCGGGAGAACCGTATCGGAGATAACCCAACGATGTTCAAGATGGGAGAAACGGAAGCATTGGACATAGATGAGCCGCTAGATTTCAAAATTGCAGAGATAATTCATCGAGAGCAGAATGGGGAGAATCCATCACTCAGTAACGCACGCTCATAGAACAAGCGGTGGAGTGATAAGTAATCAAATTTGTCCAGCAGTGTTTGTATAATATTGTGAAAGATGGGTAAAATACGGCTAATATATGAAAAAACAGTCGACGACCATTATTGAAAAATAGGATGAAGATCAAGTCGAGTGAACTGCTCACCGATTGTTGATCAATGTTTAAAAACTAACGTTAGTAGTATAGTATGACGGAACAATTATCTACTATTTTTGATATATGGTGTGTATTTGCTTGTCTCGTTCAACTTCCCAGACGAGTTCGAATCCTTTTGCCTGCATAATGTTTTTCGCGTCACCGACTTTTGAATCGAAGTCATCTATCATCTCCGGATGTATTTCGATGAACACGGTTGAGATGTCGTCAAGTCTGTTCTCCAACCCATGAAGTACATCTACTTCTGCTCCTTCGACATCGATCTTAAGAATGTCTGGAGTTTGCAAGTCAGAGAGTCCATCGCCACGGCGGGCGTTGATCTGCACAGTCCCCCGTTCCTTGCCAGCAAGGGATGGGGACATACCATCTATCCCATCAGTGTAAAGCGTTCGCTCACCATCTTCGTCAGAGAGTGCGAGCTCATGAATGTGAACTTCCTGCCCGTTCAATTCTGCATTCCGTCGAAGATGATCGGCAAACGACGGTTCAGGTTCGTATGCATGGACAGTTTTTCCGGCACGGGCAGCGAAGATCGAGTATAAACCAACATTTGCACCAACATCCCATACAACCGATTCAGAGTCGACAGCATCAATAAAGCGGTTTAGTTGTTCCTTTTCATTACCAAATTGGGAAACACGAAAGTCCTCTACACCGTTTGACACCTGAAATACTGAGGCATACCCGTTTGACTCTACAAGCCGGACGGTCGGATATGGATCTTCTTTATCGATGAACTTACGTAGTAATCGTTTAACCATAATCTTAGTGTATGATGTCTCCTATCCTATCTAACAGAAATCTAAATGAATCAGATACAGACATAATTAATCTGGAACCTGGACACAATATAAAAGCTTCTGTTAATAGTCGTGATAAAGTTATTATCTCAATATAAAATAGATACTAAATTAGTGTCCGTAGAGATAGGCTACGTAAGTAGATACATGGTCTGTTCAGTCTTTATCAGCCATTTCACCGTAACCAAGATTGTGTAGGATACATATATTATTCTAATTCAACCAGTCGCTACAGTTACTGAGACGAACGATCTCCGTTATAGGTCAACCGAAATTTACTTCCTCTCATTCTTCAGTCTCAATTATATACGAACAACTAATATGACGATGTATTTATTATGGGTGTAGAGAATGCAGAATACATGCGTATCGTAGTGACTGACCGTCCGTTCCCAGAACCAAATCCATATGATCGACTTCTCGACGAGATAGATGATCTGTACGGCGATGTCATAGACTCGACCGAGGACGAAATAGTGTATGCAGAATGCGAGACTGAAAAAGAGACTATTGAAGCCTGTCGTGATGCAGATGTCATTATCACCTTCATTGCCCCTATTTCTGAGCGTGTGCTGGAAGCCACTAACGATGTTCGTCTTATTATCAGACAGGGAGCTGGGTATGATAATATCGACGTCCAAGCAGCGACAGTGCGTGGAATCCCGGTTTCGAATGCCCCGGACTATGGCTCCTCAGACGTTGCAAGCCATGGTATCGCCCTTGCACTGGCGGCAAGTCACGATGTAGTAAACGGAGATCGAGGATTGCGAGAGGGACAAGGATGGGGTTCATCAAGAGTTATTCATCCTATTCAAGGCGGAACGTACGGGATCGTTGGGCTCGGCCGCATCGGTCGACGAGCCGTCCCAATGGCTCGGGGACTCGGGATGGATGTTATCGCGTTTGATCCACTTCTCGACAACGATATCTTTGAACAGTTAGATGTTGAACAAGTGTCGTTTGACGAGCTTCTTCAGCGATCTGATTGTATCACACTCCATGCACCACTCAACACGGAAACCTATCACCAGTTCTCGTCGGAAGAATTCAGCCAGATGAAAGAGTCGGCGATTCTTGTTAATGTTGCCCGTGGACCGCTTGTTGACGAAGAGGCACTTGTCTCTGCAGTTGAAAACAATGAAATTCGTGCTGCTGGACTCGATGTCTTTGAGGAAGAACCTCCTGCCGATTCCCCAGTCCTCACTTCCGACAAAATAGTCTGTTCACCACATCATGCAGGTAGCTCTCCAACGGCAAAAGAAAACAAAATCAAAATTGTTTGTGAAGAGTTAGAACGTGTTCTCCAGGGTAAAACACTCCATAATCTCGTTAATCAAGAGGTCTACCAGTACCGGGAATAGACATACAGCATTATTTATAACAACAAAAATGGACATTTTCTGAGTTCCTTTATACATGTCTGTGTCGGAACTCATTCGATGTTAAATCAATTAGACACTCTCCCAGAACAATAGCCTCAATTTTGTTTATTACGCAGCATTGCATAGTTGGGAAGAACATCGTCTTGCATAACAGCGGTTCGACCACCATCAACTAGCAGAGAAGCACCGGTCACGAATTGTGCCTCTTCGCTCGCAAGGAAAGCCACAGGAGTAGCGATATCTTCGGGCTCACCGAGTCGACCTACCGGATGAATTCCTGCCAATTCTCGACGCCGTTCCGCAGACATATCTTCAACGGTGCGTTCAACTGCCACCCACCCAGGAGTGACAGAGTTCACACGAATGTGTGGACCGAAATCCAGGGCCATCGCGCGAGTCATTCCTTCAATACCTGCTTTGACTGCATTGTAGGGAAACATCTTCGGCATCGTCAAGTGGGCATGATTTGAGGAGACATTAACGATTGCCCCACGGTTCATATGTTGGACTGCTTCACGAGCACACAGCCAGTATCCACGAAAATCAGTTTCTAAAACGAGGCCCCAATCCTCATGGGTAGCCTCTCCTGCCCCTGTATTTGTTTCAACAGCCGCATTGTTTACCACCCCCTCGATACTATCAAATTTAGATATAGCTTGATTCACCAGTCGCTCGATATCTTCGACCTTCCGCATATCCGTTTGGACGAAGATCGCTTCACCATTTCCCTGTGTGATAGTGTCGACAACTGCTTTACCATCAGTTTCTGTTCGACCGCTCACTACGACGTTTGCGCCTTCACGGCCGAATCGACGAGCAATGGCAGCACCGATACCGCGAGTCGAACCAGTAACAACAATTGTCTGACCATCAAAACGCTTTCTCATGAATTATCTTGTTACACAAAATATAAAATCTCTCCGTCTACTCTCCAGCAAATCGGACTGCTCCAGTGAGAGTCTGACCACGATACAGTAGGACACATACCGAACGCAGAGCTAGCAGAATCAATACTAGTCGCTGAAAATATCCGAAAGAAATGAGAAACTCTCAATCGGTGTAGAATGTGTCTGAATCGGACACATCAAGTATCGTTGACACGTCAAGATATGCACGAATATGTGAATGGAGTGGATTAGGTGCCGACTGAAATACGTGCAACTCTTCATGCTGATCATCAGTTATGGGTCGACCATTGGTAACGTCAACTACATACCCATTTGCAAGGTAGTGTTTTGTTTCTACACCATTGACATCAGATGTATCGTATATATGTTCGAAGGCACCGAGTGATTCGACAATTTCGACAGACAACCCGATTTCTGCCTCCGCAATACGGTGGACGGCTTCACGGCGGGTTTCGCACTTTTGTACGCGACCGCCCGGTAAGAACCAATAGCCTTTCGCAGGCTTGTTGATTCGCTTACCGAAGATCAGCCCACCTTCATGTCGAACCAACAAATCGACGGAGACGATAGGAACGTTTGCGACAACCGTCGACCAGTCGTCATCGGAAATCCAGCCGTCAGTCATACAGAACTACTCAACGAGAATAGTTTCTCAGGGAATCCATATTGTCACTCATCTTTATATGCGCTACAAACACGTTCAATACCCTCTTGAAGGGAAATCTGTGGTTTCCATCCGGTAGCGTCGGTCATTTTCGTGTGATCGGCACAGGTGTCGTGAATATATACATCCTTCGAAATCGGATTCGGAACGTAGTCGGGGTTAACAGATGTTCCAAGTTCGGTGTTGATAAGTTCGACGACCGTATTGAAGTCTACTCGTTCACCGGTTCCAAGGTTGTATACTCCGTCGAGTTCGTGCTCAGCAGCATCAATCAGTCCGCGAACAATATCCTGGATATGTGTAAAATCCCTCGTCTGTGTTCCATCACCATAGAGCACGGGTGACTCACCGTGAGCGATGTCATCAGCGAACTGCGCAATAACGTTCGCATACTCCCCCTTGTGTTTCTCTGTTCCACCGTATCCTTGATACACAGAAAAGAATCGTAATCCTGCCATCGACATGTCGTATTGCTTCGAAAAATACTCTCCGTACCGCTCACGTGCCAGTTTCGATGCCTCGTAGCCGGTGTTCACAGAAACGTCCATGTCCTCCGACGATGGTTCTTTACGACTACCGTATATTGAGGAGGTCGAAGCGTACACGACCGTTTTGCAACCGTCCTGACGGGCCTGTTCAACGACATTGACGAATCCTTCGACATTCACTTGTGCACCTCGCTGTGGATTTTCCTCATGCATTGCATACGAAGATAATGCAGCTAGATGAAACACTACGTCTACATCGGTCGGCAATCCCTCATCCAATACCGACCGTTCGTAAAATTCAACAGAATCGGCGAGATTCTCGGACGTTCCCAAATATCCATTGTCGACGACAATCACGTTATTATTTTGGACAAGGTGATTCGCAAGGTTTGAACCAATAAATCCTGCACCCCCTGTGACGAGTACGCACTTGTTCTGCATACAATCCGATTGACTATGTGTTTTAAAAGCATACCTATTCATGCGATTGGATCATGTATAATTCCGCATACTCAGCATCATCAGCAAGCAACTCGTTATGCGTTCCGGACTCGACGATCTTCCCACTGTCGACCGTATAAATCCGATCTGCATTCTTTACAGTCGACAGCCGATGAGCAATTACGATGATTCCATAGTCTCGATCCATGGATTCGATTGCTGACTGTACCTTTTTCTCAAGATTCGTGTCTAGATCGCTCGTCGCTTCGTCCAACACAAGGAAGTCAGCGTCTTTTAGCAGTGCTCTTGCCAATGCTACGCGCTGACGCTGCCCACCCGACAATCGGACCCCATCATCACCTAACTGAGACTCATATCCGTTGGGCAGGTTGTCGACAAATTCGTCGACTTTCGCAATTTCACAGACACGCTCGACCTCCTGTCGCGTTGCATCCCGGTTCCCGATCGTCACGTTGTTTTCGAGCGTATCGGTGAATATGAACGGTTGTTGGCGTACCACAGCGACCCGCTCGCGCCACTCTTTGATATCGTACTCTTTGATCGGAACGCCGTCAGCACGGATCTCACCCTGGTTGGGATCATACATCCGCGCCAGAAGTGACACAATCGTTGATTTTCCTGCTCCTGACTGGCCTACAAAGGCAATAAATTCTCCTTTTTTGATCTCGAATGAGAGACCACGAAGCACCTGCTCGTCCTCGTTGTATGCAAAGTGGATATCATCGAACTCGATGGCTTCGATTCGTGAAATTGAGTGATCTCCACTGTGCTCCTCTCTCTGATCGAGCTTGTCAAGGAACGCGTGCGTTCGAACGAGGTGAGAAGTGTTTCCTTCGACTTTGTATACCTTGCTATTGAGGAGACTCACTTTTGGTGCGAGTTGGAACATAGCGATCAGGAAGATACCGAGCTCGCCCAGTCCGAGCCCTGTGAATGTGAACCCGACATATATTAACACGAAAATTGTGATTGCAGCAGACAATTCAAAGAAATTTCTGATCGCAATCTCGTTCCGGCTGAGATCAATTGACGAACGAGCATACTGCTCCACAGATTCTGAGAACGCAGAGAAGACCTCCGAACGAAGTCCGAACAGCTTCACATCTCGAATTCCTTGGGTCCCTGCTTGAACAGTCTCTTGGACACGTTCGTTTGCGGTCGCAACTCGCGAACCAACGGTGACTGCTGGCTCAATCACGAGCCGAAGTACGACTGTAATCCCTCCCAGTAACACGACCGCAAGCAGTGTCATTGCTGGCGAAATGTAAAACATCACTGCGATATACATCAAGATAAGAAAAAGCGTTTCCAACGTCTCGATACCCTGTTTGATTACCTTCCCCGAAAACCGTGTCTCGGTAATGATTGCGTTGAGGATGTCGTCCGTTCCCTCGTCGTCGTAGTAGCCGACTTTGGCATCAAGTGCGCCATCGAAAGCCCGTGTTCGAAGATACTTTTCATATTGTTTCGCAAGCACTGTTGCAAGCCAGCGAACGAGAAACGACATCGTATACCGGAACGTCATCACAAGTGCAACGCCGATGATCAGGTTACCCAGTGTAAACGAAATACTGAAAAATTGATATAATCCCACAAAGGACTCCATTACAGGACCGCTCACCGCTGTTGGATCTTCTGACTGAGCAGTTTCGATAATTGGATAAATGAAACTTAATCCAATTCCTTCAAATAACGCGACTATCGCACCCAGACAGACGAGGGTGAACGCGAACAGCGGCCGGTATCGCGCGACTCGTCTGAGTGCCTGGATCTTTTCTCGATTTGAGAGCACCTCGGCGTTTGCAGACATAGCGAGTTACAGGGTATCAAATTGTGACAATGATAAGGATGCTGTTTGTAAGCGATCAATTGAAACTGCAGATCCCGATAGTTGAACCTGATACATACTATCGAAGCAAACGTTAAGTCTAAACAGACAAACGCCACTGCATGTCAAGCGTTCCTGGCCCTGACGACAGTCGACCTTCCTCAGCAGTTGTATTAGCTGCTGGCGAAGGAATTCGGCTTCGCCCCCTGACGGCCAACAGGCCCAAACCGATGCTCCCTGCTGGAACCCGTCCGATTCTCGAACACGTCTTGAACGCGCTGATCAATGCTGGCGTCGACGACATCCATCTCGTCGTCGGTTACCAAGCTAACCGAGTCCGCTCCCACTTCGGCTCTACCTACCGCGGCGTTCCGATCACCTACCATACACAAAAAAACCAACTCGGCAGCGGCCATGCCCTCCTGCAGGCCCGCAACGGTCCGAATGGTTCGTTCCTGCTGGTCAACGGCGACCAGATCATCGACCACCGGATCGTCGAGGCGGTCAGCACCGCCCACACCGACGCCGCAACACTGGCGGTCGTCGAAGGCCCGGAAGCAGTCGACTACGGTGCGGTCCACCTCGACGGCGCGGAGATCA